>Ga0068857_100001902_pt1 | contig 16819 bp, 15 predicted proteins | sample KBSCornC72_FD_66591 | JGI IMG/M metagenome (GOLD analysis project Ga0068857, IMG submission 66591) | Corn rhizosphere microbial communities from Kellogg Biological Station, Michigan, USA - KBS Corn C7-2 | ecosystem: Host-associated > Plants > Roots > Rhizosphere > Soil ...
AGTCCGACGTCCAATCCCCTGTGCCGTACGTGATCGATAGATCCAACGGCGCGCCCGCCGCCGTATCGTTGGTTGTCGTCGGCGTGGTACCGGACGACGCTTCGTCAAGCAAGTAGAGCAGAATAGGTGTCGGCATTTGATTTACAGCCCCACCCCTCAACCGGTGATGGTCACCAAGTCTGCTTTCAGCTGCTCCAGCTCAAATCCATTCGGCGCCGGCTCGTCCACGTCGGCCCATTCAGGCGCCAGGATCGCATAGGCCTCCTCGACATACGTCTTGAAGAAGCCCCACGTCATCGTGACGAGCTTGCCCCAGGTGATGCACGTCGGTCCCATCAGACCATAACCGACAATCGGGACATCGTGGCCGCCCCAGGATCCTGGCGCGCCGTCACCAACAGCGCCCCCCTCCGGAACCGCCCACACCTCTTGACCCTGTGCTGAGACAGGCAGCATGATGCCGACGTCGCAGCCTCCAAACAAGTTGATGGCAAACTTCACGTTCTCACGGTTCTGGTGGTTCACAGCCACATACGCGAATGGCTTGTGACCCGCCAACCCCGTCTTTCGGAACCAGTTCAGGACATCGAGCATGGTACCGCCCTGATCGGTGGTAGGGTCACCCGGCACGTAGCCGCACGCCTCCGTGTAGCCGGCCAGGATTGCGCTGTCCGAGACGATGATCTGACGATCGTGGTTGGCGGTCCAGGTCTGGATCAGGTGACCCTTGGCTGACACCGTGCAGCAGCCCAGGCTGGTGTTCAACATCGGCCCGAGCAACGAGACCTTGGGCGTCCAGTCGACACGAGCTGGCGGGCGACGGGCAGCGGTCGCCAGGTAGCGCTCCAGACGCAGCGTACGTTTGTCGAAGCGCGGCGGGCGACGCCCGAGCCTCACACGGGTGGGGTCGGTCATTTAGAGGCCTCCAGCCACGCCCTGGCGCGGCCTGTGAGCACCGGCGCATCGTGGGCATCCAGCACAATCTCTTCGACTACACACCGGATGACGTCGTGCGTATATTTGGCCTCCCAGCGGTCGAGCGGCTGTTGATTCAGGAGTGCGGTGACAACGTGATCCACAGCCTCATCATGGACCGCTTCTTCGACCCCGCACGTCAGCTCCGGAACGGGCTGCACAGGCCCCACCGGGGGCGGCATGGGCTTGGGGCATCCGGCAATAACTAACGCCAGGAGGAGGGGGGTGAAGCGCATTTCCCAGCGATTCTAAGGCGAGCAGCAAGACCTCAGCAAATCCCTGATATAAAAAGCCAGTGCTAGTTACGCCTTCCAGTCTAGTGCGCGCACCCGCAGCGAAAGCCGCCCCTGACGCGCGACCCGTGTGCATGATCATCCCACCGTCTGCGTTCCTGTTGGACGAGCGCGTGTTCTTGAACCTGGGCATCCTGAAGGTGGCTGCCTGTCTCGAACAAGCTGATCATCGTGTTGAGATGATCGACTGCTCGGGAGTCACCAACTACCTTGAAGCGGTCGAGATGCACGTGCGAGGCACCACAGCTCGCGTTGCTGCACTGACCGCCACCACGCCACAGCTGCCCGCCACTGTTTTGATCGCAGAGCGCATTCGTGCGGTTCGTCCTGATCTACGCATCGTGCTCGGGGGTCCGCACGTGACGCTGGTGCACGCCGCGGTGAAGATTGAGGACAAGACCGGACGGATTGGGCGGGCACACAGGGCATGGGCGCATCTCGAAGCGCTGTTCGATGTGCTGGTAGCGGGCGACGGAGAGAAAGCAGTGTTCCAGGCAATTGCATCAGACGCACCGAAGTTCGTGGATGGCGACGATCCAAAAACGGATCTCTTCATGCGCAACCGGGATTACGAGGAAAGCCCCTGGCCCGCACGGCATCTCGTGGACATCGGCAGCTACCACTACACGATTGATGGACACAAGGCGGTCTCGCTGATCGCCCAGCTCGGGTGTCCATTCGCCTGTAATTTCTGTGGAGGAAGAAACTCGAAAGCGCTTCGGCTCATCCGTATGCGCAGCACACAGAACGTTCTGGACGAGATCGAGCATCTGCACGTCACGCACGGCTACACCGGCTTCATGCTCTACGATGACGAGTTGAACGTCTCGAAGACGCTCGTTGAGCTGATGGATGGGATCACCGCGCTACAGAAGCGCCTCAACACGGAGTTCCGCCTGCGCGGGTTCGTGAAAGCGGAGCTGTTCACTGACGAGCAAGCAGCGGCCATGTACCGTGCCGGGTTTCGCTGGATCTTGTGCGGGTTCGAGGCCGCGTCGCCGCGTATCTTAGAGAACATCAACAAGCGCGCAACGCTCGAAGACAACACACGCGTGGTCGAGATCTGCCGCCGACACGGGCTCAAGATCAAGGCTTTGATGTCGGTCGGTCATGCAGGCGAGAGTGCCGAGACGATCCAAGCCGTACAGGATTGGTTACTCGACGTGAAGCCAGACGATTTCGACGTCACGGTGATCACCACCTATCCTGGGACACCGTACTACGATGAAGCGGCGGAGTCAGCGCCGGGAGTGTGGACGTACACATGCAAGAAGAGTGGTGATCGGCTGCACGCCGTTGACGTCGATTTCACACAGGTGGCCGAATACTACAAGGGTGACCCAGACGGCGGGTATCACGCCTTCGTGTACACCGACCATCTAACGCGTGAAGAGATCGTACGGCTGCGCGATGGTGTTGAGCGCACAGTACGGGAGCGGCTGGGGATTCCGTTCAATCCCGGCGCGGTCGCTGTTCGTTACGAGCACTCGATGGGGCAAGGGCTTCCGGGATTCATTCTCGCAGCGACGCCTACCGTATGAGTGCATTCGCTGCCAGCAGCGCCTGCGCTAGCTCGCTGTCAGGCTCATGATGTCCGCGGATCCACCGCATTCCTTCCTCGCAAGGCTCTATTTCAACCGGCGTTTGGTCATAGCCCTGCACCAGAAAATGGTTCGGTGACAACGACCAGGAACCTGAGTTCAGCACAAAGGTATTGTACAGCTCACACGACGCCGTGCCGTCCACGTACGACACCGTGCCGTCCACGATGGTCACAGGATCGCCCGGCTGTGGTGGAGCGCTCGGATCGATCAACAGCGTGCAGTACGGGTGCATCTGGTGGTACATGCGTCCTCGCTCGGCGCCACCTATCCCGCCGTGACCGGCATCCGTCCACGCAATCTTAGTCATCGCCTCCTGGCCGCCGACCCCACCGTGCTGGTAAAACAGTGGCCTGCCAAGCGCGAACACCTGGTGCGTCGCCATCAACCGTGCCGAGATGCAATCGCACGGCTCGCGTGTCGCACAGCTCTCGATCATCGCGGCGAAGTACGCCATCGTGTACCGCATAGAGAGAAACAGCACTGCATGCGCCGTCAGCATGTTGTAGACACGCTGGAGCTGTGGATAGTTGCTCGACTGCTCGCGTACGATATCCATCGTGTAATCATTCACGTCCGGCCGCACACCGCAGGCCGAGATCCCCAAATAGACCGCGGCGGCGTGCTCCGGGAACTCAACGGTGACGGGCCCTGCGCCAGGCGGCGTGCTCCACGCGATGTCATCTTCACACAAGACGAACGGCGTGAAGGTGTTGCCCATGCATCGAAGTGCGTAGTCGATCACGCGGGCGTGCCCGAGCGGAGCGCCTACAAAATGATCGCGCCCATCACCGAGCTTTTGCAACAGCGGCGATGGACTGCCGTCCACACGTGCGTGGATGAATCCGCGCAGCTGTTCGATCATGTGCTGACGCCGATCGGTGCGTGTCTCGGTGTTAAGCCAGTAGAAAGGCACACGGCGAAGGTCTACTTGCACAGCCGCCTCGCAGGAACGCCGACAACGCGTTCACCAGCTTGTACCGCTTTCGTGACGACGGCACCAGCGCCCACAACGGCATTGTCCCCTACCGGCATGCCCGGCAGTACGACGGCTCCTGCACCGACAAATACACCGACGCCGATGTGCACACCGCCCAGCAACACGCTCCGCGGCGCCACGTGCGAGTAATCACCCAGCACGACATCGTGTTCTACGACCGCGCTGGTGTTTACTATGCAGCCTTTCCCGATGTGCGCTCCCGCGTTGATCACCGCGCCAGCAAGCACGACGGTGCCTGCGCCGATCACTGCATATCGCGAGACGCTAGCTGCAGGATGAACGACGTTGCCGAATATTGGTGACGCTTCCTGGAGGCGTCGGCGTACGCCGTTCGCTCCGATTCCGTGCACACGGGGAGCAGACTCATCCACTTCCCGTGGTCGAATAATGCACCAATAAAGGCGTTGCGCTCTCGGATCTGCTGTGTCATCCAGAAAGCCCAACACGACGCCACCAGAAGCCTCGACGGCATCAGCCACCACACACCCGTGTCCGCCGGCTCCGTAGACGTAGTATTTCACCGCAGCACCTGGCGACGTGCCTCCGCTGCATGCAGCAGAAAGTCATGCCACAGCTGGATCGCGCGCTTGGTGTGTTCTTTGGCACACGTGTGCTGCGCGATCAGCAGTGCTGGTGCCCAGCGTGGCAGCCCAGCGCACAGCGCGACAGCGTCCTCTACGGTGTCGAACCGTCCCGGAAAACCGACATCATGCACAAGCCCGACATCAGTGCTCAGCATCGGCACCCCGCACGCGATCGCCTCGAATGGTCCGAACGGACCGCCTTCACGCGAGCTAGTGCTGATCAACACGTCGATGCTGTCATAGAAAGACTGCATGTTCTCGAACGTGAAGTTTTTCTCGCTAAAGACGGGCGTCAGATAAGCCTTGCGACAAATCTCACGGAACATTTCCGGGCGTTTTACTGAACCGCTCACTTCGATGTGTTGGGGCTCCGGAAACCCGACAAATCCCGCACGCAGGTAAGGCCCGGTTCGGTCGCGCCGCACGAAGCGGGGATGCGCGAATCCTGGTGTGTACTGCGTGTTGGCGCCAGCGTGTGCGTCGCCCAGCATACGCACGCATTCCGTGCTGCCGCCGCCCATCACGGTGCCTGGAGGCAGCCGCAGCTCGCGCACCTCGGGCAGATCCATCTCGCCGGGCCCGAAACATGCGTGTGCGATGCCAGGCTGGCGTAGCGCCTCATTCCGTGCGGCGCCCGTCAGCGACATGGACACCACAGCATCGAAACCCTCTGCATCGCCCCCGCTGTACGGTTGGCTCCAGTCGAACATCGTGAATGCCCACGAGGGGAGTGCCGCCTGAAGGCACTTGACGATATTTCCTGTGGACCACGCAGGATCGCAGATCATGAGGGCGGTTTTCATCCTACTCCGCGTTTCCTGTTTCCGATTCGGCCCCGTAAATCAACGAGAAGACAGCGGCAAAGAAGATGAGCAGAACGGTTCCGCGGCCGAAAGGCGGCGTGCTCACAAATTCCGCCGATACAAGTCATATGAACTAAGCCTTGGGCTGCCTTGCGGTCCAGCTAACCCAGGCAGTCCAGACGCGCCAGTCGGTCCTACCGGTCCTGGCTCACGTCCCCACTCTATCAGCAGTGCATATGCCGCCAACAGCGCGTTCCCTTGTTCGCTGCCTTCAAGATACAACCCACTGATCCACGTTTTTCCTTCGTCAGCACGTAACAGCGCAAGACGGCGTAGGACGCTCTCCAGCAACCCGTCAGGCACACGCACCTGCAACAAGCCGCCGAAATGCGCAAAAGTAATGTAGCTTGCTTCCGGAAGCGGAATCGTCACGTAAACATTCTGTGCCATCATTCCACCCCCGCTTGTGTGGTCAGACGCGTGAAGATGTCGTGATACTTTGCCCCGCACGCCTTCAACGAGAACCGTGTGGAGGCGCGCTCCGAGATGTACTTGCGATCCAGCTTGGGTGTGGCTTCGATCGCGCGCACGTAGTCGTCCACGGTACGGCAGTTGAATCCGGTCACGCCGTCTTCGATCGTCTCGGTGAAGGCGCCGAAGGACGGGCCGATGAGGGGCGTTCCGGTAAGCAGCGACTCTACGCCGCTGCCGCCGAACGGCTCAACGAAGATCGTCGGCAACAGCATCGCTCGCGCCTTGCCGCACATCACAGCTCGGTCCAGGCCGTTCACGGTGCCGCGATAGTCGATGCGCGCCATTTCAGCCGCCGTGAAATCGGACTGCGCGATCCATTCCTCGTAGCCTCCCCTGCCCGCAAGCACGAACCGCAAGCCGTCGCCTGGGTGCAGCTGCTCCCAGCGCTTGATGATCTTGCGCAGCATCACAATCCCCTTGTCGACGATGAAGCGCGCCATGAACACCACACAGTTCTCGGGCTCTGCGTTGAACGGCCAGTCAGCCGGATCGTAGTAGTTTGGCACCACCCACGTGCACGCGGGGTTGCGGTCGATCTGATACGCATCGCCGTTGATCGTTGGGATCACCCCACCGACGCTGCAATACCGGGCCATGTGGAAGTGCATCCACGCGTTCGATTCGAAGATGCGGTACGCGCCGATCCCGTCGTTCGGATATCCGATGCCGGTCTCGATGTGCACCAGCTTTGGGAATTTGGCGGGCAGATCCCAGTAGGCTGTCCAGATGTGCGCCACGATATCACCGGGCCGTGCGTGCTCGGATAGAGCCCGCTCCAAGCGCTGTCGAAAGATCCGCCCGGCGTTCGTGTTGGGATCTGCCGGCGCGCCCAGCGCAGCGTGCGCATTCACGAAGAACGCTTGAAACTCTTCTGTGTTCAGCATCACGTGCTTCACGTCGGCGGCTGACTCTGATCCGCGGTTCGCGTACTCGTGCACCGTGTACCCGAAGGGCTTCATCATCTGTGCGAACCGCCGGGCTTTGCCGGAGAACGCGCAGTGCGAGTAATCATCGTTCAGGATCGTGTGATGGGGCGCGAGAACGTGGATGTTGGGCACGGGATCGGAGTGTGCCAGTTAACCAGCAATCCGTCAAACGCCCGTACAAAGCAGGACGTGCCGATCCGGTTCCGGCTCCGCTGATGTACGTGATACCACCTCGTGGTGCAGCACGCGGCAGTGCATCTCCAGCACGGAGCGTACGGGCGTGATGTCGGCTAAGCCGCGGTGTCCGACATCGAGTCGTTCGTTTCCGTAAACGAACAGGAGGCCTCCAGGAACAAGCCGCGCCGTCAACGCTCGCACCACACCAGGCAGCAGATCCAGCGGGATATGCTGAAGTACCTCGACAGCCAGAACAGCCTCGAAGCGTTGTGTTGTGCTCAGCGCTTCCTCGTCGGAGCACAGCACGATGCCAGACCAGCCCGCTAGATAGCGCTCGGCGTGTTTGCGCATTTGCGCCGACCGATCAGCGGCCACGATCGTAACGTCATACGCGCCGCGCACCGCCTTTGCCACGCGCCCAACACCACACCCGTAGTCGAGCACGTTGTCGCCGTCCTTCACGATGTTGAGACGCGAAAGCACCGCCATCACCTGTGCGGTCTGTTCTTCCCATGCGCCATGCCACAAAATGCTCTCGCAAGCACGATCAAAGTCGTCGTGGTCAAACTCGCACAGGTAGCCGCCCGGCTGCGCACAAAACAGGTAGGACGGAAACCTCATCGAAGTGCCTCCAGCTCACCCAGGTCAACGTCAGTGCGTGTGTCCAGTGCCCGCAGTAGTTGTACGAAATCGCCGTGCTTGAAATGCGTCGGCAGGTGCACGGCTCTAGCGTTGTGCTCGGCGTCAGAAAACGTCGACCAACTGCGAAGTGCGTGAAACTGGGTGCAAGCGCCGTGTGCGCGTGCCAGCCGGATAAATGCTGGCATCTCGTGCCAATTGTTCGCCTGTACGACAAAGAACAGTTTCATTTCAGCGAAACCAAGCGACGACACGAACTCCAGATTTTGCAGAAGTCTGTGCCAATCCCCCCCACGGTTCAGGGCATACGTGCTCTCGGTTGCCGCATCGATCGAGATCCACACGGCAGAGACCATCCGGCGCGCCTCACCAAGCGCCTCCCATGCAGCCGGCGTGAACAGCAGCGCGTTGGTGTGCAAGCGAAGACGCATGTGTGGGTAGACCGCCGGGTCCAGCTCGCGCATCAGACTGCGGTAGGTGCGAGACGAAAACGGATCGCCACTGCCGGTGATGTTCAGCAAATCCACGTACGGGAAGAGCGGCAGCACGCGTTCTGTGAGCCGCAGCAAGTGATCATATCTGGCGCCGCTGTTGTAAACGACGTCTTCCGTGCGACAGCTCGGGCAAGCCAGGTTGCACGTTCGATCATAGGCCAGATTCAAGACCCCGATTCGCTCTGTGCTGGCGCTCTGCACCTCATCTACGTAGCGCACGTGCCCAGTGACCGCAGCAAGCATGGGGCACGCTTCACACCAGCGGAATGTGTCTGTCGAGATGCTGTTTCGGATCGCTTCGGCAGCGGGGCCGCGCCAGATTTCGATCGCCGGTGTCGCAAACACATTGCCGACAGCGGATGGCTGCCAGCCGGGACAGCACAGGAACACGCGACCGTCCTCCACAACCTCCATGTGTTCGAACGGCTTGTTGCACCACCGTCGTTTCGGCCCGGCAGCCGCAATCGGCACGCGGTTCACTGCCGGCTGGATGCGATCCAGCACCGGAAGCAGCCTAGTAATAGTGGTCGCGTCGGAGCGAGAGGGCATCGAACGTGTCCCCTGGATAGTCCTGCGAGATACGGGTTCCACGAAGCAGCCCGTTTCCTACAGCTGAATCGGCACCGATGTGCTGCACGAGCCCTGGCTTGTGCACGCCCCAAAACCAGTTGAGCGGCATCGTCACAGCCTTGATGACCTCGTCGGATCCGCCCAGGCGACACGCCTCCATTTGTGGCCGCAGTGCACACAGCGTCTTCAGCGAACGCAACGGGAATCGCAGGCACTGGGCGAAGACATACGCGTTGATGTGCGCACGCCATATCGCTGGTGGACCACTCCACGGGGCGTAGAAAAGCATGAAAGCGATATCATCCGGCACCACGTAGTTCTCGATCACGAAAGCAGCGTTCTTGCACAGGCTGAGGTCGTCTTCGAACAGTGTCAGGTCTTCTCCTGCTTCAACAGCCAGGTCGAATGCCCGCCAAGCGGCCCACTTGTTGTGCGGGTACGGCACCGGGCGTACGAACGGTTCTGCACGCCATCCCGCGGGCAGCACGGGAACCTCGCCATCGCAAACCACAACCTTATTGGTGCTGCGTGCAGACGCGTCGATTCCTGCAAGCGTGCGCGCCAAGTACGAGGTAGTGAGCCGCGGTGTTGTGAGGACCGCTATCACGAATAGGTCACCGAAGTGGCGCGTACATCGATCGTCGCACCGCCGTCACCTGTGTTCTCCAGCTTCAACCCGATCTTGTTTGCGCCGGGCGCGAACGTTGCTGTGAGCACCTCAGTTCCGGGCGAAACGATAGGCGCCGCTGACGACGCGATGATGGCACCGTTCAACGTCACGTGGAACTTGATTCCGCCCGCGCCGAACCCGGCCATCGCCACAATATTGATGGACATCGTGACATTGGTTGCAGAGGTGTGGGGCGTGGTGATCGGGTATTCCAAGGGCAAGCTGCTGATGTCCTGCACGCCCTGACCAACCCAGCCCCCGCTAGTGGTAAGCGTGAAGAACCCGCCAAACGGTAGCGACAGCATATCGTTGCCACCAGCACCTGAAGGACCCGTCGCTCCCGTCGCACCCACCGATCCAGCACCTCCCGGACCCGTCGCTCCTGTCGCACCGCCAGGCCCTGTGGCACCACTATTGACAGAGATCGTGACCCACGTCCCTGGCGTGCCCCCCACCGTGCACAGGTACTCCAGGATGGTTTGGCTGGTTCCGACATAGATACGTCGATCGCCGGCAGCCCACGTGAGCGGAATCGCGTCTACGTCGGGAGACTGGTCTCCGTAAGAGATGTGGCGTGTGGCACCCGCGGCACCAACGTTGATTTTTCCCTTGTTGAGCATTTTTTAGCGCGCCCCTTCTTACGTGTCGCTGTTGTTGACGCCGGTCAAATTGACTGTGGCGATTGGCATATCGGCGTAGTCGTACTCCACACCTTCGACCAACAGCGGCTTTGCGGCAGTGGTTACGGCGGTACAGTTAGCCGCGACTGGAATGGTGGATTGAGTTCCTACAGCAAAAACAACCAAATACCCTGTGTTTCCTGTCCCGTATATAAATCCGGCGGGAGCTAGCTGGATCCTGCCGCCAATCCCCCGCTGTATGACAAGGGCTCCGCCACCAGATCCAGGCGTTGTTCCAGTGCAATCAAACGCGGCAATACCAGCCGTTACAGTGCCAGCTGTTAACGTAGCTTTCGAGATAACTAACGATGCGTTTTGTAGTTGGATCGACCAGTGACTCAGGGTAGCCGACCCACCCAAAACGTTGAGAAACCCATTCAAAACACCACAAAGCAGTAGTGCGATGGAAGCGGGCTCATCAATGAAATTTGCGACATTGGAAAACAAGCACCCTGTAATCACTCCGCCAGGACAATCCAAATTGGTGCGATCAAGCTTGACGTTGATCACTTCAATTTTACTACCGGCCATCTGACTACCCGCGTGATTAGCCCCCTGCCATTCAACCCACGAAAGACAAGGATACAGAATCGACTCGGGGAAAGGCCAATTCCTCATAGTCGGCAACTCGTACACATTCACGGTTTCGCCAACCACAAAATTGGTCGGAGCCGACGCCACAAATGGAATTAGCGTTGCTGTATTAGGTGTCGTCAAGGCGACGACGTCAGACGTAACGTCCTTCATGATCCATGCGGACTTGGTTCCCGCCGCATTCATGACAAGCCGTCCAACACGCCCAGAAATGCCCGGTACAGTCATGGTAGTTCGGACATTAGTTGCAGGATTCTCGGCCGTGTAAGCACTGATCACGCCTGAAAAGATTTGAGTCTTCAACCCCATCCATAAAGGGAAGCTGTCGCCGGTGCCATCCATTTTTAGGTTTGTCAACTGCCCGTTCTGCGAGCCCGGAAACGACGACAGTTGTTCGAACACAACCTGCCCCGAAAGCACAACTCCTGTCAGGCGCCGATTCAACTCTTCAATCGTCAAGAGCGGAACCGTGCGCGCCAGCAACTGCGTCCCACCCCACCCCTGGTTCTCGTCTGACGCCACGCCGGAAACGTTGGACGGATCAACACACCAGAACAGTTTTTGTGCAGCCTCGGTATTGGGCACCAGCTGGCGGATCCACTGATCACTGAGTGTTGGCGAGTCGACAACGGTGATTCCGTCTGCCGTGAGGCTCTCACCGCGCACGAGCGTGAAGAAATCGTGCACAGACGTTTTTATCGGTGATGCGTCATTCCCAACATACGCAACCATCCCTTTCGGGTAGTCGGCGGTTGGAAATTGATCCAGACGCTGCCCGAACACCCGTATCGAATCGAATCTGAGCGTGCCAATGCCGGCAGGGCTCATTGCGCCAAGCGTGAGGTTCACCAGGCCAAACGTGCCGCTCACCCCTTCAATGACGCCAAGCTGGACAGCCAGCGGTGGTGGTGTCACCGTCGCGTTTCCGGGAACGCCAGCAGACAAATACGCTGTCCGCCCCGTCACCGGCGTCGTGTCGAACTTGATCCATGTTGGCCCGGTCTGCACCACGAGCCCAACTGCGCTAGCCGCCGGGCGCGAGATCGCAACGCCAATAACGCCAGTAGCATCGAAGGCGGAATCCGCAAGCGCCAGCGCCATGAGTCCCGAGAGTCCTGCAACCGAACGCACAACCACACAATCGCTGAGTTGCGTGCCCTCCCCATTCACGAGCCCGATCGTCACGAGCGGCCGTGCGGTGGTCGTCATCAACACGTTCCCTGCTTCATCCGGGAACGGGTTGAATCCAAGGGCAAGCGTCGCTGCTGGGACAACGACGGCCCCTGCGCCGGAATACATCCGCACAAAACCAGCAGTCGCCGAAGCTGTGACGGCAGCCAAGTACCCAACACGCGCGGTGCACTTGTTCGCCGCCACCAAATCGACCACGAAATTCGTGTTGCCGCCGTCCGTCGACACGAGGTCATCCACAGAAAGCGCAGCACCCATGCAGCGCACCGCGATGATCGGCGCTGTTTGGTTTGCGGCATCGACACCGTACACCGCTGCGCCTGTACCGTTGTTGACCAGAATGGCGCCCGCAGCCGCGCCCGACGGCGCCGTGATGCGCATGCGACGAATGGTGCTGGAACCACTATTTCCAATGAGCGCTGGCGTGGTGGTCGTGATCGTGCTTGTAACGCCAGATCCACCCGTGGGCACGAGCGTGACACCAGTACGAAGCACACACCCTGCACCGACGTTCAAGTTCTGGTTGTAGGCATCCAACCCGAACGTGGCGTCGAGCACAGCGCTGCGCACGATTCCCGCAGACACACTCCGCTCAATCCAGAAGCTGGCAGTCCTGGTTCCTTGTCCGACTCGCGGAAAACTGACAACCTCGCTAACGTAGTCGCCATCCGTCACGAGTCGCAACAACGTCGTCGCAAGTGATCCTGCCAGATCAATACCAGCCAGCGTGAGATTCCCGTTACCTGTAATTGTGGCGCCACCGGTGCTGACGGATCGAATACCAACCACGTTGGTGTTGATGGTCGCGTCGCCAGTGGTGAACGAGAAATCACCAACGGCAACACCAGGCTCTTCGATGTAGAAGATGTCTGCGGCAGCCGGAACGGTTGGTAGATTGTCCGCCAGCGTGATCACGTTGCTGGTGTTCTTCCACACGATCGTGGAGAAATTAGCGAGCGCTGCGGTGGTGGTGAATTCACCGAACCGTATACGCTTGCCTGTGATTGCAGATGCACCGCCAGATTCAACAGGCAGCCCTGGTGCTCCTCCACCTGCCAGCTGGCACGTAAGGGTCGACACCGTACTGCCGCCAATTGCGTTGTACCCTCCGGTGTTTGTCACCGGCACCGGCCGGAATCCGGCGACGATGTGATCACCAGCGGTGTTCGTCAGATCACTCCCACGAATCACCACATTTTTCCAACCCGACAAGTTAGACATCCAGCCCATGCTCTCGTCGGCGGTGTTGGCGATGTTCCTGTACGTCGCGCCGTTAATGCGTGGAACGATCAACACAACCAAAGTTGCGTTGTTGCCATCCCGAGGGAGCATCTGCCCGACACGTTCGAGCGTCTTGTAAGGAAAAGCCAACGCAGCCGATTCAGCTGTGCCCATCGTGACGGTTGCATTTGTCAGGAACGGGGAATACCCCGGTTGTGCTGTCGCGTCGTTCCCTGCCGTCACCACGCCGTCATAGTCGACGACGTAGACCACAAACGAGTCGGGTTGTGGAAACACGCTGTGACGGTGATCCGCACGTGCCGCCACACCAGTCGCGCCGTTGACGGGCGCCACCCAATCGAACGTCACGGATCCGAATCCTGCACCCACTCCAGTTGCACCTACCGGCCCGGTGGCACCCGTTGCTCCTGCAGGGCCCGTTGCACCCGTAGCGCCAGCGCCAGTCGCACCTGTTGCACCGAACAGGCCTGTGGCACCCGTAGCGCCGGTCAGCCCCTGCGCACCAGTTGCTCCAGTCGCACCGAACAGGCCTGTCGCTCCAGTCGCACCGAACGGACCCGTAGCGCCCGTGGCGCCCACACCTGTGGCGCCAGTTGCCCCAGTCCCCGTCGCGCCCGTCGCGCCGATACCGGTCGCACCCGTGGCACCAGTGCCCGTAGCGCCTTGTGTGCCCGTCGCACCCGCCGGACCGGTTGCCCCCGTTGCGCCTGCGCCGGTAGCACCCGCCGGACCCGTTGCACCAGTGGCCCCTGGAACGCCCGTTGCGCCCGTGGCGCCACCGGGTGATCCTGTAGCGCCAGCCGCTCCTGTTGCACCAGTTGCGCCACCCGGTGATCCTGTCGCTCCTTGCGCACCAGTCGCACCCGTCGCGCCAATGCCTGTTGCGCCGGTGGCACCTGCTCCTGTTGCTCCCACAGGGCCTGTTGCACCGGTCGCACCCGACGCTCCAGTTGCGCCCGTCGAGCCCACACCGGTAGCTCCTGTAGTACCGGTCGCACCCGCCGTTCCGGTTGCGCCGGTCGCACCGCTACCGCCAGCCGCTCCTGTCGCACCAGTCAGCCCTTGCGCACCGGTTGCACCCACCAAACCAGTTGCCCCTTGCACGCCAGTCGCGCCGGTCAGCCCTTGCGCACCAGTCGCACCCACCAAGCCGCTTGCGCCAGTTGCACCCACAGCTCCTGTGGCGCCGGTGGTTCCCGTCGCGCCTGTTGCCCCTGCACCCGTGGCACCCGTTGCTCCATTCGAGCCTGTCGCCCCCGTCGCGCCGCCACCAGGCCCCGCAATACCCGTCGCCCCCGTAGCGCCCACACCTGTGGCACCCGTGATGCCGGTAGCCCCGGTGATCCCCGTAGCCCCCGTCGCGCCTGTAAGCCCCGTGGCCCCTTGCACACCGGTAGCTCCTCCAGGCGTGCCAGGAACGCCGGTCGCGCCCTGCGAACCCGTTGCGCCCGTCGCACCACCCGGTGATCCTGTTGCCCCCTGCGCGCCCGTCGCGCCGGTAGCCCCAATACCAGTTGCACCCGTGGCACCTGCACCCGTCGCACCAGCAGGTCCAGTTGCGCCGGTGGCACCGCTGGCGCCCGTCGCTCCACGTTGCCCCACAAGCCCCGTCGCCGACCCGGTCAAGACCACTCGCACGCTTTGATCGCGCACGTAGTCGGTGAGGTCGATGATGATGCCGAGAGACAACACACCGACGGCAGGAATGTTTGTGCCGCGGCCAGGAAGATACCCGCTCACGTAGATCTGATCGCCCGGCGTCAGCGTCAAGCCCGGCTCCAACAGCACGCGCTTCTTGCCGTTCAGTGCTACGTTGACGACGCCGCCTGGTCCGACCGATCCGGACGCCACGATACCGATCGTGCCCTGCAGATTCAGGGAAGAGTTGCCCTGTGCACGAACCACACGCTCTTTCGGGACCGTGGTGGTGGAGACCCGGACGATTTCGCCGTCCACAAGGTTATCGGATTCGCCGTTGTACCCTTGTAGATCTACGCCGTCCCACATCGTGATATCTCCTTGCGCTGAAACGCAAAAAGGCGCTCGATGCACGCAGGGTTGCTGTGCATCGAGCGCCAGGTTGTCTGGTAGCTCGAAACTTCGTCTACGATGATAGGCGTAGTGGAGCTACACGGTCAAACGCAGCTCCCTGAGTATGCAGCGGGGCAGCGTGGAGGCGGGCATCACCCGCCTAGTAGAACAGGTACCAGAGCGCCCCGCCGCCGCTCGTAAACCAACCGGTACTATCTTGGAAGCCGCACGAATGCCACAGGTTGCGCGTTCCGCTTCCGTTGCCGTTCCAGCGGAGGATTACGCCCCAGGCCCCGTTAGAACCAGAATCGGGGTAGTAGACGGCCTCGTATGGTGCCACGGTCACGTTCGAATCGAATGTCCACGTGATGGGAAGACTGGGGCCGTGGCTGTACACCGAGCACGCCATAGAGGTGCTGCTGTACCAGCCTCCATCACCGGCCGAATATAGTTTTACGGGCGTGATGCTGCCACCGGGGGTTGCCGTGCAAAATATCGCCATTTGGTTGAATTCGGCGTGGCTGCTATTTGCCTGCCACTCGCCAAAGTCGGTGGGCCAGAAGCTCGTGGAAAAGTGATATGGCGTGGGCGATGACTCCGCCTGCTGTATGATCGGCTGGTTGGGAGCCCACGTTGTGGCGCCGCAATCGATCGACCCCCCGACGTAGGTGGCCACACCGGTCCAAGACACAGCAGACTGAATCGCGGTGACATCTTCGGGAGCAAGGCGAACGCCTTGGCCAGTCTCCCTTGGTTCGTCAGCGGTCCCACACGCTGCGAATAGGATCAATGCGAGAAGCAAGTAGCGTTTTTTCATGGGTCCGTCCTTTTGGTGCATCGTTTGTTGTTGTCCTGTCGCGTATCAGCGTTCGCGCGAGCGCCGGCTGAAACAGATCTTCAGCCAGAAGGTGCGCGAGCACCACGACCACAGCCGGCTGCGCGTGGCCTCACAGTTCGTGTGCATTAGCGCTTCTTCGAGCGTCATCGGCGGGGGCACGTCGTCCTTCACACGCACGAGTTGCCGGCCGCACTCGGGGCACGGGTCAACGACGGTCGGAGTGTTCTCGGGATCATCAAAAATCATGTTTTAGCCTCAACACAGAAAAGGCCGGACCGCCTTTCGACGATCCGGCCTCTTCAAGCGCTTGCCGTGTCGATCAGACGACGGGGCGCTTCAACAGGCCTTCGAGCGTCTCCCGCACGTCGAACCCGAGGTTCGTCGCCGGGATTCCGGTCCAGTCGAAGTACCCGTTCACCGTGGCGAACGGAGGACCGGACGCCGCGATCGCGCCGCCGATGCCCAGCGCCGCCTGGGGGGCCAACAGACCCACGTAGGCGATGTTCGGCTTCAGCCAGATCGGCAGAACGAACGCCGACTGATCGCGCGGAGAGCTGAGGCCGTTCGAGGCCAGCTCCAGCGAGGTGGTGGTTCCGAACACCGTCGGGCCGGACCCCTGCGGGTACTTCTCGACGGGGCCTTCCGACTGCACCTTCTGGTTGACCTGGAACTTGTGGTAGGTCTTCCGGAGGAAGTCGAACAGCACGCCGCCAGCGGTGTTGGTGGGGTCGTACCCGCCCAGGTGGACGTTGCGCGAGAACTGCGTCGCGGCAGGGCTCGTGTTCGTCTGATCCTGGAGCTGGAACGACTGCGCGTTGGCGTTGCGGCCCATCTCGCGAACGATCTGGAGCTGGATGCTGTAGATCAGCATCTCCCAGCCCTCCTGCAACCCGGTGTCACCCGAGCGCGGGATGTTGGTGTCGACGAGGGTCAGGGTGCGCGAGCCACCGGGAATCGGAGCGCCTTGCGCGCCGATG
>Ga0068857_100001907_pt1 | contig 16800 bp, 13 predicted proteins | sample KBSCornC72_FD_66591 | JGI IMG/M metagenome (GOLD analysis project Ga0068857, IMG submission 66591) | Corn rhizosphere microbial communities from Kellogg Biological Station, Michigan, USA - KBS Corn C7-2 | ecosystem: Host-associated > Plants > Roots > Rhizosphere > Soil ...
AGATTGGGCCACGCGTCGGGAACCTGCACCTTGAGCTGATCGGCTTGACCACTGAGCGTAAGCTCCTCGAAGGCCGCGGCCGCCTCGGCGAAGAGAACCAGATTGAGCGAATCGTATGGCCAGTCGGGGAGAGAAACCTCGGTCGGGACCATTCCGAGTTTCCGGAACTCGTCGAGAGACGCCCTGTCCACATCGGTGGCCGGGCTCTCTTTCATCCATGAGTCTATGTAACCGATCTTGAGTCCCTTCACCGAGGCGCTGGCATCGAAGTCGAGTTTGCTGGGGACACTGGCGACGTCACCGGCATCGGCACCGGTGATCGCCTGAAGCACGAGCAGAGTGTCTTCCACACTCCGGGTCATCGGACCGAGCTTGTCCAGCGACCAGCAAAGAGTCATCGCGCCGGTCCTTGCCACCCGCCCGTAGGTGGGCCGCAGACCGTTGATGCCGCAACGCATGGTCGGACTCACGATGCTCCCGCCGGTCTCGCTCCCGATGGAGAATCCGACCAGGCCGGCAGCCGTCGCGGCACCGGGGCCCGCGCTCGACCCCGAGGCGCCCTCTTCAAGCACCCAGGGATTCATCGTCTGTCCCCCGAACCAGATGTCGTTGAGAGCGAGAGCGCCCAGGCTCAGCTTCGCGATTAGCACCCCGCCGGCTGCACTGAGCCGGGCCACGACCGCGGAGTCCGCGGTGGGGATCCGATCCCTGAACGGCTCCGCGCCCCACGTCGTCGCTATCCCTGCGGTATCGAGCAGATCTTTGACGCCGTAAGGAATTCCGTGCAGCGGTCCGCGGTACTTTCCCGCGGCAATTTCCTTGTCTGCGTGACGCGCCGCGGGGAGCGCTCCTTCCTTGTTCAACGTGATGATGGCGCGAAGCTTGGGATCGAACTTCTCGATGCGGGCGAGATAGATCCCCGTCAGGCGCTCGGACGTCAACTTCTTCGACTGGATCCAGCGGGAGAGTGCGGTGACCGGCGCGAAGGCAATATCAGCGTCCTCTGATGGAAGGGGGCCTGGATCTACGCTGCTCCGAACGAACCGGTCCTGCTTGGGACCAATCGCGATTCCCGGTAGTGCCGGATCCCATCGCGTCGCCGGCGAGAGTGTCGGTTCCAGCACTAGCTTCCGCGATCCGGTGCGTCGCTCCAGCTGGGCGGCCATCGACCGGCGCCAACTCTTGACCGCCATGTTCCGCTGCTCCGGCGTCATGGTCACCTGCATCAGTTTCTCCGCCTCGGCGAATGTTCCGGCGTTGACTTCGGGTCCGGTTTCCGGCGCCGTTCCGAAGGTGGGTGGAGCACCCGGAGTGGTCGGTGCGGACGAGGCCGGTGTCTGACCCTTTTTGCTGCAGCCGGCAATGGCGCCGAGGATGATCGGCGCCTGGATCAGGAATTGGCGGCGAGTATTCACAAGAAACCTCCACGGGGACGGGAACGGGGCGGCCAAAGGTGAAGCTCCCGAGGAGGGAGCGCCAGAGGTCCGTGGCAGAATCTGAGGATTCTACTAGCTTCTTGTCATGACTCCTGACGCCAGGTCCAGGTACCACATGCCCCGGAAGAGCCGGAGGGGATTTGTGGCTGTCCTGATGCTGGCGAGCTTCATCATCGTGCAGTCGTCGGTGATCTGCGCCCTGGACTGCCTGAAGCACGGCCACGTCGCTGTGACGATGTCGGACTCTCACCACCACGGCCAGTCCTGCCACGACGGCCCGCGCCTTCGGAACGAACCACTCAACTCGGGACCTCTCGCCGAGATCTTGCCCTCGCAGTGGCTGCCGAGCCTTCCGGTCGCCCAGTTGGTTGCGTTAGTCACTGGCTCGGCCACCCTGGCCGAGCCGCAGCACGTCGTTCGAGCCGAGCCCCCTCCGCCGCGCGTCTGAACCTCCCAGCAGGACAATGCATACTGATCGTCTGACGGCCACCCGCAGGTGTGCGGGAATTTGGCCGTGCCATCTCAGCGTGAGGTCTGAATGCGGCGCATCCTCTTTCGGAGCGTTTCCGCCCTCCTGATACTCGGCGGGTTGCTGGGCTCGCAAACCCTGTGGGCGCAGCAGCCGGCCGATACAACGGTAGACAAACCGATCGATCTCGGCGGCCAGCCGGGATATCAGGGCGACATCGACCGTTTTCCGCTCCAGATCACCGGGTTTGGAATCGGCGATTACAGCTATGCCGGACGCACCGGCGACAATTCGTTTTCATCCAGCAAGATCGCTATCAGCGCATTCCGGGAGATAACCGACCACGCCTACGTCTTCGGGCAGCTGACCACCGCGCTCGAGGAGGACGAGGCAACAGGTGAACTCGCGACCGAAACCGAGATCGACGCCTTCTTGGTCTCCGCGGTGATCCCCGGCGCCTCGAACCTGAGTCTGACATTCGGTAAGTTCGACGCGCCAGTCGGATTCGAGCGGGATGACGAGCCGCTCAATTTTCTGGCCAGCACCAGCTTCAATTTCGAGCTGGGCCGCCCGGTCAAGATGGTCGGACTCCAGGGCACCTGGACCGCGAGCCCAGCGGTGGCAGTCTCAGGACTGTTGTTCAACGGGTGGGACAGCGACATCGACCCCAACAAGGGGAAGTCCGGCGCCCTGCGCTTCGAATTCCTGCCGAGCGAGGCGGTGAGCCTGGGTGTGACCGGACTGTACGGCGTCGAGGGAGACCAGGGAGCCACAAACTCACGCTATCTGGTCAACGTCGACTACGCCTTCCAACCGTCCTGGAACTGGGTATTGGCCGGTGAGGCCAATCTGGGTGGCGACAAGGACGTGCTTCCCGGTGGGGGCACCGCGACCTGGAAAGGCGGAATGGTCACGCTCTTCCACCAGCTGAGCCGGCACTGGGGAGTGGCCGCGCGGGCCGAGGTCTTCCGGGATGATGACGGTGTGCGCTCCGGAGTGGCCCAGACTCTCGAATCCTATAGCATTGCGCCGCTGTTCTCACTCGGCGTAGGACGCGACGGAATCTTCGCCAACGTGTCGCATAGCAGGATACGGATCCCGAGGCTCCAGTTCCGGGGGGAAGTGCGGGTCAACCATTCGAGCGAGACGTTCTTCGACACCAGCGATGGGCCGGACAACTGGAACATCGAGTACCTGATGCAGCTTGTCACCACCTTCTGAGGCTCCCATGGACCTCTATCGGCTGAGCGACGCACCGAGATCAGTGAAGCTGACGGCAGTGCTTTTTCTGCTGCTGCTGGGCTACGCCTACGTCTTCGCCTTCCTCATGGTGAAGACCTGGGCGGGCCTCAGCCCCAGCCAGGTCCAGGCGACCTACGTCCCGGAGAAGGCAATGGACATGTCGGCGATGCCGGAACACTCGGCGACGACCGAGGCGCCTCTGGACCTCTCGACCGTGCCGGAGATGAAGCACACGGTAGATACCGCTCTGCTCATTCAGGACAGTCACATCCACATCATGATCTACGCCATCGTCGGCGCGCTCGAGTCGCTCATCATTCTTGGGCTGGGCTGGCCCGCGTGGTTTCGTGATCTGATGATAGTCGGCGCATTCGGGTTCGGGGCGCTCGACTTTGTCGGTCAATGGTTAATGAACTTCCACTTCCCCGGGTTTGCCTGGCTGACCATCGCCTCGGGCTGGGGCATGGCCCTGGTGTACCTCATCGTGCTGGTCGGGACGCTCGGTTCGGTGTTCCGGCGACGTACCGCCTGAAGGAGTCTCTCATGCAGCTGAATTCTCTCCTGGTCCTCTCCGCCGCCCTGCTGTTCGGCGCCCGCCATCCCACTCCAACAGTGGTGCTGGTGCCGCAGACCGACGCCATCCGAACGGCGCTGCCCGGTGCGAAGCAGTTCTTCGTCCGCAACGTCACGATCGGCCAGGACGACCTGGCCAGAATCCGGAAGGACATCGATTACTCCCCGCAGGACCCGGACTTCAAGTTCTATCTTGGCAAACGGGAGGACGGCTCGCCGGCCGGCGTAGTGCTCTTTCCCCAGGTGAACACCCTCCATGGACCGCTCGAAGTGGCGCTCTCGCTTAATCCCGATGGCAGCGTCGCCAGCGCGGTAGTCACGAAGGCTACCGTCGAGACCAAGCCCTGGGTCCTCGACGCGGTCCGGAGCGGGTTGATGAAGCGTTTCCAGGGTGCGAAGTATGGCGATGAACTGGGCAGCAGAGTGCAGGACGTTTCCGGCGGCTCGATGGCCAAGTGGCAGGCCCAAGTCATCGCGACCGCGGTGTACGATGGCCTGGTGTTGCACCACGTGCTGTTCAAGGGCTGACGACCGACACCCGTTCAGTGCGGCTTGAACCCGAACTTGGCGAGCTCATCCGCCGACATCTGGATCACGTCGATGTGCAGGGTGATCGGGGTGAGCGGCTGGTCGGTCGAGTCCTTTGGCACCGAGACGATCTTTTCGACCACATCCATTCCCTTGAACACCTGACCATAGACCGTGTAGTTGCTGTCCAGTCGCTTGAGGCCGTCCTTGTTGGCCACGATGTAGAACTGGCACCCTGCCGAGAGTTTCTCTGGGTTGTCGTCCCGCCCTGCTCCCACCGCACCATAGACATGTCGCAGGCTGTCGTTGAACTCGGGCGCCAGGTTGTATGGCGATCCCTTGAACCCTGCCGGGGTGTCGGGACAGCCGCCCTGAGCAACGAAGTTCTTGATCACCCGATTGAACGTCAGCGAATCCCAGTAGTGCTCACCCGCCAGCTTGATGAAGCTGTCCCGGTGGTGGGGAGTTTCGGGATATAAATAGAAGAGGATCTCACCAAGCGGGGTCTGGATCCGGCCGACTGGGTAAGTCGGGGCGGGCAAAGCGATCGGGGCGGGCGAGCCGGTTGGCGCGGTCGAGGCAGATAGAGAAGCGATGCACGCTGTAAGAATGAAGTGGCGGAACATCAGGGGCCTCAGGGCCAGAAGGGAACTCTTCGATTGATCAGGACTTCGCCGACACCTGCTCCTCTTCTACAATCACGGTTCCCAGCACCTGGAGGAACTGAGCGATCCAGGCGGGATGGGCCGGCCAGGCCGGGGCTGTGACCAGATTGCCGTCAGTCACCGCGCCGTCAATCGGGATGTCGGCATACTCGGCTCCAGCCAGCCGGACTTCCGGCGCCACGGCGGGATAGCAGGAGACCTTTCTGCCCTTTATCACCCCCGCTGCCGTCAGGATCTGCGGGCCATGGCAGATGGCCGCGACCGGTTTCTCCTCCTCGAAGAAATGGCGCACCAGCCCCAGCACCTTATCGTTGAGCCGCAGATATTCCGGAGCCCGTCCACCGGCAATTACCAGAGCGTCGTAGCGGTTGGGGTTCACCTCGGCGAACGCGGCGTTGAGCGCGAAATCATGGCCTCGCTTCTCGGTGTAAGTCTGATCGCCTTCGAAGTCGTGAATGGCAGTGCGAACTTTGTCCCCGGCGTTCTTGCCGGGGCAAATAGCATGAACGGTATGCCCCACGGCCTGGAGGGCCTGGAAGGGTACCATGACTTCGTAGTCTTCGACGAAGTCACCGACGAGCATCAGGATGGTCTTGGGCATGGGAGACTCCAGTCAGACCCGAGAAGCAGAGGAACGGCGAACCGCTGAGCGCGGCAAGTCTCAATTCTGCGAGAGGGACGGCAAGTGTCAATCTGCACTCCCCGCTGGGTTCTCTCGGTCGCAGGTTCTTCTGGGACGCCTAAAGGAAAGCCCCCCAGCCGATTGACCGGGGGGCTTCTCGAACCTGAAGCTGAACGTGCAGTTTCTACCAGGCCACTGCGTACCGTGAGAAGTGGTCCAGATCGGTGTAAAGCGCCTTGAGTCCCTTCTTGTCCAGGGTGGCCTTGACCTCGAGAATCTGGTCCCCGGCGTCGCTCAGGTATACGATGAACAGTTTCAGCCAGCTTGTCGGCTGCAAACAGCGGTCGTAACTGAGCTTGAGCTCGGCCGGCTTGTCGAAGCGAAGTCCTTCCGGCTGCAGCTCGACTTCGATCAGGTCGGACACCGGGGCTACCGCGCTGATGACCACCTCATGGTCGAGCGCCCCCTTGGGGATCTTGAGCTCGTGGGGGCCGACCTTGAGCGAGCCGCCGTCGGGGCCGATAAGCTCAACGTCGCTGGTGTACTCCTGTGGCTCGCACCGAAGCAATTCCAGCACGTCACCCTGCTTCCGGCGAGTCTCCCACGCCTTCTTGAAGAGCTTCCACTCCTCCCTGGCAGCCTTGAACTCTTCCCGGTGGAGTTCGCGCTCGGCCTTGAGGCTGTCCCTGGTATGCTCGAGGAGGTCCTTCAGGCGCTCGTGCTCAGCACGACGATCGTCGCCAAGGGAGTTGGCGCTCGCATCCGTCAAGAGCAACGAGGTGTCCCGAGACGCGCTGGTCGGCGCCTCGAGGCCCGTGCAGCTCAAGAGGAGGATCAGGACCGCGCTGAAAGCGGAAGTCCAAACCCAGCGGCTTCGTCCCATTGGAATTCCTCCTAAGGAGTGCTGGCAGGATCTTGGCGCGCCCGAAATGGAACGTGCGTGATCTGCCGTGAATTGAGCGCCAACGGCTTCACACCGAGGAGGGGCAATCGGCATGCCCATGAGGCATGCGGTCGCACTAATTTTATACACTGCAAGATGAATGTATTGAGTAGCACCTCTTTCAAAATATTGCTGGCTATGCATTAAGGTGCTTGCCTCGAGGTGGTTTGCCGTGCTGATTCAGGTTGGTAAGCGTATAATAAGACAACAGGTATGCTGGACTCTGACACCCATTACCAGGGGATGACCCGGAGCAGCGTCGCCCCAATTGTGGCTCGTCCGCTACACCGCCAACTGGGTCTATGTCGAATGGATCACTAATTCTTGGTGACTTGGATCACAATCGCATCAAGTGTCCGGGAGTCGGCCGAGAGTGATTGGCGGGACGCTCTCTCTAATTCCTTACTCGGATTTGCGCCACGAGAATCTGCGAACCTCTCAGAACGGAGCATGGACTCCCTGATGGAGATCCACTCGCCCTCGTCCCCTTACCACGATTTATCCGCCATCCACCTCCGCGAGATGACCCGGCGTATCCGCCCCACCAGGAATGACCGATGACAAACATGCACCTGCGACAAATTGACCTGTCATGAATGGACAAGGAGTCGTGTGGTAATGTCTCGATAATGCCGCGCTGCTCGTGCAACGAGCAGCCGATTGCTCGTCATGTCCTGTCAGGATTTGCGGGATAGCAGGTTCCTCGTGTGAGTCTGGTGTTGTGAAAGACTCGCGTGAATCTGGCGAGACCCGCCACATGAGAGACTCGGTGACTATTCCGTCGAGGGACCGTTGGTTCAGCCGTGTGGTGGTGATTGTCCCAACCTACAACAACGCCGGCACGCTCCCCGACATCGTGCAGCGCATTCTGAAGCTGGGCTTTCCCACCATCGTCGTAAACGACGGATCAACCGATCAAACGCAACAGATTCTTCATCAGTGGCAGGCCAATAGGCTCCTCCACGTAGTCGGGCATGACCGCAATCGCGGGAAGGCCGCGGCGCTGCAGACCGGGTTCGCTGCCGCGATCGAGGCGGGATACACCCACGCGGTAACGATCGACTCCGATGGCCAGCTCGACCCGGAGGAGATCCCTGCCCTGCTGCAGGCCTCGACTGCACAACCACGGTCCTTGGTGGTGGGCATGCGTGACGAAACGCGGCCCGACTATCCAGCCAAGAGCCGGTTCGGCCGGCGCTTCTCCAACGCGATGGTCTATCTGGAAACTGGCGTCCGCGTCGTGGACAGCCAGTGCGGCTTTCGCGTCTATCCCCTCGGCCTGATTGAGCAGCTTCGCTGCGGCGCCGGGCGATTCGGCTACGAAACCGAGGTCATCGCCCGGGCGATCTGGGCCGGTAGTGAGATCGCCCAGGTGCCGGTCAACTGCCGCTACTTCGAGAAGTCGCTCAGGGTCACCCACTTCAAGCCCATTCGCGATTCGCTTCGCAGTCTCGCGATGCACGCGCGACTTCTGCTCGCCGCGGGCTCGGCGTGGCCCTCTCCGAGCTGGAGAGTCAAAGAAGAGGCGGTGCCCGCTGAACCGCATCGCCTCGAATGGGCCTTCGCGTCCATGGCCCTGACGGTCGGCCTGATCCTGCGGTTGCTGTACGCGATCCGGCATCCCGTCAATTCCGACGAACCGCAGCATCTGCATGTGGCGTGGGGCTGGTCGCAAGGTCTGATGCAGTATCGCGATGTGTTCGACAACCACGCGCCGCTGTTTCACATCCTGTTTTCACCTTTGGTGCGTGCCGTCGGAGAGCGTCCAGAGCTTTTCCTCTGGGCCCGGCTGGCCATGATCCCGCTCATAGCTTCGACACTCCTCGCCACATACCTCGCCGGCCGATCCCTCTATGGTCGCCGCACCGGCCTCTGGGCCGCAGTACTCGCGGGCCTGCTGGGGCCGATGTTCATCAAGAGCGTCGAATTCCGCACCGACGACCTGTGGGCGATGTGCTGGATGTGGGCGGTGGCGGTGCTGGTTGCCGGCGTCCTGACCCCGGCGCGCGGGTTCTGGGGCGGCGTGCTGATCGGCCTGTGTGCTGGCGTGTCGATGAAGACTACGCTATTGCTCACCACCTTGGGACTCGCCGCGGCTGTCACTACCCTGCTACCGCCGACCACGGCGCGCCACTCCGACCATGATCGGTATCTGGCCTCGCTCGCAGCGATGGCGTTCGGCATAGCACTCGTCCCTCTCAGCATCGTCCTCTGGTTTAAGGCGCATGATGCGTTGCACGCGATGCTCTACGGGACGACCTGGTTCAACATCCTACCCAATGACACTTATGAGCCTGATCGCCGGTTCGCCTTGATACCGGCGCTCGTGGCTTTGCTGTGGCTCGATTATCACCTGTCACGCCAAGAGCCGTCTTCCGCTGTCTCGGGGCGGCGCCGAGTCCTGTTCCTGATGGCTGGCCTCTACTTCATTCTCGATCTCACCGCCTGGCCCATTGTCCGCTGGCAGGACTTTCTCCCCGCGTGGCCCATGCTCGGCATCGTCCTCGTCGGGGCGGTGCAGACAATGGGGACGGCGAGTCCGCCGGCACGGAGTCCCTGGCGGCTTGTGCCTTTCCCTGCTTTCCCAGCGCTGGCCACTATAGAGCTGGGTCTCCTCCTGCTGGCGCTCCCTCACGGCACTGCCCTGGCAAACCAGGTCAAAACGTGGCAGGCGGTGCTCCGCCTGACCCGCTCCGGCGATTACGTCATGGATGAGAAGGGAGAGCTGCTCTTCCGTCGTCGGGCCTATTACTACGAGTTGGAAACGATCGCGCGAGCTCGCCTCAGGCAGCACCTGCTTCCAGATGACATCCCGCAGAGTCTGGTACGGACCAACACCCTGGTTGTGGGACCTGACCTCCGGCATTTCCCACCCCGTGATCGCGCCTTCATCGAAGCCAACTACATCTCGGTCGGTCCGCTCCGAGTCGCCGGACAATTCCTCGATCCCTCAGGCGGCAACGGTCCCGACTCAGCGAACCGAGCGATCAGCTTCAAGGTCAGGATTCCCGCGTGGTACAGCATCGTAGACACTTTGGGACCCGCCCAAGGCTCGCTCGATGATGTGCCGATCTCAGGTCCGCGCTTCCTCGGCGTCGGCCGCCACACCTACCAGCCTGCCCACGAAAATGTCCGCACCGCGTTGGTCCTCGCCAAGGCCATTGATCAGGGCTTTCAGCCGTTCTGACTCGCTCCGCTCCAGCCAAACACCGTGGCCGTTTCCCGACAACGCACGGGTGATAGTGGTTGCACCGCATCCGGATGATGAGTCGCTGGCGACGGGCGGGGTACTTCAGCAAGCGAGAGCCGACAACGCAGAGGTCCGCATCCTGATGCTCACCTCGGGAGACAACAACCCCTGGGTTCAGCGACTGGTCGAGCACCGCGTTTCCATCGGTCCGGCCGACCGCGAGCGCTGGGCCCAGCGTCGTCAGGCCGAGGCTCGTGCGTCGCTGGAGTGCCTGGGACTGCCTCAAGACGCGATCACGTTCCTCAACTTCCCCGACCAAGGCCTCACACCGATGCTCAAGGCCGGCGATGACACTCTGGTCAGTCGGATGGAAAAGGAAATCGGAGATTTCGGGCCCACGCTCCTGCTCAGTCCTTCGCCGGCGGATCTTCACCCCGATCACAGCGCCGCCGCCGTGTTCGTGGCCATGGCACTCCGGCGGCTGGCGACGAGAATCCCCCTCCCTGAGCTGCTTGAGTACCTGGTGCACACCCGCGGCCGCCCAGCGTTGAGAGCGGTCTATCTCCACCTCACGCCGCTTCAGACTCACTTCAAGCGGAAGGCGATTCTCTGTCACGAGGCGCAGTTCGCCTTCAGCCGCCGGTGGTTCCTCGGATTTGCCACGGATCGGGAGTGTCTCATCGTTCCGGGATCGACCTACACGACAAATGGCCACGGCATCCATCTCACCGCCGACCGGACGTCTCTACGACTGCAACTTCATCCGCGGTCCTCGCTTGGCGCGTTTGGACCGATAACACTGTGTCTCGCCGCGGCTCAGGCCGGGCGTACCGTGTCCCGGCTCTCAATTCCGCTGCCACTGGGATCATCGCGTGAATCTCTACCGATCTTTGATCAACTCGCTCGGGACGGCAATTTGCCACGGGCGATGCGACTGCCGGTCGATGCGGAGTTCTACCGGCGACCGCTCGAGCTCCGGATCCCGCGAGCGGCACTGCCCGAGCATGACCAGCTCTGGGCCAAATGCGAGCGGCGGTTTGGATTCTTCGATGAGATGGGGTGGGTTGATTTGAGTGAGTCGGGTTGAATAAGACGGGAGCCATAAGCCTTAAGCCAAAAGCCTTAAGCCCCGGGCATCAACAGGATCCTGAGGCTTAAGGCTTGCGGCTTACGGTTTAAGGCTCTCTTCCCAACAGGGCACGACGTCCGGGCTCAGTACCCCAGCGATACCGGCCCGCCCAACCAGCCGGATTGGTCCACGGTTCCGATGTTGGTACCCAACGCCGGACCCGCAGCGTCTCCCCACCAGTTTCCCGTCGCGTCTACTGACGCATTTCCGATATAGTTGCGGATGCCAAAGGTGTTGCCGACGATATTGCACCCGTTGATGCTCACCGGTCCAACACCGTCTGAAATCTCGATCGCCACCCCGCCAGTGCCGCTGACCTCGCAAGCGGTGAGCGTGGCGCCTGCTGCTTCGATCGCTATGCCGGCCGTATTGATCACCCTGGCAGAGAAGTCCAGCACTGCCGTCGGCGCCGAGCTGCTACCGAGCTTGGCACCAAACGCGCCTGGCGGGAAATTGGAAATGGTTGTGGTATGAACGAAGGACCCCGGCGCAATGATACGCACACCCTGTCCGGTCATTTCCGTGATAGTTGCATGGTCGATCTGCAGCACGTGGCCTGCGCTCAGCCCGATCACGCCGACCGACCCGTGGTCCAGCGAAGCGTTGCTGATAGTGCTCGGCTGACCGGTGGCGCCGTCGAACCGGAGGCTGCCCCAGGGCTGGGCCAGGTCCATCGCGGTGAAGGTGACAGGTGAAGCTCCCGTCCCGACTGCTGACAGGCGGCCGCCCAGGTCGAACACGATACTCTGTAGCGGGCCAAGGCAGACCGTCGTGCCGGCCGCTATGGAGACCAATCCGTTCGAGGGAGTGTTGGCGCCGTTCGGCAACACGATAGCCCCGCCGGTGCTGGTCCAGCTCTCTCCCGTCGACAGCACCCCGTTCAGGTACCTGCCCGGAACGCAGCTAGGATTGGTCACCCCCGCAGCGACAATGTCGACCTTGACCGTTGAGCTGCCGGGCTCGGTGTACTCTGCCCTGAGGCCCTGGACCCCGATTGAAGAACCCAGGGTCCAGTTTACCGTCCCGATTCCGGTGTTCGATGTCTGGCTGGTCGCGGGTACACTCCCGCCGCCGCTGGTGACAGTCCAGTTGATGGTCTGGGCGTTGATGTTGGTGGCGCCTGTCAGCTCCACCTGGATCTGCACCAAGCCATTGGTGAGACCAACCTGCCTGTCCTTGCCGGCAACCACCTTCAGTGTCGCCCCGCTGGGCCCTGTACCACCCCCGCCACCGCCACCACCACTGCTGGCGCACCGGACTCCGCCGATCACAACAAGGGCGATGGTGATCGCCCCGCCAACGAGCTCTCGAGGACGCATGTGGAGGCTCCCTCTCCTGGGTTTGTCATAATGACGTGGGCACGCGCTCCAGATTCTCACTCCAACCTCGAAACTCGGCAACTCAAGGCGTCGAGGACCGAAAAACGACAACGGCTCGTCCTGGAGGCGAGCCGTTCGCGCGAGGCTGGGACCTTAGTCCTCTCTTACAGATACGACCACCACCACCCATGCCCGCCCTGTTTCCTGATTCCGAACCAGCGGCAGAATGGATAGAGTCCCACCACCACGGCAATCCAGGCCAGATAGACCACCGGCAACCCATATCCATAGCTGCTTGGTAGCTGCCGGTAGACTTTGGCCATCTCGCCGACTGAGTACCCCTGGAGCACGCCGCCCGCGATTGCTGCCAGGTGAATGACGTACAGGTGAGCCACATAATAGAAGAGCGGGACCTGGCCGAAGACCCGGAGCCACTCCGCGACCGGACCGCGCAACCGCTCCAGGAATGCCAATCCCACCAACGCGGGGCCCAGGGTGATTAGCAGGAACTGTAGCGACGCGGGATACTTGGTCACGTTGATGAACGAGAGTGTCGTCATCAGGCCGTTCCGCTGCGGGCTCCACAGGGTAGGATCACCGTAGACATTCAGCATCCTCAGCACCAGGAACCCCGCGATCATCGCGAGTCCCAGGCGGACCAGGGTCCGGCGCCGCTGATCGGTCGGCAGGTCGAGGACCGGACCGAGGAGGTAGCCGAGCGCCATGACGCCGATCCAGGGCAGCAGCGGATAGGTCACGAAGATGGGGAGGCCCGGGAGCTGACCCTGGACGTGGAGCACCCTCCACAGTGTCTCCAGACTCCCTGCATCCAGCGGCGTGATGCCATCGAGCATGTTATGTCCGGCGATGATGGCGACCGCAATAACCAGGATCGTCGAGCGCGGAAGGTAGACCAATCCGGCCAGCGCGATCATCGAAAGTCCGATGGCCCAGATGACCTGGGCTCGGAAGCCGAGCTCGAAGTGAAAATTGAGATACCAGCCGAACGACACCACGGTGAACTCGAGCAGCACCAGCCAGAGGCCACGCTTGAACAGGAAACCTGAGAGTTCACTCCTGCTCCTGCGACGGCTTGCGAGCCAGGCGCTGGTCCCCGCGAGTAATACGAAGGTCGGTGCGCAGAAATGGGTGACCCAGCGGGTGAGAAACAATGCGGCCGTGGTCCGGGTCAGATCGGCAGGATCGAAGCGCGCCGAGGTGAAATAATCCCGGACGTGATCCAGGGCCATGACGACCATGACCAGGCCACGCAGCATGTCCACTGAGTTCAGACGTTTGCTGCCAGCCCCGGGCGTAGAGGGACGTGCCGGTGAAGTCGATGGACGTGGGGCAATCGCGGCGGTATTCACGGTCTCCCCTTCGGTTAGGGCGCGATGGCTCGGCCCTCCAACTCGCCGGCTACATTAGGGATGGCATCGTGATGGAGCTATTTCGCCGCCGCGAAGTTATCGGTAGGAATTCCGCCTACACTGTGTGGGGGACAATGGAAAAGCTCCACAACGAGTGTCGTTGCGGAGCTAGTTTGTTCACCATCGGGACGGCGGGATTCGAACCCGCGACCCCCTGAACCCCATTCAGGTGCGCTACCGGGCTGCGCTACGTCCCGTCTACTACAACTATCAGCTGACGACTTCTGGTTCCCTCACGGCGGACCGGCGGACGACTGACCGACGCCGAACGAACGACCAACCGACGAACCGACAACTCCCGTTTCAGCCCCACCCATCAGCGGGCCGGTAAGCTAGCCCGGCACCCCTGCCCGGGGAAGCCCTCGGAATCCGCACCACTCGCATATCTTCCGATATGCCCGCGCGGAATATTGCAGCGAGGCTCTGACTCGATTCTGGCGGAGTGAACTGCCCCCGCCTGCAGACCTGGTAGGTCCGTATGTCTCGATTCCCGCTTTGCTTCACCGCTTCACTGGCGTTGTTCACCGCCTGCAGCTCAGGTAGTCCGCCGAAAGTGCCCGACCCCGCCGTGGGAAGTATCAGCGCCACCGCATCGGTAGACTCATCCACCGCCGATACCTCGGGCGCAGTTGTCAGGGTGGACAACCGCGCCTTTGACGACATGGCGATCTACGTGGTCTACGCCTCGCAGCGCATCCGACTCGGCGTCGCGACGGGGAATGGCGTCACCGACCTGCGCGTTCTTCCCTTCGTCGTGGCCACTGGTCCGGTCTCGGTTCGGTTCGCGGCCGATCCAATCGGAGGCGCCAATCCCATTCTGACCGAACCCATCACGGTCCAGCGAGGAGACGTGGTGTCCCTGCTGATTCCCAGATAGTCGGCCGAAGTCCGACTCCCGAGAGGGCCGTAGGCATCACGCAATCCCCACATCCCCACATCCCCACATCGCCACATCCGTACATCCCTACATCCCTCAAATCCCCCCACCCATCCCCGTCTCCCCTCCATCCTGCACCGACGCGTTCAGCGCCACCGCGAGCGCGGCGTCTCCGGAGATCAGGTCCTTCCAGGCCAGCTCTCGGCCTTTGCGCTTTCCTTTGACGGTGAGCAGCAGGCCTTGGGGTGAAATGGTCAGCACGTAGGCTTGGCCATCAATATCGATCTCGCGCTTGAGAGCCTTCTCGAGTTTGGTCATCATCGTGGTCCCGATAGGGGAAGCATTGGTGACGGACCCGGGAAAAGTGGGGCGGTCACCCGGCGCCGACAAGACTGCCTTTAGGCCTTACGAGCCCTAAAGGCATGGGCCATAAGGCGTATGGTCGAAGCCGGTCCGGTCGGGCCGCGCTGGGAGCAGCTTCACAGTATGCTGGGGATCGAGGCTGGAATCGTGAGCGCGTCCTGAGTCGTGCGTCTTGGGTCGCGCGACCCATGACCCATGACTTATGACACTCGCTACCAGAGATTTCTTTCGAATTGAACAGAGTGGCGCGCGGCCAGCCCCGGGTTGAACCACAGAGCGCACCCTTCGAACGACCTGCGATCCCGCAGAAAACTCTCCCGAGGCCAGCCTCGCGGCGCCCGAGGAAGCAGTTCGCGGGCCAATCACGCACTACGAGTTAAGTTGTTCTAATGATTAGACTTACAATAATTTTGCGGTGTTGGATCGAATCCTCGTCGCTGCGTGTTACCTGCAGTCGGGCGGGAAGGCGGTAGCTCGGGAAGGCGGTCGGGCCGGAGGAGGCGGATAGGCCCTACCGCCCGACCTCTCGCTCATTGTAGACTCCTCCCCGCCATTCCCGTTCCCCGTTCCCCCTTCTCCTTTTTCCCTTCTCCCTTCTCCCTCTCCCTTCCCCCCAACCACCCATGCACCGTCGCACCTTTCTGCGGCATACCGGCGAAGCGGCTGTCGCGCTCGGCATTCTGCGCCATCTCCCGGCCTGCACCGCCACCGGAAAAGCCGGCGCCAGCAAGGCCGACCAGGCGTTCCTTTCCCTCAGGGACCGCTATTTCCTGAAGGCCCTAGAGCTGAATCCGGTGACAGCCACGTATCTCGGTGGGGACGGCTATGACCCGTCGCTCGCGAAGATCAACAGCCGGCTTCGCGACTACCGGCCGCCGGCGCTGGGTGACGAACGGAACTTCTACCTCGGCATACGCAAGGAGCTCGAGGCGATCGACCCGACGAGCCTCAGCTCGGGGAGCCGGGTTGATCACCAGGTGATGACGTCCCAGCTCCGCTTCATGCTCCACCAGCTGGAAGATCTGAAGCAGTACCAGCGGGCGATCGATACCTACGTGGCCGAGCCGTTCCGTGGTGTAGACTGGCAGATCCAGGGGATGTCAGGTGGCGCGGAGGGAAGTCCAGAGCTCGGCACGGAAGACGAATGGGGACTGGTGGTCGAGCGAGTCCGCGCAATTCCTCCCTATCTCGAGGTAGCAAAGGCCAATCTCGAGGCCGGGAAGGCGGCGGGGAATCTTCCCGATCATCGCATGGTTGAGCGCGACGGGGTCAACGGTTCGAAGGCCAACGCCGAGTATTTCCGCACCACTCTTCAGGCGAGCGCCAAGAACTTCCTCGGCAGCCGGCCGTTCGCGGCAGCCGTCCTGGGTGACCTCGAGTCCTCCGGCCGACAGGCAGCCGATGCGTGGGAAGACTTCGCTGCGTTCCTGCTCAAGACCTACGATCCTCAGGATGTCAGCGACCATTTCAGTGCGGGCGAGAAGGAATACCAATGGCGCCTCGAGAATGTTCTCCAGGAAAAGCGCACCGCGGCGCAACTCTGGGACTACGGGCTCGAGCAGACGACCCTCTACGAGACCAAGATCTTCGAAGTCACACAGGAAGTGGCGAAGGAAGCCGGGCTTGCGCTTCCCTTCGGAACCGACGCGGAGAAACGCGACGGCGTCCGGGCGGTAATGGATTACCTCTCCAAGGATTCACCGCGTAACGACGACGAGCTGCTTCAGTGGTACATCGACGCCGGCAAGCGGGCGGTAGAGTACGGGAGGGAACACCGGCTGTTCGACATCCCGCAGGACTACCGGCTCGATGTCACCCCGACTCCGCCGGTTCTCCGCAGCACGATTGACGCGGCCTATTATCCGGCACCGCCGTTCAAGAAGACCGGCGTGGGCCGCTTCTATCTCACTCCGACCGGCAATGACCCCGCGGCGCTCAAGCTCAACAATCGCGCTTCCGTGGCCGATACCGCAGTGCACGAAGGCTTCCCGGGCCACGACTGGCACTACAAGTA
>Ga0068857_100001910_pt1 | contig 16793 bp, 10 predicted proteins | sample KBSCornC72_FD_66591 | JGI IMG/M metagenome (GOLD analysis project Ga0068857, IMG submission 66591) | Corn rhizosphere microbial communities from Kellogg Biological Station, Michigan, USA - KBS Corn C7-2 | ecosystem: Host-associated > Plants > Roots > Rhizosphere > Soil ...
AGCGATCGCGATTGTGTGCGGTCACTGCGTTCGATTTCAAACGTGATCTGTTGCAGTTTGTAGCGGTCCAACCTACCGGCTGAACGCCTCAAATCAGTTGGGCAGCGGCGGAGGCGCGGTGGAGCCGCGGACGACCAGGTTTGTAGAAACGAGAAATTCGCGCTGCAGTCCGGATTTGCCCGGGTTTTCGGCGTGGAGACGGAGGGCTTCAAAGGCGGCACGGGCGAGGTCAGCGCGCGAGAGCCGGATGGTGGTTAGAGGCGGCAGGGTGAATTCCGCGAAATCGATGTCGTCGAGGCCGATGACCGAAAGGTCCTGCGGTACGCGGAGGCCCTGAAGGTAGGCAGCGCGGAGCACGCCGATGGCGGTCATGTCATTGGAGCAGATGACGGCGGTGGGTTGTCCGGCGAGCGACTGGAGCTTTCCGAAACCGATTACTCCGCCCTTGAGGGTGTGATCGCACTCGATGATCCACTTCTTTTCGATGGGGAGTCTTTCGGCCTGCATCGCGTTTTCAAAATCGGTTTGACGCGTTATGGCGGAATGCAGCTTGTGCGGACCGGCGAGGAAGCCGATTTTGCTGTGTCCTATCGTGGCAAGATGGTGAACCGCGGAGCGAATGCCGGTGCTGTAGTCGAGCAGGATGGTGCTGGACGCGGGCTCGGATAGTTTGAACTCGGCGAGGACGACGGGGATGTCGTGGAAAGACAACTGATCGAGGACTGGTTCTTCTTCACCGAAGGTGAGGACGGCGACGCCATCTACTTTGCGCTCGAGCATGCGGCGCACGCAGTTGGTGAGGACGGCGGGATCGCTGTTTGAAGAACTGACGAGAATCTCGTATCCGTTAGCGACGGCGATCTCTTCGAAGCTCTGGATCAACTCGGGAAAGAAGGGATTGGTAATGTTCTCAACGATGATTCCGAAGAGACGGCTGCGGCCGGAGACGAGAGTGCGCGCATGTGTGTTCGGGAAGTAGTTGAGCTGCTCGATTGCCTGCCAGACGCGTTTGGCAAGTTTTTCGCTGACGACGGGGGAGCCGTTAATGGTGCGGGAGACTGTGGCGATGGATACTTTGGCCAATGCAGCCACGGCCCGGATGTCGGGAGTCTTGTCAGCGCCTTTGCGACTTGCTTTTCGAGCCACTAGCGAAATCCTAAGTACATTCGAAGATACATTAAATGGGAACTTCCATGATAACTGGCGGGATTGATCTATCCGTAGGGCAATCGCGGTCAGCGGGATTACTTAGGAATTGTCGGAGATGAGCAGGCGGAGATCCCGGAGGTTATGACTGGTGGGTCCGGTGACTATTGTGTCGCCGAGCGCGGTGAAGAGCGGGCAGGCATTGAAGGTGCGCAGGTTCTCTTCAGGATTGAAGCCGAAGGCCTGGGCGCGCGCAACAGTGGTGGGATCTGCGATGGCGCCGGCACTTTGAGTATTGCCGTCGATGCCGTCAGAGCCGGCGCTGAGTACCGTGAGCATCTCGCCGGAATGATGGGCTAGCTCGAGCGCGCAGGCAAGGGCAAACTGCTGATTGCGGCCGCCAGCGCCGGGAGTGCGATCGAGAGTGACGGTTACTTCACCCCCAGATATGAGACAGAAGCGACGATGGAGGGACCGCAGCTCGTGGAAGCGATCGAGAAGGTATCGGGCGGCGTCGGCGTAGTCCCAGTCGTCGCAGGAGTTGTCGACGGAGACGAAGTAGCCTGCCTGCTGGGCTAGAGTGCGGGCGCTTTCGACGAGATCCAGATCAGAGAGAAGCACTTCGAAGACGGAATCGCGGAAAGCTTCGTCTTCGCCGATGAGGCTGGCTGAGGAGGTGAAGCGGCGCGGGTTGGGCTCCTTACGCTGGAAAGTCGGAAGAAAGGGCGGTTTCCATTTCTTGTTGCCGGGAGATTCGGGCAGGTCGGTCTGCTGGAAGAATGCATTGACGGACGCCGGCAGCTTTTCGGCGAGATGGTATTTTTCGATGATCTCGTGGACTTCAGCGACGGTGGAGTGGTCGGGCGTCGAGGGACCTGAGGAGAGGGCATCCAGTGATCGCAGAGGGACGTCGGGGACGAGCAGGGAAATCTTGAGCGAATCAGGCGCCGCGATGGCGAGCCGGCCACCCTTCACGGCGCTGAAATGCTTGCGAAGCGTATTGATTTCGTTGATGGGCGCTCCGCAACCAAGAAGGGCGTCGTGAAAGGCGATGGTGTCGTTAAGAGTGATCTTCGAATCGAGGGGCAGGTCGAACATAGCGGAACCGCCACCGGAGATCAGATAGAAGACGAGGGTGTCGCGTTTGGCCTTCTTCACAAGAGCCAGGGCAGCGCGTGCTGCGCCGAAGGATTCTTCATTGGGCAGCGGGTGGCCGCCTTCGAAGTAACGGATGCGCCAGTTGCGTTTTTTGGGCAGGTACTTGGAGCAACAAATGCCGCGGAGCCCCTTGCGTCGCTTCATGCGATCGAGGAGGATTTCGAGCATTGGTCCGGCGGCCTTGCCGATGGCGATGACGAAGATGCGCTTGTACTGCGATAGGTTGATAGTGTCTGGGCCGCTGCCATCGGGGATGAGGCGCTTGAGCGTGTCGCCTTCAAAAAGGAGACGACGATCGAAGGCCGACTCGATGCTGCTGGCTTTGAGAGCTTCGGTGAAGAAGCCTGTCGCCCGTGCATGGAGAAATTCGAGTGCTGTGTCACTTGCAGGCGTCATTGAACCTGCTCCTTAAGCCAGGTTGCTAGAGATTGCTGCATGGATTCAAGGCGGCTGGTAAAGGAGTGATCTGCGCCGGAGATGAAGACCAGGTGCTTGGGTTCGGCGGCTGTGCGGATAACTTGTTCGAGTTCAGCCTTGGGCGCGAACCAGTCGTGGTCGCCGCTGAGGAAGAGCTTGGGGACGGTGCACCTGGCGAGGAAGGGATAGTGGAACTGATGGCCGAAGCCCTGCGTGGGAAGTCCAAGTGCGGCGAGCGCGTGAATGTTGCGACGAGGCGTAGCGTCGTTACCGCAACAGGCTGCCAGGGCCATGGCGGCGCCGAAGCTGAATCCGACGACAATGATGGGGAGATTGAATTCAGCATTAAGCCAATCGAGGGCCGCAGAGACGTCCGCTGTCTCTGCAAGGCCTTCATGATGTCCTTCGCTGAGGCCGGTGCCGCGGAAATTGAATCGGAGGACGGGTAGACGAAAGCCCCAGTCTGATCCGTTCAGGACTTTCATCGCGTGGTAGACGACTTTGTTGTGCAGGGTGCCGCCGCCGAGGGGGTGAGGATGGCAGACGAGAGCAGTGAAACGAGAGTCGGGAGCGCCTTCGTTGAGGAGAGCTTCGAGCCGGCCGGCGGGGCCGCGAAGATCCACGTTGCGGAGCGTGGTGGGGTAGGTGGCTGCGGACGGTTCAGACGGAACAACTGTGGACTTCATTCAAAGGTTAATTTTACGCGGTTTTGCTCGTGCGACTGAGATGAGTGTTGAGCGAGCGCGCTGCGATATTCTGGCAGCACGATGCACGATACTGCGCCCATTGATCCGATACGGTTTACGCAGCAGCTTTGCGAGATTGAGTCGACGACCTACTTTGAAGGGCAGGTGGGTGACTTTCTCGCGGCTTTTCTGACGGGGCGGGGCTGGGATGTGGAGCAAACTCCGGTGCCGCAACCGGAGGAGAGCGCAGGAAGAGGGCCGCGGTGGAATGTGTATGCCGGGCCGGCAGGACAGTCTCCGGATCTGGTCTTCTCGACGCACATGGATACGGTGCCTCCTTATATTCCGTTTCGCGAGGACGAGGAATTCATCTATGGACGCGGCGTTTGCGATGCGAAGGGGATCATTGCGACGCAGGTGGCGGCGGCTGAGGCGCTGCGGGCGGAAGGATTTCGGGTTGGGTTGCTGTTCGTGTCGGGCGAGGAGAGGGATTCTGCTGGGGCAAAGGTCGCGAATGAGTCACCGAAGCGAAGCAGGTTTCTGATCAACGGAGAGCCGACGGATAATCGGTTGGCGCTGGCATCAAAAGGGGCGCTCAGGGCGGTTCTACGATCATCGGGAAAAATGGCGCACTCGGCTTATCCCGAGCTTGGAGACAGCGCTGTGCACAAGCTGGTTGAGGTGCTGGGGCGGTTGCTGAAGCTGGAACTGCCGGTGACCGAAGATGTTGGCCCAAGCACGTTGAACATCGGACAGGTGCATGGCGGGCACGCGCCGAATGTGATTGCCGACAAGGCTGAGGCGCAGGTCCTGGTGCGGCTGGTGGGTGATTCGGAGCCCGTGCGAAAGGCGCTTATAGAAGCTGCGGGTGATCTTGCGGAGGTGGATTTCACGTTGGAGATTCCGTTCGTACGGCTGAAGGCGGTAGAGGGTTTGCCAACGATGGTGGCGAAGTTTACGACGGATATTCCGCAGCTTTCAAACTGGGGCGAGCCATTGCTGCTCGGTCCGGGATCGATTCATGTTGCACATACTCCTCATGAAAGAGTGGCCAAGAAGGAATTGCTGGAGGCGGTGGAGCTTTACGTTCGAGTTGCAAAGCAGTTGCTGGCCTGATGGGCTGCATCCAATTTCTTTTCTATTCCCCAAGGAGATGATGATGAGCACTTCTATTTACGACGTTCCGGTGAAGAAGATTTCGGGCGACGATGCATCGCTGTCTGAATTCAAAGGCAAGGTTGTGCTGGTGGTGAATGTGGCGTCGAAGTGCGGGCTGACGCCGCAGTATGAGGCTCTGGAGAACCTGTACGAGCAGTACAAGGGGCAGGGACTGGTGATTGCTGGCTTTCCGGCGAACAATTTCAAAAGCCAGGAACCAGGGACGAACGAGGAGATCCAGAATTTCTGCACTACGAATTATGGCGTGAAGTTCCCCATGTTCAGCAAGATCTCGGTGGCCGGAGAGGACAAGCACCCTCTGTACCAGCTGCTGACTACGGCGCAGCCGAAAGCGATCAGCGTGGCGGAGGTTCCGTTTCGAGAGAAGCTGAAGGGATACGGGATCGAGACAAATGCGGATCCGGAAGTGCTCTGGAATTTCGAGAAGTTCTTGGTTGGACGGAATGGCCAGGTGGTGAAGAGATTCTCGCCGGATACGCTGCCGGATGCGCCGGAACTGGTGGAGGCGATCGAAGAGGAACTGGCGAAGGAGTAAAGGTGTTACTCCATCCCGAACGTTCTTGATCGATGATTTAGGGAGCATCCAGTTTGGGAGATGCTTCCCACATCTCCTCCAAATGTGGGGCACCATACTAGCTTGTTGGGAAGAAGATGCGGAAGACGGTGCCGCAAGCGGGGCGAGTGCGCACCGCTACCTCTGCGTGATGCTTGTCGAGGATACCTTTGGAAACCCAGAGACCGAGGCCGGTTCCGGCTTCGCCTTTTGTGGTGACGAAGGGATGAAAGAGCCTCTGGAGCATTTGCCTGTCCATGCCGGAGCCGTTGTCGGCGACCGTGACGGCTACTCCTGATGCTGTGCGGTTTGTGGATGGGCGCACTTCCAGGATGATGCGTCCCTTGTCCGGCACGGCATCGAGAGCATTGGAGATCAGATTGGTGAAGACCTGTTGAATCTCGCCAGGCTGGCAAAGGATCGGAGGCGAGGGACGGAAGCGGCGCTCGATCGTGATGCCGCGGACGCGGATGGCGGGGTCGTGGAAGTAGACAACTGAGTCGAGAACTTCTTCAAGTGCGATGAGCGCCGGGGCGGTGCGCTGCCGGTAGAACTTGAGGCTGCGCGCGGTGATATGGGAGAGGCGCTGGAGTTCCTTGTCAGCAATCTCGAGCAGTTCTTTGGAACTGGTTGAAAGGCCAGTGTCGGTCTTTGCGAGGAACAGGAGATTGGTGACGGCTTCGAGCGGATTATTAATCTCGTGGGCGATGCTTGCGGCGAGGCGTCCCGCTGCGGCGAGTTGCTCGGAGCGGCGTAGAGCCTGTTCGGATTTGCGTGCTTCAGTCGTGTTGGCGCAGTAGAGGATGATGCCTTCACCGGGCTGCGGGTAGACACTGAAGGTGTACCAGGCTTCGCCCTCAGGGCTCGAGAAGAACTGCTCGAACTCGACGGGAACGCGTTGATCCATGGCGCGGCGGACGTTGATTTCAACTTCGGTTCCCATGACTTCGGGGTATAGATCCCAAAGCGTTGCGCCGATGAGGGACTTGCCTGAACGCATACCGAGTTGGGCGGCGGCAGCATTCATGTAGGTGATTCGGTATTCGGTGTCCATCGTGCAGAAGGCGATCGGGATGTGTTCGAGTGCTTCTCCAGCGAACTGGCGGGCGCGGTTGACCTCCTGCGTGAGGGCTGCTTTCTGCTCGGCGGCATCGCGACGCATGCGCGCCATTTTGAGTTGGGCGTCGACGCGGGCGATGAGCTCGCGAGCGGCAAAGGGCTTGGTGAGGTAGTCGTCTGCACCGGCTTCGACGCCTTCAATGCGGGCTTCTTCGCCGGCGCGCGCGGAGAGCATGATGATGGGAATGAGAGATGTCGCAGGGTCCCGGCGCAACGTTTCGAGGAGAGTGAAGCCGTCCATCTCAGGCATCATCACGTCGGTTAGGACGAGGTCGGGAGTGCGATTGCGAATCGCTTCGAGGGCTGCGCGTCCATTGTCGGCAGTGAGGACAGTGAAGCGAGCAGCGAGGAGCGTGCGCACGTACTCGCGCATATCGGCATTGTCATCGACCAGGAGGACGACAGGGCGGGAAGCGGAGCGAGGATGATCTCCTCCGGCAGTGTCGTCCTCTACGGAGCCGGTGATCAGGTCCTGCAACTGATCGTGATCGGAATTGTGGACGGGCATCCAGCCCAGGGTTTCCTGCACGTAGGCCACGGCTGAGCCCTGAAGAACGAGGGGGCTGCCGGCGTCGCGAGAAATGTTGCCGTGCTTGAGGTGTTCGTGACCGAAGGGCAAGTGCACCTTGAAATCAGTGCCATCTCCCAGCTTGCTGCGGACTTCGATCGCTCCGCCGTGCATTGTAACGAGTTCGTGGACCAAAGCGAGGCCGATGCCGCTTCCTTCATGACTGCGGCGGCGCGCGCCTTCAATGCGCCGGAAGCGTTCGAAAAGGTTCTGGAGCTCTTCTTCGGGGATGCCGGTTCCGGTGTCGTGAATTGTGAGCAGGGCACCGTTCTCTTCGGCGGAGATAGAGACGCGAATTTCGCCATCGAAGGTGGCTTTCAGGGCATTCGAGAGCAGGTTGAGGACGATCTTCTCCCACATATCGCGGTCGACGTAGACCGGCTCAGGGAGAGGGGGACATTCGATGACGAGCTTCAATCCAGCGCGTTCGACGGCGGAGCGGAAGACGCTGGCGAGCTGGGCTGTGAGAAGGGAGAGGTCGGTGGGCTGGTAGGTAGCCTGCATGCGTCCGACTTCAATGCGGACGAAATCGAGGACTCCGTTTACGAGTTTGAGAAGGCGCAGTGCGTTACGGTGCAGCATCTGCAGCGATTCGACTGACGGAGTGGTTTCGTTGAGCAGTGCATCTTCAACGGGGCCGAGGATCAGGGTGAGGGGGGTGCGCAGCTCGTGGCTGATGTTGCTGAAGAAGGCGGTCTTGGCGCGATCGAGGTCGGCGAGTTCTTCGGCGCGGCGTTTCTCCGCTTCGTAAGCGTCGGCGTTCGTGATGCTGGCGGAGATCTGTCCGGCGGCAAGGTCGAGGAAACCTGCGTAGCTGGAGTCGAATTGGCGATAGGGATTGATAGCCGCGATGAAGACCCCCAGAGGCTTGTCCTGACCACGACGGGAGAGGGGAACAAGACGCGCCTGACTGGGGGGCTTGTTCCATTCGCCTGTGGGAAGGTCTGGGAAACGATCACCCAGGAGGTCGAGGGTGATGGGCTGATTGGAATCAAAAAGGAAGTGGACCGGCCAGGGTGCGGATACGGATTCGCTGTCCATCTCAGGGGGCGCCGCGGGATGGCCGGGCTCGATTCCGCTTTGTGTGACAAGGCAGAGGTTGGGGCCGACGTCTTCGAAGCAGTAGACCAAGGCAAAAGGAATGTCCTTCTGACCGGCGAGGCCTCGTTGAATAGCAGCGAAAGCCTCTTTGCGGGTGTTCGCTTCGGCCAGAGCACCGGCAAGGGTGCTGAGAGCGGTAAGCTGACGTTCGCCGCGAACACGCTGGGTGTCTTCCATTACAACGCACAGCATGCCTTCGATCTGACCATTCGAGCCTGCGAGGGGGCTGTAGGAGAAGGTGTGGTAAGTCTCTTCGGGGAATCCGCTGCGTTCGAGAATCAGGCCGAGGGTTTCATCCCAGGAGGCCTCGCCAGTGGTCATCACGCGTTCGACGCGGGGGCCGATGTCGGGCCAGATTTCGTGCCAGACCTCGGGTGCTGGTTTCCCTAAAGCCCAGGGATGTTTTTTGCCCAGAGTTACTCGTGCATAGCTGTCGTTGTAGAGAAAGGTGAGCTGCGGGCCCCATGCCATCCACATGGGAAATCGGGAAGTGACGAGGATGCGAACCGCGGCTTTGAGGCTATCGGGCCAGCCGGCCACGTGTCCGAGGGGTGTCGTCGACCAGTCGTAAGAACTGATCAGCTCGCTCATTGTGCCGGGCTGCATGGTTCCTGTTTGTCCGCTCCAAAGCGGGCTGTCATCGTCCATCAATGGATCTCCGGCTGAGGTAACCCTACTCAATTACGCGGTCGGAGTAGACACACTCGGATCAGGGAACGTTGAACAGAAATCTGATTCCCGCTGTTTCTGGACCCCTCTTCCGTTCAACCATCGCACTTGGATGCCCCTCAAGCCGGGTCGGTTGTCTGGAAGGTTCAGTTTAGCTGTGCGCAGATTTTGCATTTCGTAGCGGGGATGATAACCCGAGCAGAAGTGGAAGCGCAAACGAGGGCGAGTGTATGCTCGGCGCATGGACGAGCGACAGTCAGACACCGCAACAGTGCTGAATCAACTGCAATCGGCATCTTCTTCTTACCTTCGATCGGCGCGCCACCAGCCGGTGAACTGGCATGCGTGGGGGGAGGCTGCGTTTGCAAAGGCGCAGTCGGAGAACAAACCCATTCTGCTGGACATTGGAGCGGTGTGGTGTCACTGGTGCCACGTGATGGATCGCGAGTCCTATGAGGATGCGGAGATTGCGCGAATCATCAATGATCATTTCGTCGCGGTGAAGGTGGACCGGGACGAGCGGCCGGATGTGGATTCCCGGTACCAGGCTGCGGTGTCGGCGATCAGCGGGCAAGGTGGGTGGCCCTTGACGGCGTTTCTGACGCCGGATGGAAGACCGTATTTCGGGGGAACGTATTTCCCGCGGGATGATCGCTATGGCCGGCCGGGGTTTGGCAGGGTGCTGCTGACGATGTCACAGGTTTGGCAGGACCGGCGGGAGGAAGCTCTGGAGTCGGCATCGAGCGTGATGAATGCGATCGAGCATAACGAGTCGTTTTCGGCGCGCGGCGGGGATTTGAATCTGGCGTTGGTAGAGAAGATTGTGACGTCGGCGGTGTCGCAGTTCGATCCACGACATGGTGGGTTCGGATCGCAGCCGAAGTTTCCGCATCCGACGATTCTGGATTTGCTGCTGCAAGTTGGGGTGAATCGCGGGGTCGATGAAGCCAAGCGGGCGTTTACGGTGACGCTGGAGCAGATGGCGCGCGGCGGCGTGTACGACCAGCTTGCGGGAGGCTTTCATCGCTACAGCGTGGATGAGCGCTGGGTGGTTCCTCACTTCGAGAAGATGATCTACGACAACACGGAACTGCTGCGGAACTACGTGCACGCGTACCAGACGTTTGTGCGCGAGGATTTTCGCAGCACTGCGGAAGAGATTATCGGGTGGCTTGATGCGGTGATGACGGATCGCGAACGGGGCGGGTTCTATGCGTCGCAGGATGCGGACATCAATCTTGATGACGATGGCGATTACTTCACGTGGACGCTGGCGGAAGCGCGGGCTGTTCTCGATGCGGATGAGCTGGCGGTAGCGGGGCCTTACTGGGATATTGGCGAACTGGGAGATATGCACCACAATCCGGCGAAGAATGTGCTGCACCGGAACTTCACGATCGAGGAAGTTTCGGCGCAGACAGGGAAGGCGGCAGGGGATGTGCGCTGGCTGCTTTCATCCGCGCACCGGAAGCTGTTGGCTTCTCGCGTGGAGCGGACTACACCGTTTATTGATACGACGCTGTATACGGGCTGGAATGCGATGGGGGTGACAGCTTATCTGGAAGCTGCGCGGGTGTTGCGAGCGGAAGAGCCGCGGAAGTTCGCGTTGCTTACGCTGGACCGGATCATCGCCGAGGCATGGGATGTGGAGAGCGCGCTGCGGCATGTGATTGCCTATGGTGATGGTGTGGGTGATGGGACGGCGGAGGATGTGCCGGGGACGCTGGATGACTACGCGATGACGGTGCATGCGTGCATCGATGGCTGGATCGCGAGCGGGCAGATGCGGTATTACCAGGCGGCAGTGACGATTGCGGACGCGATGATTGCCAAGTTCTACGACCGGACGGCGGGCGCGTTTTTCGATTCGGCTGCGGGTGCGGATGGAGCTGCTCCACTGGGGGCGCTTACGGCGCGGAGGAAGCCGCTGCAGGATTCGCCGACTCCGGCCGGGAATCCGACTGCGGCTTCGGCCTTGTTGCGTCTCGAAGAGTTGAGCGGGCGCAAGGAGTACCGGGACATTGCCGAGGATACGCTGGAGTCGTTCGCGGGGATTGTGGAGCACTTCGGGCTGTACGCGGGCAGCTACGGGCTGGCGGCAGAGCGATTGCTGCTCGATCCGATGCAGGTGGTTGTTGTTGGAACGGGCGCGGAGGCGGATCAGCTTGAGGCGTTGGCGACGGCGCGGTATGCGGTGAACAAGACGGTGATTCGGCTTTCAGAAGATGCGATTGCCGCGGGGGCGCTGCCGGATGCGCTGGCGGAGACGGTGGGGCAGGTTCCAAAGCCTGAGGACAAGCCTGCCTGGGCGCTGGTGTGTCGGGGACGGACTTGTATGCCGCCGGTCTGGGATGCGGAGGGGTTGCTGAAGGCGATTGAGTAGGCGGCTGGCGGGCTCAAGATCTTGCAATCTGCCGAGAGCAATCCGCTGGACATGTCGGGCATCATGTGGCCGCTCTCTTTGAGCACGGTTTCTTCTTTTAGTGCGTCGTGGGGGTGTACCCCTATTCTGGCGGTAAATTTCCTTTCATGAGTAACTTACGCGACCCGAATGCGCGTAAGCTTTGTGTTCTGAGCGACTTGTGGCCAGAATCTTGAGCCATAAGTATTTAGCAGCACAGGCTGCGATAAGGGACCAGAGATCCCGTGGGTTAAGGCAATTCCTGAGTTAGTTTGTCCTTGCAAACTCGGTTCAAGATCAATGACTCTGCTGTTCGCGTCGCGTGAGGAATAGGCTTCGGCGCACGGCAACTCACGAACTGCTGTACTGAATTTTTCCGCATACTTCTATTGTGAAGAGATCCTCGAAATAGCCTGCAAAATGCGGGGATGTTTTTTCCAGTTCGAATGGAGAGCAAAGGAGCGATTCGGTACTTGCGGATGCCCTGACCGCGTAATGCCAGATCTCGGCGCGTCATTTAACCGATAGGTAAGAACAAGTGGCCGACCTCACGCCTGCAACGCCTCGCGGCGGAGCAGCCTCCGATTGTTTCTGTCCAACGCTAAAAAGGCTCCGCCACCACGCGGGGCCCTGACTTGTAAACCACGTAGTTTCCCGCGACAGCTCCAACACCCTTGTTTGTCAGGGGATTCAGCCTGGTGTAGAGATTTGTGAAGGATGCCATCCAGACAGGTTGGCCCGTAGTTAAGGAGTAGATGGCGTTCCGCGAAGGATCGTATATCGTATCTCTCCCTACAGGCTGGAGACTGGCCAGTTCAGGCAGAGGTGGCGAAGCGAGCACTTCTCCAGTCGCACTGTAGATGGAACAGGAGGCGTAATGCAGAATTCCGTTGACGTCCATCGAATAGATATTGGCCAGGAACCTATTGTTATCGATCCATCCGACCGCATAACCCGGAACATTTCCGATGCCGCCGACAGAGTCCTTCAGGATGCTTGTAATGGAGGTCTGAGACTTTCGGGGGCCCAAAGTGGCTGCAATGAGGCTCCCATCAGGTGAGAGGAATGGCGGAGTCAAGTAGTATGCGTCGTTGTTGTAGGGCGAAGGATTGTCCGACCATATAGTGGACCCGTCTATGTGCGAAACCTGCCTCGCAAACAGCCAGGATGACCCTGTCGATGACTGCTGGAAAGTTCCGGTAGCTCTTCCCATCATTGTGCCCGAGGCCGAGAGAGTGAAGTCAAAGAGCACCGGACTCGAGCTGTTAAGACTGTACGGAAAAGTGCTTGTGACTGCCCCAGAAGGGAGCGAGTAGAAGGTAAGGGTCCGATCCAGAAAACCGCTTGAGCCAGATATACCGAAATACGTGGCTGCTCCCAACAAGCTTCCGTCGTCAGAGATCGCAATTTTCCCGGCGGACAGGTCAATTTGCCGTTCGATAGTCTGCGAGTTAGGATCGATGACCAAAATTTTGCCGTTTGCAGTGCTGATGGCCGCGCGGCTTACAGTACCGGCGATGCTCCACGCGTCTCCATACCCGAAGTACCGGGGTGAACTAGATAAGCTCGCCCCGTCCAGGATGACCCCATTCCCATTTCCTGCTATCCACTGGGATGACGAGGTCGCCGCGTACGAGCTACCGTATTCGACTGGGAAGCTGTAAGAGCTCTCCACGGGACTGAGACCGGACAGATCGACTACGTTGAATTTCTCCACCGATCCCGTATTTGCTGCATACGAATAGGAAACGAAGCCCAAGGTCTGTGCTGACAGTGTGACACCTGACTTGATGTAACGGTCGCCTTCGCCGTTCCAGCTCAGGGCTGAGGTTTGAGAGCCAACTGGGTAAATTTCAAGACGGCCTCTGTCGAAAGTCCAGATCCAGCTGCCTTGTCCTCCCAAACCTACGATAGAGGGCAAATCAACGGCAGCTTCCTGTGTGCCCGTTTTCGAGTAAACAAACACTCTGTTGCCTGAACTGCTCAAGAAGCGGCTTCCGTCGCCAAACCATGAGTTGAAAGCTCCAGTAAATGATGAGCTGTTTGTTGATGTCCCATCCGGTATGGAGATTGACTCAATAACGTTGGCACCTGCAGGTCCGAGTGCGACATACAGCCTATCGGGAGCCGAATTACTCAGGGCTTTGGAGTAGTCTCCGGCTTTGGAGAAAAGGAGCGTGGCCTGAGGCGTAAAGACGTAGAGACCTGTTTGCGAGCCGATTGAAATGTAACTTCCATCGGAGGCCAACTGCCACCAGTTTGTCATCTGGCTGTAAAAATCCGGTGACAGTGGTTCGAGGCCAAACTGATTCAGCCCGCGGAACACGACAGATGAGATGAGATGTCCATCTGATTGCGCATGAACCTCCAAGCCGTTTGAAACTGCGATAACGAAGTTCTGGCCGGCCATATCGGCGGCCTGCAGAAATCGGCTGGGCACGGGATAAGGGCAATGTTCTCCCATGTAGTGAATCACGCAGTTGTTGAACGGCCGCATGCCATCGCCGTTAGCAAGAAGAGCGCCTGATGAGTAGTCCCACAGTGCCCAGTGTGCGGAGGTGTCTGCGCTCAGGACGCGATCATTTCCCATTCGAAGCGTACTTATGGGTTGCTCGTGACCAAGTTCAAGAACGATTTGTTGTTGCGCGACAGAGATAGTCACGGTGGCATCCGAACTGCCATTGGCATTTGTTGCGGTTACGACGTAATCAGCCTGAGGCGTGACAGCCGCAGGCACCCCAGAGATTGTTCCGGTCGACGCATCCAGGACTAGCCCGGGCGGCAGTTCCGGTGAAACGCTGAAGAGATCCACGGCTCCTGCAACCGAGGGAACGTCGGATGGGATAGCTTGGCCAACCGTGGCGTTGATGGTGGACAGAGGGTAGGCGAAGCTGGACGGTGCACCAATCCTCACTGAGATAGTTAGCGTGGTGCTTGTCGATCCGGAGCTGTTCGATGCTGTCACCGTATAAACAGTTTCCGGCGAAGCGACTTTTGGGGTGCCGCATATCGTGCCCGACCGAGTGTATCGATCATCTTCAGTTCCGCACCTACCGTGCAGGGGATCGAAGAGAAGAAGCCCTTCCGGTAGCTGTGGGCTGATGCTGAATTGGTCAACTACTCCGACAACCGAGGGCTGGACGTAGGTGAATTCGCCCACACTTACCATGATCTTCGATTTCGAATAAGTGAGATTCGACGGTGGAGGGTCTTTGACCGTTATGGTGGCACTGCCGACTAAACCAGTCCTATCAAGGCCAGCGTAGATAATCACGGTCCCTGCCCTGGCTGGCGTAAAAAGACCGGACTGGCTCACGCTTCCCATCGTCGTATCAACAATGCTCCATACAGGTGAAGCGCCGGAGGTTCCTGCGCCCTGTAACGTGGCGACGCACGCTGAAGTTTGATTGGTGAAGATTATTGCGGGAGTGCAGTTTACGGTCAGGGATGCAGTTTCCGCGGACGAACTGCCGTCGTTGGAACCTTTTCCAACGGAGTTACTACACCCGCAGAGAATGGCCAAGCACACCAGAGCCACGACCCCTCTCAGGGCGGTGCTTCGCGCGCAGTTTTTTAGTGAGATTTCAGAATGGTAGTTCGCCGAGTGTATTCCGCCTTCAGGAGGCTTCAAGGATGAGTCGTTCGTCAGTGCCATGGAGATAGCCTCATTCCCGGGGACAGAACGAACCGTCTCCGCATTCAGGCCGTGTTGGCATGGCGAATGTTAATCCTGTCTGAGTCGATCGTCGGTGAGTGTGATCACGTGTGTTGGGCGGTTAACCATAGCTGGGCACCACCGCAAAGCTTCTCTGCCAATACCGGGCTGATCTGAAGAGATCATGGGGACACGATCGAATTCGTGGCCTGGCATTCTTGAACTTAGGTGCGAGACGGATGGGATGCTGGTTTGTGACGGGCACGTGCATGCCGCTGGTGCGGGATGCAGATGAAGAAACCCAAGACCTCACGGGCGCTTCGAAGAAGATGGCTTTTGAAGGATTGTTCTTAGATAAACGGTAGAGGAGCCCGAGATGTCCGCAGAGCAGATTCCCGCAGAAGAGATCGGCGAGTTAGTGGACCACTTTTATGCAAAGGTGCGTGTCGATTCGGAGATTGGTCCCATCTTCAATGCCGCCATCGATGATTGGCTGGCGCACCTGAGTTTGCTGAAGAGTTTCTGGTCTACGGTGCTGCTGATGGATCGCAGCTACAAGGGAGATCCGCTTTCGAAACATTTGCCGCTTTCTCTCGATCCCCCGCACTTTGCACGCTGGCTCGCGCTGTTCGAGGAGACCGCGCGCGAGGTGATGCAGCCCGAGCACGCTGAGGTGATTATCGACAAGGCCCATCGAATCGCGCAGAATTTTCAGGCAGCTATTGCTTATCAGCGCGAGGGAACAAGTGTGGATCAAGGGATCTATCGCGCAAAGTCCTGACTGGCGCGGGAAACATCGTCCTTAATGCCTCCGTCTATTCGGCCCAGAGCGGCCTTTCCTCTGTCGCAGACACATCGGGTCCGATTGTGGCTGCGTCGCCGCGCAGGAAGGAGTGAGCGGAAGTGTACGCGAAGACGAATTGCGGCCAAGCCACTCCAGCATGATGCGATTGGTCTCCTCTGGTGACTCTTCGAAGACAGAGTGGCCGCCGGGAAGCACGACTAGCTCCGACGCATGGAGACGGCGTTGCAGCCGAAGACCAGATTCGAGATCGACTGTGCAGTCATGATCACCCCACACGAGGAGGGTTGGGATTCGCGCGACACGGCGGAGTACCACCTTCAGCATGGCCATTTCGGTGAACCAGCATTGAACGACGGAGAGTACATGCCGCAACGTGCCTGGGCAGCTGAGGCCATCGACAATCTCCTGCAGGCAGCTGTCGACGATGCGCCCTGGGCCACTATTGATTTGCCCAAGCGCGAGGCGCTGGATCTTGGCGGGAAGATAAGGCAACATTCGCGCGAGGTAGCGGCCCCAGATCGTGCTGTAGATGCGCACGATCAAGTCGCTTGAGTGGCTGTAAGGATTGGCTGGGGCAAAGAGGATGAGTGAGCGCACTCGCGTCGGATGCAGCGCCGCGAGCATCAATGCGATGGCGCCCCCGTACGAATGAGCAACGATGTCGACGTCGGTGAGACCGAGTGCATCCATGACAGCGACGATACGATTGGCGGTGGCTCTCAGGCTCGCATCCAATCCGTCGACGCGTTGAGATTTACCCATGTTGAGCATGTCGACGGCATAGACACTCGCCTTTTGAGCGAGGGCATCGATGTTGTTGCACCAGTTTGCACTGGTGCCGATTAATCCATGGATAAGGAACATCGGTGTGCCACTTCCGGCATGCAAGTAATGCAGGCGTGTTCCGATTGCCTCGACGAATGCCGCTTCGTGCGCCGGTTGAGGGGACCCTTGTTCCATGAAGAGATCCTTTTCTTGCAGGCCCTCGACACAATTGATCCGTGGACCGCACCGCAAAAGGCGTCGGTCCCGGTTTGTGGGATGTACTTAGATGAATTGCAGTTGCTCGATCATCCGGGTGCTAAGGAGATGCGAGCTTCGTCGCTCCCCACCCAAGCAGAGCTTGGATGGGGCACCCGCGGTGATCCCAATACGGAGGAGATGCGGGCCTTCTTGTTCCCCACCCAAGCAGAGCTTGGATGGGGCATCCGCAATTCCGTGGGGCCTCTCCGGAGCCGGAATCTTCGGTGATCCGATCACTAACTGCCGAAGGGGTTGGACTCCTGGGGCTTGATCGTGGTGGGGTCGGGCTTTGGGCCATCTCCGGCGGATCTGG
>Ga0068857_100001916_pt1 | contig 16773 bp, 17 predicted proteins | sample KBSCornC72_FD_66591 | JGI IMG/M metagenome (GOLD analysis project Ga0068857, IMG submission 66591) | Corn rhizosphere microbial communities from Kellogg Biological Station, Michigan, USA - KBS Corn C7-2 | ecosystem: Host-associated > Plants > Roots > Rhizosphere > Soil ...
TGTCAGGATCGCTCGCGTTCAGGGCTTGCTCGCCGAGGAATCCAAGATCGAAAAAGCCAGCAATGCGTTCCTCCGCGAGATGCTGTGGCTCGCGTTGGACGTCAAGACCCGCGCCGAGTTCCAGTCCGCGCTCGAAACCAAAGTGCGATTGCGAGAGCGGCAAGGCGATGCGGACGCCAAAGTCCTGGAAGTCGCGGGAGGATTCGCCCCGGCGATCGGCGTGATCGGCACCGTGGTTGGGCTGATTGAAGTGCTCCGGCAATTTTCGAATTTGAACGCGGTTGCAGTGGGAATCGGAACTGCCTTCGTCTCCACCATGTACGGTTTGGCTCTGGCGAATCTGATCCTGCTGCCGGCGGCGCACCGCATTCGCGCCAGCGTGGCTGAGAACTTTGAGATCGAAGAAATGATCCTCGAGGGCGGTCTTTGTCTCGTTGACGGTACGCATCCATCGCTGGTTCGCGAGCGCTTGACGTACTTCCTGCGCCAAAAGCCTCGCCTATGAAACCCGCGTATTTCCAGAAAGAGACCAGCGGCCGTGATCGGTGGATGGTCAGCTACCTGGACGTCTTAACCATTCTGCTGATTCTCTTCGTCGCTATCGCCGCACAGGCTTTGCAAACCCCTCCCCCGAAACCTCCTGAGCCCGTCGTGAAGACCGTGGCAGCTCCCGTCTCTCCAATGGTCGCGATCCAGAAGGAGCTTGAACAAAGCAAGCTCGACGTGCACACCGATTCCCGCGGCGTCGTAGTCAGTCTTCCACAGGCACTGTTGTTCCCTCCCGGCGAAGATCACATCAATGCGGACGCGCTTGAAACCGTGGGCGCCATTGGCGACGTCCTCCGCAAGATTCCCAACAACGTGAGCCTGGTGGGGCACTCGGACGCCATTCCGATTCACAACCGGCGCTTCAGCAGCAATTGGGAGCTGGCATCCGCGCGCGGATTGCGTCTTCTGGAACTCCTCAACAAACGCTACGGAATCGACGAGTCGCGTCTTTCGGTGCAGAGCTACGGCTCGAACGATCCCAAGAGCAGCAACGACACGCCGGACGGACGCGCAAGCAATCGCCGCGTGGAAATCGTGATCCTCGAAAAACCGTAAACGTGGAGCAAGCTTCAGGTTGCGCTTCCCGAGGATTGGCTAAAGCCAAGCGCCGCCTAAAGGCCGCCCTCCACCGCCCCGGCGCAAGACTTGGAGGGCGGGCTTGAGCCCGCGCGGGACTTTAGCCGCGCCTCCTCTTGGCAGACTCAGCTGGTGATTAAAATTGCCGTTGCACGTTAAAAGCGCGCTCCACGAAGCCCCCGCGCGATAATAGAGCGGTGGAGCCGGTTACCGAAGACATAGAAGTTGATTTTGAGCAGCGCCTGCGCAGCGCCATCGAGCTGCTCGAATCGTTGGACAACGATAGAGCGCTGCTGGCCCAACTCCCGGACGAGTACCGCCATCGTCTGCATCAGGTGATCGCGCAGATCTACAATCCCGATCCGGTCGCACGCCGCAGAAAGCTGAAAGCCGCCGAGCGCGAGCGGGCCGCCGCGCAGTTGGAACGCGTCGGAGCCGTGCTGGATGAGACGGGAATCCGAACACTACGCCGGAAGCCAATCTACACCACACCCAACGTTTTTCCCCCGCAAGGATTCGAGCCGCGCGACCTCGGTCCCGACGAGCCTGAGCGCCGCGAGACAATTGAACCTCAGCACTGCTACATCTGCAAACGGAACTATTCGGAAGTCCATCATTTCTACGATCAACTCTGCCCTGCGTGCGCCGAGTTCAACTTCCGCAAGCGCACTGAACTAGCCGACCTGAGCGGGCGCGTGGCGCTGTTGACCGGCGGGCGCGTCAAGATCGGGTACCAGGCCGGTGTGAAGCTTCTGCGCGCGGGAGCGCATGTGATCGTCACCACCCGCTTCCCCCGCGACTCGGCCAAACGCTATTCGCAGGAGCCCGACTTCGCCGATTGGTCGCATCGCCTGGAAATCTTCGGACTCGACATGCGTCACACTCCCAGCGTCGAGGCACTGTGCACCCAGTTGCTGGCGACGCACACGCGTTTGGATTTCATCATCAACAACGCATGCCAGACTGTGCGACGTCCACCGGAGTTTTACACGCACATGATGGAGGGCGAGACTGCCGCGCTCCTGAACGCCCCGGATAGCGTTTGCAAGCTATTGGGACCATCGATTGAGTCTGCTCCGATCGCCAACCCGGCAGAATTGTCGCAGGTGCGTTTGCTGGCCGAGGAAATCGCCGGTCAGAAGCATCTGTTTCCCGAAGGCCGGCTCGATCAGGACCTGCAGCAGGTGGATCTGCGTGGGCGAAACTCGTGGCGCTTGCTGATGGCCGAAGTGTCGTCCGTGGAACTTCTGGAAGTGCATTTGATTAACGCCGTGGCGCCGTTCATCATCAACGCGCGCCTGAAGCCGTTGATGCTGCGGACGCCCGAACGCGACAAACACATCGTCAACGTCTCGGCTGTGGAAGGCCAGTTCTACAGAAACTTTAAAACCACTCGCCATCCCCATACGAATATGGCCAAGGCGGCGCTCAACATGATGACGCGCACCTCGGCCACGGATTATTTCGGCGACGGGATTCACATGAACAGTGTGGATACGGGATGGGTTACGGATGAGGATCCTGCGGAGATCGCAGCGCGAAAGACGAAGGAGCAGGGGTTTTATCCGCCGCTTGATATCGTGGATGGCGCCGCGCGCATCCTCGATCCGATCATTACCGGCTTCAATACCGGTAACCACGTCTGGGGGCAATTCCTGAAGGATTATCGCCCCGCAGACTGGTAATGCTAATACTCTAGGAGCGGTTGTGGTCGGGCTCGCTGTCGCGGCTGCGCTTCTTGCGGTTGCGCTTACGCGCCAGTGCTGACTTGACGCGCTTCTTCTGGCCCGGCTTCAAATAGAACGCGTGACTCTTGATGTCCTTGATAATTTCTTCTTGCAGGACCTTGCGCTTAAAACGTTTAAGCGCGCTTTCCACGCTTTCGCCATCGTGTATCTGAACTTCAGCCAACGAAAATCACCTCGATTTCCAATAGTGGATTGACTTCCAGGGTAACAGCTTTCCTGGTGAGCGCCTAGCGAGCGCGTGCCGTCTTCTTCGCTGCCTTCTTAGGGGCGGCCTTTTTTACTGCTGGTGCGGCCTTCTTGGCTGGGGCTTTCTTGGCTGGCTTTTTCGCAACCTTCTTAGTGACGACAGGGGGTTTCGCGATACCGGTTTTGACCGCGAGCTTGCCCAGCGTCGATCCGATTGCTTGCGCGGCCGAGGTAAGTGCGTCGGCTGGTGTCTGTTTCGTCGCCATCAGGGTAGTCTCCTCCCCGGCAGAAGCCGATGCTGCTGCTGGGACGGCCTCCCCGGACTTCATATGACTTACATCGATGCGCGGCCGCTTGCTCCAGGCCAACTTTGCGCGAACGCTTTCGAGTACCGCCTCCGGGTCATCACAGCGGGTCGCGTAGGCCTTCTTACTGATCTCAATCTGGACGTCACAGAAGCTACAGTCCAAATGGTAAGCGTCGCCCACAGGCTTGGCGTGAGCGTAGTTTCCACAGAAGGGACAACGATTGGCAGCCAGAGTCTACTGCCCTTTCTTTCGAATTTGGAATGATAGCTGCAGAACGGCCTCGCAAGTACAGCATACAGGGTTTCAGGCGAACGCGGGGGTGGCGCAGGCGGTTTTGCCTGCGCCGAACGAGCGAGGAAGAATGCTTAGCGGCCCCTGAAGCCGTTCCTGAAGTCATTACGCCGGTCGTTGTCATGGAACCGGTTGTCGAAACTTCTGTTGTTGCGCCCAACGAACGCCCGTCTCTGCCAGGATCCTGCGACCCAATGTCTGCGCCCGTGATCCTGCGCCCAGTAGCCATCTACGAAGAAGTAATCGGGACCGGGTCTGGACGGGACGAAGTAATTAGGAGGAGGTGCTGACTGGACAAAGCCCGCGCCAACTCCGCCTACATTCACGCCCACTGAGAAGCGGGACTGCGCGAACATCATGGTTCCTCCCGCCAGGAGCATCATCGCCAGCAATTTCGTTTTCATTTTGTTTTACTTCCTTCCGACCATGAATACTGCACGCTGCGGGCCAGCGCGGAAGTCCAACAGGATGCTTGCGATACGCATTTTTAACGCTTCTTCATGTGGTGGCGGCGCAACCGATCCCGGTGGTTTTCGGCCGCTTGATATACGTAGTAGGCGCCCTCGAAGGTTCTCACCGAGCAGCAGATCAGCCGCATCTCGAAGGCGTTGGCCGATCCGCGACGGCGCCAGATCCTGAAGCAGGTGGGCGCCAAATCACAGGGCGTGTCCTGTGGGGATGTCCGGGAGTGCCAATCCGTGACCGCCGCGACGCTGTCGCATCATCGTTTGCCCATCTGTCTACCGAACGGGCCGAATCTGCAACGTCTGTGCGCTGCATCCGCCCGCGCTGCTGCCGCATATCCGAGGCGATAAGTCTTTGTTGAGGCAAATCCGCACTTCCTGCAGTTCGCCATCGCGATAGCAGGATACGCGGAACGCACCCTTGGGATAACTCGGATTTGCGGCAGCCAGCTTGGCGGCGATTTCCGTCGGGCTCAGCCGCAAATCCCGGGCAGGCGCTTTCATATCGTCCGGAATTTTCACGGAGTCGCGCGCTTTGCGGATCAGCCCGAAATAATCGCCCGCGCTTAATCCCGTGCAGACGCCATGTGTCGACCATTCGTGCTGGATCAGCGACTCGGTGGGCAGGTAGTTCAGCGTCGCGCGTACGGTATCCTGCGCCACCGGACTTGCCGATGCGCATCGTTCCGGCCCTCGGCTATTCTCGCCCTGCGGCCAGAGTCCATGCACCACGAAGCCCACGTGCCGGCCTTGTCCGCACTCGCGAGGATCCTTATCTCCGGCCGGTTGCGCGCAGAAATCGGGCGCGTAGGACAACGTCAAAAGGTAGTAGTCGAATGCGGAACGGGGGCTGCTGGTCTCTTTCTTCTTGTGCGAGCGGGCGCTGACTGCGCTGATGCCCAGCAGGCAGGTGAACGTCACGGCAGCGACGACTCTAAGCTTCATACTGCCTAGAGTATCCGACTTACTGGACGAGATTCGGCGGTTCTTCGAGAGGCGGAGGCCCTTGCGGAACGATTGCATTCGGCATCCGCGCGGCGGGCTTCACCGGTGACGCCGGATTCGCGGCCGCAGTTTCGGGAGCGGCCGGCGGCCCTTCCAGAATGCGCACATGCTCTTCCATTGGAGTCCCATTCGGGACTTCCAACTGCAAGCTGAAACTCAGGTCGCCGCTGCGAGAGGTGTAATAGATGGTCCCGCTGGACAGGTCCGCGGGCGTCAAATGGATTTGCTGTTCGTTGGCGCCATCCTTGATAACCAGCAGCGCGCCGCTGGGCTTCAGTATTTCCATCGTCCCGCGATCCCAGGATAACTTCCAAAGTCCGTTTTCGTGAGCTGCTGAGAATCCCATGCGCAGGGGCGGAACATTAGCCTGAACTGCGGATGCGGCAGCCTCAGCCTCGGCGGCGCGATTTTTGAGCCTTGCCTCATAGGCGTTATATCCGCCGAATACGGCGCCCGAAATAACAAACGTGGCGAGGAAGATCGCCAAAGTCGAGTAGAACTTCTTGCCGGGCCGCCGGCTGGGTTCGATGATGGGCTCAGGAAAATCAAAGAAGGGTTCCGTCACTGGCTTCACTTCTTCGGACGGTGTTCCGACCGGAGTCCGTTCGCGCAAGACCGTCGGCGGCGGAGCCGGAACAGCCGGAAGAGTGTTGGCTCGCAGCAGCGACTGCGAATATTCCCAGTCCGTGCTGTTCTTCATCCAGACGTGAGCCAGTTTCTCGGCTCGTGAAATCGGCGCCACTACGAAATAGCACAGAAAATCGTCAGCGAAGGATGTGTGGATCTTTTCGATGGCCGCGCAAATATCGCGATCGGTCTCCCGAAATGTCTCGTTCTTGCGTGTTTGGCTTCGATAGAAACCAACGACGGCTTTCTCCGGATCGGATTGCACGGATTCGATTGATTCTGCCAGCTTGGTGAAGTCGGAGGCCGACATCTTCATCGATGGGCCAAATTTATATTCGATGGACAGGGCAATGATCGCGTCTACCACCAGGCCGTTTTCCCGCGACTTCGGCCCCACCAGTAACCCGCCGATTTCGGCCCCCCCGCGGGGCAGCAGGCGGACGCCCTGATCGACCAGTCCCCACATCTTGGCGAGCAGGAGCTTGGGAACAGCAATGGGCGATTTCGAGGCTTGGCCGAATAGCAATGAGCCCGTTTCGCCCGCCGCTTCCAGCGGCAAATTATGAACCAGGGTTAGCTGCGAAGACATATTCTTCCCTGTTTATACGCGAGCGCGCGCCTAGTCCAGTTAGGCGCCAAAGCCTAGCAGTACCGGGACGCCGCAGGACATTCGTACTATTGGGGGTACTTCGCGGGACTCGTATCCTGTGGTCCGTGTCCGCTCTAATCTGGGCTCCCAGTCGATTCCTGAATTATTGCGATCTTCTGCTGTTTCAACACTGGCCGTCGTATCGACGCTACTGTGCACGCCGACGGCTTCTATGAGGCAAGTTCCCGAGATTGCGCGGATAACGCAGGGAGGGCGGGCTTCAGCCGGCGTGGGGCTTCAGCCCCGCTCAACTACGACGATACTCGATTCCCTTTAGACTTCGGCGTGAAGGCGTCAAGGATCCGAACCAGCGTGTTGCGTTCGCTTTCGTTCAGGGAATTCCAAAGGCCTCGAAGCGTTGGTGAATACTACGGTTCTCGGGCCGGATTGGGTCCTGGATCGGGGAAACTCTCCGGTGTCCCGCTCAATCAGGTGCCGGACGAAGTCGCTGTAGTTCTCAAATCCCGAGGCTTTGGTCCATTTCATCAGGTCCCGATGTTCGTCGTCTGACATTCGTACCTGGATGTGACTTCCGCGACCGGAGTAAACCTTCTTTGGTCCTCTCGCCATTTTTAGGACTTTCTCCGTCGCCTACCTCGTCGCTCCCCCCGGCCCCTGTGCCGGACCCGAGATGTGCTGCAAATCGAAGTTATCTTCCTGGCAGATGTACTCCAGCAACTCCGTCCCCGCCATAATGCGCGCCCGGCCAACTGTCGTGAACGGCTTGGCATAGGCGCCCGGATCGTCGATCGTCACTTCGATCGATAGATTCCCCATGTCGGTCCGCGTGTACCGCTCCGTAGTGTGGAGCTTCTCCGTGTGTGGATGCCCCACATAGTCGAACCAGAACTTGTCCTTGAAGCCGATCGTGTCGATCACCCAGGTCTGCCCGTCCCAGCGCCCAATTGAATTTCCGTACCATGCGAGCTCAGGATCTTCGGGATGCTTGCGCCCGTCCATGAAGATTTGCCGCCAGCTATGGATATTGCCCTCGAACACGATGAAATAGATTCCCGGCGTCTGTGCGATCCGCCACGGATACGGCGACCCGCGCGGTATCCCCGAAGGCAGGCAATTCGATTCCGGATCGTCTTTCGACTGCCGCGTTTTTACGAGAGCTTCAGCCCACGGCAGCATCACCACCGAATCACCCGGCTTCAGCGAGCGGGAGATATCCGCGTCACTCGCTCCGCCGCCCAGCCAGACTCCTGAAAGATCCGGCGTGCCGTCGGCCAGCTTCGGTGCGGGACCCGTCGGCGTAGGAGGCTGCCGCTGGTACAACCCGACATTTCCGCCCTTGGCGGCGCCGCCTTTTCCTTTGCCTTTTGCATCGCCCGCGGGCGCTTGCGCCGAGAGCGACGCCACTAAAAGTGCGGCCACCGCCACCGCTAATGCGATTCCTGCAATCAGACGTTCTCTCACTTGCCGTCCTCAAATGCCGACAGGAAGTTCAGCTTGTGCCCGTCAGGAAACACGATGGTCTGCGCGATGCCGAAATTCGAATTGTCTCTGGCTCGCGAGCCCGTCACCGTCACCATGTCGCCCTCTTTCACCGAGTTCCGCTTCCAGCCGTTGCGGACCAGAATACTCGGGCTGGCCAGTTCCAGATTCCAGTTGGTGACCTTGCCCGCCGCGTCTTTGACGTCGATATAGAAATGCGCGTGCGGATTGACCCATTCCACCTTGGTCACCACGCCCGTCAGATCGATTTTTTTGGTATTGTCGAACACCGCCGCACCCGAGTGGTGGGCCATCACCGGCAGCCCTAAAGCCAGTATTCCCAAGCCCGCGGTCAATACACTCACAATGACTCTCATTAAAAACGACCCCCAGCACGAAATTCTGTCATAGGCTTGCATTGTGCGCAAGGTGTCGCAAGGACTGTTAACCTAAGTGCGGGAGCTGCATCATATATGAAGATGCTCCGCGTCATTCCTTTCCTGCTGGGCGGTGTAGCCGCCGCCTTGTGCCAAATCCCCGGGCAGTCTCCTGGCGGTCAGTACCCTGGCGGACAATATCCCGGCGGCCAGGGCGGTCCGTATCCCGGCCAGAGTCCTATCCCGCGTATTCCCGGAACCACGAATCCCACAGGCCGGCCCCGTACCGGTCAGCCCAAGCAGCAGCCCGATAGCCGCGGACGATCGTCATCGTCCAACGCCAGCCTGCTGACCACCACCACTGGCATCCTGCGGCGCGCCACGTCCAATCAACTGGTGATTCAATGCGACGATCATCGCGTGATCTGGTACCGGCTGGCTCCTCAGATGACGGTCCAGAAAGAAACTAACGACGCGAGTCTCAGTGAGTTCCCGCTGGGCGATTACCTGAGCGTCGATTCCAACTCCGATGACGACGGCATCATGACTGCCGTTTCCGTTACCTGGAAGAAGGCCGGGAGCCCGGAAGATCGCGCCGAGGCCTCGAAGACCTGGGATCTTCCGCGTATCGAAACCGCAGCCGCGCGCACTTCGACTAAGTCCGCTTCGTCAGCATCCTCGCCGCCACGCGAGGCTGGCGATGAACGGCCCGTGCTGCGCCGCAAAGATTCCCCCGCGGAAACCCCCGCTAAGGCGGAGGAACCTAAGAAGACAGACGGGCCGAAGGAAGTCGCGAAGGCGGCTCCCAAGGAAGAGGAGCCGGAGATCGTGATTCCGGCGACGGTGATGAAACCACCGGATCCCAAGCCCGATCCCGACGATCCCGGTAAGCCTGCGCTTCGCCGGGGGGTGCCTGCGCCTAGACCCCAGACTCAGACGGCGAGTACAACTTCGGTGGAGGCAACACCGCCTCCAGTTCCTACAAAAGCACCAGTTGCAGAGGTGGTCCCGCAGCAATCCATCCCCATTCAAGACGACCCGATCATTACCAAAGCCCGCGAAGCCGCGGTCTCCTTTTCGGAGACGCTGCCCAACTATCTCGTTCAGCAGATGACCACGCGCTATCAGAGCGATCGCCCGAAGAGCGGTTGGACCGCCCTCGACGTCGTTACCGCCGACGTGACGGTGCAGGATGGCCTGGAAAGCTACAAGAACATCAAAGTCGGCAATAAGAGCGTCAACACATCTATGGATCAGATCGAAGGGACGCGATCCACGGGCGAGTTCTCGACCATGCTCGAGCAGTTACTCGAAAACGGCGCGGCCAAGTTCCGGGCCGGCGGCACCGATACTATTCATAACCGGTCGGCGTACAAATACTCTTTCGAGATTCCCCGGGAACTCTCGCGTTGGAGGATCGAATCGCCTTCGCAACTCTACTATCCCGCCACCAAGGGCACTATCTGGATTGACAAGGAAACATCCCGGGTCCTGCGCATTGAGCAACAAGGCAAGCCGATGCCTGCGTTGTTTCCCTTTGACACGGTCGAAAGTACGGCGGACTACGACTTCATCCGCCTCGGCACGTCAGGACCTTATTTGCTGCCGGTGGAAGCCGAAGTGTTAAGCTGCCAGCGCGGCACCAGCATCTGCTCGCGAAACAAAATCGAGTTCCGCAACTATCGCAGGTTCGGAGCCGAAACCAACATCACGTTCGACCAGCCGCAGTAAGCTACTTCTTCGCTTTTTTCGCCTCGTCGGCGGCCCGGATCAGGTTGTCGAGGTGCTTCGAATCGCGCTCGTTCTCGGTGCAGATGTATTCCCACAGATCGCTGTCGGTGATCAGCGGAGTCCACTGAGTAACCTTCCACGGCCGCGTGTAATACACCGGATCTTCAATCGTGATTTCGTCCTTTAAATTGCCGAAATCCGGACGCGAGTAGCGTTCGATCACATGCAGCTGATCCGACGTGCCGTGTCCAGCCAGATCCAGCCAGGTGAGCCCGTTAAAGCCGATGGTATCGACCACCAGCTCATCGCCTTCCCACTTTCCAACCGAATCACCCCACCAGGTGGGATTCAGATCCTTCGGATGATCGCGATTCAGGAAGATTTGCCGGAAGCTATGCAGGTTGCCTTCGTACAGAATGACCATCAGGTTGGGCAACATCAGGATCTTCGAAGGATAGGGATCGCGCCGCGGGACCCCGGTCGGCAGGCAGCGGGCTTCGGGGTCTTCGGTGCCCTCGTTGGCCTGTCGCTCTTTAAACAGCTTCTCGGCGAACGGTGTCATCGGCAGCTCACCCACGTCGTAGTCCTTGGCGAGATCGGAAGTGTATCCTGCATAGCCCCACACACCCGAAAGATCGGGTTTGCCGTCGGCCATGCGCGGCGTTGGACCCGGAGGTCCTTTTTTAACTCTTCCATTCCCCTTGCGCTTGGATTTGGGTATGGTGCTCTCTGCCGGAAACTGCCCTTCCAGGAAAGGTACAGCGGTCAACACGAACGCCAACGTAGTGAAGATCGAGACTAGGGTTTGTTTTCTCACGGGTGATCCCTCTCAAGGAATTATACCGGCAGCCGGTTTGCTATGCTCATCTACTTATGAGCCTCTTCGCCGTCAAGCCGATTGAGGCGCTCCTAAAGGACGCCGGACACGAGACGCTTCGCAGGACCCTGGGACCGACCCAGCTAGTGGCCCTCGGCATCGGCGCGATCATCGGAGCGGGGCTATTCTCCTTAACAGGCATCGCTGCGTCGGTTAACGCCGGACCTGCGGTTGTGCTCAGCTTTATACTCGCGTCGGTAGGCTGTGCATTCGCCGGATTGTGTTACAGCGAGTTCGCGACCATGATCCCGATCGCCGGCAGCGCCTACACCTACGCGTACGCCACTATGGGCGAGCTGATGGCCTGGTTGATCGGATGGGACCTGGTGCTCGAATATGCCGTCGGCGCTTCCACGGTAGCCGTGAGCTGGTCGCGCTACGTCATGAGCTTTTTCGCCGATTTCGGCATTCGCTTTCCGCAGCAGCTCGCGGCGTCTCCTTTCGAGCCGGTGACCCTGCCTGAAACCGGACAAGTCATTCAAGGCGTCATCAATCTGCCGGCCATGTTTATCATCATGGCCATATCGCTGCTGTTGATCATCGGGATTCAGGAATCGGCGCGCATCAATGCCGTGATCGTGGTGATTAAAGTGGCGGTGGTATTAGTCTTCATCGCGCTAGGATGGGCATACATCGATCCCAATAATTTCACGCCGTTCATCCCGCCCAACACTGGCGAAACCGGTAGCTTCGGATGGAGCGGCGTTTTACGCGGCGCAGGATTAGTGTTTTTTGCCTTCATCGGATTCGACGCCGTTTCGACCGCGGCCCAGGAAGCCAAGCGGCCTCAAAGAGACATGCCGATCGGGATCATCGGATCGTTAGCAGTCTGCACTCTGTTGTATGTGCTCTTCGCACACGTACTGACGGGCATCGTGAATTACACCGAACTCAATACTGCGGCGCCGGTCGCGGTGGCCATCGACAAAACCGATTACCGCTGGCTGCGGCCGGCCGTGAAGCTCGCCATCATCATGGGATACACGTCGGTGATCCTGGTGATGCTGCTGGGGCAGAGCCGCGTGTTCTATTCCATGTCGCGCGACGGCCTTCTGCCCAAGCTGTTCTGCGATGTCCATCCGAAGTTTCGGACGCCCTGGCGCTCGAATATCTTGTTTATGTTCGCGACCGGGCTACTCGCCGCGTTCGCGCCGATCCGGATCTTGGGCGAGGCCACCAGCATCGGCACTCTGTTCGCGTTCGTGCTGGTGTGCGGCGGAATTATCATCATGCGCCGCACCTATCCGGATCTCCCGCGGCCCTTTAGGACGCCGTTCGTTCCCGTTGTCCCGATCCTTGGAATCGGATTCAATCTGTTCCTGATCTACGGACTCGGCTGGACCAACTGGGCTCGATTGTTCGGGTGGATGGCCATCGGCCTGATCATCTATTTCACGTATAGCCGCAAGCACAGCATCACCCACAATTCCTAGTCGGGCGAGGCGTGCCTCGCCCCTACATGGCGTCGTGTAGGGTCGGGCATGCTCGACCCCAGTTCACCTAGCCAGATTCCACGCGAACCACCCAATCCCGGCGATCAGCAGAACTCCCGCGCCCGGCCGTCGCCAGCCCAGCGGCATCTTGCGCGCAAACAACCACAGCGTTACTATGAACACCGCCTGAACAATCTGAGCCGCAGTCAGGTACAACGGCGGGAACGGCGCGAAGGCCAGGCCGTGCGCGAGTCCCAGCGCCGGGACCACCATCCACCTCGCGCGGCTTTCCGGCAGGAACACGACCTCCGCCGCCAGATACGCCACCGTTAGCGCGAGCACAGCTTCCAGAAATCCCGGACTGAATGCCAGCGGAATATGCGGGGACAGCGGGCGCGCCAGCCATTCTCCCGCCAGGAACGCCATCGTCAGGATTCCCGCTTCGCGAGCGCTCCTCGCCGCTAACACCAGCACCGCTAGGAACAGCAGCCCCGAAACCGATTTGAACAGCCGCGCGATTCCCGCCGCCGCATCTTTCGCGATCAACTCCGGGCGCGACGGCGGATGAAATCGCACCTCCACATTGCGGAAACTTTGATCGAACACTTCCTGATCGCTATTGGTTCCCTGGACGGCGTACAGCAGGTGCACGTGATTCGGCACAGTCACCTCGAACAGCGTGCACTCGGCTGCAATCTTATCCGGCACGGGCTGCTCGAATTCGTAAGTCGCGCGGCAGACGTACGCGCCATCCTGTTCCATGCACAACGAAGAGGTCCGTTGCGCGCCCTCGAATTTCACGTGATCCAGCAGCGCAGTTTCAGGATTCGAGACATGCGCGACCTCATACATCGGAATCCGCAATTCGTAGGTTGCCGTGCGGCCGTCGACGTGAAGCTCACCGCTGCTCATGCTGACGACGTGAGCAAACGCGCTGCTGCTCAGCAGTACCAGCAGCAGGCTACGCATGCTTGGGTCGTCGCATGCGAATTACGATGATGCGCAGTCCCGCAATCACCGGAACAGAAAAGAACATGCCCGGAATGCCGGCCACCTGCTCGCCCGCCAGCACGCCGAACAGAACCAGAAGCGGATGAAGTTCCACCCCCGAACTCATCAGATAAGGACTCAGAACATAGTCCTGGAACAAGCGATAGACGATCAGAATAGCGACAACCCACAGCAGGTGAGGGTACCCGCTGACGCCCGCTACCAGCACCGTCAGGACGCCCGCCGTAAGCGGACCGACGACAGGAATCAGCTCTAACACGGCGGCGATACCCGCCAGAAGAATTGCGTAGGGAACGCCAGTGATCTCCCAGAAAATCGAGTACGCCGTGAAGGTCGCGATCGCAAGCAGCGTCAGGGCGCGGATATATTGAGCCACAAGCTGATGCAGATCGACTAGAATTTCTTCGATCATCCCCCTGCGGTTCGCCGAGACACTATTCACCAGGGCTTGCCGCAGTGCGGCCCCATCCTTCAGAAAAAAGAAGCTGAGGATAGGAATCAGAATCAGCGCCACCAGATTTCCCAGGCCGGTAAGAATGCCGGGGCCGATTTCCTTCAGCAACGGCAGTGCCTTGTCGCCGAATCCGGCGGTCTCTTCGCGGATGAACTCGGTCATCCGCGGCCGCCATTGCTCCAGCCACGCCGGCAACGGGACCCGACTGAGTAGATCCTCTTTCAATGCCTCCGGAAGTTTTCCGGCCAGCATCGATGCCTCCTCGCCGATCTTTGCTCCCACCGGAATCAACACGCCCACAGCCGCTCCCAGCAGCGCCAGGTACACCACGGCAAGCACCACGGTTCGGGAAATTCGCTTCGGCACAAGCCGCTCTATGCGATCCACCAGGGGAGCCAGCAAGTGAGCCAGAAAGATCGCCAGTGTGAACATCACAATCGTGTGGCGAGCCAGATAGACTGCGGCGATGACCAGTGCGAAGAGAAATATGGTCCACACCGCGCGAAAGACGCGCCCGTCGATACCCAGCATCGCTACTAGAATAGCGGTCCGCGCGAATCTGCGATATGATTCGGTCCAAAGCGAGGGCAGCATCATGAAGTGCAGAACCATGCTCCTGGCAATGGCGGGGATGGCGGTATCGGCCTTCACGGCATCCGCGCATCATTCGCTGGATAAAACCTACGATCTGAAAAAGGAAGTCAAACTGGAAGGGAAGGCTCTCCAACTTCTGCTGCGAAACCCGCATTCCTTCTTGCAGCTGGAAGCTCCTGATGCAGCGGGAACCATCCAGCGGTGGTCCCTGGAATGGACTGGCGCGGGATCCCTGGCCAAGGCGGGGATCAAGCTCGACACCCTGAAAAACGGCGACGCACTCATCGTCACGTTGCATCCCAGCTTTACGGCGGGCGATCATCGCGGTGTTCTGTCAACGCTGCATCGCTCTTCGGATGGACTCGCCTGGGACGCCCACCCGAAGAAACGTCCCAAATCGTAAAGCCGCGGCAACTGATTACCATAGAGTGGTGACTCACACCCCTGCCGACCGCATGCGCGGGCTCGTCGCCGGCCTTCAGGAGCTGGAGGATCAGCTCAAGGCTGGCGGCGGCGCCAAGAAAATCGAAAAACAGCATAGCGACGGCAAGCTGACCGCGCGTGAACGCGTCGCACGACTGATTGATCCCGGCGCGATGTTCCTCGAAATCGGTCTGCTGGTCGCCTACGACCGCTATGAGGGTCAGGCTCCGGCTGCCGGCGTGATCACTGGGCTGAGTCACATCGAGGGACGGCCTGCAGTGATCGTCGCCAACGATGCCACGGTGAAAGCGGGCGCTTGGTGGCCGGAAACGATCCACAAGATTCTGCGCGCGCAGGAAATCGCCATGCGGAATCGTCTACCCATCGTGTACCTGGTGGATTCCGCGGGTGTGAATCTGCCGTATCAGGACGGTATCTTTCCCGGACAATACGGCGCCGCGCGGATTTTCTATTACAACTCGCTGATGCGCCGACGATTCAAAGTCCCCCAGATCGCGGCGGTCATGGGGATGTGCATCGCAGGCGGCGCCTATCTTCCGGCGCTCTCTGACGTGATCATCATGGTGGAGAAGACCAGCTTCATGGGCCTGGGCGGGCCGAATCTCGTGAAGGGTGCCGTGGGCCAAGTGGTGAATGCCGAGCAGTTAGGCGGCGCATCCCTGCATACCAAGATCAGCGGCGTGGCGCATTATGCGGCCAAGAACGAGCACGCCTGTCTGGAGCTGATTCGCGAAAAGATGCGCGAGCTACCCGAGCCTGCTGTGAAATTGCGAGGCGTCGCCCCAGCGAAACCTGCGGAAGGCTTGTACGATGTGCTGCCGACCGATCACCGTCTGCCCTACAGCATGGAAGAGGTCATTGCGAGGATCGTCGATGCAGATGGGTTTCTTGAATTCCAGCCCGAACACGCGCCAGAAATGTTGTGCGCGCATGCGCGACTGCATGGGCGTCCCATCGGCCTGATCGCGAATCGCCGCGGATTCTTAAAAACAACAGAAGGTCCCCGCATAGGCGGCATCGTCTACACCGAATCCGCGCGCAAGTCGGCTTATTTTGTCGAGACCATCGAACGCCAGGGATTGCCGCTGGTCTATTTCCAGGATGTCTCCGGATTCATGGTGGGCGTGGAAGCGGAAAGCGCCGGCATCATCCGCGCGGGCGCTGAGATGGTGGAAGCGATGGCCTGCGCGACGGTTCCCAAGATCATCGTGACGCTGAACCATGCTTCGGGCGCCGGTTACTACGCGATGGCGGGGCAGGGGTTCGATCCGAACTTCACCTTCGCATGGCCCACGGCGCGGATCGGCGTGATGGATGGTGATGCGGCGGTCCAGGCCGTCCACGGTCCGGAGCTCGAACGGTACAAATCTGCAGCGGAGCCGGTGCCGCCGGAGCTGGAGTCCCGCATCGCACAAACTCGCGACGACTACGAAAAATGGCTGGACGCCCGCTTCGCTGCGGCGCGCGGACACGTTGATGCGGTCATCGATCCGCTGGAAACCCGGCGCGTTCTCGAACTTGCACTGGAAGCAGCCACTGCGGGGCGTCATCGCGAACATCTGCCCGTGGAACTCCTCTCATGAGTCTGTCCCCGTCGAATTTGCGCGTGGAACAAGACGGACGCGTGCGGCGGCTCACGCTGGCAGCTTCGGCTCGCCGGAATGTGCTGGATGCGGCCTTAGCTGTAAATCTGTTGAACGAATTGCGCGATGCTCAAGCCGATCCCAACACCGGTGCGGTTCTGATCGACGGCGAAGGCCCCGTCTTCTGTGGCGGAATGGATTGGACCGAGCCGGTCGCGGAAGAGATCTTCGCCTTCGGCCGTCAAGCCTTGAAACCGATTGTATTGGCGATGCAGGGTGTGGCGATTTCCGCCGGGCTGGCTCTGATTGCCAACGCGCATGTGGCTGTCGCGGCGCAGGGATCCAGCTTCGGGTTGACCGACATTCGCGAAAGCCGCTGTCATCTGGGGATTTTGAAAGCCGTTGCGGCCGCAATCGGCGACCGGC
>Ga0068857_100001925_pt1 | contig 16733 bp, 17 predicted proteins | sample KBSCornC72_FD_66591 | JGI IMG/M metagenome (GOLD analysis project Ga0068857, IMG submission 66591) | Corn rhizosphere microbial communities from Kellogg Biological Station, Michigan, USA - KBS Corn C7-2 | ecosystem: Host-associated > Plants > Roots > Rhizosphere > Soil ...
ACGCTGCCGAATGAGCCAGGCGCAGGCCATGCGATCAATGCCCACTTCTGCCCAGGTAACCCACCTCATACAGTGCCTCCTCCCCGCTGTTCGCTGTGTCCCGTGTGTCCCGTGTGTCCCGTGTCACCGTCCCCGCCTTCTAGCCGCGCACGTACGCGGTCGCCGGACGGCGCATGAAAGTAATCGATGGCACGCACTCGTCGAAAAACCCGTGCCAACTCTGCTCGGGAACTAGTGGGGTCATCGAGCGCGCGTAAGAGCTCCTGATAGCCACGTTCGGCCCGGTCGACGAATTGCGCTACCAATTGGGCGTCCTGCTCTGGGAGCTCGCCATGGGCGCTCCAGATCTGGGCATCACCCCCGGCCTCGCGGATCTCCTGGGCCAGCCAACGAACCTGTTCGCGTGTCATGGGGGTCGCAGGCAACGTCCAGACAGCCTCATGGGCCAGTACAGCGCCCAGCTTCTTCAGCTTGCGCCACAAGGCGACGCGCGGCGCTGACGGTTCGCGCGGAACAGTATAGACGAGCAATACCCACGCCTGACTCTCGTCACCCACGAGACACGCCTCCTCTACCATTGAGACCCGGGCCACCTTCACGCAAGATCGCACAATGCCACACGGCGATTTGTAACCCCGGTTTCATTTTGTCATTTGCACATAGCAATCGCAAGAGGGCCGATCATCGCTGCTAGGCAGGTACTGTTGCTGTCCATCATCGACATCCGCTCTTACGCTGCTGTTGGCATCGCGACCTTGTAGACCTTAGCGAAGTGGTCAGCCAGGACTTGCTGCACGCCGCCTTTCTTACCGGCCTCCTGCTCCAGATCATCCAGGTGCTGCACCAGCAGATCCCCAACACTGTGGGCGGGCTTGAACTCTAAGGGGAGCACCCCGTACGCCCCAAAGATGCCGAGCAGCATCTGCACCCGGTGCTCGATGTGCTCGACGCGGCGGAAGCCTTCATCCATGCCTCGCCAGACCCAGCGGGGAATGGCTTTGCCCTCTGCCGCGTAGTGCTCACACTTGGCGGTGATGCGGGCCATCTCCCGCTCGGCGATCCGCTCCACCCACCGCTGGAGCGCCAGCAGTGACGCACTGACTGGGGAGGCGTCTTCAATCTCCAAAGAACTGAGCACGCCCAGCTGCATGCGGCGCAGAAGGCGCGCCTTGCCGTTGTAGCGGGAGCCACGCACCAGGGCACGCTGGTCCTCATCAAGGGGAACCGCCTGCTCCTGAGCGAGCCGCGCAAACGCTGCCTGGAGCGTCGCCCAGGTCGGATGCAACGGCCAGCGCGAGCGGTTGGCTGTGCCATTGTCCTCGACGAAGCGCAGCCAGTGGAGCGTCAGATAGCTGAAGACCTCGCCCATGCGGGCGAAGAAGCGCGGCAGGGTGCCGATATGCTCCAATTCCTCAGCGGCTATCTCCGCCTCGATCGCGGCCTCGTCGTCGTCTTGCTCGGGCTTTGCGAATAGCTTGAAGCCTTTGGCCCCATCCCGCTTCAACTCGAATTCGAGCCGCCAGACCTCTTGCTCCGGGTCGTAAGCATCCCCGTTGTCACCATGGCGGGCCACGAGCAGTGCCACATACGCGTCATTGGTGCGCTCTTTCGCCTCTATCGTTTTGTTGTAGAGCCGTGCCTGCACATCGCCCTTGCCGAAGGTGTATCCAGTCGGCGTCTGGCCCGCGCCATAGAAGCCCCATTTCGTTTTGCCCGGACAGATGAAACGCCGCAACTCATCCGAGGCGGAGGCTAGCTGCGGGGTATAGCCGCCCTGCCAATCAATATGGAGATCAGCGCGTGAGAGCTTGGCGGAGGAGAACGAGACAAGCCGCGCCACCGTCTCGGCGTCCTGGTCGGCCAACAGCTTTTCGCGGAGCCAGGCGATTGCTGCCTCACACGCGCGTGCTGGCCCCTGCGGATGCGTATGCAGGAACAACGAACGCATCTCGACATACAGCCCAGGACGGTTGGGGATGCCATCGCCTAACACTTTGACGGTGAAGTCTTCCGTCTCGATGAGAATGCTATAGCCACCACGCGCGCCATTGGGCAGGACACGAGCCGCCAGCCAGTCCGGGCAGTGTACCTGATTCGCTGTTGCCGCCAGCTGCGCCTGTTGCTTCTCCGCGTCGAGTTGTGCGCGCATGTCGGCGCTGATCTGGACATCAAACGAAAAGTACAGGGTATCCGGGCCTGCCAGGAGCACGCGGGGGAGTGCTAGTTCAGGTTGTATATGCTGCGTATCCATGAAGATACCTCGTTTCTCTCTGTATTCTGAGAGGGCCGTGTTACCCAGTTCGGCCCTTCGGCCGGAGGGGCGTCCTGCCCCTCCGGCCAGGCATCTCAGTCAAGAACAGTTTGCATCTCGCAAACTGGGACACCCCTTGCCATGATGTCGTCCACTCCCTATACTGGCAGCTACTGTCGGCAAGGCCCCTTTCGGCAACTGCTGGGACATCGATAGAGAGGAGACACCCCCTGTGTACCGCGCCCTGCGCATCTTTGCGCTCGCTGGGTTGCTGGCCCTCATCGTCTTTATGGCATTGGAGTATGCCTTCACTGTCGGGATGTTTCCGCCATTCGTGAGCCTGGTGCCGGAGTTCCTGAGGGAAGCGTTCCAGACCACCGGGTTTGCGCTGACCTTCACATCGGGTGTGGTTGCGGTCGTGGCCTGCCTGCCGCAACGGCAGTTTCGCTGGGCCATTGTGTTGGTTTTCCTACTTGTGGTCGCCACCTATCGCCTCTTCTTCGCCGTGCTGCTCCTGAATAGTACCGCTGAACTCCACATCGGGTCCCCGCCGCTGCCAGCCCTCCTGCTGGATCCTAATTTCGTCCAATACATACCGGTCATGCTGCTTGCCCTGCTCGTGCTGATCTACAGCTTCCAGCGACCGCGGCCTTCAGTATCTGCAACTGCTGGAGCTGCTGCCTCGGCGGCCTCCATGTCGCGACATGCTCACGGGCCGTAGGGGGCGTGGCCTTCGCCGTGGCCCAAGAGACCAGAGCACCCAGAGATGACCGCATTGCTGCCTCCCTCAGCACCTCTGGTGCGTGTCGCCATGGGCGCATAACCCATCCACTGCTCGGCGCACCCCGCCAGGCCAGCTCAGCACCCTGGCAGACACCGCCACCCCGTCAAGGCTAAACCCTGCGGGCGGCGCTCCGCTCCGTTGCGTTGCACTCCACTCCGCTGCGCGCCGACCTTGACGGGGACCCTGTCGGCGCCTGCCGCTTCAGGTGCGAGCCTGGCGGGGCTGACCGCACCGACCAGGCGGCCTGGACTCAGCACCTTAGCTCAGCGTCACATCGTCATATCGTCATCTTCGCAGGCGTCTCTCGACGGAGAGGCGGCGACCTGCTAGGATGGGCAGAAGAGCGAGTGCGATGGCCCGGCTTGCCGAGGTATCCCGAGACGGGCCACACCCGAGACGGGCCACACCCGAGACGGGCCACACAAGAGGAGGCGCATAGTGTTATGGTGGCTCGTGGTCATTGCCATCCCGTTGATCGAGACGATCTATTGGGTCTGGGTCACGCGCTTGCCGCCTCTGACGCGCATCTTCGCGGTGCCTCGCCTGGTTCCCACATCCCTCTTGCACCTGTTTCTCCTCGTCTTTGCGCTCTCTCAAGTGGGAGGGTTTGTGGGTGCAGCATTCGCTGCGATTCCCCAAGCACCCGCCTGGTTCTATGCCCTCATCATCCTGTTTCTCCTGTTCGAGATCGTGATCTTTACGATTTGGGCTCTTCGTCACTTCATGCCGCGAGTCACCCGGCCCACCTGGCCCAATGCGTCTCGGCGCCACTCAGCGTCCACCACGATTCCGCTGCCGCAGAACAAACCCTAGCCCTAACCTGGCAAGGGCAGCGTCGCGAGTGGCATAATCGTCAGCGGTCCAGGTACGCCCCTGAGCGAGCGGCATGCTTTGAGCGAGTGACACCACCAGGCGCGCCCCGTGTCCCGCCGATGGATCGTTTATGTTCATGCCCTCCGACGTGCTAGCGACGGAAGCGCCAAAGGGCTGGCCCCGTCCCCATTCCCATTCATCCTCACCTCCTCACTGTCGGTGTCCACACCTGTTTGGGCGTCAAGCCCTTCAGGCACCTCAGCAAGCAAAGTTTGCCCCACCGTGCGCAGCCCGTCCAACAGCGAGAGATCCTGCCCGGCCCGCTGGACGTTCAGCCGCGCTGCTTCCAACGCCGACATCTGGCCGGTGGTCGCGGCCTCCAGCACGGCAATGCGCTCGGCCGTCTCCGGCGAGGCCAAGGCAGCTGCCACGGCGCCCAGTGGGACACCCCGGCGCATCATGTCTTCGATCTGCGCCTCTTGCTGCATGCGCCACCGTTCGAGCGCCTGCTGCTCCAACGCGCGTTGCGTGGCCAAAATCACCTCTTTGCCGCTCTTGGGCCGCTCGCCGAAGATGCCGGCGAGGAAGAGGACGGCCGTGTAGGCGCTGGCGTGGAGCGCGTAGTAGAGCCAGTTCCACGGCTCTGGCAGATTGTCCAGCGGAAAGGCGGAGGCTTGCCCGGCGGTGGTATGCCAGGCGAGCGCCAGGAAGTAGAGGACGCTCAAGAAATTGATCACCGAGGAGACCGCCAGCACTACATAGCCGCGCCTGATGAGCGACGCTGCGCCGATCTCGCGCTTGATGCTCGGGTCGAGCGCCATCAGGTCATGCAATTGAAAGATGGTCGAGACCTCGAAGAGCGCAAAGGCGAGCGTCGAACAGCAAGCCGAGATGAGCAGGTAGCCCAACAGAACGCCGCTGCCGAGGACCAGTTGCCCCGCCGAATTGTAGAGCAGCTGCGCCACCATCGTGTTTGCCACCAGGGCCAGCACGACCACTTTGGACGCGCGCGAGCGCAGGAAGTATTCGAGCCGGTCAACGACCGAGATGCGGGCTTTGTGCGGTCTTGCCATTGTCACGTTGAACATCTCCCTCACTTGCAGCGGAGTAGCGACCAAGCGTCTCATCCGCTGGTTTTCCTAGCCGTTCAGCAGCTCCCACCCCTCTGATCACGTGCCTGGCTGATTGATGGGTCTGCAGTAGCGGTGTTACCCATGATTGGTTTAGTCGTTAACAACAATAACCAGCGCTTGCTGGCGACCTCACATGCCTCTCCGCACGCTGCCCTTGAGGAAGGGAGGGATGGATTGAGGAGGGCACGTACCTGAGTACTGTGGAGTACTGTGGAGGCATCGCAATCGTATGGCATTCCCGAACATCGTCGTTCTTCTTCTCGAAGGGCTGATGGGCCTGTTCATGGCCTATACCGCCTACACCCTGTTTGCCTGGACTCCTCCGATGATCACGAAAGCGCGCGACGCCCTGCACTATCCCCGCTGGTGGTGGGTCCTTGCTGGATGCGTAGCTACCCTTGGCGCAATTGGCCTGTTGGTTGGATTGTTCATTCCCACGGTTGGGGTGATTGCGATCATGTGGGTGATTGCCTATTTCGTGGTGGCGACCCTCTCCCATCTGGTGCGCAAAGACTGGGTGAACTTTGCTCAACCTCTGCTGTTTCTCGCGATCATCGCCGTGTTGCTCTGGCTGCGCTGGGCCGACGCGGCCCCACTTCGGGCGCTGGTGGGGCTGTAAGGGTCGGCATTGACCGTCAGATGTACCATCAGATGTACCGGCACGACCCAGCGTCCCGCACGCCGAGATCGTATGCGAATGCATGGGGGGCTGCGGTGTGCTCACTGCCATCGTTTGCTGGCGCACGTGATGGTGCATATCTAGCTGCTCGCTCGTCTGAGGCGTCTCGGCGTCTGCTGGCGCATAGCAGTAGCAATCTGTGCGAACCGCACCCGCGAGACAAAGATCCTCTTCTGCTCTCACCGTACGGCCGCTCGAATGTGCTATGGCGCCTGGCCCACGTACTGGTTGCTGTATCTCTGTGGTCACCGGCGAGGTACACACGCGCAGGAACGCTCGTGTACCTCCTTCGATGAGGCGGAGCCAGTGGCGATGAGGATGCGGCACTCCGTGTACGTGTCCTATATGTCTCATGTGTTCTAAGTGTTCTGTGTGTTCTGTGTGTTCTGTGTGTTCTGTGTGTTCTGTGTGTTCTGTGTGTTCTGTGCGTCCCATGAAGGTCCCTGCTTCGTGCTCTCTCTGTTGTTGGGATGCGCGTAGCCAAGACATCGTTGTTGAGGTGCGCGCATCCCAATCGCAATCCCATGACCGACCATTTAGGCCGTTTGCTGCGCTGGCTTCTGGCCGGTTTGCGGTTGTTGCTGCCCTGCGGCGTCGCGCTCCGCTTGTTTCTCCGCTTGTCGCTGGGCGCGGCGCTGTTTGGCCTGGAGCTTCTGCGCCTTACGCGCCTCCTGCAGCTGCTTGCGCTCCTCAGCAGTGGCTTCGCGGACGGCTACTGCCTGGAAGACGACCAGCGCGCCGACCGGCTTCTCCCCCGCACGGGCATTGCTGCGCTCGAAGGCCAATGCCCGCATGCCGTCCGCGGAGACAACCAGCCAGGACTCCTCCAACTCCCAGGTGCTCATCTGGTCGGTGGTTGGGGCCTTCTCGAGGGGAATCTCACAGAGCACCCGATCGCGCATGCTAGGCACGACCAGCGACAACTGAATCTTGGTGACGATCTCCCCGGTCGACTGGATGGTATAGCTCGACTCGTTGACCTCTTCGCACTTGGCGGTAATCTCAAAGTAATTCATGGTAGCTCCGTTCCTTTCGCGTGATTCATCTGGTGTTCCGGTCGTAGGGGTTCCAGGGCAATGCTAAAGAAAGCCTGGAAAATTCGTTCTGAGACGCGCGAGCGCGCGTATGATGGTGGGGGATGGCACTCCGCACGGTTATCACGTGCGGAGGTCAGGGGATGGCGTGAGGCCGCTCAATTTCGCCTGTCAAGCTAGAAGGCGACTCTTAATCAGCGGGTTCAGGGTTCGAGTCCCTGGGGGCTCACCACTACCACATGTGGGGGACGGAGCAGATCTGTCTCCCACATTTTGTGTCCGGCAAGCGGTATTCGGGCGGCGGGTGCGATGCCGAGTCAGCGGGCCACTTGGCGCCACGCTGATGCCGCGTCAGCGACTCTGGGATGTTGCGTTTCTGCCGCCCATGAGCCGCACATCCACCGCCTATCCGCCGCATTTCCTCCTCAGCATGGCCACAGTCCATCCCCTCGCATGTCATCAGTGCGCTGCAGCTTCGCTACGGCCGTACCACGGAGCATCGCAACGACCTTGCAGACAAGGGCATGCGCACCACCCTGCGTGACGCCCGTTATCTTGTCGCCGTCGGTCGCCTCGAACGCGTCCGCTGGTACCACTCCCTCTGGGCCTTCCAGCTCACCGGTGTGACTGTGACAGGACACACTGCCGCCCACTCTGCATAATGGCTGAAGGAGACCACGGTGGCCATAATGAGCGAGAAGAATAGCGGACGTGCGGCCAGTCATTATGATCTGAATCTTTATCTCTGGTCTCTTAGGCCAGAGACCATCACCTCGAAGAGACGCTCAGCCCGCGCGGCGCCCTCGGCGCCTGGCTCGACCATCAGCGCGATGCTATGCACCAGGCGGAGCAAGTCGGTGATCTCGATATCGCGGCGCACCGCCCCGGCCTCTTGTGCGCGCGCCAGCAACTCGCTGCCAACCGCATGCATCTTTGCCCTGCACTCTGATGTCTGCGGCGAGATCTCGCCGGCCATGAGCGCCTCTTTAAGTCCACGTGTGTTCAGGTTATAGGTGAGCAATGAATGTAGCCAAAGCGGAAGCGCTTCAGCAGGCGGCTTGGTGGCCAACAGCTCACGCCCCGATGCGCAGTTCACGTTGACCTGGTCTTGATAGACCGCTTCGAGCAACGCCTGCCGGTTGGGGAAATGCCGGTAGAGTGTCCCAATGCCTACATCTGCACGCTTCGCCACTTCTTCGAGGCTCACGTTTGGGCCTAGCTCCCCGATTGCAGCCGCCGCTGCCACGACCAGGCGCTCGTAATTCTGACGCGCGTCAGCACGTAATGGCCTCGGCGTTGAGGTCTGCGCGCCAAAGGTGTCCATATGAATTTTTCTCCAAACCCTCTCCAGGGGTTGCATAAACGGAGACATCCTCCGTATAATAGTATCAAACGGAGGAGTCCTCCGTTTACGTATATGGAGGGTTCCTCCATATTATCGCACCTGGAGGCGAATGTGTCGAGTTCACAGTTACTCATGGAGCGCCCAGCCACGACGGCGCCTCGCGTCGTGGAACGCAAGTCTCACCCAAACATCTCGCTCGCGGTCATCCTGACCGTCCAGTTGATGCTGGTGCTGGATGTCACCGTCGTGAATATTGCGCTCCCTCAGATGCAGGAAACGCTCCACTTCTCCCAGAGCAACCTCTCGTGGGTGCTCAACGCCTATCTGCTCACCTTCGGCGGGCTGCTGCTGCTCGGCGGGCGCATGGGCGATCTCTTTGGCCGGAAGCGTCTCTTCATCGGCGGGGTCACGCTCTTCTTCCTGGCCTCGCTCGTCGGTGGCCTGGCTACGTCCGCTGGATGGCTGGTGGCAGCACGTGCGGTGCAGGGCATTGGCGCAGCCCTCGCGGCGCCCAGCGCTCTGGCGCTGCTTATGACGAGCTTCCCTGAGGGGCCTCAGCGCAATCGCGCCCTCAGCTATTTCACAGCCGTCTCCAGTGCCGGAGGCTCGATTGGCCTGATCCTCGGCGGCATGCTCACCGCCTGGGTCTCGTGGCGCTGGGCGCTCTTCATCAACGTACCTATCGGCGTCGCGGTCGTTTTGCTGGCCGTTCGCTTCATCGAGGGAAATACCCGCCAGCGCGGTCGCCTCGATCTCGCGGGCGCGCTGACCTCGACCCTTGGCATGGGCACGCTGGTCTATGCCTTCATCCGCGCCGGCTCAAATGGCTGGAATGACGCGGGAACAGTCTGGTCCATCGTCCTGGCGGCCGCCATCCTCGCGACCTTCGTGCTCATCGAGACGCGGCACGAGCAGCCGGTCATGCCTTTGCACTTGCTGGCCAGCCGGAGCCGGGTGAGCGCATTCGTGAGTGTGCTTTTCACTGTGGCCGCGATGTATGGAGGCTTCTTCTTCCTGACGCAGTTCCTCCAGCGCGTGATGGGCTTTAGCCCGGTAGTGACGGGCATCGCCTTCTTGCCGATGACCCTCTCGATCTTCACCATCTCGCGCATCGTGCCACGGCTCATCCCGCGGCTGGGTCCCCGACGCATACTCATCGGCGGGGCTTCACTGGTCGCGCTCGCAACGCTCTGGTTCACGCAGATCTCCATCTCGTCCGATTACGCGCCCGGGATCGTTGTCCCAATGATCCTGCTCGGTGTCGGCGTCGGTAGCTCGTTTCTCCCACTCAGCATCATTGTCCTCTCGGGTGTGCCTGGGAGGGAGGCTGGCGCAGCCTCTGGGATGCTACAAACGATGCAGCAGGTGGGCGGAGCGCTCGGCCTGAGTATCCTGGTGACGGCGTTTGGGACAGCGACTCGCGCGGTGCCAACTCACCTGCTGGTGGGCGTGGCCCCAGCGATGCGCGCGGAACTCGTCTTCACCCATGGACTTACGAGCGTCTTCGTCCTCGCAGCGGTCTTCGCGCTTCTCTCACTGGCCAATGGCCTCCTCGTGCTGCGGTCGCCGTCTCGTTCCGAGCCTGCCACACAAGTAGTGCTAAGCGAGTAAGCCTGCCACGGCAACAGAGCCGCTTTCCCGGCGTGGGGGCGGCTCTTGCCGTGCCTCCAATAGCCCGACGATTGCGCTGCCACTCCTCTCAAACCGGTTATCCGCTTGGGGATTGAGTCGAGCGAGCGGCGAGGGCAGGCGCTGCTGAGTAGTGGAACGCACCATCGCCTGCCCTCGCCGCCGACCCGCGCACCACCCTGCGTGACGCCCGTTATCTTGTCGCCGTCGGTCGCCTCGAACGCGTCCGCTGGTACCGCTCCCTCTGGGCCTTCCAGCTCACCGGTGTGACTGTGACAGGACATACTGCCGCCCACTCTGCATAATGGCTCCAGCATGAAGCCTTCAATTTCGCTAAACGTGGTTGGGAGGCGCAGGTGGCCCGGCGGGCGCCTACTACTCCGCAAGCGCTTATAGCATATGGGCTGCCCGGTTCATCCTTCGCTCGCGGGATCCGAGCCGGTCGCGTGCCTCGTCCGAGACAGCGTGCTGGCCGAGAACGAGGCCCAGTTGGGTCGCATGTTCCTGCACCTGGCGCATGCTGATGCTGAGCAATCGGGTCTCTCTTCTCTCTCCGTACAGCTGGATAGCCGAGCCGCATGGCCACTGCCAGCTCGCACCCTGCCAGCGACGGGGGAGTTAGCATCACCTCGAAGCAAAACAGTGTATCGGAGCGGCGAATAGCAAAGTAGTGATCGAAAATAAGTATGGCACATTGATTGCTAATATTTACCCGGCCCCATAGAAGGAGCCTTTCCACGAAAGGAGGCGCAATTTCAGGAGAGTTGCATGAGCGAGCGGGCATTCGTATCGCATTTGGACAAGGTAGTGGGGAGTCTCGCCCGACGCAAGGTGCAAAGGTGCAAATGTACACCATCATCAGCGTCGGCAGACAGTTGTGGCGTGGCTGTAACCGTGACACAGGATGGTTACAAGGTTAGTCACGTAGGAGGACATCGACCCAATGCGACAGCGATTGAGAATGAACTTGAGCACGAGCACGAGCTTGAGATTGAGCTTGAGATTGAAGAACCGGGCTATGGCCGGCGTGGTGCTGGCCTCCGTCGTGACGCTTGTTGTCGCCATCTCCGGCTCACTTTTTGTGACTCAACCCGGCGTGGCGCAAGCGGCTACATCCCGGGTGACCGGAACTGCGGAGCGGGCGAGCATTACCGCCAGCGTGCAGACAATGAACCCATCCGCAACTCCCAGTTCGTCGGCGGCGCGCCTCCAGGCGGCAGGCACGCGTGATACCCCCTTCCACAGCCGCCTCAGCCCAGCGTCGTACGCGAGCGTCAAGGCACACGCCAAGAACAGTGCGCCTGCGAGCGATACGACAACCAGCGCTAACGGCCACAACACGCTGAGCAGCTTCGCTGGTATCCAAAGCTCGGCAGCGGTGTGTCCGCCGGTCGGCTGTAATCCGCCAGATATGGCATTGGCGGCGTCGCCTAACTGGGTCTTCCAGGGCGTGAATACAGCGTTCGCCGTCTTCGATACGCATGGAAACATGCAGCCCGGTTACCCCAAGTTCCTCGGCGACTTCTTCGGGATACCCAACCCTGGCGCCTGCGCCGGGAATCTGCCTTTCGTCAGCGATCCGCGCGCGATCTACGATCCCAACGACCGGCGTTTTGTCGCCGCTGCCCTCGAGGTAGAAGGCGCATTTGGGGTCAATGACTGCCCCTTCAAAACCACCTACTGGATTGGCGTCAGCCAGACCAGCGACCCGCGGGGCGCGTGGAATGTCTATGCCTTCGACATGTCGCTCGGCACGACCAATGCCGCCGACTTTACGATGATTGGCTTGGACGCCCATGCCATCTACTTTTCCGCCAACATGTTTAACCAGGAAGGGACCGCCTACTCCTACGCAGAGATCTTTGGTGCGAGCAAGGCACGGATGGAAGCGGGACTGCCCGTGACAGCGCACGGCTTCTTCAACCTGACGGTGAGCGGCCCGGGCGGCTCGCTCCAGGTGGATACCGTGCAGCCCGCGTTGACGGAGGATCCAGGTCATGGCCCTGGCGGAGAATTCTTCGTTGACACTTTCAACGGCCCGATTGACCCGGTCTCTGGCCACACCTGTACCTCCGCGGCTGATGCGTGTCGTGGCTTGGCTGTCTGGTCCATCACGAATTCAACGTCGAACACACCCCTACTCTCGTTCGCCTACGTTGGCAATACCAAGACCTATACCTTCCCGCCGCCTGCCAATCAGACGACCTGCACCGAGTGTATCGACTCCAGCGACCTGCGTATCAGCGCCACGCCAGTCGAGAAGAACGGCTATCTCTACGCCGCCTGGGAAACGGGTGTCAATAACGGCACACAGGTGGTGCCTGGGATCATCTGGAGCCAGCTCCGTGTGGACTTTATAGACCATGGCCGCTTGTCCGCCACACAGGTGCGTGGCAACTACTACAATTTCGGTGGGGATGACGCGGTCATCTACCCTGCCCTCATGCCAGATGCGAACGGCAACCTCTTTATGGTCTTCGACCACACCAGCAGCACCGTCAATCCCGAGGTGCGCCTCACCGTGCGCCAGGGAGGCAACTTCAGCGCGCCCGGACTGCTCATAAAGGCGGGCGAGGCGCCGTACCGGCCCACGCTCTGTGGGACCAGTGCGCTCCCAGTCTGCCGCTGGGGAGACTATTCGGCGACGTCGTATGACGGATTTAATACAAACACCGTCTACTTCGCTGGACAGTATTCCAATGCCAGCGGATTCTCACGCAACTGGGGCACCTGGATCGGACGCGTCCATGCCAGTTAGGAGGCTTCCAGAACGCTTCGAGGAGGCTTCGCGAAGGCGCAGGTGTAAGGCTCGCTAACACCTGCTGGTGACCTGAAAGGAAAAGGCGAGGAGCGGCTGACAAACTGGCCTACTCCTCGCCGCCGTGTGTTCGTCCAGTCAACTGCCGCTTGATAATACGACCGCAAGACCGAGCGCCGCTGAGTGCCAACTCCCCGGCGCTCCGCTCATGCCTTTCTCCGCATGATATCCGAACGCGCCTCATCAGGCCCTTTTTCAGCCCTGTACTATCTATCTGCGTTCTATGCCGCCCACGCCGCCTCGACCAACTCATCGGGATATGGCCGCAGATAACCCATGATCGCCTCCACCTCGGTCATGTCTGGATCGAGCCAGGCTCCCTCATCCTCAGGCAGCAGAATCACCGGCATCCGATTGTGAATCGGGGCCATCACTGCCCTCGGCGCGCACGTGATGATCGTGCAGGTCGCCACCTCGTAGCCGCCGGGACTCTTCCACACATCGTACAGGCCCGCCAAGCCAAACATATCACCATCCTTGTCTATTTCTCTCGCCAGCATTCATCACTGGAATAGCTTGATATGGGGCAAATCGCGACAATCTCGGCATAAGCCCTGCGCTCTGGAACAAAACTGCCGCACATCCAGATGTCCTGGTATGGCTCAGCCGTTTGGGCGGTGACCATGTGCACGTAAGACATCTGGCGAAGTAGACCAGGACCCCAACCGTTGCGTTGCGTCGCATGCGCCAACTTCTTAATCCATCGTAGTCGCCCATCGAGATCATGCTACCATGCGTTATACGTCCTCTTGAATGGCACGACAAAGTGCTCCTGAAGCACTATCCAATAGGCATCTCCTATCTATGTCCAGAGCAGCGTCAAAGGTATCGGTTCGCCATCGGCGCCACTCACTCATGACTTTCATACTGGTAGCTTGCTCAGGTGTATGCTGAGCAGTATAATGGCACACGATGCCAGATGCAAATCGCTCGGGCGGCAAGCGGTCGCAATCATATGCTCTGGTTATCAACCGTGGTGGGAGAGGGTATTACGTGTGAGCCATTATCAGCGCCGAGACCGAGATAACAGGTCACATAGATCCTCCCGGAGACCTAACGCTCGTCCATCTCAATCCAACAATAGGCGACCACCTCCACCACCTCCACCACCACCGCCGCGACAACGAAACCGCGCGCGTCCCATGGATGACGATCCAATCTGGTATGGCGACAATGAAGCTGGTGAAAATAGACCAGCGTCGCAAGGCGGTCATGCGCAAGGTCGAGGACAACGACGAGAAGATCCACGCTCCCATGGCACGAATGCGCGAGGCGGCGCACGCGACAGACGAGCGTCGCGTACCTCATCGACAGGCCGTGACGCACCGCGCTCCGGCACTGTCGCCGGATGGGGCGGCCCCGAGCCACACGACGAGTGGGATGACGGACCACGTGACTGGAACGATAAGCGCTGGTGGCTTGAGGAAGCTGAGGAAGCTCGTGACGGTCGCGGCAATCGTGTCAACGGCAGACCGCCTCGTCGCGCGGCAAATAGATATCACCAACGAGGTCCCGCGGACTATGAGGTCGGAGACGACTGGTCAGACGCCAACCAGTTCGATCGACAACGGCCTCATCATAATGTCCCTGCACGTCCACAAGGACCAGCCGGCTGGTGGGCGACATCGCGTCAATGGGCTACCGCTCAGGGACAGCGGTGGCTTGGGACAGGTAGTTATACCAAATCCAAGCCAGGAGCGCTGAATAACCGACGGCGCACGATCAGCGTGATCGTGCTGGTGAGCATCATCGTCTGCGCTGTGGGATCGGGTCTTACGACATTCGTTCTGTATCAGCAAGTGAATGCGATGGCCCATTCCGGTCTGCAACACATCAAGAACGCCGAGGCTGATCTCAAAAAGGTACAATCGAATCCTTTTGATGCGGCAAGCATTCAGGCGGCACATGCCGAATTTGGCGCAGCGAATAGCGATTTCAGTGCAGTGAGTGCGCGACTCAATCTAGTGGGCATTGCATCAGTTGCGCCGGTTGTAGGCTCCAAAGTCTTGGGTGCCCAGAAACTCATACCAATCGCGGTCGAGGCGACGCAGGCAGGCATGCTCGCCTGTGATGCGCTGAGCATCCTTGCAACCGCTCTCAAGAGTCCGTTCGGGACTACTGGAGGAGGCTTCACAATTGACCAATACGCGAACCTCGCGAACAAATGGTCTCAACTCCATATGCTGGCGAATACCATCATTGAGCAACTCGGCCAGCTCACACCCTCGGACCTTACCCTCGATCCTCGTCTCGGCCCGATAATTGGGCAATTCCGTGCCCAACTGCCTAAGATCACCCAACTCGTCGATGACTTCGACGGCGTTGTGGCAGCGATGCCACAGTTGTTCGGCGTGACAAAACCCTCCACGTACCTGATGTTGATTCTGGACTCCAGCGAGCTGCGCCCAACCGGAGGCTTCATCGGCAACTTTGGCGCGCTCGCTGTTAACAAAGGACAGATGGATCCTGGATTTCATATCAGCGACATCACGCTCATTGATAGCAGCGTCAAATTTGGCACGGTTAACTACGCGAATTTCCAGTCGCACTTTATTCCGATCCCAAAGAAATACAGTTGGCTCAAGACAATCTTCACCACCGAAAATCCAAGCTGGTCGTTGCGCGACTCGAATCTGGATCCCGATTATCCAACCACCGCCAAGTACGCCATGAGTCTGTATTCAGAGCTGCTTCCATATGCACAGGCAAACCTGCAAGCACAGGGCAGTACGTTCAAGCTCTACGATCCGAAGGTGAGTGGCCAGTTCGCTGGCGTCGTGACATTGAGCCTGGGTTTCTTCGTACAAGCCCTGAAAATTACCGGCGCTATCCAGGTTCCTCAATTCCACGAGACAATCACGTCTGACAATTTCGTCAGCAAAATTCACTACTATGCGCTCTCGGGAGCAGCTGGAACCGGACCCGACAATCAAGCATGTGGCACCACGTCGTGCAGCAAGGTCTTCACCAGTGCCGTAGTTCAGGCCTTTATGGCGAAGATCAAATCCAACCTTCCAGCGTACATCGGAGGATTGGGGAAAGTCTTCTTTGACTCATTGCGTACCAAAGACATTGAGGTCTTTGTGAACGATCCCAAGTCGGAGCAGGCGTTGATTGATCTGGGGATTGGCGCGACGGTGCAGGCGCCAGCGACTGGCGACAGTGTGTTCGAGGTCGAGTCCAACATCGGCGCCAATAAGGACAACTCATTCCTGAAATACCAGATGGCTGACCAGATCACCGTGGACGAAGCAGGCGCGGCAACACATCACCTGACGTGGCAGTACACCTGGCCCAACGATCCCAAGACGTACGCCGAGTCGTTTCCAGCCGGGAGCTACAACTACCACTCGTACTCCAGAGTATTCACACCACCGGGTGCGACGTTGATCTCCCAGGCAAATCTCGTGGGCTTCAGCCAAATCGCCGCCTCAGCGGACACTTTCAATCGCAAAGTCTTCCATGGGGCAGCGTACGCCTACTTTGCAAAGACCACGAAATACGGAGTCACATGGAAGACTCCCGGCGTAGTGACACACGACAGCGTGGGGTATCACTATCAATTGCTCTTCCAGCGCGAGGCAGGCATCGTCTGGCCGTTGACCATTACCATCGCATTGCCTGCCTGCGCCAAAATAATTGGCACTCCGCAGACCAGTGGCCTGACACCACTGAATCTGGTAAAAGTGTCGGGAACGACGGTTACGGTGACCGGTCCGCTGACACAGGATGAACAGTTCCAGATTGACTATACGTGTTGACGACTATCCGCGCTGGAGCCTATGGCTCATATGCGTGGATCGCCGCTATGTAGCAGGGGCCGATCCTGCCTGGCACCGATTATCGTATCGCCGCTGGTATGATAGAGGCCGAGAACTTTGCAGGTGTGCTCGCAGAGTGAGGACCTCACCGAAATAGGTATAATAAGCTGTGAGGGCTTCAAAAGACTCAACATGACACAACCGGTATTACGGTGATGCGATGCGCGGGACCAATGAATAAGGATCTGAATCATCAGGAACAAAGAGACGCGGAATCAGCCCATGAAGCAACGCATTCTCTACGTCGCTGATTCGCTCATGGCTGGCGGAATAGAATCTCAGCTCGTGGCGCTGGCCCTTGGCCTGGACCGCGCCCACTTCGAACCGCATGTCCTCAGCCTCTATGGACCCCGCGCGCGCGACTTACGTTATGCGCCGACGCTCCGCGAGGCAGCTATCCCAATCTACCTTCCAGACCTTGGCTGG
>Ga0068857_100001926_pt1 | contig 16730 bp, 10 predicted proteins | sample KBSCornC72_FD_66591 | JGI IMG/M metagenome (GOLD analysis project Ga0068857, IMG submission 66591) | Corn rhizosphere microbial communities from Kellogg Biological Station, Michigan, USA - KBS Corn C7-2 | ecosystem: Host-associated > Plants > Roots > Rhizosphere > Soil ...
CTACCACACCAGCACAAAGGCAGGAGTGGAACACTTTCTTGGATTATTTAAAAAGTCAAGGTAATATTGACATCAATAATCCTCAAGTTGGATTAAATTTTTTTAATCAGTACAAGCAAAATAATCCCAATTTCTCTCTTACGCCAGAACAGATACCGTATATAGAATACGAAGCCAATCAACTGAGACGTGGAGATTCGTTTGGTAATTTAAATGCCGACCAATTAAAACAATTACGGCAAGGATTAGGACAAAAATTTATCGATCAGACAAATACCTACCAATCTTATTATCCGCAATACACAAAAGCAGGCGTGTCTTATGGGACTGATTTTGAGAAATTTTTAAATGGCGGTGGGAACGCCCCCGTAGCCACTCCTACGCCAGTTAATCAACCAGTTCAATTCGATTCAGTAGCTCAAAATAAAAAATATTCTTCCAATCCATATTTGATGGAGCAAGGTAGATATAATTGGGGAGCTAAACTCAGTAATACATTTCCACAAGCAGGAGGTAACGTAAGAGAAGGCGTAGTAAATGCTGCTAAATTCAATAATATTGACCCTGCTCTATTATATGGTTCTGCAATGGAGGAAGGCATGTCTGGTGCTGTAGATGAAAAATACGCAGATAGAGCAAGTGAAGCCTATGTAAACTGGTCAAATAAAAATGCTGATAAGGCAGGCGATTATCCGGTCGATGGGTTCTATAATTATGGCCTAGACCAGTTTGCAGATCAAGCAGCAGCATTAGAAAAGAAAGGGTATCTACCTAAAGGATTTTCTGGGAGATTTACAAAATTTTACGCAGAAAATGAGAAAGGCGAAAAACTCAATGCCCCAGCCTTCAAAACAGATGCAGATGCTTTAATAGCGAAAAGCGCTATGATGCGACAGGCAAATGATCAATTGGAAGCGTATACAAAAAAAACAGGAATTACGCTCACTCCTCATCAAAAGGAGTTCTTTTTACTTGCCAACTATAATGGAGGTGTTGGGAATATGCAAAAAATGATCCAGTCTTATAAAGATAAGGGGTATCTTAAAGACGATAAATTCTTGGATGTGAATTTTAAACCTGCAGCATACGGAGGTATTTATAAAAATGTTCAAGCAAGATTACAAGTGGCAAATCAATTGAGGAACGAAAAATTATTGTAATGGCAAAATCCATAGAACAATTAGAAAAAACAATAAGGAAATATGAAGAAAATGGACCAGCAAAATTATACTACGCCGTTAATCGTAAGAGTTGGGAGATAGCTGATTTGCTAAATAAAATAGAATTGGAAGATATAACCTTAGATGATGCGAAAGACAAGACATTTGATAGATTGAGAGGATTACTTAAAGACTCTTCCGATATAGCCACTACAGTAAAAATGCTAGGAGATGTGGCTGGCATAACAGGCAATGAAGAAAAAGATGTTATAAGAAAAAAACCGATTTCACCACAAGCAGTAGCAAGAGGGGAAGTATAAATATGTACGAAGTAATTGAAAACGGAACTTTAATAGAAATCCCAGACAATTGTTTTGGATTTGTATTTAAATGCTATATACCCCCATTGGGGTATGGGGTTAATGTTGCTACTGGTAAGTTGGAAGAAACGGACATGATCGTTCGTTCGGATGAGCCAACAGAACAATATTGGGAAAGGCCGGAATTGCCTGCTGATTATAATTTAAGGAGGAAAAGAGAGGCCGACCGTCAAAAATTCGACCCTTTATATGTTGATCAAGGATTAGAAGATATTAGGCTTAGAGAATGGAAAAGAAGGCTGTGCGGAGTTTGGTTTATGAACTACAACCCACACACTAAAGTTAGCGAATGGCAGTATTTAGTAGGCGTTCATTATTTCATGTTGACGTATTGGAAATTTCAAGGGATATATTTTGATTTCAAAATAACGGATAGGGACTATTGGTATGTACGTACCTATTGTGATGAAGACCCGTTTTGCCTTGGATTAAATGAAATAACTCAAAGAAAAAACGGAAAGACAGCTAGAGCCGGATGTTGGTTGTACGAAAGAACATCCAGGATGGAAAATCATCATGGGGGTATTCAGAGTAAGGCCGACGACGATGCCAAGGAGGTGATAAAAAAGGCTGTTATTCATCCTTGGAAAACGCTCCCCCACTTTTTCAGACCCATCTATGACACGATGAAGGGGGATGATCCTAATGAAGAATTGAGGTTTTTCGTTCCTTCTAGGCGCGGGTCTACAACAGAAGAAGAAATAACAGAAGAAGCTATTAATTCGTTTATAGATTTCAAGCCTTCGGCAGAAGGGGCCTACGATGGCCCAGAGCTTCACTCATACATAAGCGACGAAAGCGGCAAAACGAAGAAGCCGGTTTCTATTTCTGAAAGACAGAATACCGTAAGATATTGTACTTATATAAATGGTAAGCTAAAAGGCAAACACCATTTTACAACTACGGTAGAGCCAGACAAAGGGGAGCCTGAAAACTACGATTTCCAAGAAATGACGGCTCGTAGTAACCCAATGAAAAGAAATGAAAATGGAATGACTAGCACTGGGCTGTACACGTACTTCTTGCCGTCTCATATAGGCATGTTGGCTGATAAGTATGGTTATCCTATGATAGCTGAAGCCAGCAGGATTCTGGAAAACACTATAAAACAATACCAAGAAGAAGGCAACACTCGTATGTTATCTTCTTTTAAGAGAAAAAATCCAAGAACATTTGCCGAGGCTTTTTCAGCAGATGGAGAGTTTGCGTTGTATGACCCTGAAAAGCTAAATGACCAATTAGATAAAATTTCATGGCGGGACGACCTTACAGAGAGAGGTAATTTGAAATGGAAGGATGATCAGCCTTTCAAATTGAGCGTTGACGTAAATGGTAAGTTAATAGAAAAATTAAATGACGTAATTTGGGAGGCAAATCCTCATGGAAGATGGGAAAAAATAAAAGGATGGTGGCCTAAAGACCCCAATTCGGTATATGAGCATAACGGACAATTCCACCCAAACAATAACTTTGCTATGCGGATGGGATGTGACCCATTCAAATACGACAAAACAAAGGATAAAAGACGGTCTATGTGCTGTGCCTTTGCCTATCAAATGCCAGACCCTACCGCACCAGACGACATATACAACGATTGTTTCGTTTTACGATATTCTTTCAGGAGGGATTCAACTAGAGAGGCGAATGATGATATATTGAAAATGGCGTGGCTATGCGGTTGTCAAGTTTTATTCGAACGGAACGTAAATCACTGGAAAGATTACTTCAAAGAGATGAATTGTTCAGGATTTTTAATGTATCTTCCGGGAGAGCAAGAGCCTGGAATTTATACAGACGGGCAAGGTAATACTACCCAATTGGTTTGCAATTATACCGAAAGCTACATTAACAAAGACGTTAGTAAGGTTCTGTTCAAAACACTACTAAGGAAGGATACGGGCTGGCTTGGTTTTAAAATAGAGGACACGCAGGTATTTGACGAACCTATGGCGGCGGGATTTACGCTTATTGCTGTGAAAGGCAAACGATACTCTAGTCCAGCACAACACAGACAAAATATTGAAGATATTATGCCATACCACAATTTGAACTAAGTATGAGATACACACAGGTTTCCGCTTCGCAGATGTACCCCTATCCAAATCATGACATCGACCCTGCTAAAAAGGGTAAGGACTTCTGTATGCAGTACGCAAAAGCAGCTTGGACGGATTGGAGTTTTTCTTATCCGAAGGGAGTGTTTTATAATAACAATGGGGATTATGAAAAATTCAGAATGTACGCTTTGGGGAAACAGCCAGTAAGCCCCTACAAGAAACATTTTGGGCTAACGGATAGTACTACGGATACAACGTGGTTAAGTGTTGATTGGACCCCAAGGGCTATTGTATCTCGATATAGGGGGAGAGCTTTGGCGCGTCTTATGAAACAATCTCACGGAATAGTAGCTACTCCGGTGGATATGTTAGCTAAAAGTGAAATGGATGAATTTTATAGTCGGATGCGCTCAAAATTACTCGTTCAGCAATTGATGCAGCAACAAAACCCAGAAATGGCGCAACACCCAATGATTTCTATGAATCCGGGAGAGCCTATGGATGTAGAAGAATTGGAGATGCGGCTACAAATGGGCGAACAGTTTAACCGAGCAGAAGATGCTGAAAATGCGATAGGGATTGCTTTTTATGAAAATGATTTCGAGACGTTCCGGTACGGGTTATTCGAAGACCTCTTCGATTATGGGGTAGCTGGCTATAAAGAATGGTTGGGAGATGACAATAAAGCAAAATTCAGAAAAGTATTTGTTGATAACGTTATAACAAATTTCTGCCGAAAGAAAGATTTTAGTGATATGGTTCATGCGGGAGAGGTAATAGATGTTTCTTTGATTGATCTGGCCTTGGTTAAGGACGAAGACGGCAATCCTATGTTCGACGAAGAAATCTTGACAGAATTCGCCGGAACGATTGCCGGTCAATGGGGTAACCCCGCTGCCGTGGGAAGGGCTACGGGTTGGTTCAAGCCTTATGATAAATTCAAATGCAAGGTGCTAGATTTGGAGTTCTTCAGTTATGACGACTACAACTATAAAATGGAGGTAGATGAGAACGGCCAGCTAAAAACGTTCAGAAGAGCCTCTTATGGTCGCGGCAAAGTGGCTACGGAAAAGTACACACGCAAAAGAATACAGAGCGTTTATAAGGTAAAATGGATCGTAGGAACAGATTACTGTTATGATTTTGGAATGGCTTACGATCAAAAAAGAAGTCCCAATCAAAAGAAAAAAGCCCTTACATCTCTTTCTTATAAATTCTTTGCCTATAATTTCTACGAAATGAAGGCACAGGGATTCATGGAGCGGCTAATCCCTTACCTTGACGAATATCAACTAACCATATTAAAGATTCAAAACTTCAAAAATAGGGCCGTCCCTTCCGGCTGGTGGATTGACTTAGATGCTTTGGAAAATGTCGCCTTGAATAAAGGGGGTCAGAACATGACTTCTAAACAACTACTTCAAATGTTCTTTGAGACAGGAGTTTTGCTGGGACGTAGCAAAACTCCTTCAGGAGAACCTATGGGGCCTAACTGGAAACCCGTCATTCCTATTGAAAATACCGTTATGGCGGAATTGGCTGGGTTCTATAATGATCTGGTACAAACCATTACGCAGATAGAAGCCACCACCGGGTACAATCCCATTACTTCAGGTGACCCCAATCCAAAAACGCTTACGCCAGGATACGAAACGGCTAATATCAGTACGGATGATGCTCTTTTTGAAATAGCCAATGGAGAAAAATATCTAAGTCAAAAGCTGGCCGAAGATTGCCTGTGTCGTATGGCGCAAGGTGTTAAAAAAGGAGAAATTGACGGGGTTATGTCCTACAGGGGGGCTTTAAACAAAAATGCCCTCACCTTTATGAAAATATCCCCCGATATAGCTAATAGGGAATACGGCATCATGTTAGAAGAGGCGAGTACGGATGGAGAGAAAGAATGGCTCATGCAACAAGTACAGCAAGACATAGCCAATGGCATGTTATCCACGGCAGATGCTATTCTCATCATTGAGACGCACAATGCCAAGCAGGCTATGGCTATCCTTTCTTATAAGGTAGGTAAGGCTAAGGATCAAGCACAACAACAAAAGATGGCCGAAATACAATCTGCTAATCAAGGATCACAACAGGCTGCTATGGTTGCGGCTCAATCTGCCTTACAGCTCAAACAGTTGGAATCTCAAACGGAGATAGCAAAGAAAAGGTTAGAAGTAGAAGGCGAATTGCAAAAAGAACAACTTCGGCAACAGTATGCATTGCAAATAGCTAGGGAAACCAATTTAGCTAAACAGTCAGTAGCAGATACTACAGGACAGGCCAAGATTCTATCGCAGCATGTGGCAAACGTTCCAAAGCTTACAGAAACAAAAACAGAATAATATATGGCAACGAAGCAACCAACTCAACCAGAAACTGCCGAAGTAAAAGAAATTAGCCAAGAGGCGGAAATTAAATCAGAAACGGCTGAAGTTATAATCGAGAAAATAGAACTTCCGGACAAAAAAGAGTCAGCGGCTCCCGTTTATAACGCAGCAATGGACCCTAAAAAGTCGCATAAGGAAAGAATACTTGCTTTTTTGGATGGCAAAAGTGGTTTCGTGAAACTTAATGATTTCCTGAAGTCTTTATTTGGGCTACCCACGCCGGGGGTGCCGCCTGTTTATACGCAGCAGGCCGTCATGAAGAAGCTTAAATTAGACTTGCTGGAATTGGAGGCTGAAAGAAAAGTTGTCTTCAAAGATGAACATTTCAAAAGACTGGGTAAGCATCATTTCCCGGATCAAAGTACGGGGAGAACCCACTATTTTAACATCACCAACATTCCGATAGAGGCAAAACTTGCCTAGATTGGGAAAAATATTCAACAAAAAAATGCGCATATTCAAAAAAACTCATAATTTTAACCAACCAACTCAATAATGAGACTATTTTATAAGTTTTACGACACCGATGCCCCGGCAGATCAAGGAGTAGCAACGAATAGTGGAGGGATAGCGTCCTTGATGGCAAAATCCGGAGTATTGAGACACCTAGGAGACGACGGCCCTGTGCCATCTATCAATACCACGAAGAAAGAAGAAACCCAACCAGCCCCCGCAACTCCCGCGCCTGCGACTGATGCGGCACCTGCTGAAAAGGCTTCAGAATCTTCCAAGCCTCCGAAGGAAACGATTAAGGAACAACCACAAACAGTGGCTCCCCAACCGCAACCAACGTGGCAAGAAGTTCTTAAATCACAACAGCCCAAAGACATCCTAAAGGAGTTGGGCTATGGTGACAATCTGGTGAATTTCCTAAGCGGGCGGAAAGACCTTGACGCAAAAATGACAGGTTTTTTTGACCATTGGGAAAGGAACGAAGGAAATGTAGAACCCTATTTAAGGGCCTTGACAACCGATTTCACAAAAATGAAACCCGAAGACGTGATGCGTTATCAGCTTCAGGTGGAAAATCCGGAATTGGATGCTAAGCAACTAGATAGGTTGTATAAGCTCAAGGTAGTAGACCGATACAAACTTGATCCTCAGTTATTTTCTGAGGAAGAGGTTTCAGACGGTCAAATCGAATTGATGGCAGATGTAAAGCCTATTCGAACTACTTTGGCAGCTAAACATCAAGAACTACTTTTCAACAAGCCAGAGCCTAAAGCCCCGGAAGTCAATAATGAACTTCAGGAGCAACAGCAGCGAATCGCAGCGTATAAGACCTATATAAGCGAACATCCGGCAGTCAAAGCACTGCTTACCAATAAAATATTGTCAATTGGAGAGGGAGAGGACAAGTTTGATTACCCGGTGGACCCGGCAGCTATCTTAGACCTCCTTACCGATGATCAAAAATGGGCTGATAGCATGTATGTAAAGCATCAATTGCCCGATGGAAGTACAAAGGCTGAACTGGATGTAGAGGGGCAAATCCTTTTAGGATTGCTCCGGACACACAAAGGTTTCTTGAGCGATTTTGCCAAGCATTACAAAACATTAGGCGGTTCCAAAGCCATAGCTCCGATAGAAAACGCCAAGCCTCCTGCATCAGGAGAGCCAGCTAAATCGGAAGTAGTAGAAAGTAGCCCCGCTGCTGCTGCTGCGAAACGAGGTAGGCTGGTGCCAGGCGGCCAATAGGATGAATTAGGGTTGTAAACAAATAATTATTAACCGTTTACAATTCTATTATCATGCCAGTTACACAAGGTACGATGATCAAATCGTACATCTCAGCCATCGACTTTCTGGATCAGAGGGATATAGACCCTAACATTTACGACCAGTCGCGCGACCGGGCCTTTACGGACATTATGAAAATAGTGAACCGCTATAAGCCCGCTAAAATGTTCAACTACCACAACTTCGTCAACAACGATGTATACGAAGTAGGTACGATCAGCGCGGTTACTACTACGGGCCTTGCTCAAATCCAGTTTACGATTAATACAGCCGCTAACTTCCCTAGAGTAGGCGATTTAATTCAAACGTCTAATGCAAACAACATAGGCAAACAAGCCCGCGTACAGGTGGTTACGTTCGGATCAGGTACTGCTACGCTTACGGTTAGGTCAGTGGGTGGTAATACCGCTCCTTTCTTCGCTACCGTAGGAGACCTTGTATCTTTCGGTTCCAATGCCTTTGCTGAAAAATCAGATGCGCCTGCCAATCGTCGGTACGGACTGACTAAGTACTTCAACCTTATTCAGAACTTCCGGGAAGTGGATGAAATTTCCGATGTTCAGAAAGTAGCCAAGGTGGAAGTAGAGGTCAACGGGGACTATCACATCCTGCCTTACCAGCTTATCCAAAAGGTTATCAAACTGAATGGTGATATTTCCTATCAATACCTAGCAGGCGTTCAATCAGGCACTAGTTTCAGTGATGCTAACCCCTTCTTGGCTGACCCTACATCCGGGCTCGGTATACAAACTACTGGCGGTCTGGATTGGTACGTAACCACCTATGGTATCAGTGATGGCGCTGCTGTATTAGGCACTTTTGGATTCACTGAACTGGACGACATTATCGACAACTGGATTTCGGTTAAGTCACCAAAAGATCAAATGGGCTTTATGGGTTCCCGAGCCAAAAGGGTTCTGGATAAATTCTTCAAGAATTTAGGGTCTGCTGGCGTAACATCTATCCGTATGGTGATTGATGGCCGTGAGGTTGATATGAACGTAGAGCATGTCTCTTACGGTACTTACGAAATGGATTTCGTAACCATTCCCATCTTGGATCATCCCCAATTGTTTTCTGCCACCCTGCGTCCGGATATTAACGGGTCTATTTACTGGGTTCCCAAAGACAATCTGGAAACAGTAGACGGTGGTCGTGAACCTCGTATACAAGTTCGGCATACGCCTAGTCCATTCCGGGGCGGTAGTACAGCTACAGGATTTTCTAACGGTATTGTTACCGAATGGCGAACCGGCGCAATGGCTGATACGCCCACTAACAGCCAAATGTACTTACATACGGACTGGTTCACCTCTCAAGGTTTGGAATGTCTTGGCGTGAAACTTTTCCAGAAATATCGCATCGTATAAGTCTTTCTGTAATTATTAACCAACTCAATACTTTTTTATGTTAGAACAAGTCGCGCATTTTAATGATTTGTCCCCCAAACTGCGGGCAAAGCTCACTCAACGGATTGATTCATTCGGAAAAGAAGTGAAATATAGGTTCAATATTTCCCACGAAAACCCGGACCCTGAAAAATACAATGGACCCATCATTTGGCCTTCCATTTATACGTTGGACCCAAAGGTGCTGAATGTATTGGATAATGACGAAGATCGAAAAGACAAATCTAAGGCCAAGCGTATCGGCATCGTAAAAGAGATAGACGAGAAAGGAGCGCCTAAATCTTTTCGTCCTATTCGTGTCAGGGGGCAATATGCAGGTATTCTAACGTTAGATTTGACTACACCTGAAGGTAGGGAAGAGGCGGCCATGATGGAACTGCACCCCAAAGTAGAGGGTAGTTTTTTTAGAGATGAAAGATTGTTGGCAGTCGTTCACCGAATTGATGAAACAAAAGAAGCAACAGAAGCCATCAAATTACGCAAACAGCGTAAAAAGGCTATGGAAGCTGCCAGCGGTATGGCAGAGAAAGAATTAAGGGATTTTGCTGCTGCTATGAATTGGAACGAAAATGAGAACCCGGACATTCTTAGGAACAAAATGGAGGAACATGCCGAAAAATATCCAGGGTTATTTACTGGCTTGATTGAAGGCAACTTAATGAAGTATCAATCAACGGTCAAGATGGCTCTAACACAAAAAGTATTGAGCTATGACCCAGTAGGCGGTAGGTGGACTTATACAGAGAATGGAGAGCTTATCGTGCTATTGCCACCCAATGGAAGTCAGAACGAATTAGAGCAAATGGCGGAATTCTTGAGCAGCAATGGAGAAAAAGGCGAAACGATATTTAAGCGTATAAAGGCGCTGACAAAATAATTGAGTTGGTTAGTAAATCGCTAACCTAAAAGACTGCTGACTGCCTTTGCAGGTTGTGGTCTCTTTTAAAAAAAAATTAAATCGGAACCAATGAGCTTCAATGGAGCATTTACATTGTCGCAGGGCACAGACCCTACCAGCTTCTCACTCACCGACACGTCAACCGGTTCCGACCCATCATTAACTGATCGGAGAGTTTATTTATATTTGGCAGATGGAACTACCCTTACACCGGAAGGTAGTTCTACTGCTTATATTGACTGGCCTATTGTTTCAGGGATAGGAGATGTATTTGATCTGACCGGCATATTGCAAAGGGACTACTCTATTAATATATCGGTACAATGGATTAGCTCTTCTCCTTTACCCGATCCTAGCACATATACCGCCAATCAGCTTTATACGTTTACGGCTAATTTATTGAGTTTCTGTTTGGGCCTTACGCAGATTCAGTCAGGTAATCCCATACTTATTAATGACAATGGATATTTTCCAAATAGGAACAAACTGCGGGTATTTATTGACGATGCCATTAACTGCAACACGTACAATGATCAGTTCAATGCCCAACGTTCGTTAGATGATGCCTATAAGATGCAGCAAAACCAAAAAGCCTATTTTTAATGCAGCAAGTTCCCGATACAAATACTATTATAAATGTGGCTATCATAAGTCAATATTTATACGACCGGGCATTGTATGACAATAGGTTTTACAACAAGCAACAAATAGACCCAAACAGGCCGCAATTGTTATATATGGTCAGAAAGGATGTGCAGTATCTTTTTGGTCTAAATCCTTCTGATCCAGGGTTGACAAAAATATCCGCCTACTTATTTGGTCTTTGCGCTCCTTTTATACCACAAGCTCTGCAAATTATTAGTAGAAACACTGTGTTAGGCCCTTTGGTTACAGGTCCTACGGATCAGGTCGTAACAGCAGGGAATAATGCCACATTTAGTGTAACCGTTAGCGGGGTTTCGCCCTTTACCTATCAGTGGTATGACTATCTCGGTAATATTATTACAGGGGCTACCGGATCGTCTTACACATTGCCTAATGCTCAGGTGACAGACAGCGGGCACACCTTCTTTGTCAAAGTAACAGATGCTAATGGAAAATTAACTACTAGCCGGGTGGCTACACTAACCGTTACGGCTGCATTAACCGGGTATTTTAGTTATGGGGATGTTGATCCAGATGCTGCCCTTCAAGCTCATACGGACCCATTTGCATATCCGCAAACGTTCAATATAACGCATAATTCACCTTTCAGCATAAACGTGCCATTGGCGGCTTCAAATAATAAGTTCCTTATTGCAAAAGTACCTGACACAGAATCCATCAAGACAATATGGAATAATACTGCCTTAAATAACGGCACTATACCAGACTTTAATTGGCGACCTTATGTACAATTTGGTGGGTTCACGTATTACTATACAAGACAGGCCGTTAACATGGACATCTCTCAACCATTAATATTAAGCTAATGAGAAAAATATTTTTATTCATATTATTGGTTATTTCGGGGTATGCAAAGGCGCAAATTAACCCCAATAATGGTACGGTATCGAATAAGAGCTACTCGCCCGCACAAGCGGTCCCAACGGATTTTCGTAGTCAATTTTATGACGGGGTGAATTTTGTGATGAGGGATTATAATGGCACATCCGAGGTGTTGAACTATCTGAATCTGTCTAAGTATAGATCGGGAGGATTTCCCATTTATGTCCATGTGGGAGGTAGCTTGAGTGGTGGTATTTGGACGGGAGGCACAAGGCAAGTATGGTGGTTTAAAGACGGAACGGCAGATGGGAATTTAGTTCGGTGGTATACCGATTCTATTCCTGTTCCCGCTTCTGTAGTCTATGTAAAAAGATTAACTGATTCTACTTTCTACGCTGCTAGATCAGACAGTACTAGAGACACTGTTTTAATTCGAGGAACAGCGGCAGGCGGTATAAACTCATTATCATTATCTGTCCCATCGTCTACTTTTAATAACCCTGTAACATTTAGCAATGGGGGAGGCGGCGCTTGGTCTGGGTCTATGACACTATTAAATCAAAACCCTAACTCTTTTTTTGCTGGTCCTTCTTCCGGAGGATCTGCACAGCCTGTGTGGAGACAAATGGTAGTGGCTGATTTGCCTACCGGAATACCGAATGGGAATTTACAAAACTCATCTATCAATTTTTCTATTGGATCACTAGGGAGTTCTCCCAACTGGACAAATCCATCAACTTCTTTAGGCGGAACAGCAACCCTGAATTTACCTACTGTAAATAATTCAAATACAGGCATAGTAACGCCCTCACTGTATAATTTTTGGAACGGGAAAGTAGACAGTACTATTATTAGTAATGACAGTGTCTATGAATATAGAAACGGTACTCGTTATTTTAGATATGTGGTAGTTGGAGGCGGTGGTGGAATATCATCACTCAATGGATTAACGGCTTCTACTCAAACATTTGGCATAGGCACATCAGGATTGTCTCCTGCTTTTAATAGTTCAGGTTCAGTTCACACCCTAAACGTTCCATTGGCTGCCACTACTAGCGTTACTGCTGGATTGCTGAGTAATGCGGATTATTCTAATTTTAGAAATAAGTTAGACCCCGCTCTTACTTCCGCACATATTTTTGTAGGTAATGGGTCTAATGTAGCAACAGACGTGGCTATGAGCGGAGATGGGACCTTGTCTAATACAGGAGCTCTTACGATTGTCAATAATGCCATTACAACCGCTAAAATAAACAATAATGCAGTAACGTATGCCAAATTTCAAGCCGCAAGCGGGGCTGCGTTATTAGGGGCTACTGCTGCTGGTAATTACCAAGAAATTACTCTAGGAACGGGTCTTTCCTTTTCTGGAAGCACCTTAAATGCAGCAGCCGGTGGTAGTACTAATTCCAATATAGGATCGGGTTTTAGATGGGCTGTTCCAAGTACAAATAATATTAAAACTGTTTTTGCAGGCTCTCTTTTACAATGGGATTCTACGTCCAATACGAATGCACTCACCCTTAAATTAGCGAATGGAACGGCTAACTATCTTATAGGATATGATGGATCAGGAAATCCGGTAGCGATAAAACCCGATACACTTAAAGTACAGCAATTGGGTACGGGAGATTCCGTAGGCTATTTAGCAACGGATACCCTTAAACTTAGATTAATAAGAGACTCCTTAGCATTTCATCATGTTACTAACCCAGATGGAAGCTTGACTTTTTATGTAGCCACCGGTGGTGGAATAACATCTTTGAATGGCTTGAGTATCGCAACACAGACATTCGCAACGGGTACTACCGGGACAGATTTTGGAATTTCTTCTAGCGGGTCAACCCACACATTCAATTTACCTACAGCGGACCCAACGCATACAGGTAAATTATCTAGTACAGATTGGAGTACGTTCAATAATAAATTGAATTCCGCTTTGTCGGACGGCCATATATATATGGGAAGAAGTGGAAGTGCTATAGATACTACTTTATATTTGGATATGCCAAATTACGTTCCTATTCCTCTTTCGGAAACAAAAGTTTATTATTATGCGAATGGATCAGCAGCAAGCAGCTCAGCAACTAATTATAGTTACACTTCAATAGATTCTGTTTTGTATAGATTTTCAACTACTAGGGCTGGGATATCTCCATCTACTGAATTTGGCGGATGGTTAGCAAATAGCACAAGCGGCGATTCGGTGCAAGTTACCGCCCCGTTTGGTGTTGTAATTGGCGACTCGCAAGCGGAAGGTCATCCAGGGCGTCATGGTAGGTTGCATCCATTGGTGGCCGGTGTAGCTCAAAATATTTATATATATAATTATCCAGATTCAGTAGGTCAACTTTCTTACCACTTAGCTCAGAGGACTAACATGAGATGGTATAACCAAGGGATTGGAGGACAAACATCGACTCAAATAAGGCAAAGGTTTCTTAGGGATGCTTTTGGAGAGATATCAAATGCAAACGATTCCAGAGGTACGCAAACTCTAAGCCGCCCCCCCTCTGTTGTAGTTATTATTGCAGGTGTAAATGACTTTAATGCTGGCATTTCCGCTACAACTACGGAGAACAATTTAGAATGGATGGCTAGTCAGTGCCAGCAAAGAGGTGTAAGATGTGTGGTTTTGAATCTACCTGGAGATGCCATTATTTCCCAAGGCATGCTAAAACATATTGCGCTAGTAAATGGATGGCTTAGAAAGGGAGCTTTAAATCAATATGGGGCTAGTGTAGTGGATTATAATAGCTGGTGGAACGACCCTACTTATGGGTATGACAACATTCATCATACGGCCTTAATTGTAGATGATATACATCCCTCTATGGTAGGATACGATAGCCTATCTGCGGTTATTGTCCGTCAATCTAATTTACCAATACTTAGCAAGGCTGTGTTCATAAACGAACTTGATCCAGCCGGTTTTTCTGGCTATAGCCGTCCAGCTAATATTACACTCTTTGGACAGCCTTACATTATTACCAAGTCTACAGATACGCTAAATATAACAACACTAATCCCGGACAGTGTGTGGGTTAAGGTAATTTCGTCTACAAATATCACCGGGACATCTACTAGTGGGTTTTCTTCAATATTATGGTACTTGGAAAATAACGCAAACAATAACATATATTATACCAAGAGATCTCAATATAATGGATCGACTAAAACCGATCAAAACATAGCAAGCCTTACTATAAATGCCCCAGATTTCAACGTTGGTAGATTATTGTTTGGGATGAATTTCTCAGATGGCACCCCAATGTATACAATAAGAGGCGGAACGGCCTCCTCTATGGCATATATAGGAACAGATAGCGTTACAGGATCATTAATTATTACAGGGGCAGGAAATCCAATAAAAACAAATGCAACTTCGCTGGGTAATATATTTGGAAACTTCCAAATAGGAAACACTTCTGCTGCTACTACGACAGGATATGGCATGGGATTAGTGAGTGGTGCTGTTAGGTTTGATGGGACGGGCGGATATTCTAATAATGATGGTTTTTTGTTTTCCCAATGGGGTGGGGGTAGTCCAGTTTCACAATCTAATGGCAACTCAAATGCGATTAGATTCGCCTATAATTACAATTCTTTCTCCGGAAATAAGGATACTGTATCTCAACTGAGATTAAATCCAGCATATAATAACACCTCTGCCAGTACTTCTGGAAATATGTTGGTTGGAATTTCACTCTCGCCAGTTTTAACAAGCCAGGGTGGCGCTGGATTGGTGGGATATACAAATACCATTGGCAATAACTACTTTAATACTCAGTTTGGAAGAACTGTTATTGGTGCGTATGGTTCTTCTAATTGGTCTGATGCCCTCGAAGTTAATTCAACTAAAAGAGGCTTTTTAACGGCTAGAATGACTACAGCCCAAAGAGATAGTATGGGTCACATTTCATCTGTAGTTATAAGTGGAGGTTCTTGGACAATAGCCCCAAACTTGACATTATCCACCCCCGGCATAGGGTCTGGGGCCGTTGTCAATTGTTACATCTCAAGTGGGACGACTATTTCATCAGATGTATTAGAAGGAGGCGTTAACTATGTTCCTGGCACACCTGTAACTGGAACATTGACGGGAGGGACGGGTTCTGGCAGTACAGTTACAGTAAATGTTTCTGGTCCAACGAATGGAACTCTTATTTATAATACCACCATAGATAGCTTACAGGTAAAAATGCCTTCTGGCTGGGTTAACTTAGGCTCTGTCAGTTCAAATATATACAATACAGATGGAACATTGACGGCTAATAGAACGCTCTCCGGATCAAACTTTAGTTTGGCGTTAGGGACTTCTGGGAGCCCCCTCAGTTCTTTAACACAGAGGGCTAATAATATAACTATTTGGCCTATAACAGGGGTGTCAGGTAAATTATCTATGTTTGGTAATGTAGTATATGGTAATAGCGGCACTACATCAGATGCTAATTTTACACCTGTTGATACAAGGGATATAGTATTAGGCGGGGCATTAACCGCTAATAGAACTGTCACTTTCCCGTTCGCACCAACTAATAGCGGGTCAGAATATACTTTATATGATCAGTTGAATAATGCTGCGACTTTCAAATGGGTTCCTTCATCTGCTTTATATCTTTCTCCTTCTGATTCTATAACTTCATTAGCCGCTGGTGCAGTATACAGTGTGGTGTCTTCGGATGGGATTAGATATAGCGTTAAATCCGTTAGCCCTGGCATAGGGTTAATTACAGAAACATCTTCTTCTATTACTTTGTCAACCGCTACGGATTATGTTGGAAATGGGACTACTGAAACATTTACATTACCTTCTTTAAATGCAAATCAGGGAAGGGTGTATAGGATTAAAAATGCAGGTAGTGGTCTTATTACTGTTAATGTGTCTGGATCAGATCATATATATGATGCAGCATCAGTAACAAGTATTACAATAGCTGCCGGTGCATCAAGAATAATATCAGGAGGACCTTCTTTTTGGTATGCCTATTAATACTAGATGAAGTACATTATATACATATTATTCCTTTCTTTTTCTACAGCTATCGGGAGCAGATCCAGTCGCAAGTATTTTGTTCCTACAACAGTAAAGCAAGTTATTTCTTGCGAATACAGAACATGGTATCTTATGTTCGATGGAACTAATACGGATATATATGGATACAGCAATAACGGGGGTACGTTCATAAAAAAATGGGCCAAACCAGG
>Ga0068857_100001947_pt1 | contig 16670 bp, 16 predicted proteins | sample KBSCornC72_FD_66591 | JGI IMG/M metagenome (GOLD analysis project Ga0068857, IMG submission 66591) | Corn rhizosphere microbial communities from Kellogg Biological Station, Michigan, USA - KBS Corn C7-2 | ecosystem: Host-associated > Plants > Roots > Rhizosphere > Soil ...
TTCTACGTGCTCACCCTTGCCGGCGACCGGATCTGCGCCATGACCCGCTTCGACAACAGCGTGCTGCCGTGGTTCGGGCTACCGCGATCGCTCCCGAGTCGATGACGATTGCCCTGACTCGGTGTTCGGGCGCCCGGTGGAGTTCCTGAACCGGCCGGACAGCGCGGGCGTCGTGTATCGGCTTGGCCACACCAAGCCGGAGTCCGTCATGGTCGAGATCGCGCTGCCAGGCTGGCACTGGGAAGTCGAAATTCATGACCAACGGATCGACGGAGATCGAGCGCTACCAGTCAACCGGCAGCCTTAGGTGCCTGAATCGTACAGGGGCCCGGATGCGATCACGAAAGATATCTAATCCCTCTTTTGTCATGTCGGGAAGACGGGATGGAAGGTGTTCATGAGGGCGCACAGGTCGGCGAGGCCAGCTTGCAGGTGCGGTAGCGGGAGCACACGGAACCAGGGGAAGAGAAGGAAGGCACAGACGTAGGGTTGGAGCAGGAGGCGCAGGTTGTTGAGGGTACGCTTCCAGCCAGGGCCGCCATCCCAGTGGGGATGAATGAGGAGAGGAGAGCTGGCGGTGGCTGGGTCAGGTCCCGTGAAGGCAGGACTCTCGAGAGCGACGAGGGTGGCCACACTCATGACCAGCTCCCACCAGCGCTCGATCGCATGGTAGTCGGTGACCCGGTAGTCGGCCCAGCCCAGCTCGTCTTTGGCCTGCTTAAAGCCGAACTCAATCCAGGTGCGCCAGCCGTACAGGTCACCCACTGTCTGCTCGATCTTGCCGGGCAGGTTGGTCACGATGTACCACGTCGTCTCGGGGGCTGGCGGACTGGGTCGGTGGTGAGCTGGAAAAAGCGCTGCCGATAACCCTTGCGCCGCCCGAAGACCACCTCACGGATGAAGCGGGGGGTGCTGCTCCCTTCGGCGAAGACACGGTCGAAGGTGTGCCAGCGGTTGTAGCGCTTGTGCTCGCCAGGAGGCAGCCAGACGACGTGGTTGGAGCGGATGGCGACGACGTAGAGCAGTTGCAAGCGGTGCAAGGCGTGGGTAAAGTCCCAACTCTCGCCATACATGCTATCGGCCAGCACCACCGAGAAGCGGAAGCCGAGCGTTGCGTCGCTCTGCAAGGCTGCCTCGACCTCATCCGCTCTGCCACGCGCTTCCACTGGTGGTCGCTGCGGATCAAGAAACGGCAAGGGCCGAGGCAACGTGATTTCAGATCCCGCTTGGGCCAGTTTCCGTCCTCAGACGGCTAGGCCAATGTGAAGTCATCGAGAGCAGACGGATAGCTGAACGTGACCAGGACGGAGCAGCCAGTCTTCGTCGTATGGGGACCGTGAGCCGTCATCGGCTTGATATTGATTTCCGTGCCCGCCGAATAGGAGGTGCCTTCGTTTATGAAGTCACCATCGAGGACGTACGACGTTTCCGTGGTACGCTCGTGCAGATGTCGTGCAATCTCGCTCCCCGGCTCCATTCTCAGCAGGGCCACTGCAGGACCCAAGGACTGGTCCGCGTTCAAAATCTTCAGCGTGACAGCCCCTTTGGTGTTGGGGAATGGTGCCGGTATCGCCTCGACCTTCGAGGATTCGAGCGTCTGGGTGAAACTCATCGCGCTGGCCTTTCTTTCTCGATCTTTTGTTGCTTTCTTCGTCTACGAAGGTGTCATGAACTTGCCCGAAAGACGGTAGAATCGCGGTAGGATACGGGTACGACGACGAACATGGCGCCAACCACCGCCTGTTTTCGCTCACACCCGAGCCAACCATAGGCCACTCAAGGGCAGGTCCTAACACGCTCCAGCATCGCCCTGGCCCCATCCGCTGCACGATCCATGCCCACCGGGGACCTCTCAACGCATCAAGACGCGACAAGAACCTACGCGAAATTTGTTTAAGAGATGCGGCTAGCTTCTCAATAGCGCGATGTCGTTGGCGCGCTGCTCGGCGAGGTCCATGACGGCAACTCAGCGGGAGAGTAGGCGCACCACCGTCCAGATGTTGTTCGCCACGAAGACGGCCAAGATGAGGCAGAGGACGATCGCTACCCAGCGCGTCAGCCGCGGCATCGTCGAAAAGGTTGTCAGCAGAATGGATGTCAGAAGGAGCGTGCCCGCGATCTTGAGCAGGCTTGCGGTGACGGCGCTCCGCCCGAAGAGTGGGTTGAAGAGTGGGTTCGCCTCGATGCCGCCGAGGCGGAGACCGAAAAGCGTCACGACGAGATCAGCAAGGTTGAGCGCGATGAACTGGGCGATGAGCCGCAGGAAAGCCCGTTCGTTGCGCATTGCCCGGAAGCCTTGTCGAAGACTGAGGCGGACAGTCATACGCTGACCATTTTGCGTTATCGATCGGTGCTCTGGCTTGTGCGTGTTCATAGGCTGATCAGCAGCTCCTCCTGATGATACTCCTGGTGAAACGCACCCGGATGCTCAGGTTGATTCGTCGATTCGTCGCCTGGTGATACAACGGCGTTGACATACACGACCGCAGAACGTGAGATGATTACGGCGGAGCAGGAGCAATCATAACTATCTCCTCTGTCTCATCCCCATCTCACTCCGTCCAGGGGTTCATGTCGCGGTAGGGGAAGCGCGGTTCCGTGTCGGTGCGCGTGCGCTGGGCTCCGCGTTCAAGATCTTCGACGGTGAACGAGCCAGTGGGTGTCTCGTGTCCAGGGGGCGGGGCGTTGAAGCGCGCCCGGATGGCGTTACAATGGCAGTCCCAGTTCGGCGGACAGTCACAGTCGAGCCGAAGCAATGCGATGGCATACTGGTGCAAGAGCGCGACGATGCCTGGCTCGCGGGGCAGCAGGATCGTGCCGCCGGGCGAATCAGGGTCCACGAAGCGAACGTACTCATGGTGCCAGAAGCCCAGCAGACAGGCGATCTACGCCGCGCTGCTCGCCTCGGGCCTCTCCAGCACGACGGTTCATCACGCGCACGCGACGCTGCACAAAGCGCTCAAAGCGGCGATGCGATTGGGACTCGTCCCGCGCAACGTCACCGAGATGGTTGAAGTGCCACGGATGCAGCATCACGAGATGCAAGTCCTCTCGCCGGAGCAGGCGCGTCAGTTCATCGTCGCCTGTGACGGGGAACTGCTTGCCGCGGCGCTCGTGCTCGCGCTGACCACTGGCATGCGGCAGGGCGAGGTGCTGGCGCTCCACTGGAAGGATGTGCAGCTTGGTCCCTTGAACGGCGCTCTCTCCAGTTCACGCGGTCATGCGCTCTCGGTGCGCTGGAACCTGCGCTACCGGGATGGGGTCTTCACCTTCAAAGAGCCGAAGACGCGACGGAGCAGACGGCGGATCGCGCTCGCGCCAGAGACGGTCGAGATGCTGCGGGCGCACCGCACGCGCCAGGAAGTGGAACGACTGCGCGCTGGTGAGGTGTGGCAGGAGAACGATCTCGTCTTCTGCACCGAGGCAGGTACGCCGCTCTCAGCCACTGGCGCGCTGCGCTCGACCTTCGAGCGGGTCTTGCGCCGGGCAGGGCTTCCAGCTATCCGTTTCCACGACCTGCGCCACACCTGCGCCTCACTGCTGCTCTCGGAGAACGTCAACCCAAAGGTGGTGGGCGAGATGCTGGGTCACGCGACCATTGCTATCACACTAGACATCTATGGTCATGTGATGCCAGACATGCAGGAGGACGCCGCCGCGACCCTTGCCGATCTGCTCTACCATGAGCCGTCACCGCTCGCTGGCCTTCCACCTGCTGTAACCGGCTCACCTGAAGATGAGGGAAAGAACAAATAGCAACCAGGCGTGTCGTGCGGGTGGTTTGGAAGATAGACCGTCAGATAGACTGTCAAAGGGGATTTTGGGACTGATGGGCGCGACGCGAGATATGGGCGCAAAGGCGCATGAATTCAGGGCGGAGGGACTGGGATTCGAACCCAGGAGGCGTTTCCGCCTAGTGGTTTTCAAGACCACCGCATTCGACCGCTCTGCCATCCCTCCAATAGAATCGGCGCCGCCCCACGGCAATGCGCCGAATCTCTGCAACAGTATATCGTACGCTGGCACGCGCGGCAAGCCAGGCAAACGCGCGGCGCTGGCCAAGCCGCTACGATGACGCGCGCGATGGCGACCCAGCAGATGGGGCAGGGCGAGTCATCACCAGCCCGACGATGTCCACCAGGAGCCCGACAAGCGCCAGGATGATGAATAAGATGGGATAGGGCAGGTTGATGCCAAAGAGCTGATCCAACGAGATCGTACCTGGCCCCGCGATGCCAATGGCAGTCGCAATCGCCAGAACGGCCAACGTGAACTCGATGCCGCGCTGGCTATTGAAAAATCCATTCTTCCAGTGGGCCTTGCCCATCGCCATGACCATCGCGCCAAACCCACCGGCCGCACCGAGCGGCGTCAGGAATCCGAATATCAGCGATAGCCCCCCGCCTACCTCACCCAGAATATTCAGGTACGCCCAGAATCGCGCTGGCCTGAAACCCTGGGCCTGCAATCCCTGTTCCCACTTGGCCATACCTGGGCCACCAAACCAGCCAAAGAGCTTCTGCGCACCATGCGCTGCTAGAATCAGCCCGCCAACGAGACGGAGAATAAGCCAGGCAATCGCCACATTCGCAGCCATAGAAGTCATGGAATCGCCTTCCTTCCCTGGAACGCACGTTGCGCCACCGCAAACTCTGCTATACTTCCAAAAATGAGGTCACTTCTATTATTGTAACGTGGCAACCGTGGCCCATGGCAACCGTCCGGTAGACATTACCTGTACAATGAGCGCGGATGGATTGCAACGCGGTAGCCGCACACGTGCTGCAAACCATGAGCGAACATGAAGAAGGGATACATGACGTTTCAGCTGCCTGAGAATGAGGATACCGTCTCCAAAGCCGATCTCCAGCGCCTGACCAATGCGCTGATAGATGATGTCAAGCAGATGCTGCGGCGGTGCGCCGATGCGGATGTCACCTTCGTGCCCGTTGATCCCATGGCGAACGATCCGTCGGCCGCGACGGCTGACGAAGAGGGTATCGCATGGACGCTGGGCCACATCGTCGTGCATATGACCGCCTCATCCGAGGAGTCAGCGATGCTGGCGGCGGAGCTGGCCCGCGGCGTGGAGTATCACGGGCGCTCCCGCAGCGAGGTTCCGTGGACCACCGTCACGACGATTGCCCAGTGTCGGGCGCGCCTGGAAGAAAGCCGCCGCATGCGCCTGGCCAGCCTCAACATCTGGCCCGATGAGCCACACCTGTCGAACACCTATTCGCCACGTCCAGGAGCCAGAGAGGTGGGGCCAGTGACACGGTTTCTGAGCGGCCTCAAACACGACGCCAGCCACCTGGACCAACTGCGCGATGTCATTGGTCAGGCGCGCGACCATCGCTTCCAGCAAACCTTCCTGGGGCGGATGCGCCTGCGCCTCCGACGCTCACCCACCGACGCAACTCGACCCACCAGCACCAGCCCACTTCAAGCGCCGCCCGTCGCCTGACGCTAGGCGCGGGCAACAGTTACGGCTGAGTTGACGGATGACTGGCTCGCGCACGTGCCAGGATAGCCTCGACAACCGCCGTCTTAGCGTCGGCATAGTTCTGCACGTATTTCCAGGTGCGTTGCGCCAGCTCGCGCTTGGTCTTCTCGTACAACGCACGGTCGTCCTCGTGAGTGCGCAGCCAGTCGCGCATCCGCACCATGCGCTCGGTCTCCGGGCAGCCGGGCGAAAACACGTGCAGATTGACGGTAGGCTCAACACCCTTGAGCACGCGGTGCTCGTACCAGGCTGGCTCGCGATTGCGCAGCACATACCCGGTCTGCTCCAGCGCGGGGACGTACGACGCCTCATCCGCCGAATCGGCGACGACGAGCACGATGTCCAGAATAGGCTTTGCCGCAAGGTTGGGCACTGACGTTGAGCCAACATGTTCCAGCAACAGCGCAAGTGCCCCCAGTGCCCCTCGAATCTTACGCGCCTCCGTAGCGTACTGCTCTGGCCAGCGGGGATCATAATCGACGATGACAATCTTGCCCGCAAGCGGCTGTAGAGGACCAATCGTGGCTGCGCGCATCTCCTCCTCAGTCGTCACACGTTCCCGCGCCGCTGGTGACTCGTCGGCCATACTATCTCCTTCCATCTGATGCAATCGAGTGGGTTGCACAGCAGCGATCTGTCTGTCCTGACACTGAATCAGTCACACGTGCCACCACGATGCAGACGGCAAGCGTCTCCGAGCAAGAAGTGTAACATTCGGCGGATATTGCCTGTCAATAGGAATGTCAGCAGCGACTTGATACCGGACCCATAGCGGAAAACAGAGGGCAGCATGGCCAGCGAGCAGAGCAGTGAGAGGCGCGCCGAGTTCGACTTCGTGGTGACATTCTCCAATGGCGGCGGCCTGCAAGGCGAGGGCTTCCGGCTGGACATTCCCGGCGACGACATCGCCGACGACGAGCTTGCCGACTACCTGATTCGTGATCTGCGCCTGCTTATGGTGCGGAACGTCCGCATCAGCAACAAGCGCATCATTGCCGAGCCGCACAAACGCGGACTGGTTACACCCACCGGGGCGACGCCGACCGCACAGCGTCACATTGACCTGAGCCACACCATCGAGGACGGGATGATCACCTACAAAGGGCTGCCCGCGCCCATCATCTGCGACTTTCTTAGCCGCGAGCAGTCACGCGCCACCTATGCCGAGGGCACCGAGTTTCAGATTGGCAAGATCGAGCTGGTCGCCAATACCGGCACCTATCTCGATAGCCCCTTCCACCGCTACGCCGACGGCCACGACCTCTCCGAACTCGACCTGGCAGCCCTTGCCAACCTGGATGCCGTGCTCGTGCGGGTCACTGGCGCCACCGAGCGCGCTATCGGCCACACGGCGTTTGCCGCGCTAGACGTGCGCGGCAGAGCGGTGCTGGTGCATACCGGATGGGCTCGCCACTGGCGCACCGATCAGTACTTCGAGGGGCATCCCTTCCTGACCGAAGACGCGGCCAGCTATCTCAGGGATGCGGGTGCCGTGCTCGTCGGCATTGACTCGTATAACATCGACGATACCGCCGATCTGCACCGTCCCACGCACTCGATTCTGCTGGGCGCGGAAATCCCCATTGTGGAACATCTTCGAGGACTGGAGCAGCTTCCGATCGAGGGATTCCGCTTCACGGCGGTGCCGGTGAAGGTCAAGGGTATGGGTACCTTCCCGGTCCGCGCCTATGCGACGCTCGCGGAGGGGGATCACCCATGACATCCAATGCGCTTCCGATCCCTCAATTGAGCGACATAAACGCCTGGCGGACAATCAGCGCCAGCAACCTCGCCCTGCAATTCGAGCATATCGCTCGCTCGCTGGGCAGGCGATGGGTGCGCTGGGATGGACTCTGGGCAGCAGACACAAGTTTGCCGGTCGCGTACCCCAATAGCGCCACGATGCTCCGGCCCATGGCGGAGCAGGAGGCAGCTGAAATGGTAGCGCGCCTCGACCAGTTCTACGCCGGGGACACCGGCGGGCCATGGATGCTCTGGAGCGCGTGGCCCACACCTGACCTGACCCCTTATGGCATGCATCCGGCGGGCCAGACGCCGCTCATGGTGCGACTGCCCACATCTTCCGCTGTTCTCCCTGTCGCCGCTCCAACCGGGCTTCGCATCGTGGAGGCCAGCACTGAGCCGGACCTGTTAGACTTCGACAACGTGATGATCCACGGCTATCCCATCCCCGAGCTGACGTTTCCCGACGACCGCGTCACCGATAGACGTGCCACCGGCGGGCCAATGCGCTTCTTCGTCGGCTATGAGGGCGACCAGCCCGTCTCGTGCGCAATGGCCTGCATCGGCGCGCGGGAAGTGGGCATCTACGAAGTTGCGACACTGCCTGACAAACGTGGCAAGGGGTACGGTGGCGCGTTGACCGTTGCGGCGCTGGCGGCGGCGCCTCATCTTCCGGCGGTATTGGAGGCATCCGAGCCCGGTCAACCAATCTACCGGCAACTGGGGTTTCAGGTCGTCAGCGAGTATGTGCTGTGGTACAAACCCCGACGCGGCGCATGAATCCAGCTTCACGACCGCTTCGCTGCTATTCAGGAGCCTCAGGCTGCGTATCCTTGAGGCTCCGTGCCAGCGCCAGCGCATCCTCGCGGGTGCTCACCTCGTCCGCCAGTTGCGCCAGCCGCACCGCGCGCAGCAGCTGACCGAGCCTTGGGCCGCCGGGGATTTCAAGCGCCAGCATCAGGTCTTTGCCGCTCAGCAGGGGCGGTGGTATGACTTGTTCGCGCCGATGAATGTACATCTCCATCAACTCATTGGCCCGCGCCGCCAGCTTCATGCCCCGCCGCTGGTCATTTCCAGTCAGCGCGCATGCCGCCACGATGAGCAACGCATCTGCTGCCGTGTCAACATTCTTGCCTGACTTCCAAAACAACACACGCGCGGCGTGGATTCGCTCGACATCGCCGTCTGTTTCGAGCACAGTCTTTGCCTGGCGCCAGAGTGTTGGTGCGGGTGAGTCGTCGTCATGCTCGGCACGCGCATGAATAATGGCAGCTAGACGCAGTGAGATGCGGCGGGTATCGCTCTGGCCCCACTCTCGAAGCGCAGGAAAAGTGGCCCCATCGCTACGGAAGCCCATCAACCCGTCGAGCTCGCGCAGAGTTACCAGCGCATGGACGGCAACATCGCCGTTTAGCCCTGGATAGAGCTCCGGTAGCGCACCAAGCTCGGCCAGGAGTGCAACACCGTCTGTTGCCTGCGGCAGCGCCAGCAACAGCGCTATCTCTTCGCGCTGACGATCCGGCGAGAGCGATTGCAGGAGAGGGATCGCTTCTTGGGCCAACCGAATCGTCTCGGCATCTGGGAGCAGCCCCAGGCGCGCACGTAACCGCGCCGCCCGTATGATGCGCCCAGGGTCATCGCGAAAGGTCTGTGAGCCAACCGCGACCAGTCGCCTCATACTGAGGTCGCGGCGGCCATCGAAGGGATCAATCAGGCTGGACATGGCGCCGCCATCTCCACGGATGAGTGCCAGCCACTCTGCGCGCGACTTGAGCGGCAGCGCCATCGCGTTCGCGGTGAAGTCGCGGCGTGCAAGATCAGCCAGGATGTCGCCATCTTGGAGCCGGGTCAGGTCGAGATATGCGTCGGGCTTGTCGCGCCGGACGAGCCTGATGGTGCCGCGGCCCAGCCGTGCCAGCGCAAGCCGCGACCGGTGCGCCAGCCGTTCGGCCAGTGGCAGTAAGTCCCCAGTCATCGCGACATCCACGTCGCGGACAGGTATGCCCAGCAGCGCATCGCGCAGACACCCGCCGACCAGCCACCCCTCGCCGCCTGCCTCGGCCAACACGTCCGCCAGCGCATCCAGCAGTGCTGACCAGTTCATTGCCTCGTCCATTACGTACCTGCTCCCGCTACAGCAGGTAGCTTCTTGGCGAGTTGTCGCGTGAGCGCCTGCTCGTAGGCGTCAGGCACAGGCAAACATCGCTCCAGGACACACGGCGTTGCGGCGTTCGCTGCCAGCAGTACCCCGAAACGATGAAGCAGGAGTATTGGCGTTTGCCCCGGCGCTGTCACGGCAAGCAAACACCCGGTGGCAGGCGGATCGCCAGGTATGTAGTATGTGGTCGCTGCGCCCCATCCAGCGGTTGTGGGCGGTGTCAGGGTGTCGAATTGTATCGCGGCCCAGGCGGAGGCACAGGTCAGGTCGGGCAGTGGAGCTGAGAGGCCGCTGGTGCCAATGTTCGCAGTGACTTTCCAGGTCGAGCCGTCCCAGGTTATCGTCACTGGAACAGGAAACGAACTATTGCTCAGGAACTGAAGCTCACCACCAATATCTGGCTGGTTGGCTGCAACGACATGACCCTGGAGTGTGGCGTAGCTCCATTCCTCATGGGCTACGGTGTACCCCTGCCAAGGACCACCAAAGGTTGTCGCGGGGGTCTGCCATGGCGCGGTGCAGATCTCCCGACAATCACCATTCAACGCGCAATCTGCTCCCGGCCCCGAATCGATCGCCACGCATTGCGCCCCTGGATTCTCTGCATCGGAGACAAAGCTCAACGTCGCCCGCAGCGGCTGAGTTGCAACAACGGGAGTGCCCGGCTGAGCCAGATCGACATACCTTTCGCCTACGCGCACGATCTCGCTCGACTGCTGGGAATTTAGCGCAGCAATGATCGCAGATAGGAGCGTCACGCGATAGGCAGGCACGAGATTGGCCAGCGACATTTGCAGCGAGACAACGCTAGCGATGCCCTTCTTGCCCGGCATAATCCCCACCTGTCGCGGGCAGGTGTCGCCCAATTCGCTGGGCACGGTCAGTTTGCAAGAGATATCAATGATTGGCGGAAAGCGCCAGCGTATCGCGTGCGCGCCGCGCGCCAGATGAAAGGGCTGGTCAATGCCCTCTACCGGGAGATGCGACATTTTTGTGCCATCCAGCGAGACGGTACCCCATGCGGGGTTCAGCGTGATGTAGAGATTATCCTCGCCAGCACGCACAGGCACGGTCGCTGTCGGCGTCGGGCCAAGCACCACGCCAAGCAGTACCGCGCGTGTCGGCGCAAGCGTCAGCGTCAGCGCCACCAGCGCCACCACCAGCGTGGCCACGACAATGATCCCGCGCCGACGTTGCGCCAAACGCGACCGTCCCGACGCAAACAGCGGCTGGGCAGTGGCCGATTCAGGTGACGGCTCAGAAGCGGCCGACGAGGGCTGTGGCTGGAGCGGGCTCACCTCTATCTGAAGGTCGCCGTCCTGCTCTGGATCATGTATTCCCATCGTTGGACCCATTCACACCTGCTACTGATATTCCACGAACCGGACGCCTACAGATTACCCCGAAAGCGGTTACGCCTGCCTGGTCTCTATTGACCAGTGGCTAATATCCACCGTATACTGGCCTCCAGACAATGCAACACGCGCGGCGCGAAGGAGAAGGCCCAGCTTCTTCCTCAGCAGGAGGCCGACATGATTGTGATGGATGGCGAAGAGTTTCTGACGGCACAGGAGACATGCGCTCTGCTGGGCGTAAAACCGGCAACACTCTATGCCTATGTGAGCCGGGGTCTACTGCGCAGCTATCGTCAGGGAATCAAACGCATGCGCCTCTACCGCCGTAACGAGGTCGAGCGATTAACCCGCCTCCGCCATCCCGAGGGCGCAGAGAACGAGTCCGAAAATGAGCCTCTGCACGGCGACGACCCCGCCTGGATCCCCTACGTCTAGCGCACACAATACCTCTCGCTGTGCAGCTAGCGCTCTCTGGGCGCGGTGTATGGGGACAGAGTTACTCTCCGCAGGCTGAATCCCTGATTGACGCCTGCTGCCTACACAGGATATAGTTACCAGGATACGCCTCTCGGCTTGCGTTTCACGGCGTGCCACCGTACGCTTGCGCGCTCGTGAGAGATGTGCACGTCTCATGCGACGCGGATGGAGGATAGAAGGACCGATGGCAGACTTCATCGAGCGTCAGATCCGGTTCCCCGCGGCGGGGCGCCCCACAGTGATGCTCGAAGGCGTCCTGGCGCAATCAACCACACAACCACCTGAGAAGGGCTTCGCTGTGGCCGTGTTGTGTCACCCACAACCGGCGAGCAGCTCGATGGATGACCCGCTGCTGCGCCAGCTTGCTACCGCGCTTGCGACAGCAGGGGTGATCGTGTTACGCTTTAACTTTCGCGGCGTCGGCGCTAGTGAAGGAGAGCAGACAGATGGACGGTTGGAGCCGCTCGATGTCGCGGGAGCGATTGAAGCCGCACGGACACAGACCGACGCCAATCCCGAGAAGCTTTGTCTGATCGGCCATGCGTTTGGCGCATATGTTGCGCTTGCCTATGCGGCCCATGATCCGCGCGTCAAGACCGTCGTGGCCATCAGTCCGCCGGTCTTCCGGTTGGCTCCTGAACTGGGACGTTTTGAGCGCCCCCGACTCTTTCTCACCGGTGAGTACGACGAAGTGTCACCTCGTCATAAGCTTGAACCCTGGATCGCTGAGTTGCCAGGCGCGCGCAACCTGCGGGTGATATCGGGAGCGCGCCATCTGATGCGCGGATACGAAGCCGTCGCGTCGAGTGTTGTCGTGCAGTACATTCAGCGCTGGGCAGAGACGCCCGGCGTCTAACATCTACCATCGAACCGATGACCTCTAGTAAGTAGCAGTGGGGCGAATACCACCGTGCCGATACAGACGACGAATCCAATGATCGTGCAGAGCGACCGCACTATTTTGCTGGAGGTGGACCATCCCCTCTATGCCGAGGCCCGCGACGCACTGGCGCAATTTGCGGAGCTGGAGAAATCTCCAGAACACATCCACACGTATCGGCTCACGCCGCTCTCGCTCTGGAATGCCGCCGCATCCGGGCTAGACGCCGCGCGTGTGCTGGCATTACTCGATCAGTTCACTAAATACGACCTACCGCCGAACATTGTCACCGACATTCGTGAATATATCGGGCGGTATGGGCGATTGAAACTCCTACGGGATGGGCAACAGCTGGTACTCATCTCCGAGGATGTCGCGCTCATTACCGAGGTCTCGCGCCAAAAACGGATGCAGCCGTTCATTGTGGAACAGCGCGATGCCAACACGCTGATTGTAGATCCGGCGCGGCGCGGCCACATCAAGCAGGCGCTGGTTGCGATTGGCTTCCCCGCGGAGGATCTGGCGGGATACACCGACGGCAAGGGTCTGGCGTTCGCCATGCGCGAAACCGTCCGTTCTGGCGAGCAATTTCAACTTCGCCCGTATCAGGAAGACGCTGTGGCGGCATTCCATGCGGGTGGAGGCGTCAGCGGGGGCAGTGGTGTGGTGGTCTTGCCCTGTGGGGCGGGCAAGACGGTCGTCGGCATTGGGGCCATGGCGGCGGTACAACGATCAACACTCATTCTCACCCCCAACACCGTTGCCGTACGCCAGTGGATCAGCGAGCTGCTCGATAAGACGACTCTGACCGCCGATCAGGTGGGCGAGTACACTGGCGAGCGCAAAGATATTCGGCCTGTGACCGTCACGACCTACCAGATGCTAACCTACCGTCCGAGTGAAGATGGCGACTTCCCCCACTTTGGCTTGATAACCGAGCACGACTGGGGGCTAATCATTTACGATGAGGTGCATCTGCTACCGGCGCCGATCTTCCGCATTACGGCTGAAATTCAGGCGCGTCGGCGTCTCGGGCTCACGGCGACACTGGTGCGCGAGGATGAGCGCGAGGCGGATGTCTTTGGTTTGATTGGCCCGAAGCGCTTCGACGTGCCCTGGCGCGAGCTCGAGCGTCAGGGATGGATCGCAACGGCCGAGTGCTATGAGATTCGCGTCGCGCTCGAGCCGGAGGAGCGCCTGATCTACGCGGTCTCGGAGGAGCGCGAAAAATACCGCATGGCTGCGGAGAATCCGGTCAAGATGCGCGTCGTAGATGAATTGATTCGACGCCACGCGGAAGACCAGGTGCTCGTCATCGGCCAGTATCTCGATCAGCTCAAGTTTCTGGCAGAGATGCTCGATGCGCCCCTGCTTACTGGGCGAACTACCAACACCCAGCGCGAGAAATTGTACGACCAGTTCCGCCAGGGCGCGCTCAAGCGGCTGGTCGTTAGCAAAGTCGCCAACTTCGCCATTGACCTTCCAGACGCTAACGTCGCGATTCAGGTGTCGGGGACGTTCGGCTCGCGCCAGGAAGAGGCCCAGCGGTTGGGACGGTTACTGCGCCCCAAAGCGGACGGCCGCCCGGCGCACTTTTATACCATCGTCACCCGCGATACCCGCGACCAGGAGTTTTCTGCTAACCGCCAGCTTTTTCTGACGGAACAGGGCTACCGCTATACCATTGAGGATGCTGAGACCGCGGGACTCCTGGTTGAGCGGCCCCATCCGCGTCGCAGCAATGGGCACAATTCTGGGCACGCGCCAGGCAACCACCCAGGTAAGCGAGGCAGCCAGACAAACGGCAAGCCAAATGGTAGCGCCAACGCCAAATCAAACGGTACATCCAATGGTCACGCCAATGGTAAACGAAATGGCAATAGCGCCAGCGTCGCCTACCAGAGAGCCAAAACGGCAACAACCCCGAGAAATCGGGGATTTGATATGCCTGTCGCTAGCCCGGCCTCATCCGAGGATTACGAATCGCGGAGAAAGCGTTGATGTGGCGAGAGGGTGGTATACTGTCCTCAAACACGCCCAAACGCACCTAAAGGAGTCAAGGCCAGTTCTTCCAGTGGTGATCGTACCGGGGGAATGTGCGCTCCACATGAACACAGGATGAACACAGGAGGCGATGTCGATGGAGCATGTGCGAGTCTCGGAACTTCCAGCCACCGAACGCGCGACGCTTATCGCTGCCTTCAACGGGTGGAATGACGCGGCAGACGCGGCCACCTGGGCGATCAAGTTCCTCGTCAACCAATGGGACGCCAATTCATTTGCCGAAATCGATGGCGAGGAGTTCTTCGATTTCACCCAGACGCGCCCAACCATTCGCGTCAATCGTGGGATGTTACGCCGCGTCTCGTGGCCCGCAAACCGCTTTTATATCGCACAGACGAAGGTGCAGACCGAGGCAGATTCAGACGAGACCAATCAGACCAGTCAATCCGCAGGGGATGTGATTCTGCTACTTGGCGATGAGCCACACCTGCGCTGGCGCACGTTCGCGCGCGAAGTGCTGGATGTCGCGCGCCTCTGCCATGTCGAGGATATAATCATCCTGGGCGCGCTGGTTGCGGAGGTGCCACATACCGCGCCGGTGCAGATTGGCGGCGCCGCCACCACCGATGATTACCTCAAACGTATGGAGCAATGTGGCATCGAGCGCACCAGATATTCCGGTTCGTCGGGGATAGTCGCTGTATTGCAGGATATGGCGCGAACCCAGGCGATACCGAGCATCAGCCTTTGGGGGACCACGCCGCACTACGTCTCAGCCACTCCGAATCTTCCCGTCTCCGAGGCGCTTCTGCGCAAACTCGATCTCTTCAAAGGATTCCAGCTTCAACTGAAGGAATTGTCACGCGCGGCACAACGATTTACCCAACGGGTCTCATCGCTGGTCGCAGAGGATCCAACGGCGTCGGCATATGTCCACGATCTCGAAGCGCGTGGTGTCCCATCCGAGCAGCCTGACGAACCAGTGATCCCGTTCGATGCCTCAGGGATTCATAAAATCCCGAGGGATGGTGAGCTTCCAACTGGCGAGCAGGCAATCGAAGGCGCCGAACAATGGCTCCGCCGTATCCGTGATGAGTAGTCACTCGTCATAGTTCATGAGCATTTCGGAGTGGCAGGTGGGTATTGCCTGATTGGTAATTCTCTGATAGATTTCATCGCATGATACCCGGTGATGCCTCTGGCTAATGCTCATTTTTGCGCCTTTTCGCCATGATAGCGAGCAGTCGTCATGCGCCGCTGCCGGATATTTGCTCTGGAGGAAGCATGGACAGCGAAAATCCACGAGGCGATGAGCACATGTCACCTACAGGAAGTTACCAGACCACGCCATCACCCGCCGCGCCATCGGCGGCCCTGCGCGCATCGCACCCGCCCGAGACGGCGTTTGCCTTCGAGGCAGCCTCATTCGCCGCGAGCACCACGGCGACGTCAGATGCTGTTCGCACTCGGACGGTTGTCTATCCATCAGGGATTGAGCCGCCGGATGCTGATGCGCCGGTGATAGCGCCGCCGGATGACCAGCCAGTCATCGTGCCAGTGCTGAGCGCACAGCACGTCACACAACCGTTTCTGCGCAGCGATGCGCGCGAAGAGCGCGACTTCGATGAACCCGCCGACGATGAGTCCCACTACCGCTGGCCAGATGATGAGGACAGTGACGAGGACAAGACCCCAGACGATGACGATGAGTTTGACTTCGGATTTGATGTGGATTCAGAACTCATCAACATACCTAATAGCATCTCGGGCCAGGTATTCACACGTGACGATGCGTTTGCGCTGCGCGAGCGGAATCGCGACGGTTGGAAGCAGCTTCGCAAGACCGCGCTGGTGCTGCTCTCGCTCGTGCTAATGCTGACGATAGCCGCATTCGGCGCAGCCATAGCAGCCTCGTACCTGCATCGCGCAACGGACCATTTGGCCATCCCCGTCTCTGTTCCGACTACTAGCAGCTATAGCAATGGTGTGGTCGTCCAGCCCGGCTCAGAGGGAATCGCGCCGACGCCGGTGGCACCCAAATATCAGATTGGCGCGTGGATGTCTAACAATGCGCCTGGTGGTGGGTCGGTCAAAGTCTTTGTCCGCTTGACCGAGGATGTCGCGCCAATCCCACAGATTCCGGTGACGCTTTCGGTGCAGATGCCCGGTGGCTCGGTTGTCAAACTGGGGCCAACCAATACCGACGGCTATGGGTTGGCTACTTTCACCGTGAAATTCGGTGGAACCAGGGGAGTACCGATATTTGTGACGGCCAGCGCGACGGTTGGAGATGAGAACCTCTCCGCCGATACGGTCTTTGTCCCCGCGTAGTCCAGGACCACACGCGGTAGGTGATATACAACAGGCGCAGCTGGACTAGTCCAGTTGCGCCTGTTCGCTCTATATGCTATGGCAGATTGCTTCACATGCCGTTATGGCACTTCCAGCTTGATGACACCGTCCTCGACCCAGATCTCGTAACTGCCCGCACACCCGGTGGCCGGCAACGAAAGCGCCTCGCCGGTGCGTAGATCAAACCGCGAGCCATGC
>Ga0068857_100001950_pt1 | contig 16658 bp, 10 predicted proteins | sample KBSCornC72_FD_66591 | JGI IMG/M metagenome (GOLD analysis project Ga0068857, IMG submission 66591) | Corn rhizosphere microbial communities from Kellogg Biological Station, Michigan, USA - KBS Corn C7-2 | ecosystem: Host-associated > Plants > Roots > Rhizosphere > Soil ...
ATCGCCACGTACTGCTTGCCGTGCGCCGTGAAGGTGGTCGGGTTGCCGTGGATGCCCGAACCGGTCTGGAACGTCCAGAGCTGTTCGCCGGTCTCGTCGTCCAGCGCGCTGAAGTAGCCTTCCGGATCGCCGTAGAACGCCAGACCGCCGCCGGTGGTCAGCAGACCGCTGGTCGCTGGATAGGACTGCGACTTGTCCCAAACCAGCTTGCCGGTGGCTGCATCGAACGCCTTGATATGGCCGGCGCCTGCGTTGAAGTTGATGACCTTGGCGCCCAGGTACCACTCGCCGCGCTTCCACTCCATCTTCTTAGCCTGGAGGTCCATGGCGAAGTCGTACACCGGAACGTAGACCATCTTGGTGCGATGGCTGTACGACATCGGATGCCACTCTTTACCGCCGTCCAGCGAGGGGGCGATATCGGTGGTGATCTTGTCGTACACAACGTCCTTCTCAGGATAGTTGTAGATCGGCTTGCAGTTGTTGGCCGGGGTGATCGGCTTGGTCCAGTTCACGCGCTGCAGAGCGGTAACCCAAACGCACTTGTGCTCCTTGCCAGCCTTGCCCGAGGTGGTGTTCTCGCGATCGATACCGTAGACGTGGCCGTTGCGCGAGCCGTGCAGCCAGAGCTTCTTGCCGCCGACGTCGACCAGGATCATCTCGTTCACGCCGTCGTAATCGTACGGATCATTGGGCGTGTAGTTGAAGTACGAGAGGATCTTGCCGGTATCGGGGTCGAGCACCAGGTTGCTGTTAGTGAACAGGTTGTCCCCAAGGCGCACGTGACGGTCGAAGTCCGGACCAGGGTTGCCGACCGGCCAGAACAGACGGTTGGTTTCCTTGTCGTAGGCGCCGGTAATCCATGCCGACCCGCCGCCATACTTCCACGAGTCACCTGCCCACGTGTCGTTGCCGGGCTCGCCGGGTCCGGGGATCGTATAGGTCTGCCACACTTGCTCGCCCGTGTCGGCGTTGATGGCCTTGATCCAGCCGCGCACACCGTACTCTGCACCGGCCGTACCGAAGATGATCTTGCCGCGCAGGGCCATCGGCATGATCGTGAAGGTCTCGGCGTAGGTGTAGTCACCCATCTTCTTGTCCCAGACCACCTTGCCGCTCGAGTTGTCGAGAGCAACGATGTGGGCGTCGAGAGTCGCCAGGTAGACCTTGTTCTTGTAGACGGCCACGCCGCGATTCACAACGTCACAGCAGAGCTTCGGGAACACGTCGCCCGGCAGCTCGCGCTCGTACTTCCAGTTCACCACGCCAGTACGCGCGTCGACCGAGATGACCTTGTTGAACGAGGTGGTCACATAGATCGTGCCGTTGACGACGACGGCCTGACTGTCTTGACCTTCGAGCACGCCGAAGGACAGATTCCACACCGGGTGCAGCTTCTTGACGTTGTCCTTATTGATCTGCTTGAGCGGGCTGTAGCGCGTGGTCTGATAGTCACGCCCGTAGTGCAGCCAGTTGCTGGCGTCTTTGTCAGCGTTGAGAAGCATGTCGTCCGTCACATAGTTCGGATACAGCTTCGACTCAGCCGAATCCAGACCCTGTGCGGAGACATATCCCGAGGTACCCAGCGCCGCAAACGCAGCGAGGGACAACGCCGCTTGTTTGAGCGACAGTTGCTTCACCATTGAAAACACCTCCCGAAAGTATGCGCATTGCATCCTGCATCGTGGATGCTTTTGCGGGGTTTGATTTATTGCTTGTTTGAAACCGTGAAACGACCGGTCCAAAGAGCGCGCTGCACATGGAATACAGCGAGTTCAAAATAAAGAAATGACCTCGCATTGTCAACAAGTTTTCGGCACGTTGCAGAGGATCGCCAGTGTCCGAAAAGAGCGCTGATATTGCGTCGCACAACATCGCGTCGCGCTGCAAAACGGAAGTTTCAGTCAGTGCGCCGCTCCCATAAGCCACGCGAGTTTCAGACGTGCGAATTTTTTGTTGCGTTGATGGCGCCCAGTGCGCCCGCAGCAGATGCGACTGGCCCGCAATGCGCGGACTTCCAGTCGCCCATTTCAGTCGGCAACAGTCAGCGTCGCGACGACTTCGTTGCCCGGATCGACGAATCGGAGATTGCGAAACGCAATGTGGCGCGCCATCGCGATGCCGCGCCCGTTCGGATACAGTGCGCGCGACTCGCTGAGATCGAGGTAGGGACGCCAGTCGAAGCCCGTGCCCTGATCGCGGATGCTGACGTGCAAAGCGCCGAGCTCGCGCTGGATGCGCACTTCGACGAACTTTTGCGAGTTGCCGGCCAAGCCGAGGCGCGTTTCGATTTCGGCCTCCCAGCGAGCGGCCGCGAGCAGCTGCGCTTTCTCGTGAAAGCCGATCCCGAGATTGCCGTGCTCGATACCGTTGATCATCAGCTCGGACAGTCCCAGCGCGACACTCACAGGATCCGCGCCGAGGCTGCTGATGGCCGCGGACAGCGCGCGCGCTTCCTGCGGCGAGCTCACGCGGAAGCGGCCGTCGACCATCAAGCCCATGACGCCCCTGAACTCGTCGATCGCCAGCGTCAGTGCGCGGCGCCGCTGCACCATCTCGACAGCGGAGCGCACGACCGCCAGCAGTGCGTCGCGATGATACGGCTTCGTCAGGTAATAGTAGGCGCCCAGCCGCAGCCCTTCCGCGACCTGCTCGTGACCGGCGGCGGCGGTCTGCATTATCACCGGAACGCGGCGCAGCGCGGCGTCGGTCTGGATCTGCCTGAGAACCGCCAGGCCGTCGACGCCGGGCATCATCCGGTCGAGAATGACCGCGTCGAAACCAGCGTCGGCGTGCAGGCGGACCAGAGCCTCCTCGCCGCCTGCGGCCATGGTGATCTGATAGTCCGTGTCCTCGAGATACTCGGCGATGATCTCGCGGTTGATCGCCTCGTCGTCGACCACCAGCAGGCGGGCCGCACACACCCTAAGCCACCTCCGACAGCCCGCTGCCGGTCGGGCTCGCAGCAGAGACCTCAGCCAAGGCCGCGCGCGGCAGCAGGAATGTGATCAGCGTGCCGCCACCCGGATTGGTGCTCGCCCACATGCGCCCGCCGTGGCCTTGCACGATCTCCCTGGAAATGGACAGCCCCAGCCCGGTCCCACCCGAGCCGCTCTTCGTGCTGCTGCTCTGGACGAATTTGTCGAATACGGATTCGAGCTCGCCGGCGGGAATGCCAACACCGTGGTCGCTCACGCCGATCTGCACGGCAGGTACCGGCTCGTCTGCTGCGCGCCCGGGCAGCACGCCCGCCGCCAAGCGTATGCGAACAACGGCGCCGCCGCTGGAGAACTTGATGGCGTTGGAGAGCAGGTTCGCGAACACCTGGCCAATGCGATCCGGATCGCACCAGGCATGCGCATTCTCCGACACGACCTCCAGGTGCAGCGCAATATCCCGCGCGCGCGCCAAGCCATCGAACTGGGTCACCGCCGCTCGCGCCACATCAGCCAGGTTGCTCCGCGCCATAGCGTAAGTCATCTTGCCTGCTTCGAGGCGCGACAGGTCGAGCAGATCGTTCAAGAGGTTCAGCAGACGCTCGCCGCCCTGGTCGATGCGCGTGAGGTACTGCTGCAGCTTGCTGACCGGAGCGTCTCCACGCGCGAGCTTTTCGATGCCCAGGCGCGCATAGGACAAGATCGCGTGCATCGGCGTGCGCAGCTCATGCGACATGTTGGCGAGAAACTCCGACTTGGCGCGGCTCGCCTGCTCGGCGGCTTCCTTCGCGAGCACCAGCTCGTGCGTGCGCTCCTCGACGAGTTGCTGGAGGTTGTCGCGGTGACGCCGCAATTCCTCTTCAGCCTGCACGCGCTCGGTTATGTCGTACATGGCGGTAACCACTCCGCGCTTGCCGCCCGGCATCGTCAACCCGCGCTTGCGCTTCACTACCCAGCGCAGCGCGCCCGACGCGGTCTCGACCGTATCCTCGAAAGTCAGCAGGCCATCGCACTTGCGCACTTGCTCATCCTGGGCACGCACGCGTCCGGCCACTTCCGGCGGGAACAGATCATAGTCGGTATTCCCGAGGAAATCGGACTCGGGCCGGTTGTGGAAGTCCTGATTGGCCTGGTTCACGAGAAGGATGCGAAGCGCTTCGTCCTTGACCGATACCACCACCGGAACCGCATCCAGCACGGCCTGGAGCAGCTCGCGCGCGTGCGCCAGCTCGAGCTCCGCCTTGCGGCGCTCGGTGATGTCCATGATCACGCCGACCAGCCAGCGCTCGCCGTCGCCGAAGCTCACCCCGAGCTTGGTCTTGACCACCCAGTGCGTCTGGCCGTCAGGCGTCCCGAAATTCTCCTCGTACTCGATCGGAGCGTCGGCGGCAAAAGCTTGTTCATCCTGCTGCCAGAACCATTCGGCCTGCTGGCGCTCGAAGATGTCGAGGTCGGTTCGGCCGAGCAACTGCTCGCGCGCAACGCCGAGGAACGTGCAGACCGCGTCGTTCATGAGCACGAAACGGTGCTCGCGGTCCTTGACGAACACCGGCAGCGGCACGGCGCTCACCAGCGCATCGAGGAACTGCCTGGAGCGCATGATCTTGAGTTGTGCCTCCTTCTGCTCGGTGATGTCGGCCAACAAGCCGACGATCCCGCGGCTGCCGTCCGGAAACGTGATCGGGTTCTTGCTCTTGTACAACCATGTGATGCGCCCGTCGGGCGCTACCATACTCTGCTCGCTGATCAACGGCGCAGCGCTCGCCAGCACCGCGTCGTCCTCGCGAAAGCGCTCCGCAGCGGTCTCGGCGTCCAGGAAGTCCGCGTCGTCGCGTCCACGGATCTGCTCCCGCGTGACATTGAAGAGCCGGCAATAGGCTTCATTCACAAGGACCGAGCGATGCTGCGCGTCCTTGACGAAGATCGGTTGCGGCAACCCATTCAGCAGATTCTCCAGGAACTGCCGGCTGCGCTCGGCCGCGTGCGCGGCCTGCTTGAGCTCGCTCACGTCCGTGTTGACGCCGACCAGGTAGCGGGTCCCGTCGCTCAGCTGCACCGCGGACTCGGTCTTGAGAATCCAGACTTCGCGGCCGGCGACCAGGTGCGGGCGTTGCTCGAACGTCATCGGATGCCCGGCCGCCAGCGTCTGGCGATCCTGCTCGAGAACCACCGCCGCAAAGTCGGGATCCAGCGCATCTTCCGGGCGGCGCCCGATCAACTCGGCTTGAGTCAATCCGAGCAGGTTGCAGGTCGCATCGTTGACCATGAGCCACCGGCTCTGCTCGTCCTTCACGAATACACCCTGTGGCATGGCGTCGACTACCGCCTGCAGGAACGCCCGGCTACGCTCCGCCGCCAGCTCGGCCTGCCGGCGACGGCTTTCTGTGCCCGCCTGTCGCAATGCGGCACCGAGGGCTTCGGCGATCTCCTGCACGGTGTCGATCTCGACGTGCGTCCACTCGCGCGGCAATTCGGCGTCCACGCACAGCAGGCCGGTCACGTCCGCGCCGTGATGGATCGGGACGTCGATGAAGGACCGTGCCCCGACCGGGAGCAGCGATGGCAGCAGCGTCTCTACGCGCGGATCGGCTTCGGCGTCCTGCACCACCACCGGCAGATCGCCGCGCACGGCGCGCAGATATTCGGGAGCCCGGCCGAGATCGGCCTCCAGCCCAGCGAGACTCGGCATGTCCGGAGCACCCGCCGAGCACAACATGCGCATGCGGCCTTCGGTGTCGACCATACCGTAGCAGGCACGCAGGCCCGGCAGCAGGCCTGCAAGTCCGAGCACCCCCGCCTCGATGATGGCCTCGATCGAAATCCCGGCCGTGATCTGCGCACTGATGTTGTTGACCAGCCGCAGCCGCGACTGGCTGGCGCGCAGCGCTTCCTCCATCTCTTTGCGAATGGAAATGTCGGCAGCGACTCCGACGACGTAAGCGCTGCCGTCCGACAACACCACGCCGCGCATGGTCTTGAGCATCCAGCGCACCTCGCCGTCCGGCGCGGCTACCGCCTCCTCCACGACCAGCGCACGCCGCTCGGACAGCGCCTGGTCGTCCTCGGCCCAATGCAGCGACGCGATCTCCGGCGCGAACGCGTCGAAGTCGGTCTTGCCGATCAGCTCGTGCCGCGCCCTGCGATGCAAAGCGCTGAAGGCGTCGTTGATCAGCACCCAGCGGTGATGCCGGTCCTTCACGAACACAGGCTGCGGAATCGCATTGACGACCGCGTCGAGAAAGCGCTTGCTGGCCTCGAGGGCAGACTCGGCCGCGCGGCGTGCCGTGATGTCTTCGATCGTTCCGGAAAAGCCCGTGGCGACGCCGCTCTCGAAGATCGGACTGGCCTTGACACGCACCCACACCAGCCGCTCGCCCGGCCCCACGAAACGGTGGTCGCTGTCGAACAGATCTCTGCGTTCGAGGGCCGCGCGCCATCCTTCGGCGACCCGCTTTCTGTCGTCAGGGTGCAGCCGCTCGGTCCAGCCGAAATCCCCCAGCAGATCAGGATCGAGTCCGGTGATCTCCCGCCCGCGCGGATTGATGTAGACCGTGCGGCCGTCGAGCGAAGCGCTGAACACACCGAGCGGGGAGCTGTCGTGGATCGCCTGCAGCTCGAGCTGTTTGGCCTGCAGCTCGGCTGTCATGCGCCGCGCCAGCGCTGCAGCATGATCTTTCGTGCGAGTGATCACCAGCAAGATGCCGAACAAGAGCAGACTCGCCGGCGTGCCGAGTGCAACCAGCAGCCACGGACCGTTGCCGGCGATCGCGGCGAGGAATTCCGGCCTGGCCTGATACTCCATCCGCCAGTGGCGGCCGCCGACGTTCACGATGTCCGTAACGTGCAGGCGGTTCGACCCGGCGTCTTGGGCGACGCTGGCCGCGCCGGCAGCACCAGCGCTCATCGTCTCGACACCGTCCGCATCGAACAGCAGCGCCCGATGGTCGCTGCCATCGCCGTCGAAGATCCGGACATCGACGCCGCGCATATCCGGGCCGATCAGCCCGCGCAGCAGATCACCGGCGAGAAAAGCAACGAAGACATAACCTTGCAGGGCCGCGCGTCTCTGCGCCACCGTCTCCACCGCAGCACGGTGACGATACACCGGCACATAGAACTGCAAGCCGGCGCCTGGCTTTGCGGAATTGTCCCACGAGGCAACCGGTCCGGAAATCGCGGACTCTCCGGAATCGCGGGCACGATCGAGCGCCTCGCGCGGCACCGGCTCTGAGAGCATGTCGTAGCCCGGCACGCGCACATTGCGGCCCCCGAACGGTTCAACGTAAACGACAGGCGCGTATTCAGGACGGTCGCCGCCCGGCTGCAACCGGTAATCGGCAAATCCCGCCGCGTACATGGCACGTAGGTGCGACGCCAAGCGCGTTTGCGGCAATCGCTCGCTATAGCCGATCGTTAAAATGCCGGGGTAGCGCTGGCGCAGGCCGATGCGTTCCACATAGGCATGCCACTCCTCGCGGCTGACGCCTTGGCTGGCAGCGAACAGGCCGGCAGCGCCCCACAGGATCTGCTCATAGGCGCGCGTGCGCTCGCTGAGCTTGAGAGTGAGCTCGCCCGCCTTGTGCCTCAGCCGCTCGCCGGCGAACACCTCCGCATCGCTGCGCAAGCCGTGCCACCACCACGCCAAGCCGGAGAGCGACAGCAGCAGGATCGCCAACGGCATGCGGGCTTGCCGCAGCATGGCGATCGGCCGATCGAGGTTGAGTGTAGCCATGACGGGGAATACGGGCGATCGACGCAGGCGGGCAGCGGATGGTCGTCGACGCCTGGCACGTGGTTGTCGGTGGATTTATCGGCCCCCGGCTGAGATACTTGAGCAACTGGGCCGACCCGGACGAGACGACGGAGACTTTAGAGTTGAGACTTGCCATCGCCTTACTGATCAGCGCGCTCGTGCTCGCACCGTCGGCCATCACGCGCGCCGACCCGCTGCTCACATACCCGCTCAAGATCAAGGGGCACGCGATCCGTGTCGAGGTGGCGAACACCCCGCAGACGCGTCAGACCGGTCTCATGTTCCGCAACAATCTCTCTGAGAACCAGGGCATGGCATTCGTGTACGAGGCCGAGGACCGCCATGCCATGTGGATGAAGAACACGCTGATCCCGCTATCCGTGGCATTCATCGACCGCCACGGCCGCATCATCAACATCGAGGATATGGAGCCGCAGTCGGAAGATACGCACATGGCTGCCGCGCCGGCGGCCTATTCACTCGAGATGAATCAGGGCTGGTTCAAGAAGCGCGGCATCAAGAAGGGGGATCTGGTGCAGGGGCTTGACCGGCTGCCCCCGTCGCAGTGAATGCGCATCGAGCCGCGCCCGACGCCAAAACACAAAGAGGCCTCGCGGGCTAGGCCTCTTTCCATTCGACGCCGACGCACTGTGTCGTTGGGCTTTAGCCCAGGTTCTTGGCCGCGAATTCCCAGTTGACCAGATTCCAGAACGCGCCCAGATAATCGGGCCGGCGATTGCGATAGTCGATGTAGTAGGCGTGCTCCCACACGTCACAGGTCAGAACCGGCTTGTCGGTGCCGGTCAGCGGCGTGGCGGCATTGCTGGTGTTCACGATGTCCACCGAGCCGTCCGGCTTCTTCACGAGCCAGGTCCAGCCGGAGCCGAAGTTGCCGATCGCGCTCTTGGTGAAGGCTTCCTTGAACGCATCGAACGAACCCCACTTCTTGCTGATGGCCGCAGCGACCGCGCCCGACGGCTGGCCGCCACTCTTTGGCGCCAGGCTGTTCCAGTAGAAGGTGTGGTTCCAAACCTGGGCTGCGTTGTTGAAAATACCTCCCGAGGCCTTCTTGATGATGTCCTCCAGGCTGGCGTTTTCGAACTCGGTGCCCTTGATGAGATTGTTGAGATTGGTCACGTAAGCGGCGTGGTGCTTGCCATAGTGGAATTCCAGCGTCTCTTTCGAGATGTGCGGCTGGAGAGCGTCGAGCGCATAGGGCAAAGGCGGCAGTTGATGTTGCATCGTGGTCTCCGTGTTGGGTCGGGTCTGGGAGGGGAACAGGGCTCCATTCTAGCAACGCCCCGACAAGCCTGTTCGTAATGGTGACACGAGAAGGAGCTTCGAGTTCCGGGCGCGTAGGCGCCGCGAACTTCAGACTGGAACGAACGCGGCGGTCCGCCGGCGCTCAGGGAGGCGTTTGCGAGTGCGGCCGCACTTTGAACACGACCGCCGTGGAATCGTTGCGCCCCATGTAGGCCGCCTGGTGCTGGCGTGCCGAGTCGACCAGCGCCTGGGCCATCGCTGCAGGATCGGACCCGCCGCGGACGATCTCTATCATCGCGCGATCGCCGAGTACTTCCCATACGCCGTCGCTCACCAGCAGAAAGATATCGTCGGCCTGCAGCTCACCGTCCGCAAAATCCACGACCAAGTGGGTGTCCAGCCCGACGGCGCGACGCAGGACGTGACGCATATCGTTGCGCTGCCAGGTGTGGTCGACCGTGAGTTGCTTGAAGACCTTTCCGCGCGCCCGGTAGACGCGGGTGTCCCCCACATGGGCGAGATAGTAGTGCTGATCGCGTAGCACGATCAGGCTCAGCGCGATGACGGTCGCGTCCTGCTCGGGCCAGCGCGCGTTCTGCGACCACAACCAGTCGTTCGACGCGCGTAACAGACGGTCCAGCGCGCGCCCGACGCTCCAAGCCTCGGGCGTGGCATAGTAGTCGCGCACGAGGCCACGCAGCGCAGCCTCGGCCACCAGGCGCGCCGTATCGCCTCCGCCCACGCTGCCCGCGACGGCCAGCACGACACCACGCCGCAGTTCCTCGGCATCCGCCGGCGTGACAACGGCATAGAAATCCTCGTTGACCTTGCCGGCTGCCGCCGCACTCGCCCAGCCAAGCCGCACTTGCAGCGCGGGCCGTGCAGGCGATGCCGCGGGAAGCGCAACAGTGCTGGCGCGGGTGACTCGAGGTTCGCGAGTGGCCATGACGCGGCGCTGAACGCTCTTTCCGATCGGACGCTAACGCGGCACTGCGCGACTCGAGCGCGTCTGATGTGAGCGGCGGCGGCCGACCGGACCAAGGCTGCCGGTTTCGACCGCGGCGATGGCCTTGGCCTGATTCATGTCCTCGGTGTAGCCGCACACGTACAGGCAGCATGCCAGCTGGTTCACCAGCGGATGCGGGATCGGGGCCTCGCCGGCGAGCGCCAGTCTGATCCAGGCAGCCGTGGCGTGCGCGTCGATGCCGGCAGGCAACCCTGCCACCGGCTTTACAGGACCGGCCTCCTCCTCGAACAGCACATGACGCTCGCCCTGGTCGAACCACTCGATCTTTGGACGGCGCCGCGGATCGGCGAAGGCCTCGCCCTCGGTGCTCTTGAGCAGCAACCCGGGCAGACCGGTCGCCACGAAGAACACCGCGAGGCGCTCGAGCTGCTCTGTCGTGCTTGCGCTCGACATGCGCATGCCCTGTCCCTCGAACGGCTCGATCAGCTTGGCCATCGTGTGAGCGCAGTTGCGCACACCGAGTCGGTGGCGCAGCGCCAGCAGGCTCGCGAGTCCCGGGCAAAGCGCCGCCACGGGCACGAATGCCATGAGATCCTCGTCCAATGCTTTCTGTGCGTGCGCGAGAGTGGCGCTCGGCATGATGCCGAGCTCTCGCAGAATGTAGACACACGCGACGCGGCCGTTACCTTCGAGCGTTCCATGGAACAGAACCGGGACGCCGAGTCGGCGCAACAGCAGGCCGAGCAGCGGCAGCAGATTGTGCTCGCCGCGCGCGCCGCCATAAGCTGGAATGACCAGCGGACCCAGCCGCGCTGCCGGTACCTGCAGACGGTACAACCTCTCGCTCATCGCGCGATAGAAGCCCAGCAGCTCGGTCGCCGACTCGGTCTTCATCCGTAGCCCCGACAGCAGCGCGCCCAGCTCGAGATCCGGCACGCCCCCGTCGAGCATCGCAGAGAAGAGCACATAGGCGTCCTCCTCCGACAGGTCCGACTCCCCGTGCTGCCCGCGAGCCACTTGTTTGATGATCTGGCCGAAATTCACCGTCCGTGGCGCCGGCAAGCGGCGCGCCCCTCAACGTAATCGTGGGCGATTGGCTCCAGGTCGCGCATGCCCAAATGCCGGACTGGTCAGCAACCCCCGTGCCATCAAAATTATGTATATTTAATATATAGTTACGTACCAGTTAACGTTTCTGACGCCAGACAACGGTGCGGGATTCGCAACACGCGCCTCGTTTTGGTGCCAAGCCCGCCACAGATCGCTGTAAAATTTCTGTGAAAGCTGCTTGAATATGCTCGATTTCCGCTAAAATTCCAGGCGTTGCTTCGGGCCTGCGTTGGTTGCCTCTGCGGAAACAGCAGGGCTCCAGCTGTGGCGCAGTCCCGGAAGGGGGTGCTCATGAAATACTGGATCTACCTCGGCTCGGCTGCGCTCTTCGTCGGTTGTACTGCACCGTTGCTGGCTCAGCCTTCCGATGCCGGTACCAAGCGCCCCGCTTCGCACGACACTCGATTCGAGACCCTTCGCCCTGAAAGCAGCTTCCCCGATTGGCGCCGTCTCGGTCTCGACGGTGGTGCACGGCCCTCGGACGGCGGAGCGGCGTATGCTCAAACGCTGCCCGGCGACCCGTTGGGCTTGAACGGTCCCGAAACCACTGGCGGATACTGGCATCCACTTTCCCAAAGTCTTTCCTCGCTGGTCGAAACCACCCTGGCGCCCGGCAGTCTCGGCCTGGCCGAACGTTCGGTCATGGGCCAGCTCGGAACACAGTTCGGCGCCGGCTGGGGCATGCAGGCCGGAATCCGCCATAGCGAGCTGGGCGTGGCGCCACCTGAGCTCGCGCAGCCACGGCTCGGACTGGCGCTGACATCGCTGCCACCCGTGGGGATGGGATCCAACCTCGGCGCAGACCTTGGCACGCTGACGTTCGAGCGCTATTGGGACCGCTACCGCGGCGCATACACGGTCGCCTCGGGACGCGCTGAAGGCGGGGCGACAGCCACCAGCCATCGTGTGCAGCTCAACTACTTCTATGCCGCGCGCAGCTCCATCGGGCTCTCTTACACCGTCGGGCGCTCGTTCGAGACCAACGTGCCCTTGAATGCCATGACGCCAATCGAAACGAGCAACCTCGGGGTCATCGGCGAGCACTGGTTCACGCCGTCCTGGGCGATCAACTACAACGCCCTGATCGAAGACCGTGGGATCGAGGGCCTCAAGCCGGAGATCCGGCTCGGGTTACGCCTGCGCTTCTGAGCCTCAGGCAGCGCCTCTTCTAACGCTGCGCTTCACGTCGACGTTGGCCTGAGCGCAAGGTTCGTTTAACCTTTCGACTTGGGCTGACCTGCCGTCGCCAGCGCTCACTGGAGCGATGCCCCGGCGGCCCCGCGAGCGAGTAACGATTTTGTCGATGTTCCGCGTTGCAAGCGCCTGAGAGAAGCGCTGCAGGCCGACAATATCGAGCGGGTACGAAGCCGCGACGAGACGCGCGAAGCGCATGACACAGCACAACCCTCTTCTGCTTTCCCTGGCCCATCCGCGCGGACAACCCGATGAACAGGAGGTTGCGTATGCGGCCGACCCCCACGGCAACTGGACGCGGCTCGACCCCGGCTGGACCGCCATGACCGGGCACGCGGTAGAGCTTTCGCTGGCGCGGCCCATCGCCGATTTCGTCCATCCGGAGGATCGCGCGCGGCATCTGGAGACATTCCAGTCGCTGTTGCGCGGTGACATCTACTCGTCGCGCTATCCGGCTCGTCTGCTGCGCAGCGACGGGTTGTCCTGCTGGGTCGAGATCTTCGCCTACCCAACCCTCGACGCGCTCGGCAAGATCGACGGCATCACCGGCACGCTGATCGACGTGACGGACCGGCGCAAAGGCATGCGCGCATTGCGCGAGAGCGAAGCTCGGCTGCGCGCCATCAGTGAGGCATCGCCGCTCGGCCTGTTCGTCGTCGACAGCAAGGGGCATTGCATTTTCTCCAACGCCAACTTTCACAAGCTTGCCGGGCTCGCTCCCGATCAGGTGATGGGCGCCGGGTGGAGCCAGGCGCTGCACCCCGAAGACCGCGAGCTGGTCTTGCAGGCCTGGAACACCGCCGCACGTGCACACGCCCCGTTCAATTCGGAGCACCGCTATCAGCATGCCGACGGCACCGTGATCTGGAGCCGCCTGCATGCGGCACCGATCCTCGACGGCGGCTCGCTGCTCGGCTACGTGCATGTTGTCGAGGATGTGACGGTTGAGCGCCTGGCAGAGGCTGCGCTCAAGCGCAGCCGCGAGCGGCTCGAGCTCGCGCTCGAAGGTTCGGGCGACGCTCTGATCGACTGGGACGTGCCGCGCGATGAGATCTACGTAAGCGCGCAGTGGGGTCGCATCCTCGGCGGACCCGCGGCCCAGGCGGTCACGACGATCGACCAGCTGCGTGCACTGGTGCATCCGGACGATCTCGATGCACTCGAGTCTGCGCTCCGAGAGACGCTGTCGGGAACCCGTCCCTTCCTGCGCAACGAATATCGCATCCGCACGCCCTCGGGCAGCTGGAAATGGATCGAGACCCACGCGCGCGTCGTGGAAAGAGGCGAAGATGGTACACCGCTGCGCCTGACCGGTACGTGCTCCGACATCACGGATCGCAAGGATGTCGAACGGCGCCAGGCCGAGTTCGTATCCACGGTCAGCCACGAGCTGCGCACACCTCTCACGTCGATCCTCGGAGCGCTGGACGTCGTGACAGACGAGCATGCGGCGGAGTTGCCCGCGGAGGCGCGCCGATTTCTCGATATCGCCTACCGCAACGCGGCGCGCCTGTCGGGACTCGTGGACAGCATCCTCGACCTCGAGCGCGTGGAAAAAGGCCTGCACGATTTTCGTTACGCCTCTGTTCCGGTCGGTGAGTTCCTCGATCGCGCGATCGAGCTCAACAGCGCGTACGCCCTCAAGTACGGCGTGAAGCTCGCGCTCGAAAGCCCGCCGCCCGACGTCAATGTCTGGGTCGACGCAGACCGCTTGCTGCAGGTCCTAACCAATCTGATGTCCAACGCAGCCAAGCATTCACCGCCGAGCGAATCGGTGCTGGTGGCAGTCGAAGCCAGCGAGAGCCATGTGCGGATATTGGTGAAGGATCGCGGCCCCGGCGTTGCGCCCGAGTTTCGTGGCCGGATCTTCCAGCGCTTCGCGCAAGCCGACACCATGGACAGCCGGCGGCGCAGCGGCAGCGGGCTCGGCTTGTCCATCTCCAAGGCTTTGATCGAGCGCATGGCCGGCGAGATCGGCTACTACTCGCAGCCCGGCTCGGGGGCGGTGTTCTACGTAAGCGTCCCGCGGACCTGCGGAGAGGGCACAACACAGCGGGAGCAGCGCGCCGAGGCGCGCTGACGCCGCGCCGTTATCGCGCAATCTTCATCGTGCAACCGTCGCCATCACGCGTCGCCCCGCGCCTGCAGGCACGCTCTTCCGCGGCGCCGCTGAGCGCGGCTCGGGCGCGTGTCTGAGTCCGTCCAGGTACTGCTCGACCAGCGCCGTGGCTTCCTTGCCAAGCGCAAAAGAGCGCGGGGCAATCAACCAGTCGTAAATCAATCCGTCCACGTACGCGTGTAAGCCAAGCGCCGCGCGACGCGTATTCAGATGGCGCGGCAGCTGACCTTTGCGCATCGCGTTACGCAATGCCCGCTCGATCATGTCGAGCCCCTGCGTGCGGCATTGCAGGATGCGTGCCGCATGGCTCTGGAGCTCGTCGACATATTCGCATTTGCGCGTAACGATCTCGAACACGCGCCGGCATTGCACATCGCCGACCGTCTGGCGCAAGACATACACGCAGCAATCGCGCAGGCTCGCGAGCGGATCGGCGGTCGACTCGTCCGCCGCCTTGCGGATCATCTCCTCCATCGGCAACGCGACGCGATCCAGCATCGCGCTGAATAGGTCGCTCTTGTTCTTGAAGTGCCAATAGATCGCGCCGCGCGTGACGCCGGCGGCATCGGCGATGTCGGCCAGCGAAGTGCGAGCGACTCCCTTTTCGCTGAACACATGCTCCGCAGTATCGATGATGCGGCAGCGTGTCTCCAGAGCTTCTTCCTTGGTTCTCCTGACCATCTCGATCCTCCTGTTCGTAGCGGCCTGGCAACGACCAGAAGCGAGGCGCCTGACGCCGAGGCCGCGACCTGGACCTGTCCCCTCCCTCAAGGAGGCCGATGTCCGTAACGAAACGTAAAGCTACTTTACATACATTCTAGGATGTATGTAAACTCTGCAGCGGTCGTGTCGGGACGTGAGCAGTGCCCCCTGCCCTGGATCGGCACGACCTTCCGGTAAGTCCTGGCTCCCCTCGCGGATTCAGACCCTTCCAAGCCCGCGGCGCCCGGTCGCCGCGAGCCGGAACAGCACCGGCGCGTCACCGATACCAATGGAGACTTCCGTGAATCGCCACCCGTCGTCATTCGCGGCCACCGCGGCCGTTGTCGCTTTAGCCACGCTGTCCCTCACAGGCTGCGACAAACCCGCAGCCCAACAGCAGGGGCAAATGCCGCCGCCCGAGGTCAATGTCGTGGTCGTGCAACCGCGGGATCTGCCGGCTGCTATCGAGCAAGTCGGCGAGGTGGCGGGCATTCGTCAGGCCGAGGTGCGTCCCCGCGTTACCGGCATTCTTCAGCGCTGGAATTACGACGAAGGGGCGCCGGTGCGTGCCGGCGACAGCTTGTTCACGATCGATCCCGCGCCGTTCCGCGCCGCTGCCGCGCGCGCCGAGGCGGACGTCGCGAGCGCGCAGGCGCGGCTGGCGCAGGCGCAGCGCACTTCGGCGCGACTGAAGCCCCTGTATGAAGCCAGGGCGACCAGCCAAAAGGAATACGACGACTCGGTATCGGCAGAGCAAATCGCCGCTGCCGACGTCAAAGCAGCGCAGGCCCGCCTGACCGAAGCACGTCTCGATCTCGAGTACACGCGCGTCGAAGCCCCGATCAGCGGCATCACCGGTCGCGCGCTGCAATCCGAAGGCAGCCTGGTACAGGCGCAACAAACCCTGCTCACGACCATCTCTCAGCTCGATCCGATCTACGTGATCTTCAGCTTCACAGAAAGCGAGCATCTCAAGTTCACACGCGCGGTCGCGGACGGCCGATTGTCTTTGCCCAAGGACGGCAAGTTCGACGTGAAGGTCAAGCTCGCCGACGGCACGATCTACGCGCGCGCGGGGAAGGTGAATTTCACCGATGTCCGCGTCAATCCACAGACCGGAACAATCGAAGCGCGCGCGCTCATGCCCAACCCGCAAGGTTTGCTGCGCCCCGGTCAGTTCGCTCGCGTCCAGCTCTCTGGTGGCGTGCGCACCGGCGCTTTGGCGGTGCCTCAGCGCGCGGTGCTCGAGGGGCCCACGAGCAAGATCGTGCTGACCGTGAATCAGCAAGGAATGGTGGAACCGCGCCCGGTCGAGGTCGGCGACTGGTCCGGCGACGAATGGATCATCACAGGCGGCCTGAAACCCGGTGATCGCGTGATCGTCGACGGCATGGTGAAAGCACGTCCGGGCGCACCGGTGAAAATCACCGACGCAGCGGCAGCCGCTCCCGCGACGCCACCGCAGCCGGGTGCATCCAAGCCGGCGGCAGCGCAGCCGCAATCCAGCGCAGCCAAGCCCGCGGCGGCGCAGACGCAGCCGGCCAAATAGACAGGGAGATAGCCCAAAGTGTTCTCCCGTTTCTTCATCGACCGCCCGATCTTCGCGGCGGTGCT
>Ga0068857_100001953_pt1 | contig 16646 bp, 13 predicted proteins | sample KBSCornC72_FD_66591 | JGI IMG/M metagenome (GOLD analysis project Ga0068857, IMG submission 66591) | Corn rhizosphere microbial communities from Kellogg Biological Station, Michigan, USA - KBS Corn C7-2 | ecosystem: Host-associated > Plants > Roots > Rhizosphere > Soil ...
AAGGGCAGCGTGCGCATTCGTCCCGGGACAGCACATGTCGTTTTTCACGGGCCGCTCAATCCCGACGATTATCAAACGCGCGAAGAGTTGATGGCTGCTGTTCGGGCGTCGATTGCATCCGGTTTGCCGGAGTGGATGCGGGACTGAAGGCTACTGGACGATGGCGTTGTATCCGTCGTTCAACAGCTTTTGACGCATCGTGTTTGCGTCATTGCGGCTGGTGAACGGACCAGTCTGCACGTGAATGAGATTGTCGCCGAGTTCGCGGCGAGCGGTGACTGCGTAGCCGCGCTTTTTCAGGGCACCTACAAGCACATCGGCATCTTCAGTGCGGGAAACAGCCGCGATCTGAACCATCCAGCCCTGGACCTGCGACGTGGCGGGCTGGACGTGTAGCGGGGTATCGGACGGGGCGCCAGTTGACGATTGCAGGGCTGGTCTCACCTGTGTAGACGAATCGCTTGTGGGTTGTCCTTCAGGTGCTTGTTGGGCGTCTGAATCGACAGAGATGGAATCCTGCGAAGGGCGATTAGCAGGTTGCCTGACGGCGCCAGGCTTGGTAGCTCCGGTATTGGTAGCAGTTGCCGATTTTGGATTCGAAAATACAACGCCGTCAGCATTAGTGGATCCGCGGTGTCCGGCGGCGTAGCCGAGAGCGAAGCAGACAATACAGAGCAAGAGAAGACCGGCTCCCAGGCCAAGCACTGTTCCGAGGCCGAGCGTAAGTTCGGTGTGATTGTCGGCGACCGGTTCCAATTCTTCCTTGCTGAAGTCTCGAATCATGCATTGCCCTCGGTTCGCGCGGATTTCGGCGAATGTGTTGAGTCTTGTTTCTATACTGCTTCGCCAACCGGTGGTTCTGCCGGTCTTGATCCGGGACCCAGTTTGTTCAGCATCGAAAGCAGCTCGACGGGTAATGGAAATACGATGGTCGTGTTCTTTTCGACTCCGATTTCCGTGAGCGTCTGCAGATAGCGCAGCTGTAGAGTTATAGGTTGCTTTGCCAGCAGTGCGGCCGCATCCACAAGTTTTTGCGCGGCGTTGTATTCTCCCTCAGCATGGATGATCTTGGAGCGTTTTTCGCGCTCGGCCTCGGCCTGTTTGGCCATCGCGCGGAGCATCTGCTCGGGCAGATCAACCTGCTTCACTTCGACGGAGATGACCTTTACGCCAAAGGGTTCGGTGCGCTGGTCGATGATGCTCTGGATGCGAAGGTTGAGCTTGTCGCGATGACTGAGAACCTCATCGAGTTCCACCTCACCAAGCACGGAGCGCAATGTGGTCTGAGCGAACTGTGAAGTCTGATAGACATAGTTGGCAACTTTGATTGCAGCGGCGTTCGGATCGACTACATACAGCGTTACAACCGCGTTTACTTTGAGCGTGACGTTATCGCGGGTGATTACGTCCTGGGCGGGAACCTCGAGAACCTCCTGTCGAAGCGAGATCCGTACCATCTGGTCGAAGGGCCTGAAGACAAGGATGATTCCGGGCCCTTTCGGTACCGGCAGCGCTCGACCGAGCCTGAAAATCACCGCGCGTTCGTAGTCGCGGAGGATCTTGATGGAGTTGATCAGATACAGAACGATGATCGCGATCGCAATAAGAACTGGAACTGAAACGTCGGGCATGCCTTTCCCCCATTCAGGACGGATTGTACTCCCGCGTCAATTCAAGCGGCGGTGCGCGGGGTCGCGGCTGACTCAACTGGGGCAACCCGCAGCAGATACTGCTCGTGGCCTGTGACGCGAAGCTTTGTGCCAGGTGGAACAGGCTCGCTGGCCACGGCTCGCCAGATCTCTCCCTCGACCAGTACGTGGCCTTCAGGGGAAAGCGGCTCCATCGCGGAGGCTTCACTGCCGACAAGCGCGTCGGCGCCAAGCCTTGCCTTCATCCGGCGGGCTTTCAAAGCAAGCCTGACAAGAAAGACGGTGATGCTTCCGAACCCCAGGCTCACGCCGACGGCCACCCAGGGATTGATGCGCAGTTCGGGGATGGGAGCGGCGACCAGCGTCAATGTGCCGAACGTGAGGCAGACGATTCCGGTGACGGCGAGAACTCCGTGACCGCCAAATTTTGCCTCCAGAAGCATCAGGGCAAATGCGGCCACAAGCAGCATGACTGCGGTGAAGCGGATCGGCAGCAGGTCGAGTGCGAACACTCCAAGCAGCACCATGAGTGTGCCGAGAGCGCCAGGCACGATGGTTCCAGGCGTATTGAACTCGAGGTAGATGAGGAGCGCTCCGCCGACGAGAAGGAGGAGGGCAATGTTGGGATTGACCAGCCAGCTGAGAAGGTTCTCGCGCAGGGTGGGCTGCACAAACTCGATCCGCGCGTTTCTGGTGTGGAGGGCCTGCTTTGTTCCATCCATGCGCGTGACCTGGCGTCCGTCGATGGCATTGAGCAGTTCCGTATCGCTCGGCGCAATGAGATCGATCAGGTGCTGGTTCAGAGCTTCTTCAGCGGTGTAGGACTTGGAAGAGGCAACAGCCGCGATTGCAGCATCAGTGTTCCGGTTACGGCGGGAAACGTAGGAACGCAGGAACGCTTCGGCGTCGTTCTCCATCTTCTGACTCAGTGTCTCGTCCGGTTTGCCGCCTTCGAAGACAACGTGCGCTGCGCCGGCATTTGTGCCAGGGGCCATGGCGGCGATGTCAGCTGCTTCAAGGAGGAAGAAACCCGCTGATCCGGCGCGGGCTCCCGCCGGGGCTACGTAGATGATGACAGGGATACGCGAGGTGAGGATTGCTCCTGCCATGGTACGCATAGAGCTTACGAGACCACCTGGGGTGTCGATCTGAATGAGCAATGCCGCAGCACCTGTGGAGCTGGCACGTGCGATGGCGCGGTTGAGCATTCCCGCACTGACCGGCTGAATTGTCTCGTCGAGGATGAGCTTTTCGACTATGGGCTGCTGAGCGGTGGCGGTTGAGAGGCCGATCAGGAGAAGGCCGATCAGAATCATCAGGCCTGAAAGGTTGCGGAACTTGAATCCACGCACTTGCTCACGCATGGCTTGCTCCCCTCGGGTTAGAGGCTACTGTCTCTTCCCTGTTCTCGCTGCGATCTGACGGTTCAATTCCTGGGCTGTTCGGCTGCCTGGATCGAGTTTCAATGCTTCGCCGATTTCGCGGCTTGCATCGTCGATGTGATTCTCGGCTATGTCGAGGCGGCCCAAAACCAGATAAGCGTCGGCTGACGGTGTGATCTGTATAGCTTCATTGGCCTCTTTGCGGGCGGAGGCAGCGTCGCCAGTTCTTTCGCGCACGGCTGCAAGGCCGGCGTGGGCGTCGGCGAGCTTTGTGTCGTCTGCCACTGCGGATTGATAGAGCCGCTCCGCTTCAAGGAGCAACCCGCGATTGAAGTATTCCTTTGCTCTCCCGGCGAGCTTCACGGCGCGGGCGTGGGCTGGAAGAGCGGCGAGTCGCGCGGCCTCCATGGAATCCATCACCTGCGCGGCTTGCTTGAAGGCGCCGGCGTCGAAAGTGCGAATGATGCGTTCGAGCGTTTCGACATCGCTGTCTGGAGCGGCTGAGCCAGGCGATTTCCAGGCTGCGAGCAGCTTCTGCGCTTCGGTGTCGTTCGGGCGGACTTTGAGCGTCTGGCCCAGTTCATTCATCGCGTTTGGCCCGGAGCCGTGGCGCTTAAGGCTGACTGCAAGGTTGAAGTGGTAGTCGGCCGCGTTGGGATCTGCGGCGGCGGCCTGAACGAAAAGGCTGGTCGCGTCCTTTCCCTGACGGCTTACGGCCACTCCCTCGTTGTTCAGCACCTCAGCGAGCGGCAGTTCGCGGGCGACGTTGGCGAAGGCTTCCTGTGCCTGAGGATATGCGCCGAAGTAGAGAAGGGAGAGACCGCGGTAGAAGCTCGCTTCAAGTGCTTCAGGATCATTAGGGCTGACCCTCGCGAACGATGCGGCTGCCTCTTCATATTTCTGCGCATTGAAGTCTTCGCGCCCGAGCGCCATCCAGGCGGGACCGAAGTTGGGGCTCAGCTCGACAGATTTTTTGAGGTGGCGCGCCCGCTCCTGCTGGTCGTTCTCGGAGATGCCGCGAATGTATTGCTCGAAGGCGTCAAGGCGAAGGCTTGCCCCGGCGGCCAGGAATGTTTCCTGCGCGACACTGAAACCGGGATCCATGATCCGCGTGAGACGCCATGCCAGTGAATCGAAGATCGCGATCAGATCCTTCATCTCGCCGCGCGCCATCACGGCATCGCTCATGCGGAGATGAGGAACATTGAGCACGCGAGCTTCGGCTACGATGCCCGTTCCCTCGAGGCGGTAGCTTCCAACCACGACTGAGTCTACATCGAGTGTCTGCGCCAGTTTCAATGCCCCGGCCCGGGACGGTTGAAACTGCTGCGGAAGGCCGAGATGGTCGAGAGCGTACATGCGATCGGGACGGCTCATCGGAGCGAACCCTGCCGATGCAAAGCGCTGATCGAGAACCGCCGGAGCGGCCTCGCGGATCCACTCCAGATTCAACTGGCCGGTTCCGTTATCAAAGGGAAGGACCAAAAGGATCCGGTTTTTGCCGGCAGAGGAGCCATCGGAGGGAACGGCTTGTCCATTGGAATGGAGCACGCAGGCGACGGCGAGAGTGAAGAGTAGAGCGATGGACGCGCGGGCCTGCCGCGTGCCTTTGCGAAATGGGAAGAAATGAGCCACTACAGCCCGATTATAGGTGTTTCGCTCTCGCTTGGCAGTGATCACGAGGGTGCCGCCGTGCACTAACGTACAGCATCGGGCGCCTGCAGCTTTGCTTCGAATTGACGGTTAAATCGAAGCAGGGCGATCCACTGGTTGTGGTCCTCGCGCTTCCACACGAGGGAGCCGTGGAGCCGGAGTGCAATCGCTTCGGGGGGCAGGTCGTGGTGGAGACCGAAGTAACGTTCGTCGATAGCCTGGCTTTTGGGGCCCAGACTCAAGAGCTGGGATGAAGGATCGTACTTCGTAGAAAAGACAAGCGCAGACGAGTAGCCGCCGGGATCAGCAGATGCCCTTTCAATCTGCTCCTCAGTAAAATCTTCGATTCGGAAGACTTGATAGGAAGTCTTCACGTACCCGAGTTCGGGTTTGCTCAGCTCGTCAGTGACAGGCCACGCGGAGAGCACGGTTGAGCCAGGAAAATGCTTATTGAGCTGCGCGATTCCGGCCATGTGGAGGCGGATCACGCAGGCGTACTCAAGGTTATCCTCGGGCGCGAAACGATAGGGCGGGTTGATGAACAGTCCGGCGATAAATGCCGCGGCGGAAAAAACAGCCAGAGACGGCCAGTAAAGAACGCGATGCGAGAAAGTGGAGACGGCAATCAGCAGAATGAGCGGATACATCGGCAGCAGATAGCGCGTCAGCAGGGCTCCACCCAGAATGCTGAAGAGCAGCGCGTTGGCGAGGAGAACGAAAAAGATGCGCCAGAGAGCCCGATTGCTGATTCGCGGCCTTTCATTGCCTTCCCTGTCCAGCCGCGGGTTGAGCATGAGAGCGGCAATGGTGAGAAGAGCCGGGACGAACATGTTCATGTGTGCAGTGAGGTGGAGAAGCCGATGGCCGAACGCAGCGAGAAAACGGATGGGAGCAAAATTCGCTTCGGCGTTATAGCGGAGAAATTCGGGATTGCCAAAGGCGAAGCCGGTTTTTACGTAGTGCCAGGCGTACCACGCCATCAGGGGTAAGGCGCAGCTCAGGAGCCATGCAGATTCTTTCCAGAGCCCGGATCGATCGGACTGCTTTGAGCGGAATGCTTCGACGGCTGCGATGATTGCGAGAGTAGCGGGGATGACGATTGCTGTTTCTTTCGACAGAACAGAGGCAGTGAAGAACAGGGCGGCGAGGGCCGGACGCCGATTGTCATCAGGTAGAGAATAGACAAGGCCCCATAGGCTGAAGGTTGCGGCGAAGATGTCGGCCTGGGCGAGAGTGCTCTGCGCAAACCAGACTGGATAGATGGCGGTTAGAAGAACAGTCCAGAAGGCGACAGCACCGGAACCGGAGAGCCGATGAGCAAGCCGCCAGACCGCGAGCAGGCCGAAGGAGGCAATGATGAGGACAGCCTCGCGCGTCACTTCAGGGAAGAACCCTGAAAGCTTCCACCAGAGCGCGAGGTACAGACTGGGGAGGGGTGGATGTGCATTGGAGAGGGTCGTGGTTGGAATCAGCGACCCGGTTCGGAAGAAGTCCCAGGCGGCCGGGATGTAGTAGCCCGCTTCATCCCAGTAATACGGCAGACGGAGCAGAGAGAAGTGGCTGGCATAGAGTGCCGCAAAGATGACCGGGAAGATCATCCAAAGCGGAAACGGCGCGTCCAGGCGCGGCTCGAAAATCTGTTTCAATAGCGATCGCGTGGTCATCCCACTTTTCTCAAGCGGCCGGAAGAATCTGTCAGAACAAGGCAATGCTGCGCAGTGAAGCTGAACGCAAGATTAATTGACCGGCCCTTGCGGGAAGTTCACGTTCTGAGGCTCAAGGTTCAGCGTGCCGAAAGCCTGCTCGTATTGAGAGAGGTTCTGCCCAAGGACGTTCCACAGCGCCTTTGCCTGTTGCGGGCTCAGGAAGATCGCCTGATGGTTGCGGATGGTCACCTGGTCAGGACTGTCGCTTGAGGCCAAGCCGAAGACAAGAGAGAAGTCCCAGACGCTAACACGCACCTGCACGCTGTTGGCGTAGGACTCCCTGTAGTCGGGGGTCTGGACGACATTCATCTGAGGCTGTTGCGGAGTAGGAGGCATAGTTCCTACAGCTTACAAGGTCGGGATGGGCTGTGTGCGCCGAGAGGCTATTGCTCCAGGATCATCGCCCGCAATCGAGAAGATGGTGAGCTGATATTCAGGAGAATTCGAGAAAGATGCAAACTTCCTTTCCTGAAATCTGCATCCAAAGCAGCATCGCATCGTGTTCGTTTACGACGAGGTAAGTGGGGCCGACCACCGGGGGAGTTTGGCTATAGGCGAAACTTAACTTCGCGGAAACGAAATTCTCACACTTTAAATTGCACAATTGAGCGGCAGTCCACGCTCGTAGTGAGGCTGAGTGATGAGCAGGGTCATATGTTTAAGTGTCGATATTGCGCCGAGGGTCACTCCCCGGTTGAGGTTCTCGGATTGTGGATTCACCGTTTCAGCGACCGTTTGATTTCGTGCAATGCGCACATGATGACGATCGATGAAGCAAGCGACGTTGTTGCTCCTCCCCCATACGAGTCGTCATTGAACTCGATGACGCAAGCGGCCCTTCAACCGGATTAGTGGCTCACTTGCTGATGAGAGAGCTGAAAGGTGCTTCAAGGGATGAGCAATGCGCGATACTCCGCCCCCACTGTCCCATACCGGAATCGAACGGTATGTGGGCGTTTGATGTTTTCCGAACGGGGTCCGCACGGAGTTCGCTGAGTATGCGGATAAAGAATCTGTCCGAGCAGACGCCGAGGTGATGGCGAGGCGCTGGGAGAAGGACGCATCTTACAGTTTTGTATCGGCGATCGAACCGCCGCTTCGAAGCATATGAGCAGAACAGGTTGCACTTGTATACGGAGCAGCCGGCTCAGTGGGAAATTCGGCGTTCCAGGTCGAAGGCTTTTCGGAAAAAACTGAGGGCGCGTTCTGCCATGTCAAGATCCATGCGCAGGTTCACTCTTTCTGCGGCTGTGCGATCTGGGTCAGCGATGGCGACTCTGAGTGTTGCGGACTTGTGCTCGAGATAAGCGATGTGCTCGCTGAGCGGGCGCTGCATGGAGTGGAATCATACGCCGGGAAGCTGCGGATTCGCACTGGGAAGAACCCTTGCGGGCTCATTTCTTTCTTGGGAAAACGGCGGAGCCTGCGATGTGTGCCGGCCGGATTCGGCCTGGCAGATCGCCGAGGCCGGATCCAAGGGCAGCCTGGAGAGGCCGGGTTACTCGTTGCAGCCCAGGCTCTTCCACCGGGCGATGATCCTGTCCGTCTGATCGATGAGATCCTTCGATTTTTTGATGGTTGCGCCTGTGGTGATGGTGGTTTGCCGCATGTCTTCAATTGCCATCCTTGAGTTCTGCGCGATGATGCGAGAGGAGCCCACGAAATCGACGAGAGCTTCTTTCACGTACTGGCGCGTCTGTGCCCCTTCGAAATCGTCATAGGAGAAGAGTTCGCGGAAGGGACAGCGCTTGAGCTGAGATTTATCGACGACAGGTGAGATGGTTGCTATGGATGCCGAGTAGTCGGCGCGCACGACGATGAATTCGTGCGGGGAGCCCCTTACCCACACTCGTTCGCCAACGAGGGGACAATACATATCACACTCCGGAGATCGAGCTCCAAGGGCGTGTTTGTCAGGCATGTAATCGGAAAGAGGCAGACCGCTTAGAACGACCGGGGGGCACCTATTGAGGCCAACCAAAACCCAGAGTCCTACCAAACAGTGTGGCGTTGCGGTTGCACGATGAGCTGCTGAAAGCCGGGCGAGACGGAATCGTCCAGATCCTCTTATCCAGCAGCGGTCGAAAGACCGTGGGCCATTCAGGGCTGATTAGCAGTGCCGTAGCCGCTTGCCTGAAAGGCTCTGATAGCTATTAGGATTGCACTCCGCGGGTGGAAATGGGAAGTATTATTCGCAGATTCCGGAGGAAGCTGGCAGGTTGGGGGGTGGAGTGCTGACTGGTGTGGTGCGGAAGAGGGGACTTGAACCCCTAAGCCTTTCGGCGCTAGCTCCTAAGGCTAGTGTGTTTGCCATTTCACCACTTCCGCACTGATCCCATGATAATCGGGATTCCCCTTCTTGAGCATGGGAAGGTTCCCGGGCAGCCGTTTGCCGCGTATTCAAATGGCGTGCTGTTACTTGAGGAGACGCCCGATAAGCGCACTGGTTTCGTTCAGGACCAGCATGCCTTGCGGCCGCATCGCGGTCAGCAGAATAGCCAAAGCATAGGACAGAGAAACGGCAGACACGATCACAGGGATACCATGCAGCCCGAACACGCCACGGAAGATGAAGGTGACGACCGCCATCGTGCAGCCGGCGGCGATAAGCAGCGGGATCTGGAGACGGCAGAGGTCTGCGGCCGAGACTGGACCTACGCGGTGTAACGCGGCGTATTGGATGGGAGCCTTGATGGCGGCTTCTGCAATAGCGTAGGCAGCGGCGAGCCCGACTGCACCGCCGAAGTGGAGTCCGACGAAGAAGGAAGAGACCGTGATGACAGAGGTCACGATTCCGAGGCGGAACATAACGTCGGTGCGGCCCTGCGCGATCAATATCCAGCCGGTTGCATTCGTCAAAGGCTGAACCATGCCGACCATTCCCAGGTAGAAGAAGATGGGCGCGACCTGCTCCCAGCGCGGCCCGAATGCGAGAAGCACGAAATCATGGGACACCGAGACCAAGGCGGCCATCGCGGGAACCACGAAGAAAGTGAGCTGTCCGGCGGCGCGAAGGAACATGGCCCGAAAGCGCGGCTTGTCATCCTGCACGCGGCTGAGCAGCGGCGTCATCACGCTGTACAGAGGAGCGTTGAGGTGCTGAATGGGAAAGCTGAGGAGTTTGAATGCGCGGTCGTAGAAGCCCAGAGCGGCGGTGCCAAGTTTACGGCCGATGAGGACGTTATCGAGATTGCGGGAGAAGTAGTTGACGAAGGTGAAGCCGGTAAGGTTCGCGCCGAAGAGGCCGATCTCCTTGTCTACGAACCGCGTGGTCGGGCGGCCAGGACGCCACCGAGCGAAGGTCCAATACCCAAACGTCGTTACAAAGCTTGATGACCAGGCCGCGACAATCAGCGACCAGTACCGCGCACCTAAGAGGGCTGAGATGACAGCCGAGCCCAGGGCCACTGCGGCGGCAGACGCATCGGTTATCGCAAGACCACGGTAGTTCAAGCGGCGGTTGAGAAGGCCATTGGGAATCGCACCGAGGCTGCCCAACAGAAGAGTGATGCTGGCTGCGACGGTGAGCAGTGCGAGCCTGCTGTCATGGAAAAACCACGCTACGGCGGGACTGCACAGCGCTGCGGCCAGCGAACTGACAAGCCCCAGACCGGCTGTAACCCAGAAGAGAGACGAGATCTGATTTTGGGAGATCTCTCGACGCTGCATGACTGCCTGTCCATAGCCGAGGTCCTGGAAGAGCCCGACGAAGGTGATCACAGGAGTGACGCAGCCGACGAGACCGAAATCCTGCGGCGACAACAGGCGCGAGAGGACGATGACGGAGCAGAACTGTACGCCGATGCGGATGAGCTGGGCGGAGCCGATGATGACCCCGCCGCGCAGCGCGCGCCCGGAGAGACTGGCGGGAAGCTCGGAGTCCTCAGCATTGGCGTCAATCTGATCGAACTCTGTGGCCAAGGAAATCTCCGCGAAGCTGGCAAGTGAGGCGTTGTTCTTTCGGCTACTTCACGCGGTAGAAGCGGGCGCAATTTTCGCCAAGGATTAAGTTCTGTTCATCTTGGGTCAAGCTGCCGATGTAGTCGCGAACCAGCGCCATGGTTCGGCTATAAGAAGCTGAGGCCGTACACACCGGCCAGTCTGAACCTATCATGAGCCGTGTCGGCCCGAAGGTGTCGAGCACCACATCGAGATAAGGCCGGAAGTCTTCCGGTTTCCAGTCGTGCCAGCGAGCTTCGGTGACCATGCCGGAGAGCTTGCAACTTATGTTCTCCGATTTAGCAAGCTCGTTGATGTCACGCTGCCACGGGTCCAGACGACCCTCGGCGATAAGGGGTTTTGCGATGTGATCGAGGACGAAACGCTGGTCTGGGAATTTGCGGACGAACTGGATAGCGGCTGGAAGCTGGCGTGGAAAGATGAGGACGTCGTAAGCGAGATCGTATTCGCGAAGGCGGGCAACACCGCGCAGAAAATCGTTACGCAGCATGAAGTCGTCGTCAGGCTCATCCTGTACGACGTGGCGGACGCCGACGAGTTTCGGGTCTTGGGCGAACTGATGCAGGTGAGCGGAAATGTCCCCGGAGCGAAGGTCAACCCAGCCGACCACGCCTTTGACGATTTCGTTCCGGGCGGCCAGTTCGAGGAGCCAACGGGTTTCTTCGAGGGTCTGGCGAGCCTGCACCGCAATGGACCCGTCGATGCCCTCGGACGCAAGCAGCGGTTCGAGATCCTGGGGCAGGAAGTCGCGGCGCAATGCGGCCATTTTATCGTCGATCCAGCCGTATTCTTTCGGGCTGTATTCCCAGAAGTGCTGATGTGCGTCAAGGCGCATGGTCACTCATTATCCTTGCCGGTTTGCCGGGCGCAAGTGTCGGTTCGTCACAGAAAAGGGTAAACCTCCGCACCTCGGCGGGTAGAATGCGGTCGCATGATCCGGATAATTGCGTTCATCGGATTGCTGCTGGTCTCCGCACAGTCGCCGACAAATGCGCGGGATGAACTGTCGGCAGGGCGTAAAGCCGCCCATGACGCCCGGGAAGCGGGCGATCACGCCGGGTATTTGAAGGAGGCGCTGAAAATCAGGACGCTGCTGAACAACTATCCCAGCGCGATCCTGTCCGTTGCGCGCGGATACATGGAGGCTGGAGAGAACGAAAAGGCGCTGGATGCGCTGATGGAGTTCGCGGATCTGGGGCAAATGGACGATGGCATGCTCGACGGCAGCAACAAGACCTTTGAAGCACTTGCCGAATCGCCCCGATATAAAAAGGTTCTCGACAGATTCAGGCAGAACAAAACACCGGTCTCGACCGCGGAGATTGCCTTCAGCCTTTCGGATCCAGGTCTGGTGGCTGAGGACATCGACTACGATTTCGCGTCGAAGGCATTCCTGATCACGAGTGTTCTGGAGAAGAAGATCGTCCGGGTGAGTGAGAAGGGCGGCGCAACCGACTTCGCTGCATCGCCGAGCGGCTGGCCGATGCTTGCGATCAAGATTGATGCGGTGCGAAAACTTGTATGGGCGACTGAGGTCGCGCTGGACGGCTTTACGGCAGCTCCGAAAGCGGATTGGGGAAAGTCGGCTGTTCTGTGCTTCGATCTCAATTCGGGCAAGCTGCTGCGAAGAGTGGAAGGGCCACCGGGCGCCGCGCTCGGAGATCTGGCTCTGGATACCAAAGGCGATCCGATCGTCAGCGACGGTCAGAAGGGCGGCGTGTACAGGCTGCGGGACGGAAAACTGCAACTGGTGAATGGCATGGACTTCATCTCGCCGCAGACTCCGGTGATGCTTGATGACAAGCATGCCCTTGTACCGGACTATCTCAGGGGCATTGGAGTCCTCGACCTCGAGAACGGCAATGTGAGGTGGCTGAAGTCTGAAGGGATCGCGCTGAATGGTGTGGATGGGCTGTATTACGGTCACGGATTGTGGCTTGTACAGAACGGGACATCTCCAGAGCGCGTGCTGCGGCTTTCGCTTGATCCATCGTTGATGCGCGTAAATCCGGGCGCGATCATAGAACGAGCCACGCCGACGTTAGGTGATCCGACACATGGAGTGCGTGTCGGTGACGACTTCTATTACATTGCGAACTCGGGATGGAGCGAGTTGGACGAACACGGTCACGTGAAGCCGGGATCGAAATTGACGCCGGCACATGTGATGCGATTCAGGCCAACCTACATCTTGTGAACCATTCAGAGTCTGTCCCGACCGGCGCGCTTTATAGTGCGTATATGTTCTCCGTGCGTGTTTTGACCCTGCTTGGGGCATCCGGGTGTGTTCTTGCGGCTTCATCGTTGACAGCTCAGAAACAGACCATCAGTCTCGACGAATATCTGAACACCACGGAGATCACGGGGACGAGCCTTTCTCCGGACGCATCGGCCGCAGTGATTGCTACGGAAACTCCTGATTGGAAAGCGAACAATTTCCGACACGATCTGTGGATTTGGACCGAGAAGGATGGGCTGAAACTTCTGACGCGCTCGGGAACGGATGAGCGGCCGCAGTGGAGTCCGGACGGAGAATGGATTGCGTTCGCTTCGGATCGCATGCCATCTGGGGATTCGGGAGATTCGGATTCGGACAAGCCGAATCGCGTGTGGCTCATTTCTCCGTCGGGAGGCGAGGCACTTCCGCTCTACAAGGAGAAGCTGGACGTGCAAGCATTTGCGTGGGCTCCGGATGGATCGGCGATTTACATTTCGGCGAAGGCCCCGCAAACACATGAAGAGGAAGACCGGCAGAGCGATGAATGGAAAGACGTGGTGCGCTGGCGGGAGCAATATCGCGGAGACCTGCTGCTGAAAATTGCGATTGCGCCAGCGCTGGCGCGGGCGATAGCAGTGCCGCTGGCCAAGGAGGCTCCGGGCAAGGCCGCAGGCGATGCCGAGCCCTCGTCGAAACTCCCTGAAGGTGCTTCGATGATTGCAAAGTGCGACGTCGCGATTGCGGAGATTGCACCGGCACCGGACGGAAAGCAGATTGCGTTTCTCACCGAGCCGATTCACAAGCGGATCGAGAATCCGGCTGACTACGAGATTTTTTTGGTCGGCGCGCACGGCGGCGCTCCGAAGCAGCTAACGCACAACTCGGCGATGGAGTCGAACCTGCGGTGGTCGAAGGACGGACAGTGGATTCACTTTGCTGTGAATGCAGCGAATGGATCGATCGACGGGAAATATCGCGACGTGCAGGGACGTCTGTTCCGGATGGATTCCTCGACGGGAAAGATCGAGCGGCTGGGATCTTCGTTTGACGGTTCGCTGGATCAGTACGCGCTTCTTCCCGATGGACGCGAAGTTGCGCTTGGGCTGAAGGGGACAGAGGTACAGCTCTATCTGATCGACGGTGAGAAGGCTACGAAGCTGCCGGGAATGGCGGGGACGTACGCGGGGCTGGAGCCGGCACGCTCGGCGAACTCGCTCCTAGTGCGCCATTCGACGATCAATGATCCGCAGCAGGTTTATCTAATGACCGACCCGCTGCAGCCCGACAAGCTGAAGAAGCTGACGAACTTCAATCCGGTGTTTGCTGAGCGCGCCCAGCCGGAGTGGCAGCCCTACACGTGGAAATCGGATGACGGGCAGAGCGTCGAAGGAGTGCTCATATTTCCCCCCGGTAAAAAGGGTGCAAAGCACCTGCGCATGTTCACGTTCATACACGGTGGCCCGGCGGATGCGGACGGCAATCACTTCGGTGCGAACTGGTATGACTGGGCGACGCTGGCTGCGGACAATGGCTGGCTGGTGTTTCGGCCGAATTATCGGGGATCGACAGGGTATGGCGATGAGTTCATGCTGGGCATCGAGCCGCATCTTGTCTCGAAACCCGGACGTGACATTCTTGCGGGAGTGGATGCACTGGTGAAGGATGGGTACGCCGATCCGGATCATCTTGCGATCGGAGGCTACAGCTACGGCGGATACATGACGAACTGGCTGATCACACAGTCAACGCGATTCAAATCAGCCGTGACGGGCGCCGGGGCCGTGGAGCACGCAGCGAACTGGGGCAACGACGACATGACGTGGGATGACGCCTGGTACCTGGGCGGAAGACCTTGGGAGAATCCGCAGCTTTACCAATCGGAAGCTGCACTCTTTCAGTTCGACAAGGTGAGGACGCCGACACACCTCGTGCAGGGCGGGGCAGACGTTCGTGTTTCGTATCTGGAAGGCGAGACGATGGAGCGGGCGCTACAGTCATTGGGTATTCCGCACACGTTCCTCGTGCTGCCGGGTGAGGGACACGGTCTGGACAAGAACCCGTGGCACGGCTATATCAAAGTACGGGAAGAGCTGAAGTGGTTGGAGAAGTACGATAAGCAGTAGGCTCTTGTAACAATTCCAGCGGACGCCGGTCAAAGCAAACTGAAGAGATTCAGGTGCATTGCGGAAGGCATCATCTTAGCCACCTGCCGCGTCTCATGATTTGTGCTGAAGCTGAGCACCCCAGAGGCGCATCCTATCCTATAGGAAACAATGAATCCTGTACTCGACCAGGCTCGCCACACCGCATTTCAGCAGACGTTGCTGAGCGCTCGCCGCACCATGATGCTCAGCGAGATCCTGAAACTGGCGATCGACAGCTTTGCCGCAAGCAAGCTGCGTTTCGCCCTGACCGCTCTGGGTATGGTGATTGGTACGGCCTCAGTAATCCTGGTGGTGACGATCGGGCTGACCGGACGGCAGTTCATTCTGAATGAAATCCAGAAGATCGGAACCAATCAAGTAGAAGTGGAGTACTCGGGCGGCGGCGCCGTGGGTGCGGAGAAGGTGGTGTACAACGACTTTCTTACCCGCGACGACGAGAAGGCTGTGCTCGCGGCGGTACCAAGTGTGGTCGCATCATCGCCGGTGCTCCAGTCACACGACCGGATCAGTTTTGGCGGCGGCGTTGTTAAAGACACCTTGGTGCTCGGAGTAAGCCCGCAATACCGCGATGTGCGCAACCTCATCGTGCTTTCAGGCCGTTTCTTCGACGAGCAGGACGAGAATGCACACATCAAGTGCGCAGTGGTCACTGTGCCGTTTGCCCGCGAGATGTTCGGGTCCGCGGATGAGGCCGTTGGAAAACAGTTCTCAATTCTGGGGATTCCCTTCACGATTGTAGGCACCTTCAAGGAGAGCGTCGACACCTTCGGACAGACCGAGATTGCTGATCAGACGATCTTAATTCCCTTCTCCGTAGCTCGCTACATCACGGGAACCGACAACGTGAAGCAGCTCTATTTCAGCATTCGAAGCATGGACGAGGTCCCCGATGCGACGCGCGAGATTCAGCGAATCATCCAGGGGCGTCACAGGCCGAGCTCGGTATACAAGGCGTTCGATCTGCGCGAACTGCTTTCGACAGCAAACCGAATCTCGATTGCATTGATCGCCGTGCTGGTGATGGTCGCGGCGGTAACGCTCGCTGTTGGCGGCGTGGGCATCATGAATATCATGCTGGCGAACGTGCGGTCCCGCATACGCGAGATCGGCATTCGCAAGGCGCTGGGAGCAACGTATCGCGAGATCAAGCTGCAGTTTCTGGCTGAAGCTGTAATCATCTCGCTTGCCGGCGGGCTGGTGGGGTGCCTCGTGGGGCTGGCCGTGCCGTTGTCGATCCGCCTCTTCTCGGATTACTCACTGCCAATCTCGTTTTGGTCGGTGGCGATTGCTTTGGCAGCAGCAACTGTAGTTGGAGTGGTGTTTGGAACGGTGCCGGCCACGCGTGCCGCGCAGCTGGATCCAGTGGAGTCACTGAAGTATGAGTGAGGACAATAACCCGAAGCCCGGAGCTAGCAACGATCCAGAAGAGCCCATGCAAGGAGTCAATCTGAAGCTGATTTACAGCCTGATTGCACTCGCGATCTTAGGTGCTGTTGCTGTAGCGTTCTTCATTGTGCTGCCCTTCTACCGTCATTGAGGGCTCCGAGGGCTTTCACTTCCTGCGGATCGGCTCTCCCTCAATGATGGGAGCCGGATGCCGTTGTGCGCCGCTGGCTTCGATCTTCTTCGATTTCCGGTAGACATTCGCAACCGCCAGTGTCCACAGAGGAACGAAGTTCAGTCCCGGAACCAGTTCCCCCAGGAACGAGGGAGCGAACTCCCAGTGCCAGCCAAGCAGGTAAGTCAGCACGCCAGCGATTGCGAGATCCAGGACATCGTCAGCGGGTGAAGCCGCACCTTCGATGAAGAGAGGAAAGATGGCCATCTGAACGACATCGGCAATGACTGCGAGGGCCATGGCTGCGCGCAGCTTCAATCCCGACGGGATGGTGAGATCACCAGGTTCCACAGCA
>Ga0068857_100001958_pt1 | contig 16631 bp, 12 predicted proteins | sample KBSCornC72_FD_66591 | JGI IMG/M metagenome (GOLD analysis project Ga0068857, IMG submission 66591) | Corn rhizosphere microbial communities from Kellogg Biological Station, Michigan, USA - KBS Corn C7-2 | ecosystem: Host-associated > Plants > Roots > Rhizosphere > Soil ...
GCACAAGAACGAGATCGAGGCGATGGGCGTCGCGAAGTTCAACGACGCCTGCCGCACCTCCGTGCTTCGCTATACCGAGGAGTGGCGGAACTACGTCACTCGTCAGGCACGGTGGGTGGACTTCGACCACGACTACAAGACGCTCGACCTCCCGTACATGGAGAGCGTCATGTGGGCGTTCAAGTCACTCTGGGACAAGCGCCTGATCTACGAGGGCTTCCGCGTGCTGTGGTACTGCTGGCGGTGCGAGACGCCGCTCAGCAACACGGAAACGAAGATGGACGACGTCTACCGCGACCGGCAGGACCCCGCGGTGACCGTCGGGCTTCCACTCACGTCGACGCGGCCCGAGCTGCAGGGCGTCGAGGCGCTCGTGTGGACGACCACGCCGTGGACCCTGCCATCGAACCTCGCGGCCGCCGTGCATCCGGACGTCGAGTACCTCGTGGTCGAGGCACCTAACGGCAAACGCTATCTGCTCGCGGAAGCGCGTGTGTCGGCGTATGCGCGCGAGCTGGGCGAGAACCCCCCCGTTCTCGCGCGCTTCACCGGGAAACAGCTCGTGGGCACGCGGTACACGCCGCCGTTCGACTTCTTCTACGGGAAACAGCCGAACGCGCACCAGGTCCTGCTGGCCGAGTACGTGACGACCGAGGATGGCACGGGGATGGTCCACATCGCGCCCGCGTACGGCGAGGAGGACAAGGTCGTCACGGACGCCGCCGGCATCGAGCCGGTGACGCCCGTGAACTCGCGCGGCGAGTTCGACTCGCAAGTGCCGCCCTACCAGGGCCAGCACGTCTTCGAGGCGAACAAGAACATCATCCGCGACCTCAAAGCGACGGGCGCCCTGCTCCGCCACGACAGCTATCAGCACTCGTACCCGCACTGCTGGCGCTGCGACAGCCCGCTCATCCAGCGCGCCGTGAGCTCGTGGTTCGTGGCGGTCACGAAGTTCCGCGATCGGATGGTCCAGCTCAACCAGCAGATCCGCTGGGTGCCGGAGCACATCCGGGATGGTCAGTTCGGCAAGTGGTTGGAGAACGCGCGCGACTGGTCGATCTCCCGAAATCGCTATTGGGGCTCGCCGATTCCCGTGTGGGTCTCGGACGACCCGACGTACCCGCGCGTCGACGTCTACGGGTCGCTGGCAGAGCTGGAGCGCGACTTCGGGGTGAAGCCTAACGATCTGCATCGCCCCGGCATTGATCAGCTCACGCGGCCCAACCCGGACGACCCGACCGGCAGGTCGACCATGCGTCGCGTGCCGGAGGTGCTGGACTGCTGGTTCGAGTCGGGGTCGATGACGTTCGCCCAGGTGCACTTCCCGTTCGAGCACAAGGACTGGTTCGAGCACCACTATCCGGGCGACTTCATCGTCGAGTACAACGGCCAGACGCGCGGGTGGTTCTACACGCTGCATGTGTTGGCGACGGCGCTGTTCGACCGGCCGGCATTCCGCACATGCCTGGCCCACGGCATCGTGTTAGGCAACGACGGGCAGAAGATGTCGAAGTCGCGGAAGAACTATCCCGACGTGCGCGAGGTGTTCGACCGTGACGGCTCCGACGCCATGCGCTGGTTCCTCATGGCGAGCCCGATCCTTCGCGGCGGCGACCTGATCGTGACCGAGGCCGGCATTCGCGATGCCGTTCGTGAGGCGCTACTGCCGCTCTGGAACACGTACTACTTCCTCGCGCTCTACGCGAACGCGGAGAACATGGATGGCGTGGTCCGCACGGACTCGACCCACATCCTCGATCGGTACATCCTGGCGAAGACGAACGAGCTGGTGACGGATGTCGAGGCGCAGATGGACCGGTACGATCTCGCGGGCGCCTGCGCGACGGTGCGTGAGTTTCTCGAGGCGTTGACGAACTGGTACGTCCGCCGTTCGCGGGACCGCTTCTGGGCGGGCGACCGGGACGCGATCGACACGCTGCACACGGTGCTCGAGGTGACGTGCCGCGTCGTCGCACCGCTCCTGCCGCTGACGTCGGAAGCGATCTGGCGCGGTTTGACCGGTGCGAGGTCTGTCCACCTGGCCGATTGGCCGGTCGTCGACTCGCTGCCTAACGACTCGGCGCTCGTGGGAGCGATCGACCGGGTGCGACAGGTCTGCTCGGCTGCCCTGGCACTGCGGTCGGCCAACAAGCTGCGCGTGCGGCTGCCGCTGGCGAACCTGCGCGTCGCGGCCGCGGATGCCGATCGTCTCGTGCCGTTCGTCGACCTCATTCGCGACGAGGTGAACGTGAAGGACGTCCAGCTGACGACAGACCTCGCGGCGCACGGCTCATTCGAGGTGACGGTGAACCCCCGAGCGGCAGGCCCACGGCTCGGCAAGGACGTGCAGCGGGTGATCAAGGCGGTGAAGGCGGGTCAGTGGACGACGTCGCCGTCGGGTGGCGTCGTCGCGGACGGCATCGAGCTCAGGGAGGGCGAGTTCGAGCGGCGGCTCGTGTCGAAGGACGCGGGCGCGGCCGCCGAGCTGCCGGGAAGCTCCGGGATCGTGGTGCTGGACACGGCGGTGACGCCGGAGCTCGAGGCGGAGGGGTTGGCGCGGGATCTCGTGCGCGTGGTCCAGCAGGCGAGGCGGGACAAGGGCTTCGACGTGTCGGACCGGATCCGCCTAACGATCGATGCGCCGACTTCCGTGTCAGCAGCGGCGCGAACGCACGAGAGTCTCATTCGGAGCGAGACGCTCGCGCTCGATGTGGGCTATGGCTCGACTGGTGATGGCGTGGCGGGGAAGGTTGGCGAGGGCCTGGACGTGCGGGTCGAGATTGTGAAGGTGTGAAGCGGCGGCGGGCGGCGAGCCCACGCTGATCTCGTGGGCCGGTGACGGTTCCGCCGGTCGACGGCGCCTTGCCACCAACGGTGTTGACTCGCTGGACGAACGTTTTCAGGGGCGAACAGCAATGGCGGCGAGCCCCGACACGTCGCATGTTGCGCCGCCGCGTCCCCGCGTTGAAACGATAAAATTCGACTCTGACCCCATTTACATGATCGGGCGTCATGCGTGCACCGTCACACGCTGGTGTATCACCCTTGCCATGCCGGCAGCGCTCGGGTGCGAGCTGCAAGCGCCCGCCACGAGCGCGCCATCGAAGTACCTGTTCGTGTGGGCGGGTCCCCAGGAACACGACTCGTCAGGCGCGGGCGCTCATCACGCGGCGAGCACCGACGACTTCCTCGCGGTAGTGGACGCCGATCCCGCCAGCACCACGTACGGCAAGGTGGTCGCGTCGAAAGACGTCGGCATACCGGGCGCAATGGCACATCACATCGAGCTGTCGCTGCCCGCTGGTCACGCCCTGTTCGCCAGCGATTTCATGACCGGACAAGTCTTCCTGTTCGACGTGACCGATCCGCGCGCGCCGCGCGTGAGTACGCGCATCGACAGCGTGCCGGGATATCGGCGTCCGCATAGCTTCGCGCGCCTGGCGAATGGGCACGTGCTCGCGACGCTGCAATTCGGAAGCGGCTCTGTTCCCGGCGATCCGGGCGGCCTCGCGGAATTCGACGCGGACGGACGTCTCATGCGCACGAGCTCCGCGGCCGATGCGCGATTCGCCGGCGCCCGCATTCGGTCGAACGGCATCGAGCTCTTGCCCGCCATCGATCGCGTCGTGACGACCAGCATGCCGATGGATGACGAGCGGACCGCGGACGTGCTTCAGGTCTGGCGGCTCTCGGACCTGCGCCTGCTTCATACCATTGCGCTTCCGGTACCGGCGGGCGACACGGTCGTGCACATGCCGTACGATTCGCGAGCGCTGCCGGACGGCCATTCGGTCATGGTGAACACCTACTACTGCGAGCTCTATCGGCTGTTCGACCTCGACACCGAGAACCCGCGCGCCGAGGCTGTTCACCCGACGCGCGCGCTGCACGGCGAGGGATGTGCGGTCAGCGCGGTTGTTGGACACTATCTGATTGTCCCCGCGGCAACGGCTCACGAGGTGGTCAGCTTCGATGTGGCTGACCCCGCGCGTCCGACGGAGGTCTCGTCGCTTCCCGTGGATTCCGCGTTCTACCCGCACTGGATTGCCGTGGACCGGGGCAGCGACCGGATCGTGATCAACAGCTCGGAGCAGGGCGAGCCGCGAGTGCTCCTTGCGCACGTCGATCGCAGAACCGGGAAGCTGTCGGTCGATCCGAAGTTTCGAGAGGCGGGCTCAGTCAAGCCCGGCATCAGCCTCGACCACGAGGAGTGGCGACGCGCGGGCGCCGCGCCGACTGCACACGCGGCCGTGTTCGGCGGTGTGCGCTGAGCCCAACGGGTGGTGTCCGGGTCGATGGGTGAGTAACCTCCTCGTCTGCTGGTCGCGGCGTGCGCGCGTTCATCTTCGACGAGGAGGCAGAGTGCTCTTCCACATCACACAGGTTCATACGCCCGAGACGTGTCCGCGGGATGAAGGTGGGTCGAACTCGTTGTTCAACCCTAACGTTCCCGGGCTCAAGCTCATTGGTCGTTACGGAGCGAACGCGCAGCACACGCTGTTCTACATCGTGGAAGCCGACGACGTGAACGCGGTCCACAAGTTCCTGTGGCCGGGGTTCAAGAAGTGCACGGCGACGGTGACGCCCGTGAGTGAAGTGCCGGTGCCGAAGGACTGATGATCGGTGCGCGGGACCTCTATGTAGTGGATATCGCTGCAGCGCCCGCAGGAGATGTCGATATGCTGCAACGGCCGTAGACCTCAACTCGAGGTCAGTGCGTCACTTGGTCGCGGTGGGGGGACACGCTGGCGGAGATTTCCGGCAAGCGCTCGCAGGGCTTTGTCCGCCTCACCGCCTATCGTGACATTAAATGGCGTTAGGCAGCAACAAGCTTCGCCGGGATGGACGCGTCCCGAACTCCAACCTCTCTACGACGAACATCCCAAAGCGAAGACCTGACCGCCATTCGCGACATCGGCGAGGTCAGTCCGGCTGGCTCCGTGCCGTCGGCATTCACACCGTCGAGGAACGGAATAACGTTAGGCAGGCGACGCATGACCACACCTGACAAGCCGCCGAGTCAGTGCAAGAAGCCATCCGGCTGGATGGGCAGACTGATGCTGTGGTCCATGAACCGCCGCCATTCCGCGCTGACCGACTGGGGACTCCAGCACGTCCACATCAACCCGCGCGACATCGTCCTCGACGTCGGTTGCGGCGGCGGGCGAACGGTGGCCAAGCTCGCCGCCCTGGCAAGTGACGGGAAGGTCGTCGGGGTGGACTATGCCGAGGCGAGCGTGGAGGCGAGTCGTAACGAGAACGCGACGTGGATCGAGCGCGGCCGAGTCGAGATCCGGCAAGCCTCAGTGTCCGCCCTTCCCTTCCCCAACGACACCTTCGACCTCGTCACCGCGGTCGAGACGCACTTCTGGTGGCCGGACCTCGCGCACGACGTACGGGAAGTCCGGCGAGTGCTGAAGCCCGGAGGTCGCCTCGCCGTCATCGCAGAGTTCTACGATGGCGGGAAGCACGCGAAGTATGCCGATCGTCTGTCGAACGCAATCGGCATCGCGAGCTTGACCATCGATCAACACCGGGACATGCTCGCGATCGCCGACTTTGCTGACGTGCAGGTCACCGAGGACGCCGCGCGCGGCTGGCTCTGCGTGTTAGGCACCAAACCGCTCGGCAATTCCGCCGTCGAGGGCGAACGCCCCACGCACGTCGCGTAACACAGCCTCCGTTGTAACGCTCGCGTGCTCGTTCCCCGCGCGCAGAACATCCACGACGTACGCCCGGTCGCACGCGAGCTCGGCGCGACGTGCGCGTATCGGCGCGACGACGTCTTCGAGTACACCCTCGAGTCGCCGCTTGAGCGCCACATCTCCCAGTCCGCCACGCCGATACTGCTCTTTCAGCTCGCTCACCGTCGTTAGGTCCTCGTCGAACGCGTCGAGGTAGGAGAAGACGACGTTCCCCTCCACTCGACCCGGGTCCGACGCGCGAACGTGACGCGGGTCGGTATACATCGCCTCTACCAGTCGCCGGATCTCATCGGCCGTGGCGCGCAGCGGGATCGCGTTCCCAAGCGACTTGCTGGCCTTGCGGCCGTCGACGCCCGGGAGGCGTGGTGTGCTCGAGAGCAGCGCGCGACACTCGGGCAGGACAGACGTTCCCGCGAGGCGATTCACCCGCCGGACGATCTCGTTGGTCTGCTCGATCATCGGGAGCTGGTCTTCGCCAACGGGGACGAGCGTCGCGCGGAACCCGGAGATGTCCGCGGCCTGGCTGACCGGATAACACAGAAATCCCGCCGGGATGTCGCGCTCGAAGCCGCGCAGCTCCACTTCCGCTTTCACCGTCGGGTTGCGCTCGAGCCGAGACACGGTGACGAGATTCAGGTACAGCACCGTCAGCTCGGCCAGTGCGCTCAGTCGTGACTGCACCGCGATCGTGGTCTGCGCAGGGTCTATCCCGATGGCGAGGTAATCGAGGGCAACCTCCATCACGTGCCCGGCGACGTCCGCGGCCCGTCCGCTCGCGTCGGTGAGCGCCTGGAGGTCGGCGATCAGCAGCGTCTGCGCGCAGTGACCCTGAAGGGCGAGTCGCGAACGCAACGAGCCTGCATAATGCCCGAGGTGGAGCGAACCGGTTGGGCGGTCGCCGGTGAGGATGACGTCAGTCGGCCGGGTCTGGCTACTGCTCTCGCCGACGCGCGAGGGCGCGAGAATGGTTGTGGACATTGGTGTGAAGCTCCTCGAGAGTACAAACAAGTGAGCGAGGTCGGCTCGACACCGGGCGAAACGCAAAGGGCCGCTCGATGACGAGCGACCCCGGGGTTGTGCGCAGTGGACGGACGTGCGCTAGCGGGCCGCTCGGGAAGAGGGCCACTGCCAGGGCGTCCGTGAAAGCGCGATCGAGCAAATCATGCATCGAATGATAGCGGGCGGCGTCCTTGAAGTGAAGGTTTGTGTATCCTAACGGCGACACGGGACAATGCTCAGACCGGCGTGGCGACGCTGCTCTCGCGCAATCGGTGCGACTCTCATCCTTGCGACGAACGCCCCGTCCATGGCTGCCCAGGCAGGCGACACGATCTCGCGGCCACGCGTGCCGGTCCTTAGCGACACCGGCTTCCGCTTCCACGGCTATCTGCGATCGGGCTTCGGCGTGGACGGTAGCGGCAAGGGTCAGCAGCCGTTCATCGCCCCGCTCGCCGGTTCGAAGTACCGTCTGGGCAACGAGGCCGAGACATACCTCGAGACGCTGTTCGCCTACGACGCGACATCGGACGGAGACAATCCGGCCTACTTCGACACGCAGGTGCGATTCGCGTACGTGACGCCGACATCGCAGTCCAACACCTTCGCCACGACGTTCTCGCTCCGCGAGGCGTACGCGCTGGCGCGTCGCGTCTGGGCCGCACAGCCGACGGCCACCTTCTGGGCCGGGGCGCGCTTCTATGATCGCTACGACGTGCACCTCACCGACTTCTGGTACCGCGATCCGAGCGGCTTTGGCGGCGGCGTCGAAGACATCGCACTCGGCCGCAAGACGATGCTGGCGCTCGCGTGGATCGGCGGCACGCAGGACCAGCTGGACCCAAATGGCACCGTGCCGCCCGAGGATCTGTTCCGCTTCAACAAGAACACGCTGGACGTTCGCGTCTCCAACTTCGGCGTGGGTAAGGGCGTGGGATCCGTCGCCCTCGACCTGTCGCACTTCAGCGGCGACGAGGTGACCACGACCGGCGCGCCGATCATCGCGGAGAACAGCACTGGTGTGTCGGCCGCCGCGACGCTCGACTGGCCGTTCACAGGGGGACGCAACAGGTCCGTGGTCCAATACGGCACGGGCGCCGCGTTCGACTTTCGATCGATCCTAACGACGCCCGCGGGACGGACGTTCTCGCCGGGCGAGACGGTGCGTTTCAACGACGTGTGGCAGTTCCGGGTCCTGAATGACTTCCTGTTGGACGAGCGCGGGCCGTGGGCGCTGCAGGCGTTCACGCTCTACCAGGAGCTCGAGAACGGCGCTGCCACGGACAGCCGGATTCGCTGGGCGTCGGTCGGCGTTCGACCCGTGCGCCAGCTGGGGCGGTTCTTCTCGCTGGCGACCGAGGCGGGCTGGGACTACACGGTGCAAGGCAACCAGCCGGGCGGCTCGCTGATCAAGCTGACGGTGGCCCCGCAGATCACGCCTGCCTTCAAGTTCCTCAGCCGACCGTCCCTGCGCACGTTCGCTACCTGGGCACACTGGACGGACTCGTTCCGCGGTCGCATCGCCACGGCGACGAACCCGAACGCCATTCACGGCAGCGCGTTCGGCGTGCAGGTGGAGTCCTGGTGGTAAGCGCGCGCGTTTATCTGCTCCACGGCCCGGGGCGATGGCACGGGGGAAGAAGTGGTCCGTCCCGACCGCGAGTCGTTCCGCTTCGGGCTCAGCCTGTGTCCGTGCACCTCGTGGCGCTGGGGACCTAACGAGCGCGTCATCGATTGAGGCCGTGGCGACCTACGCGAAGGTCTACTCGGACCTGCGCGTGCACGATCCAGGCTACCCGACGCCGGCCGAGCTCGAGTCGAAGATCCGCCGCAGTGGCAGTCGATCGATCAAAAGGTCTCGCAGAAAGCGATCCTCTCGCCGTCCGGGGACCAGGACGACACATACGCGACCTATATCCGGCCCAACTGGCCTAACGTGAGATCCCTGCCGGTCGGTGGCGGGCGGCGGCGCGTTGGTCTCCGGGGCCGCGGCGACGGTGAGCGCGGAGAATGCGCTCTACTACAGCGCGGACTGGACGAAGCAGCACATCTCGAGCCGCGGCGCGTTTGGCGTCTTCTACCGCGTCTATCGCCCAGAACACGCCGACCTTTTACCTCTGAGGACTTTCTCGAGCGCGTGGAACGAGCAGCGGTCACGAGGTAACTCGACATATGAAAGAGCGGCGAATGGTATGAAGACCGCTGAACACGGGCGGCAACCACGAACGCTGAACACGCAGACGGCGCTTCGCGCCGGGCGCTGGGCACGCTGAACGGCTCGAGCGGTCCGGCTCAATCGCCAGCGGCCGAAGGTTTGATAACGGCCCCGGGACGCTCACGGCTGGTCACAAGCTCCATGATCACTCAGCGGCTTCAGCGGCGGCGCGCAGCGCCGTAAGCGTGGTCAGCGCTCGTGGTTCCAGAGTATCCAACGCGTCACGCCATTATCCCGAAGTCAGACGCGTTCCACTAGCTCGTCCGAAAGACAAAGAACGCCCAGCCGTTCGGGGGCTGGGCGTTCGTGTTGCCGGCAGCATTCTCGTTAGGGATTGTAGATGACCTGCGACTGAGGCGTGATGAACCATCCCACGAATGCCGGCGTCGCGTACTGGACGTTGACTGTCTGGCACGGCGGCTTCGGTAGCCAGTGGTTCGACGGCGCCTGTACCTCGCACACCGTGTACGTGCCGGGCGCTCCCAGCTTCATCGCCACACGACCTGGCCGCGGATCGTAGTCGCTCGGCCCGTTGTCGTCGATCGACGTCTTGTTCAGGCCGCGCTGGTATTGCACGGTGAACTTCGCGCCGGCGAGCGGCACGTAGTTGTTGCTCGCGTCCAGGACGCCTTCGGTGACACCCCAATTCATGCTGGAGGGGAGGTAGTTCGCGAATTGGCCGCCCTGGCCGATCCCTCCCCAGTTGATGACGACCGAGTGGCAGGGCTGCCCCGCCGGCATCACAAGCCCGGTCGGCGCCGAGGTCTGGCAGACGGTCCAGGTTCCAGGGTGAGGCAGGCTTCTCTGCAGCTCGCCATTCCACGGATCGCTATCGGGCCACTGATTGTCCGTGACCGCGCCGCCCTGTCCGAGCGAGTCCTTCACGGTAAACGCCGACCCTGCACCCGCCAGCGTGCCCACGTTGGTCACGGCGGCCCATTGGATGTACGGCGGGCGCGGGTTGAAGAATGTGAAGGTGAGGTGGCCGCCGGGGTTCAGATACCCCGAGAAGCACTGGGCGCCCGCGGCGGGCGAGCCGAAGCCCTGCGCAAACCCGGCCTGACAGACCTTGTACTGCCCCTGGCCCATCCCGATGAGAGACACCTTGCCGTACGCCGGATCGCCGTCCTCAGGATAGCTGTTGTCGTAGAACAACTTGTCGTAGCCGTTCGGGCCAAGCACCTCGAACATGGCGTCGGGATACTTCACGATAGCGTCGTTCTCGTCCACCACCGTCCAGCTGATGATCGCGGGTGGTATCTGGCCGATGCCCCCTATTAGCGCGTTCGCTGTCGTGGGCTTGGGGGTGGGCGACGTGGGCTGATCCTTGTCGCAGGCCGCAAGGCCGCTTGCGACGAGGAGGGCGCCGCCGAGAACCAGCTGACGGCGACGAGCGGTGGAAGCCAGCGTATCGAACATAGGAGGAATCCTCGTTGATGTCGGTGGTGCCTGGTCCGGCATCGCGCAGTCGTGCGCGGCGGGTCAGATCAAGCGCCGACAAGAAAACGAGGCGCGGTCGCCTGGAGATCACCACGGACGACGGAACGCCTGGGTGATTCGCAGGTGATTCCTCCTTACCTGCACGGGTGAGCCTTCTACGATATGATAGTCCTGCTCATTCGCTCGTTCGGTTGCCTGTTCTTCTTTTCCCTCGAGCTACGTGCGACTTCTCTCCGCAACGCCCATAGTCCTGCTCGCGAGCGCCACGATCGCGATGCCGGCGCAGGCACAGCAACGCACCGGCGCTCGCGCCAGCGTGCCATACGTGCCCGGCGCCACCTGGGAACGGCGCGATCCCGCCGCCGCCGGCTTCGATCCCACGCGCCTGACGGAGGCCATCCAGTTCGCGATCCAGGCCGACGCGAAGGCGCCGCGCGACATGGAAGTCTCGCACTACCAGTCGTTCGGGCGCGAGCCGTACGGTCAGGGCATTGGCCCGTTCAAGCCGCGCGGAGAGCCTACGGGCGTAATCCTGCGCGGCGGCTACGTGGTCGCGACATGGGGAGAGCCCGATCGCGTCGACATGACCCACAGCGTCACGAAGAGCTTTCTCTCGTCGGTCATCGGCGTCGCGTTCGACCGTGGTCTCATCCCCTCCGTGCGCGACACCGTATGGAAGGCGATGGCGCCGATCTACCGACTGCGGCTGGAGGCACCAAGCGAGCCCGGAACCACCGCCGGCGAGTCGTACTTCATCGACCCGTTCGCAACGCCACACAATCGCGAGATCACGTGGGACGATCTCCTGCGGCAGACGAGCGACTGGGAAGGCACGTTATGGGGCAAACCCGATTGGGCCGACCGTCCCTCCCAGAACCCGGCCGATTGGCGCACGCGCAAACGCGCGCAGCCGGGGACGACGTATGAGTACAACGACGTCAGGGTCAACGTGCTCGCGCTCGCGGCGACGAACGTCTGGCGTCGCCCGCTGCCGGAAGTTCTGCGCGACGACATCATGGATCCGATCGGCGCGTCGGCGTCGTGGCGGTGGTTCGGCTACGACAACGCCTGGATCACACTCGATGGCCGACCGGTGCAGGTCGTGAGCGGTGGCGGGCACTGGGGCGGCGGCATGTTCATCAACGCGTGGGACATGGCGCGTTTCGGCCTCCTCACGCTGCGTCGCGGCGTATGGGGCGACAAGCGGATCCTGAGCGAGGCGTGGGTGAAGATGGCGCTGACACCGACGGCACCGCAGCCGACCTACGGGTTCATGAACTGGTTTCTCAATACCGACCGGAAGTGGATGCCGAGTGCGCCGCCTAACGCCTTCGGGCACGTGGGGAACGGGACGAATCTCGTGTTCGTGAGCCCGGATCAGGACCTCGTCGCGGTCGTGCGGTGGATCGACAACCCGTCGATCGACACGTTCCTCGGCAAGCTTCTCGGCGCCGTCGTGAAATAGTTTCCATGGCCAACTCCCTGCTGTTCACACCGTTCACCGTCCGCAACGTCGAGCTCGCGAACCGCATCGTCATTGCGCCGATGTGTCAGTACTCCGCGGTCGACGGCCAGATGACCGACTGGCACGTCATCCACCTCGGCAGCCTCGCCCTGTCTGGCGCGGGGGTCCTCATCATCGAAGCGACCGCGGTGGTGCCCGAGGGGCGCATCACGTACGCCGACGTCGGGCTCTGGTCGGACGAGACGGAGGAGGCGATCGGTCGGACGCTCGAGTCCGTGCGTCGCTGGTCCCGAATGCCGATCGCGATTCAGCTCGCCCACGCGGGCCGCAAGGCGTCGACCGAAGTCCCGTGGAAGGGTGGCAAGCAGTTCCCGCCGGACCACCCCAACGGCTGGCAAACTGTTTCGGCCTCCGCGCTGCCGTATGACAAGGGCTGGTACACGCCGACCGCCCTCGACGCCGAAGGACTCGCGCGCGTCCGCGACGCTTTCGCGGACGCCGCGCGACGTGCGGCACGTCTCGGCATTGACGCCGTGCAGGTCCACGGCGCGCACGGCTACCTCTTGCATCAGTTCCTGTCGCCGTTGTCCAACGCCCGAGACGATGCATACGGCGGAAGCCTCGAGAACCGGATGCGCTTTCCGCTCGAGGTGTTCGACGCAGTGCGCGCCGCGTTTCCCGCGGAGCGATCGGTGACGATGCGTGTGTCCGGAACCGACTGGGCCGAGGGCGGATGGGACCTCGAACAAACGATCGCCCTCGCCCGCGCGCTCGAGACACGCAAGTGCGACGCGATCCACGTGTCGAGCGGAGGTCTCACGCCACGCCAACAAATCCCGCTGGGCCCGAGCTACCAGGTGCCCCTCGCGCGCGCGGTGAAGCACGCGACATCAATGCCCGTCATCGCGGTCGGGCTCATCACCGACTTCGAGCAGGCCGAGGCGATCCTGAGCACTGGCGATGCCGATCTCATCGCGCTGGCGCGTGCCATTCTCTTCGACCCACGATGGCCGTGGCATGCGGCGGCCCACTTCGGCGCGCGCGTCCGGGCGCCTAACCAGTACCTGCGGTCGCAGCCGAGGGAGTATCGCGATCTATTCGAGGTGGCGGAGTGAGGCGATAGGCCGTGCGTCGCCGTCAGCTCATCGAGATCGAAGACCAGTCATGGTGTCCGGCCGTTGTCCGCGACGGGCTCACGGACTACCTGCAGTTCGTCACCGACCACACCGAGCCGTACGCACCGGCGGCTCGCCTCCTCGCCGAAGCATTGCGAGTCAGCGTTGGTGTGGCTCGTGACGCCGTTCATCCGACCGTTCCGCTGGTCGCGGCTGCTGCTGACCTATTTGCTTCCCGTCATCCCGACGGTCGCGTTCATTGACGGCGTCGTGTCATGCCTGCGCACGTACACGCCCGACGAGCTGCGCGAGCTGGCCAGGTCGGTCGATGGTGCAACCGGGTACGACTGGACGGCCGGGCATGCCGGGGGCGGTCCGATCCCCATGACCTACCTCATCGGTTTGCCCGTTAGGCGCGAGAGGCCTTCGCCGTAAGCAGCCCGCTCTTGCCCGACGCGTCGGCGACGCGCAACATAACGTGGCCGGTAAAATTGTGGCCGGCCTTTCGCGGTACGCCCGACAGTGAATCCTCGAGGTACAACGTGACTTCTCTTCTCCACGGGCGGACGTTGGCGATCGCCGGATCGCTGCTCATCGCGGGCTTCGCAGCGATCGAGCACCTCGCGCCCGCGGACGTTCAGACCCGCGCGCCCAAGAATCTCTTCGACGGGAAGGACCTCAAGGGCTGGCATGTCGATGTCCCCGCGCTCGACTCCAACCCTCGCGGCCGCAACCCGTTCATCGTGCGCAACGGGATGCTCGTGAGTCTCGGTGAGCCGCAGGGGCATATCATCACGGACTCGAGCTATCGCAACTATCGCCTCGAGGTCGAATACCGCTTCCCCGGAAAGCCGGGGAATTCCGGCGTACTGGTGCACGCGTCGACCCGGCGGGCGCTGTACAAGATGTTCCCCAAGTCCATCGAGGTGCAGATGGAAAGCGGGAACGCCGGCGACTTCTGGTGTATCCTCGAGGACATTCGCGTGCCCGACATGGAGCGCCGTCGCGGCCCGCGAGCGAACTGGGGAACCACGGAAGGCAAAGAGCGTCGCATCGTGAACCTGACCGACAATTCCGAGAAACCGGTCGGGCAATGGAACACGATGGTGATCGAGGCGGTTGGCAGGTCGATCAAGGTGTGGGTCAACGGCGATCTCGTGAACGATGGCTCGGAGGCCACCGCGGATCATGGGCGGATCGCGCTGCAATCAGAGGGATCGGAGGTCGAGTTCCGGAAGATTGCGTTGACACAGAAGTAGAGCGGCCCGTGAGACGCTGATGAACATACCTGACGAACCGACCGATTCTACGCTGCCGGCGCCTAACGACGACCGACTCGGCATGAACGAGCCGATCTCGCGCCGCGACTTCGTCAACGGCGCGCTCGTCGCTGGCGCCGGGATGCTGCTGAATGGTCGCGTTGCCGCGATGGGCACCGCGACTCCTGCCGAGGCCTGGAATGGCTACGGCGGCGTCGGCGACTATCACGCGTCCAACGGCAACACTTACGACGTCATGACTGCCGCGCACGCGATGCGCGACGGCGCGTTCGAGAAAACGGCCGCCACGGATACCGGCGAGACGTACGATCTCGTCTCGGTCGGCGGCGGTTTGAGCGGTCTCGCGGCCGCGGTGTTCTTCCAGAAGAACAAGGGCGGTCGGTGTCTCGTCCTCGACAACCACCCGATCTTCGGCGGGGAAGCAAAGCGCAATGAGTTTCTCGTCGACGGCCAGCGGCTGATTGCTCACCAGGGCTCCGCCATCTTCCTCGTGCCGCGGAAGGGTGGCTACACCGATCGGTTCTATGAGATGATCGGGATGGACCGATCGACGTTCGACTACCAGACGTGGCGCGGACCATCGCCGGCGATGGCGCTGCACCAGAGCCCGTACGCCGAGCCCAAGGACTATGGGTTCTACTTCGGGCCGACGTTCGGGAAGCGGCCCGGCGTGTGGGTCGTCGATCCCTGGGGCCGTAAGCTCGAAGGTGCGCCACTGAGCGATACAATGAAGGCCGACCTGATGCGATGGCGCACCGTGCCCGACGACGGTCCACGACCACAGACGGAAGGCGACGACGTCTCACGTCAGCTCGACAAGATCACGCTCGAAGAGCATCTGATGGCGCGTCACCGGATAACGCGCGAGACGGTGAGGAAGTTTCTCTCACCGGTGGAAGGCGGCGGCTACGGTCTCGGACCGGACGCGCTGTCCGCCTACTGCGCCTACGCGATCGAGACGGAATTTCCCGGCGACGGTGACGCGACGTTAGGCGACCAGATGTTCCCAGACGGGAACACGGGGTTCGCGCGGTTGATGGTGAAGACGCTCATCCCGGATGCGTTCGCCGGCCCTCACACGGTGGACGCGGTGTGGCAGAGCCGCGTGAACTTCGCCGCGCTCGATCGGCCGGGACAGCACACGCGTGTCCGCCTCAACGCGACCGTCGTGCGCGTCGAGCACCAGGGCAACCCGGCCACCGCGCCGCACGTCGTGATCACGTACGCGAAAGGCAAACAGCTCTTCCGTGTGAAGGCGCGTGCCGTGGTGATGGCGGGTGGTAGTTGGACGAGCAAGCACATCGTACGCGACCTACCCGCGAGCCATCGCGAGGCCTACGCGCAGTTCTATCGATCCCCGTGTCTCATGGCGAACGTCGCGGTGCGCAACTGGCGCTTCCTGTACAAGATGGGAATGTCGGGGTGTCGCTGGTTCGACGGACTCGGCGACTACCTCTCGGTGCGACGGATGGCCACCCTGGACGGCGTGAGCCCCACGATCGGTCCGGACTCGCCGACGGTGCTGACGATCAAGGTGCTGTTCGCGCAGCCGGGGCTGCCGATCGCCGAACAAGGCGCGCAGGGACGGGCGAAGCTGTTGGGGACATCGTTCGCGCAGTACGAGCGTGCGCTCCGCGAGCAGCTCGCCGACATGTTCGCGCCGGGCGGGTTCGATCCACGTCGCGATATCGCGGGGATCATCCTGAATCGGTGGGGCCACGCGTATGTGAATCCCCAGCCGGGCTTCTTCTTCGGCGTGGACGGGAAGCCGGCACCACGAGACGTGCTGCGCGACGCACCGCATGGTCGCATTGCGTTCGCGAACACCGACCTGGCGGGCGCCATGGATCATCGCAACTCGATCCGCGAGGCCGACCGGGCCGTCAGAAAGCTGGTGGGAGCCTAACGATTCTACATCACCGGCATGCCGCCGATGCAACTCTCTCGCCGGGCCTGGCATCCAGAACGGAGGGGTCGATGTGGAACCAGGTTTCGATCGTGAAGGTGGCGAGACCCGAAAAAACCTTGCTCAGGGCCGAAATGCAGGAGCATGCCAGCCGTCATTGCACGTAAGTAGTTGGATAGCTGGCGAGTCGAGTTCCTTTGCAATTCGTGGGTGGACTTGATCTCGATCACGATGCAATCGTCGACCACCATATCGAGACGCTGCTTGCCAAGCTCCCCGCCTTTGTACATCACACTGACCCAGACCTCGCGAGCCACTTTGTGCCCTCTCGCCAACAACTCGCGCTCGAGCGCCTTGACGTAAAGGTGCTCGAGGAACCGTATCAAAGGGTGTTGTAAACCTCGAAGAACGCACCGACGATCGAGTAGATCAGCTCTTCGAGTAGCAGTGGTGGGCGGCGCATCCCGCAAAGTCGTACCTGTAGCCCTAGGGAGCACCACCGTTCC
>Ga0068857_100001960_pt1 | contig 16629 bp, 15 predicted proteins | sample KBSCornC72_FD_66591 | JGI IMG/M metagenome (GOLD analysis project Ga0068857, IMG submission 66591) | Corn rhizosphere microbial communities from Kellogg Biological Station, Michigan, USA - KBS Corn C7-2 | ecosystem: Host-associated > Plants > Roots > Rhizosphere > Soil ...
GGGCGGTGAACCAGGCGGAAGGGGCGGGGGAGTCGGAGTCAGGGAAAAGGGAGGGAGGCATGAGGCTAGTTTAACGAGACAGGGTGCGGGAACGAGGGAAGAAAGGGATTGAGGACAAAGGGACCAGGGATTGAGGATTAGGGATTGGTGACGAGGAAGGGGCGGAGGGGGCAAATGGCGCTCACAAACGTGTTTGGCGGGCGTCTACAGAGATGCGAGTACGTCTCTACCACCGGAGAAACTTCTCGATGGCAACCGATGCTCTGAGCTACCCTTCGACGACAAATGGACTTGCTGGAGCACTGACATGGCCGGCCAAAAGACCTGTACAATCTTCGGCAGGCATGGCGTCACGAGCAATGGACGGACCAGATCGCGCGCAGGAGCGTCTGCAGGCGCGGGCTCCGGAGATGGAGCTTATCCGCGAGGCGCAGGCGGGGTCGCGGGCAGCGTTTGATGCGCTGGTGCGGCAGTATGAGCAGCAGGTTTTACGGCTGGCGTTGCATCTGACGGGTTCTGAGCACGATGCCGAGGATATTTACCAGGAAGCGTTTCTGAAGGCGTTTCGGTATATCGGGAATTTCCGGTTCGAGTGCTCGTTCTATACGTGGATCTACCGGATTGTGACGAACCTTTGCCTGGATCAGCTGCGGCGGAAGAAGACGCGGCGCGAGGACCAGGCAGTGGTTGTGGATCAGTCGGGAGACGAGATCGATGTGTTGTCGTCGGTTTCGGACAACCGGTCATTTTCGAATCCTGGGAAAGAGCTGGACCGGAAGGTTCTGGGCGAACGGATCCAGGCTGCGTTGAGCAAGCTGACTCCGCGGGAGCGGATGGTTTTTGAACTGAAGCATTATCAAGGACTCCGGTTGAGAACGATCGGAGAGATGTTGAATACGACGGAAGAGACCGCCAAAAATACGCTCTTCAGAGCGACGAAGAAGTTGAGGACTCAGCTGGCGGGATTGCGGTAGAAGCACTGCGGTGAAGGCCGGAGTGCGGGCAACAATTTTTGAGGCGTAAGGACGTAACGAGATGAACTGCGAACTTGCACACGAGCGGATCGTGCTGGCGGCATACGGCGAGCTGCCCGATGAACAGGCACACGAGCTCGATCGGCATCTAGCCGCATGTAACGACTGCAGCCAGGAGCGGGAACAGCTGCAGGCGCTGAAGACGCTGGCGATGGCGAATCCTGTGACTGAGCTTGATCCCAACTTTGTTGCGCGGTCACGGATGCGGCTGGAGGAGGCGCTGGACGCGATTCCTCCGAAGCGGTGGTATGAGCGCGTAGGGCAGCGCATGCTGAACAACTTTGCGAGCCTGCAGGCTGCTCCGGTAGCGGCGGTTCTGCTGCTGATTGTGGGCGGCGGGGCGGGAACGCTGGGCGGCTACGAATATGCTGCGGCGCGCGCGGCACATGCAGCGGGGCGGGCAGCTGTAGCGCAGGCCAAGGTGGATGCTGCCGCGCAAGAGCATTCGGGTCCAGCTGAGATTGCGAACATTTCGAGCATCGAGCGCGAGCCGAATAGCGAGATTGTTCATGTGACATTCAATCAGCTGGTTCCGCAGCACATCCAGGGTTCGCTGGACGATCCGGGAATCCGGCAACTGCTTCTGCTGGCGTCGGCGAATGCGGCGTCTCCTGTAGTTCGTGACGATTCGGTTGGCCTGCTTGCGGCGGAGTGCCGGGCGGGACACGGGTGCCAGGGCGAAGGGATCCGGGATGCACTGATGGTTGCGCTTCGTTATGACAAAAGCGTGACGGTGCGGCAAAAGGCGCTGGAGGGTCTGCAGCCGTATGTGGCGGAGGACATGCGCGTTCGGGATGCGGTGCTGGAGGCATTGCTGAGTGACAGCGATGCGCGGATCCGGACCGCGGCGATCACGATATTGGAGCCGGTGGAGGCGGACACGAGCGTAAGACAGGTATTGTCTACGGTGGCAAATTCAGACCATAATCCCCACATCCGGACGGTGTCGCGGCAGGTACTAAGCCGGGCTCCGGAGATTCAGTAAGGCAGCCGTGTTTTGTGCTGCTGAACGACCCTTACTTTCAGGCAACCACGCCGTCCATAAAAGAGTGTGGACCTGGATGAAGGAGAACGAAGGAAGAACATTTATGAGGCCTACCATCCAAGTCGGAGTCGCGCTGCTAGGAGCCGCAATCATCCTTGCGCCGAACGCAGGGCGCGCGCAGTTAACGCGTATCTCGCAAATTGTTGATGAACCCAGTCCACTGTTGCACTCGGGAGGCGCCTCGCAGGGGTATCTCGGGGTGCTGGTGGGGGACATCGATAACGATGCTGCAAGCAAACTGAAATTGAAAGATGCGCGGGGCGCATTGGTCACGCTGATCGATCACGATGCGCCGGCAGCGCAGGTCGGGCTGCGGGTGAACGATGTACTGCTCGAGGTGAATGGGCAGGCCGTTGAAGGCGCGGAGGCGTTCGGGCGGATGATGCGCGAGATTCCTCCGGGGCGCAAGATCACGCTGGTGGTGAGCCGCGATGGCGCCACGCAGACGATGACGGTGCAGCTTGTGGATCGCAAGAAGCTGGATACGGACATCTGGAACAAGCTGAACAGCGGAAGCGATATCAGTTCGCCGATTACCGGGCTGGGAATTTTTGGCTCGGGCTCGGGCGGAGATGCGCCTCTGCCGGGTGGGTTCCATATGCCGTTTGTGGGCAACAGCTCGCTGAAGGTGGGCGCGCTGGTGGAACCGCTGACGGCGCAGATGGCAGATTATCTGGGCGTAGCGAATGGCCTGATGGTGAAGCAGGTAGCGCGTAAGAGCCAGGCTGCCGTGGCCGGGATGAAGGCTTTCGACGTGATTCTCAAAGTCGGGACGGAGAACATTGCGACGGTTTCAGACTGGGATCGCGCGATGCGGGCGAACCAGGGGAAGACCGTTGCGGTCACGATTCTTCGCGATAAGAAACAGCAGACGGTGACTCTGCTGGTGGACACGAAGAAGAAGGGCGCGGTTGAGTTCGAGGGTGTTTTCGGAGATGGGGACTGCCCGTTGATGGCGTTCGCGGATGGGAATGCGGGGCTTGGGTTGTTGCCGGATCAGTCTGCGGCGGAAGAGATGAGGAAGCAGGCGGAGTCACTGCAGCGGCAGATGGAGCAGTGGAAGAACGATCCGCAGGCGTGGCATTTTGAGATCTCGCCGGAGCAGGTGGAACAGTTCCAAAAACAGGCGGAGCAGTTTCGGGATGCGTTCAAGGGGCAGAATTTCGGCGGCCAGAATTTCGGCACTGATCCGAAGCAGATAGATGAGCTGCAGAAGCAGATGCGGGAGTGGCAGAAGCAGTTTGACGGCAAGCCGTTTGTGTTTGACCAGAAGCAGATGGATGAGTGGAAGCGGCAGATCGAGAAGATGCAGGAGTTCGGTTTCCATCAGATGGTCTAAAAGATAAGTTGCAACGCGACACTGAGGGGCGCTGCCGATACATGGTGGCGCCCTTCGTGTTTTGTGCGGACCTGCGATCAGGTTGGCTGTTTGACGCGACGAGCGCGAACGGCTTCTGCACCGCCAAGTGCTTCGAGGCATTGCATCAGAGTACGTTTTGTTCGTTCGTAGGCGGCTGAGCCGATGTTCTTTTGCAGGCGGCGATGAATGCTTGTGCGGATGCGGCGGGAGGCGTGAACGCCCTTCCAGCCGCGGGCTGACAGGCGGATCATTTTCGAGCGGCGGTCCTGACCGGCGGATTCTTCGAGCACTCCCAGGCGTACAAGTTCGGCGACGGATTTCGAAGCTGCCTGTTGCGTGACTGCCATGCGATGGGCGAGTTCGGTGATGGTGCGCTCGGATTCGATTAAGTGCTGGATCACATAGCCGTGGCTCTCGCGCAGGTTTTTGAAGCCGGCGCGGGCCATCTGAGCCATAACGAGCTGGTTGACACGCAGACCAAAGAAGAGGCCGAGGTGGCCGAGATCAAGGCCTGTGAGGGATGGTTTTTCTGATTTAACAACCATGGTTGTGTATTATATTCGCAAGATTGACTGTGGAGGCCGAAAAGTGCTGATAGAGGAGTTGTTCTCGTCGGGAGTGATGCAGATGGGATCGTCGCGGGTAGATCCGGGACGGCAGGTCGGGGTTTTCAACCCAGCCGCGGTTGCGGGGTTGCCGGAGTTGCGGGCGGCCAGGATGAAAGAGTTCAGCTGGATTGCAGGCGAATGGAATCGTGAGAATGTTGTGCCTGCGACGAAGTCAAATCCTGCGTACGTCGATGTGGGGAACGGGAAGTTCTCGATTTGTGAGAAGGGAGACTGGATCTGCATGGTTGCGGCGGAAGGGCGGGAGATACAGCAGATCACGTTTGATCCGTTCAGCAGGCAGTGGATGTATGTGCTGATGAACGGGGCGTACGGAATCTTACGATCGCGCGAGGGGTGGAAGGGGAATAAGATTGCGTTCACGGGAACGATGACGATGCTGGGCATCGAATGCGAGTGGCGGATGCAATGGACGAAGGAGAGCGAGGATCGGTTTTCGTTTGTGAATGAAGAGCGCTGCGCAGATGGGAGTTGGGACTACATTGATGAGTGGCACTTCAAGCGGAAGGGATGAGCAGTCCGGGCGGTTTGGTGAGGGTCGCTTTCCAAAAGCAATTGCGGGTCTTTCGACTGCGGTCGTTCGCCGAGGCGAACGACCTTCGCTCAGCATGACATTCGGTGTTGCGGGTGCGAGCGGTGTGGCTGAGATGAGTGTGGGTCAGCGGCTTCTTGAGAAAAGCAACCGCTGTCTATCGTGCCTGATTATTTTGGCGGTTCGAGGATGAAGCCGGGGGTAGATCGGGCGATTTGCAACTCTTCTTCATTCATGTCGGGTGAGACATCAGCGAAGAGAGGTGTACTGAGATAGCGCTCGCCGGTGTCGGGCAGCATGCAGAGGATGGTGGAGCCCTTGGGCGCTTGCGCAGCGACCTGGAGGGCGCCAGCGAAGGTTCCGCCGGAGGTGATGCCGACGAAGATGCCTTCCTTTTTGGCGAGTTCCTTGCTGCAGCGCATAGCATCTGCGTTGGAGATGCGGAGGACCTGGCTTACGGCATTGGAGGAGACAGCATCGCCGGTGAGCTTGGCAATGAAGTCGGGGCTCCAGCCTTGCATGGGGTGCGGTTTCCAGCTTGGGTGAGCAACGGCGGCGGAGCCGTCGGCATTGCGCTGCTGCTCGATGCCGCTGGAGAGCATGGGGGCATCGTCGGGTTCGCAGACGATGATCTTGGTATCGGGGCGCTCTTTTGCGAGAACGCGCGCAACGCCTTTGAGAGTTCCGCCGGTGCCGAAGCCGGTGACCCAGTAGTCGAGGCGCTCGCCGGCGAAGTCCTTGAGGATCTCCTGCGCGGTGGTGCGGGTGTGCATGTCGGCGTTGGCTTCGTTTTCAAATTGGCGGGTGTAGAACCAGCCGTGTTTTTCGGCGAGTTCTTCGGTCTTCTTGACCATTCCGACGGCGCGGCCTGCAGCAGGAGTGATGATGACTTTTGCGCCGAGGAAGCGCATGAGCTTGCGGCGCTCGATGGAGAAGGTCTCGGCCATGATGACGACCAGCGGGTAGCCTTTAGCAGCACAGACCATGGCGAGGCCGATGCCGGTGTTGCCACTGGTGGCTTCAACGACGGTCTGGCCCGGCTTGAGTTTGCCGGTGCGTTCGGCTTCTTCGATCACGCCAAGGGCAAGGCGGTCTTTGACAGAGCCGAGGGGGTTGAAGGCTTCAACCTTTACGTAGAGGTTTACGTCAGGCGGCGCGAGCCGGTTGATTTTGACAACCGGGGTGTTGCCGACGGTTTCAGTGATGTTTGCGTGCTTCGCCATTCGTAGACCTCCGCGATGGAGGTGATTGTACAGGGGGCAGGGGGCGAGGGGACAAGGGACTAGGACTAAGGGGCTAGGGACCCAGGGACAAAGGGATTAGGGATTAGGGACTCAGAACTTCGATTCGAGACGGCGAGGGTGGATCGAGACGAAGGCGCTCTGGTTAAGCTGGCTTACGTTCGCCAGGTGCAAAAAAGACGGAGGCTGCCTGCAGGCAGGAATTCACCTGAAAGACACTGGCACAATCGAAGCCGGTTCTCCTGGCTTCGCAAGGTGCCGATGAGGATCAACCTTCGGTAGCGGAACGCGCCGGCAATCACCTGACTTTGTTGTCACCTGGTGGCAGCTGAGGCGCCTGGTCGTTCTGTATGGAAGCGAGGTAGCTGGTCAGGCTATAGATCCGCGCATCCGGTGCACGGTGAAAACTCGATCGAAAAAGATCGCCCCAGATGGGCATATCGGCGGTGCCGTGCGCGTGTCCCTTAGTTCCGAAGCGCAGGATTGCCTGTACGTGCACATCCGGATACTTGCCGTGGTTGCGCTGTGCAAGTGTCGTCAAATCTGACAGCGGCGATTTCAAGAATTCGCTTGCAGGCCCATTCCCTTTGCCCTGAGGTCCATGACAGGCAGCGCAATAGTCCTTGTACATCTGCGCGCCTGAAGTCGGATCGCTGGGCGGCGGTGGCTTGAGAATGAGTTTCTTGTTCTGTGCGAAGCTTGAGGCGCCGCATGTGGCGAGCAGCAGCAGCCCAAGGAGAGCGAGGTCCCTAGATTTCGTTTGCATGGCTTCCTCCCGGACGAAGTTCCTGTTTTGAGAGGCGCAGTCCTTCAGAGACGAAGCATCTGGACTGCGATCGCCCTGCCGAGGGCCAAACTGATGTGGATTCGCTGCGGGGACCTTGGCCCGAAGACGCAGGGCAGCAGATTCTTTATCCGCCACGATCGTCATCTGTGCAGTGATGGGTATTACCTAATTCTGTGATGGCAGAGTCGCAGTCCCGGAGAGGGTTGGTGAAACGAAGCTCTCTTCTTTCGCGCTGGCTTAATCTAACCGCCATAGCAAAACGCTTTTCCTAGACCACCTTTCTTTCCGTGGAGCATCTGAGCGGTCAAGCTGATGCTGATCGCACTTCCCCTTTGCGATCTTGCAGGGCGCTCGGGCCTTCAGGAGTATCCATGAAGCACATTCTCCAGACGGGCTTAATTGCGGTGCTTACGTTAACCGCGTTGACATCATCCGCACAACAGAACTTCCAGAAGAAGTATTATCCGTTCGACAATCTGTTTCCAGTTGTTCAGGTTGACCTGAATAATGACGGCATCCCCGACTTCATTGCGGAGACGCGCAGTTCTCAGATCCAGGAACTCCTATCAACGGGATCAGGAAACTACACCTCGAAAACTCTCACCGTGAGCGGAAGCGGAGGCGGTTACCCGGTTGCCAGCGGAGACTTCAATAAGGATGGCAAGGCCGATGTGATCTTCTGGCCTACCGGCATTGCCTACGGCAATGGGTCGGGCGGTTTCAGTTCGTTCAAGTCCACAGCCTGGCAGGACAGCAGTTATTACACCCAGGCAGTGGTCGCGGACTTCAACCGTGACGGCAAGCCGGATTTCGCGCTGGCATACCAGAACCAATCTGTCTTTCGTGTATTGCTGTTTTTGAACACCGGAAGCGGATTCAATTCGCCGAAGACAATCTACTCGCAAAGCGTACCGTCGGGCTCCAGCCCGGGATACGAGTACACAACTCCGCTGGATCTGGTGCTCGGAGATTTCGACGCCGACGGCCGTGCGGACCTTGTCGTACGCACGACTGAGAGCGATCCGAATGATGTGACCGCGGCATTGGTTACGTTATCTGCCTTATATGGCGATGGCGCCGGCGCCTTCACTCGGAAGACGATCACGGTGAGCCACAACACGGTTCGTGAGATCGCAGCAGCGCGCCTCAATGCGGACGGAACGTCAGACATTGTGGCGAATGGCTTTTCGGCGGCGTATCCGATCCGCATCTACTATGGACGAACAGACCGGACGTTCAGTGCTGTAAGTCAATCTGCCGCGAATGATGACTCGATCAACCCGATGCTCGCGGACTTCAACGGCGATAAGCGGAAGGACATCATCTATGCCGCCCAAACGGGTGCCGCACAAGATAACATCGGTATCAGCGAACTCTTTCGCACATCAACCGGAAGCTACACGCAACAGCCATTCTTTCCCAATGACAGCTATAACGCGCAATCGGGAGTGATTCCTTATTCGCAGACATTCGTCGGCGACTACAACCGCGACGGCAGGCCGGACGTGGCGTTGATTTCTTCTGAGAACCAGCTGGAACATCCGAGGAGCGTGGTGATCATGTTGAATGAAGGCGTGACTCCGAACGGAACTTGTTTGACGCCGGCTGGCGCAGGTATTGCCGTATGCTCACCCACATCAGGCGCTACGGTCTCCAGTCCGGTGAATTTCGCTTTCAGCGCGAACTACTTCTATCCGCTGCGCAAGACAGAGGTCTGGATTGACGGCGTGAAGAAGAGCGAGTTGTACGAGGCATTTGCGACGGAGGCATTCCACAATGCAACTCTGACGCTCGGATCCGGCACACACACTGTTGGCCTCTTCGCGGTCACCTATGACGGCAAGTTGCTGCTGCACAAGTCGTACAGCATAACTGTCAAATAGCTTTTTCGGACGTCGAAGCTTTGAGCGGTATCGCTCTCATCGGCTATGGCATTTTCAAAACAGCGATGGGCGGGAGGAACTGCCGAGGAGTGAGGGGTCGACGTTTGCGGTGGTGTGCGTGCCTTCGCCGCCACCCCAGGCATAGATTAAGGATAGGACAGGGAGTCCTCCGGCGTGGACGGTGAAGCCGGCGCTGAAGCTGTGGCGCAGGTGGTCGATGCTGATGTCACCGCGGGAGAGTCCGATCTTCGCTTCGTCGGCGGAGAGGAGTGCGCCAATGGGGAGCTTGCCCAGGGAGTGCTCGATGGTGCCCTGGAAGAGAAGCAGGTTAGGGCCGCGGAAGCGGTAGTCGGGATAGCTGGGCAGGATGGGCGTGCCGTTGAGATCGGAGCCGCCGATGGTGGGCGTGAAGTAGAAGGGGACCTGGCTGCCTTTGCCTGCGAAAGATTCAGAGATGAAGGCGCGGAGGCTGATCGAGCCCTCGAGTTTGCGGGTGAGTGATGCGCGAGGGCACGGCATCGGCTGGTTTTCGCGGCCTGCGCCTCCACAGTAGTCGGGCGTGTTGTGGGAGAGCGTGGGTGTCGCGCTGCTGCCGTAGTATTTGCCGATGGACTTGGACAGATGGGAGAGCGGGATGGAGTGATTGAAGTCGAGGTTGAGGCGGCGGAAGGAGTAGCGGCTGTCTCCGGGCGCGAAGAACTGCTGGAACTGGAGAAGGTAGTTGAGGCTGATGCGGTCCCCGAAGAAGGAGGGGACGAGGCGTATGCCTTCGGAGGGTTGGAAGTATGTGGGCTGGTGGGTCAGGCCGGGGGCTGTGGTCTCGCTGAAGAGCGCTTCGATGGAAGGGATGTCGTGTTCGCGGCCGGAGCGAACGGAGGGGAAGCGGCCGTTGAGTTCGGCGAGGATGGCAATGACGGGGGACTTCCCGGAGATGGAGATGGGAAAGGCCGTGTCGGCGCCGGTGACGTTTTCTGAGAAGCCGAAGGTGGTGTGGGTGAGCGGCGTGGTTGCGGGGCCCAGGCCGAAGTAGTCGACGCGATTGAGCGAGATGCTCTGCGAGTAGAGATGGAAGAGCGGCGCGACGTGGTAGCTGTTTCCGGCGGGGAGCTTGTAGGCCTTGAGGTAACCGCCAGTGCGCCATGAGCCGTTCATCGTGGCGACGGCGTCGAGGCTGAGGTTGGTGCGCCATTCGCTGGCGAAGTTCTTGTGTTCGACGAAGGCGAGGCCGAAGCCCATTCCGTTGTCGGGAGCGAGGCTGCCGAAAGCGAGATGGAAGGGCTGGCCGAGGACTAGGGTCTGGCCGCAGTCGGCGAATTTCTTAATTTGCGAGCAGGCTTTGAGGGCGGTGCCTTCGCGGCGGAGGTCGGCCTGGAAGCGGGACTCGTTCTGCGCGCTGCAGAGCGCGGCGAGAAGTAAGAGGACGAAGCAGAGAGATGCGATTCGATTGATTTGGGCCATGGGGGATGGGCTCTCGTTATTTCTTTTTCGAGGATTTGGATTTCGAGTTTTTGCGCGACCTTGTGCGGGACTCGCTGGCGGCGATGGCGAGGCCTTTGGCCGGGGTGCGCGTTGCGGCCTTCTTTGCCGAGATGGGAACGAGCTTGGGCTTTGCGGGCTTTTCACTGACGCCGGAGCGGAGCAGGCGAGTCATGGCAGTGATGTAGAGGGCGGCTTCGTTTTCTGTGGTGATGCGGTGTTGCGGAATTTTCTCTCGCTGCTCGGGAGGGAGCTTTTCTTCGACGTGCTTGAAGTGCATGACCTGCGCCTTGATCAGGTCGGACATGGGACGGCCTTTGTGGAAGGCCTCTTTCGGAGTTGGTGGGACTGGGATGACTTCCATCGATGCTTCTCCTGATTAGTTCTTCTTGAACTTCGGACACTGATCATCGGGTCGGATATTGGGTTGATCGAGATAGCCGAGGAAGGTGTTGGCGGCGAGCTCGCGTTTGGAGCGCTGGGTGTAGTTGCCGAGGAAGTGGTCGGTCATTGTCGCGGGGATGGATGCGTGTTCGAAGACTTCATTGATGACAGAGCCGCGCTCGACCCAGGGCGAGACGAGAACTGCGGGAACGCGAACGCCCAGGCGATCGAAGTAGAAGGGGTCAGGTGTTCCCGTGGCGCTGGGCTGCGCGACGAAGGGCGAATCGGGAGTGCAGGCGGGCGGCGGGACGTGATCGTAGATGCCGCCGTGCTCGTCGTAGACGATAAGCAGAGCCGTGTTGGGCCAGAGCTTGGCGTTGTTGCGGATGGCGTTGTAGACGTCTGCGATGAACTGCTCGCCGGCACGGACGTCGTGGTCGGGATGCTGGTCGCTGGCGATGAGCTCGCCCATGCCGTCGGGCGAGTCGTGGTCGGTATAGTTGGGCTCGATGAAGGAGTACTCGGGAAGCTCGTTCTTATCGCAGGCATCGAGGAAGTCCTGGAAGGTGCCGAAGAGGGACGGCTGATTCTTGAGCAGGTTGACGACTTCAAGGGATGAGCTGGCTTCGTCGAAGTAGTAGAGGCGCGTGGAGTGGCCGGCTTCGTTGAGCCGCTCGTAGATGCTCTTGAACTGCTTGTTCCAGTAGAAGACGTCCATGCTGACCTGGCCGAAGGATGTGCCGTAGTGGGCGAAGGCGCGGTTGCAGAGGGTGGGGCCGGGGATGGAGGAGAACCAGCGATTGAAGACGGCGTACTCGGTGGCGAGCTTGGAGAGGACAGGCAGCTTGTCTGGCGGGAAGTAGTTCATGATGAGGTGCGAGTGCTTCACACTGCGCTGCTGGTTGAAGTAGCTTTTGACGAAGCCCTGCATGGTGGCGGTGCGGTTGGAATTGTGGCCAGAGGAGACGCTGCCGAAGATTTGCAGGTCGACGGCGGGGAAGTGGTGGTCAGGATCGGGATCGAGCTGGCTCTGGTATTCGGCGGTGGGCGAGACGGAGACGGGGACGCCGGTCGAGTCAGGATTGGTTTCGGTGCCGTCGAGGCCGTCGATGGCGGGGTTGAGGCGCTTGAGGGCGCCGAGCATGTGGTCGAAGGAGCGGTTCTCCATCATGAGCACGACGACGTGCTGAAGCTGCTGAAGTCCTGGGAGCTTCGGGTCCGGCATCAGTTTTGATTCTCCGTTGCGAGGTTCTCGAGCTGGGGAAAGAGGGGAGTTGCTCGTGCCTTATCTGGGCGCTTACGCTGTGCCGTTGAGAAACCGGCTTATGAATAGTGATTGTGGCATGGTTGGCGTTTCAAGGAAAGGATAACGAAAGGAAGGAGGCGGATGGAAAAAAGGATGTCACTGGATTGTCAAATTGCCTGTGAGCCGGACTATCGGCGGAGGAGCGGTTGACTTCTATGGAGTACACCCGTACTCTTTTAGAATGCGGTATTCGGCGGAACACAAAACCCGGAACCACGAACGCATTCTGTCTGTAGCGGCGCGCTCTTTCCGTGAGCACGGCGGGGACACCAGCGGCATAGGAACCGTGATGAACAAGGTGGGACTGAAGAAGGGCGGGTTCTACCGGCATTTCAAAAGCAAGGATGATTTGTTTGTTGAAGCGGTGGCGCGGGCTCTGGAGGAGACGGGTCGGAGCATGGAGGAGATCGCGAAGTCCGCGCCCGAGGGGCAGGGTTTGCGGGCGATCATCGAGCGCTACTTGAGTGTAGGGCATGCGAATTCGCCGGGATCGGGCTGCGTGCGCGCGACGCTGGGGCCGGAGCTGGCGCGGAAGCCGGTGGTTGTGCGGCGGAGGATTGAGGTGCTGTTACGGGCGTATCGCGAGCGGCTGGCGCCGTTTATGCCGGGGAAGACTCTGGAGAAGCGGGTGGAGAATTGCGGCCTTTTATTTTCCAGCATGGCTGGAGTGATGATGATGGTCCGCGTTACGACGGACGCGCAACGGCGGGAGCACATTCTGATGGAAGCGAGGAAGATGTTTTTGACGAATTTCGCTGAAGAGTAATTTTTTTGAATCGGAAGAGTACGATCGTACTCTTTAAGTGTATTGTGACCGATTGCGAAGTCCGAGGGAAGACGGATGAAGTGACCGGATGGAACCTCACCAAAGGAGACCTTTCTCATGCCGCGACAGATGATTCTGTTTTTTGTGAGTATCGCGTTTAGCCTGATCGCGTGGAGCGTGGTCACGGCGAGATATATCTGGCCTAAACTTCGCACGCAGACGCCTGCAGAGGCATTGAAACCGATCTTAATGCTGCACAGCTTTCGGTTCATCGGTCTGGCATTTATGGTGCAGGGCGTGGTGTCTCCTGATCTGCCGAGCGCATTTGCGCATGGGGCGGCGTACGGGGACGTCATCGCTGCTGCGCTCGCGTTGCTTGCGCTTTTCCTGCTGCCCAGTGGCGCTGGGATCGCAGCGGCATGGGTCTTCAACATCTGGGGAACGGTGGATCTGCTTGACGCGTTCTATCAGGCCAATCGCGGAGGGCTGCTGGCGGGGCAGTTGGGAGCGGCATATTTTCTGCCGACTCTGATCGTGCCGCTTCTGCTGATTACGCACGTGGTGGGGTTCAGAATTCTTGTCAAGCATCAGCGAGAGGTGTCAGTGCAACATCGGGCGGCGCGAGTTGGTGTGAGCTGACGAGTTTGCGAGCAGCATTGTTACGACTGTTCCGCGGTTCGTCACATCCTGTTCGGTCTTCCTGCGTGCCTCCGGCTAGAATTGGGAGACTCCGGAGGCTTTCGCCATGAAGTTTCTCGTGCTGCTTGCATCAGTTACTCTATCGAGCCACACGCTTGGTATTGAGAAGCCCCGTACTCTATGCCCGAAGACTCATCCGCAGCCAAGCGGGCATAAGCCGTGCGTGAAAGCAGCTAGTTCCGCGAAGTGATGTCGGCTGATGACTACTGCGTTGCAGCGGAAGAAGGCGCGTGGGATAGCGTAAATAGCCGAATACCTTGACGCCTTAGACTAATCATCAACCTTTTCTGGTTCGTGCTCAAAACGTTCCCATGGGCGTCCTAGAGCTACCCGCTCTGCGTACCAGCCTTTTGGGAGATCGGCGAGCTCCGCCAAAGTTGGATCTTTCTCGACCATGTGGTGCAAGCAAGCTAGCTCCGGTCCGCCGCTTTCTATCCCAGTCTCTCCGAGGATCTGCCAAGCGCCGTCGGAAAGGTCGTGCGTTACATATGTGATCCATTCTTTGTTTTCCTGGAGAGCTTTCGAGATGAAGGCCTTTGTGTGGGGCTTGTCTGGGAACTTCCAATCGGAAAAGCGTTCTTCATTTGTTCCAATTGAATCCCAGAACTGATGGTCAATGGGCGTTAACGGCGTACCTGGCTGTAAAAGGGGTTGAACGAAGCGACTCTCAAAGCTGCGTTCCCATTGAAATCGGTTCTGAAGGTCCGGGTAGATGATCTGGAGAGCCGGATATTCGACGCCGTCATTGTACCAGTTGGCGAAATTCATTAAACGCTCCACCCATTTGGGAGCCACGAGCCTCAACTCGCAATCGACGTTCGAGATTAACTCTTTCTGTCGTTCCTTTGTCAGGTCTACGCCCGCACACATTCTGCGAGCAGCCTCATTCAAGCAAAACTTCGCAACTTCAAATGGCAAACCGACGGTGATCAATTCTGGCTGGCCACACGTGTCGTAGATTCCCAGCGAATAGGTCCAACTGAAATCTTCGTTACAATCTCTACCCACCGAAATTAGCGCGCAGCCGTGCTCTTCGATCTGATCGATCGCCCACTCGTCTGTTTTGGTCAACTCCGTTGTTCGCAGATACTTTGAGCGTTCGGTTGCGAACTTCTTGTTCAACTCTGTCAAGTCAGACTCCCAGCTACATCAGTGAGATTACTGTCTCAGGGCTTATCGGGCAGCGTGCTGAGGTAGTGGACGAGGAGATCCAAGTCCTTTCCGGTGATTTTGTCCTTGTAGGAGGGCATGGGGTTTTTGTAATTGACTCCGACGGAGGGCACGGGACTAACGATTGCCTTGCGGATTTGATCGGCGGTGCGCTTCGAGCCTATTCCGTTGAGGGGAGGAGCGAGGTCTCCTCCGGTGCGTCCGATGCGATGGCAGGAGAGGCAGTTGTTGTTCTGGATGATGATCTTCAAGCGCTGGGCGGGGGTGGCGTTTGCGGGCAATGAGGCTGCGGGGCTAGCGACGGCCGCATCGGATTTCGCGGTGGGAGCAGAGACGGCCATGCCGAGAGGGGTGAGGCGGAAGAGGCCGCCGGGGTTTGCGTCTTCGACCATCCAGAGCGATCCGTCGGGCGCTTCTTCAATGTCGCGTGCGCGATGCTTCACGTCCCAGCGGTCGACTGCCTTGGCGCCGCCTTTGCCGTCGAAGACGATGCGGATGAGAGCTTGCGATCCGAGTCCGCTGGCGAAGGCTGAGCCTTTCCACTGCGGGAACATGGATGCGTGATAGAACATGAGATTGCCTGGAGCGATAACAGGCGTCCAGTAGATGACCGGCTTAGCGAAATCGGGACGCGAATCGGGGCTGGGGATTGGGACTCCGTTGTAGTTCATTCCATACACGACCAAGGGCCAGCCGTAGTTCTTGCCGGGTTCGATGAGGTTGAGCTCGTCGCCGCCGCGCGGGCCGTGTTCGAGTTCCCAGAGACGGCCATCGGGCGCGAAAGCTAGACCGTAAGGCGTGCGGAAGCCGGTGGCCCAGGTTTCAGAGGGAGTGAGGTTGGGACCCGGGAAGGTGTAGGTGCGCAGGACGGGGGCGGTCTTTGCGGCCTCGGTGTCGCCGGGTGGATCGATGATGGGGACCTGCGAGGCTCCGACCTTGCCGGCCATGGGATTGCCGGGAGCGGGCTTGCCGTCGAGGGTGAGGCGGAGGATTTTGCCGAGGGGCTGGTTGGAATCTTGGGCGGGCGTCATGCGCTGGCGCTCGCCGACGGCGAGGTAGAGATACTTGCCGTCGGGAGAGAAGGCGATGGCTGCGCCGAACTGGCCACCGTTGCCGCGTGCGCCGTCGCGCCAGATGACTTTCAGGTTTTCGAGGCTTGCGGTGCTGCCGGAGATTTTCAACTGGGCGCGGGCGAGGGCGAGACTAGAGCCGTCGTTGTTGGGGTCGCGGCCGGGCTCGGAGTAGGTGAGATAGATGCTGTGGTCTTGCGCGTAATGCGGTGAGGTGAAGACACCGAGCATGCCGCCCTGGCCTTCCCAGAGAACGGCGGGGACGTTGGCGACGGGCGTTTTCTCTCCCTGCGGGGTGACGAGCACGAGGCCGCCGACTTTTTCGGTGATGAGCATGCGGCCGTCGGGGAGGAAGGCGATTCGCCAGGGCAGGCGCAAGGATGCGACCCGCGTGATGGTGAAGGGGAGATCTTTGCTCGATGGTTGCTCTCCGGCGTTGGTCTGCGCGGATGCGCAAGCGGCGATGAGGGCGAGGAACCAGGCGGCGATAGGGAGTTGTTTCATTCAGAAATTCTTTCTTTACGGATCGGGTGATCGCGAGATCGCAGTCCAGAGTGTGGTTGTGGTGCTGAGTTCAGGATATCGGGCGGAGCTGGGCGGGAGAGCGTCATTCACCACCTGAATGCCGGATTTGGACTAGACTCGCAGCTGTGAGTTGGAGGAGGCGGGATGCGATGGCAGAGAGGTCTTGCGGCTTCGTTGGGACTGGCCATGTGTTGTGTGGCCGCTGCAGGGAAGGATAAGAAGAAGGTCCTTCTTCCGGCAGATGTGCTTCAGGCGAGGACCGTGCTGGTTGTGATCGATCCAGAGGCCGGAGTGTCGCCCGAAGCTCCGTACGCGAATCGAACAGCGCAGGAGAACGTGGAGAAGGCGCTGATGAAGTGGGGACGCTTTGGGCTAGCTACCGATGTATCGACTGCAGATCTGGTGATCTCTGTGCGGAAGGGAAGCGGAAAGATCGTGCAGCCGACGATTGGAGGCATTCCAAACAACAACCGCCCAATCATTTTTGAACCGACTGAATCGGGAGGCCGGGCGGGAGGGAGCAGGGGGACTCCTCCGATGGGCGGCGATCCGACTGCGCCTCGAAGATCAGATCCGACCCCGCAGGTCGAAGTTGGTTCGCGAGAAGACACGTTCGAGGTGTATCGGGGAAAACGGAACAACGCGCTCGATACTTCGTCGGTGTGGCGATACAGCGGGAAGGATGCGCTGAAGGCTCCGGCGGTTCCGGCGGTGGAGGCGTTCCG
>Ga0068857_100001967_pt1 | contig 16614 bp, 14 predicted proteins | sample KBSCornC72_FD_66591 | JGI IMG/M metagenome (GOLD analysis project Ga0068857, IMG submission 66591) | Corn rhizosphere microbial communities from Kellogg Biological Station, Michigan, USA - KBS Corn C7-2 | ecosystem: Host-associated > Plants > Roots > Rhizosphere > Soil ...
CTGCCGCTCCGCGAGCACACGGATCTGCCGGAAGAGACGATCGACATCATGGTGAAGATCAAGCTGGAATTGGTCGGCCTCCGCGAGCACGCCGAGAAAATGCCGGCCGAGCTGTCGGGCGGGATGAAGAAACGCGCCGGCCTGGCGCGGGCGATCGCGCTGGACCCGCAGATCCTTTTTTACGACGAGCCCAGCGCGGGCCTCGATCCCGTCACCAGCGCGGAGATCGACCAGCTCATCATCGACTTGAACCAGAAGCTGGGCGTCACCAGCGTGGTCGTCACGCACGAGATGGATTCGGCCTTCCGCATCGCCCACCGAATGGTGCTGCTGGATCGCGGGAAGTTCATCGTCTCCGGGACGCCCGACGAGATGAAAAACAGCCAGGACCCATTGGTCCGGCAGTTCGTGTACGGGCTGACCGAAGGCCCCCTGACGGCGCGGCGGCGGGGCGGGGCGTATGTAGACGATTTGCTGGGGGGGCCGGACTGATGGCCTTGATGCCCCTCGAAAACACGTTGGCTCAGAATTCCTCCCGTTCGGCAGACACAGGATTAGTCGCACAGGTTGTGCGACAATTGTCGCGCAGTCCGCGCGACAATTGTCACACTATTCTGCCTGGACCGTCGCAAGGCCGTCATCCTGAGGGAGTTTCAACGACCAAAGGATCTGGCTGGAACCATAAAGACTTGGAGTTCGCGGCCAGATCCTTCGCTGCGCTCAGGATGACGTCATTTGGGGCACGAGAGGATTTGGGCAGATCGCTTTCCCACCCACTTCCTCCGACGAGCCGCCTGATACCAATCCGACGCTTCCCTTCTGGCTACCCCCGACTGCCTACCGCCTACTGAACCGAAGGTAACACTATGCCCAAAGACCGTTCCGCCCTTCGTTCGGGCCTCCTCATGTTGGTCAGCGTTGCCCTGATCGTGATGGTCATCATCGGGATCAAAGGGCTCTCGTGGATCAACGACAAGACCAAGACCTACCTCGTCGCCTTCGACCTCAAGACGAACATCGGCGGCCTGCGGGTCGGTGACGAGGTGCGCGTCGGCGGGTTCAAGGTCGGCGAGGTCAAGCACATCTCCCTTCGCGAGGACCACGACCAGACGCATTCCCCCTATTTCATCCTGATCGCCTTCACGGTTCCCGACAAGTATTCCATCCGGGAGGACGCGAAGATCCGCATCGACGGCACCCTCACCGGCACGAGCTGGCTCAATTTCGAAGAGGTCGGCCACGGCAACGTCCTCAAGTCCGATCACCCGATCATCGGCCTCCCCAGCTCGACGGCGGAACTGATCGCCAAGGTGAGCGGCGTGGCGCCCGAACTCCAGGCGATTCTCGGGGACGTGCGCACCAAGACCCTGCCCGCCGTCAACGACACGCTCGCCGAGGTCCGCGCCAAGACCGTGCCGCTGGTCAACGACACGCTCGACTCGTTCAAGAAGACCGGCGACAACGCCGCCGCCCTCACCGCCGATATGCGCGCCAGCTATAAGCCGGTCATCGACCACTACCACGCGATGGCCGACAAGGCGATCGCCATGCTCGAATCCGTCCGCGCCCTCTTCGGCGACACCACGCCCGACTTCCGCACCACCATGGCCAACCTGCACAAGGCCACCGACACGGTCCGCGAGAAGCTGCCGCCGATCATGGACAAGCTCGACGCCGCACTCGCAAAGGTCGATACGGCCGTGGACGGCGTGAACAAGGCGATGGTTGACGTTCAGGCCACGATGGTCAGCGCTCGCGACCTCGCCGCCGGGGCGAAGGCCGTGGTCGTCGGGAACAAGTCCAAGCTGGACAACATGATCGCGTCGCTGAAGACGGCCGGTGACAACCTCAAAGCCGCCACCGCCGAAATCCGCCGCAGCCCCTGGCGCCTGCTCTACAAGCCCGCCCCCAACGAGATGGCGAACCTGAACCTCTACGACGCCGCCCGCCAGTTCGCCGAAGGCGCCAACGACCTGAACGACTCCGCCGGCGCACTGCGCGACGCCCTGAAGAACAACCAGGCCAACCCCGACGAGCTGAAAAAGCTGATGGAAAAGCTCGACCAAAGCTTCAGCAACTTCCACCAGATGGAAGAGAAGCTTTGGAGCAACGTGAAGGAATAACCTTGGCTAAGTAGTCATCATCTTGAGCGCAGCGAAGGATCTGGCCGCCAAGTTCGAGGCCGGTTACTGCGAGCCAGATCCTTCGGTCGTTGAAACTCCCTCAGGATGACGGTGCGCGGCCCGGCGTGCTCCTTGCGACGCGCCGGTAAATACCAGTCAGCGTGTCGAGGTGCGACTCATATGCCAGTCGCGGCCGCAGGGCCAGGCAGTTCGCCCGCATTCGCGCGCGAGTCGGGCCGTGGGTCATCGTTCGCATCGCCGCTATCAAGCCCTCGCGGTCGTCCGCACCTTCAAGCACGAAGCCGTGCTCGCCGGACGTCATAATTTCACACGCCCCGTTCTGCTTCGTGCTGATTACCGGCAGGCCCATCGCGAGCGCTTCCAGAACGACGAGGCTACACGGATCGTGGCGGGTCGGCAGGACGAAGAAATCGGCGGCCGCGTAGAAATCGTAAACGCGTGAGGTCGCCCCGACGAAGCGCACGCGGTCGCCCACGCCGAGCGATTTCGCGAGCTCACGATACGCCGTCGCGTCGGGGCGGCCGACGACCGCCAGATGAATCCTCGGATCACCCGTAGCCGCCAGGGCCTCGATCGCCTCGCGTAGGCCCTTCCGCCCGAAGTCCTGCGCGACCATCAGGCCAACCACGCCGCCGGACGGCGGGGCGATCAAGCGCCGCACGTCGGCCCCCTGCTCAGAGGTGGCGGCATTGGCGGGGTCGAACTGGTCCAGCCGCACGGCATTAAAGAGCGTCGCGAGTCGATCCTCCGGGAAGCGCGGGTACTGCCGCCGGACGGTTTCCTTCACGTAGTCCGACAAACAAAGCACGACGGGCGGGCAATCGCCTTCGAGCAGTTCACGCTCGACGGCCGCGAATCGGTTGCGTTTCAGATTCGCGCGATTGACGAGCGCGGCCACCGACCGCTTGAGCGGCGACGCGTGCTTGAGGTGCCCGGATCGCACCGCCTGGGCGGCGACGCCGGCGTGGGGGTGATAGACGTCGCACCGCCGAATCGGCAGCATCGCGTGGACGACGTCGTACGGGGTCGCGTCGAGGTGGCGATCGACGTCGTCTAAAAAGTGCAGGTATTGGGACAGCTTCGACAGCCCGCGCGCGGGAAAGATGAATCGCTCGGTCTCCAGCAGGTGGCCGATCTTATGGATGATGCCAGCGCGCGTCGTCGATAGGACGTCCACTTCGTGCCCGCGCGCCCAAAGCGCCTGACCGAGGTCGAACGTGTAGCGCTCGGCCCCGCCCCGCGCGACGTCGGCGTGCAGGATGACCAGGGCGATCCTCAAGACCCCTGTCCCGGCGAAGGCGTATCGGCTTGCTCCGCATTCGAAGCCGCGAGCGGATCGGCCGCCCCGATCTCCGCCGCGAGCTTGGACATCGCGGCGCGGAGCACGGCGATCTCGCGTTCGAGTCCCGCGACCCGGTCCGCCAATCCGCCCGCCGATGCCGTCGCCCCTCCCCCGCGCACCGCATGATCCGTCGAATCACTTGCCGCCTCCGCCGCCCCCACCTCCACCTCATGCAACCCCGGCGACAACAACTGCTCGTACCGCTCCGCGCGCGAGCCCGGCGCCGGCGCGATCTGCCGCACCAGCGGCTCCGCCTTTCCCATCAACTGCTCCACCACGCTCCGCACCATCTCCAGCGATTCCAGCGGGTGCATCCGCGACGCCCGGCTCCGCAATTCCCCCAGCGTCTGCGGCCCGCGTAACAAGAGCTCTGCCAGGACCGCCATTTCCGGCGTATTGACGTCGAGCTTCTCCTTGAACTGGTGCCGAAACTTCGGCACCCGCTGGCCGTGCCCGTCCTGCTGCACCACCAGCCCCTTGTTCCGCAGCGAGATCAGGGTGGACAACGCGTCCCCGTCGTCGATCGCCGTGATCGGATGCCGGTTGTTCTTCTGGTTCGACCCGTTCACCACCGCGTTGACGGTGAGCGGGTACTGATCCGGCGTCGTCTGCGCCTTCTCAATCAGCACCCCGATCACCCGAGCTTCCTGGGCGTTCAACTCGACCATGACGCCAAGTTTACCCTCCCTACGGGAGATCGACGAGCACCCTTGGCGCGCCTCCTACGCCGCCCCCGTCTGCATTTCCTTCAACCCCTCCACCGAATGCGTCGTCACCTCCACTGGCGGCGCCTCGCCCACACCCGGCAACCCCCGCCCCCGATCCAGCTCCAACTGCACGTGATAATTGAGCAGCCGCGACTTCATCCACCGGATCGCCAGCAAATCCCGAAACGACTTGAACAGGCGATTCCACACACCGTACTTGCTCTCGCCGTGGATGCGCGGGTTGTTGCTCACCGCGATCTCCGTCACCGTGAAGCCTTCCATTTTCAAGAGCGTCGGAATGAACCGGTGCAGCCCGCGGTAGAGCTTCAGCTGGTCCACGCACGTCCGCTTGAACGCGCGATACGTACACCCCGCGTCCGTGATCGTCTCCTGCGACAGCTTGTTCCGCACCCAGTTGGCGATGCGGCTCGACGCCACGCGGACGAAGCTATCCCCCTTTCCGCGGTTGGCCACGCGCGTCCCGCAGACGCAATCCCACCCCTGCCCCAGCGCCTCGATGAACTTGGGGATGTCCTGCGGATCGTTCTGCAGGTCGGCGTCCATCGTCATCACGTACTGCCCGCGGGCCGCCCGCATGCCGGCGTCGCTGGCGGCGGTCTCGCCGCAGTTGTGCAAAAACTTCAGCCCCCGGACGCGCGGGTCCTTCGCCACCAGCGCCTCGATCTGCTTCCACGAATCGTCCTTGCTCCCGTCGTCGACGAGGATGATCTCCGTCGCCAGCCCGATCGGCTCCACCACCTTCACGATCGCCTCGTGCAACAGCGGCAGGTTCTCCGCCTCGTTGTACACGGGGACACAGATGCTCAACACCGGACGATTTACAGATTCGATGGTCATAAGGATGAACAAATCGTGTCAGGAAAAACAGTCGGACGCAAGCGAGCGCGCGCGGTCACACCACGTGACCCACCTCACGCCGCCGCATCCGTCGAAGCGCCCAAGCACTCCCAATCCAAAGCGCCCCAAACGCCACCGCCGCCAGCCCCAGCACCCCCGCGCTCTCCTTAAATGACGATCGCACGAGCGCAGCGCCCACCAGCGCCACCGGCACCGCCTCCGGCAACAACCCGATCGCCGTCCCGATCAAAAAGTGCCGGTGCTTCACCCGTGACAACCCCAAACACAGATTGATCAGCGTCCCGTGCAACGGAATCTGTCGCGCCAGCACCACCCCGATTACCCCCTGATCCTGGATCGTCTCCGCGATCGCCCTCAGCCGAGGCCGCCGGTGCGTTACCCAATCCCCTCCGCCCCACCGGATGAAACAAAACGCCGCGTAATACCCCAGCAGCGCCCCCCCCTGCGTCAGAAACAAACCCCACCCAAACCCCAGCACCGTGGCCGCCGCCGCGCACAGCGCCAGCCGCGGAAACCCACTCCCGATCAGCACCGCCGACGCCACCAGACAAACCGGATACGCCCACACCCCCAGCCGCTCGATCGCCTGCCGCACCCGAACCGTGTCCTGCACCAACCCCCGCACCGGTGACAACTGCACCACCGCCAACGCCCCCGCTAACACCGCCACCGTCACCACCGCCCGCACGATCGCGCGCTTCGGCGATCGTCCCGGCGAATCACCTTCCTCCGCCACGTCGGCCCCGGCCGATCCGTAACCCGGGATAGCAGCATCCGAACTCATACGTCAACGCCTACCCACATCCCCCTCACCAATCCTGTCTTCCAACTCCCGCCTTCTCTTATTCCTTTGCTTCCTTGCTTCCTTGATCCTTTGTGACATCCGTGCCAAATGCGTGATTCGCCCGGCTGGCGACGGTTACTCACTGGTTAGTCGCAAAGAAGCGAAGGACCAAAGAAGCAAAGGATTTCATTTTCTTCTGCGCTCTCTGCGTCTCTGCGGTTCAATTCCGTATTACACCTTCGCCCACTGCCGGATCGCGTTCGCTACGGTCGTCACCTCCTCTTCCGTGATCGCCGGAAACATCGGCAAACTCAAAATCCGCTTCACGTAATCCTCCGTCCGCGGCAGTGCCGGCTGCTTGCCGAACACCTCCTCGATCGCCGGCTGCCGGTGGTTCGGCACCGGGTAATGCACGCCCGTCTCGATCCCCTGCTCCTTCAAGTGCCGTGCCAGCGACTCGCGCTTGTCGTGATCGTCCAACCGGATAACGAACATGTGGTACACCGTCTCCGTCACCCCCACCTGATCCGCCGGCGGCAGCGTCACGCCCGCCACGTCCGCCAGTTCGCGGCGATACCACTCCGCCGCCCGCCGCCGCCCGCCATTCAACTGATCCAGCACCTTCAGTTGCTCGCGCCCCACCGCCGCGTTGATCTCGTTGAACCGCAGGTTGAAGCCGACCTTCTCGTGCAGGTACTTGTCCTTGCGGCCGTGGTTTCGCAGCATCGACACCCGCTTGGCGATGTCGGCGTCGTGCGTCAGGATCGCCCCGCCGTCGCCGTACACCGTCAGGTTCTTCGACGGGTAGAACGACAGCGCCGCGTGCCGGGCGTACGACCCCACACGCTTGCCCCGCCACCGCGCCCCGTGCGACTGCGCGCAATCTTCGATGACGAATAGCTCGTGCTCGTCGGCGAGTTTCTGGACGGCGTCGATGTTCGCCGGCCGGCCGTACAGGTGCACCGGCAGGACGCCCTTCGTCCGCGGGGTGATTCGCCGCCGCGCGTCTTCGGGATCGATCGTGTACGTGTCGTCGATGTCGCAAAACACCGGCCGAATCCCGCAGTGGATCATCGGCTCGATCGACGGGAAGGCCGTGAGCGATGGCACGAGGATCTCGTCCCCCGCCTTGAGCTGCCCGAACTGGATCTGCGCCAGGTGCAGCAGGTGCACCGCCGCGGTCCACGACGACGACAAGACGCAGTGCGGCACGCCGAACCACGCGGCCAGTTCCTGTTCGAAGGCCTTACATTCGGGTCCGAGAATGTAGTTGCCGCCCTTGACGACCTCGAGGATTCGGCGGTCGATGACTTCACTGTGATGGACGCGCGATAACGGGATCTTTCCACTCATGACGGTTGGTTTCTCCGCGGGACGCCGGGATATTAAGGTTGCGCGAAAATGTGCTCAACTCTATTACGCGCACGGAATCATTTCGTCGCTGCGAATTCGTAGACCTTGACCTCGTAAGGCCCGAAGTTGTCCGTGATCGTCCCACTTTTGATCTCCGTCGTCCGCCCGTCCCACACCGCCTTCGCGCCGGAGCCCCCGACACCCGTCAGTTTGATCGGCTGTGCTGGAATCGCGCCGTCGGAGAAGTTCAGGGCGAGGACGTAGAAGCGCCCCCCCGCCACGCGCCAGCCGACTTCCAGCGGCGCGGCGGCGCCGACGCCGTACTCCTTCGGGTTCATCGGTGTCACCAGCGCGTCCGCCAACTCCGCCAACCGCTTGTTCTGCCGCGACATCTCCAGCGCCACCCGCGGCGGCGTCGCGTCGTACCGAAACCCCTGGCCGATCTGCTGCGGGAAGTAAACCACGCCGCGCACCCCGTGGATCACGGCGTGCCAGATTTCCGCGCGCAGTTCGTCGGGCGTCACGCCGCGGGTGTTCCGAGGCGTCCACGCGAGTCGCTGCGCGCTCGTCTCGATGAACGCGAACTGCGGCTTATCGTTACTCCACTCCCGCAACTGATCCACCGCCGCTCCCACCTTCCAAAGCCAGTCCGGTCGGTTGTAGCCGGTCACGGCGTAGAAATCGTTCCCGACCCAGTCGGCCGCCTTCAGGTATTCGAGATACGTCTGCTTCGGCGTCTTTCCGCCCAGCACGTTGCCCCCCGAGAAGTTCAGGAACACCGGCACCTTGGGTGCGGCGCGCTTCCACGCCTCGTAATCCGCTTGCAACCGCGCCGGGTCCGTCGGCGGCCTTTTCACGTCCGGCTCGTCGTCGTGCATCCAGGCGAGCAGGTTCGGATCCGCCGCGTCCGCAGCCGGGTCATCGCCCGGCCGCCGCACGTAATAAAACCCCTTCGCCGCCGCCGTATCGGACCACTGCTTGTTCGAAATCGTCCCCCCGCGTGACTCGTACCCGAAGAGCGTATTGATTCCCCGCAACCGCCAGACGTCAAATGTGTCGGGCGGCTGCATGTACGCGCCGATCAGGAACGACGGTCGCGCCGGCTGACTCGCCGGCCGCCGCGGCGTCGGCAGCGGCACCAACCGCTCCTGTGCGCCGCAGATCGGCCCGCCCACCGCCAGCAATAACCCGATCGCAATCTGCCAGATCATGCGCCACATCCTACTAACGAGCCGGGAAACGGCACCGTCTGCCTTGAACGACGCAATTCCAGCCCAAATCCTTACCGCCACCTGTCGTTTTCCGTCGACCCCCTGCTGGCGCGGTCACGCCAGGATCTCCCGTATGACGTGCCCGTGCACGTCGGTCAGTCGGCGGTCGATGCCGTTGTGGCGGTAGGTCAGGCGCGTGTGCTCGATCCCCAGGAGGTGCAGAAGCGTTGCGTGGATGTCGTAGCAATACGTGGGGTTCGTCGGGTCGGCGGGTTTGTAGGACCACTCATCGGACTCGCCGAACGTCGTGCCGCCCTTGACGCCGCCGCCGGCGAGCCAGTTGGTGAAGACGAAGGGGTTGTGGTCGCGGCCGGTGGCGCCCTGGGAGCAGGGCATGCGGCCGAATTCGGTGGTCCAGAGGACGAGCGTGTCGTCGAGCATGCCGCGTGCCTCCAGGTCCTTGATGAGTGCGGCGGCGCCCGTCGCCATGCCGATGCCGAGCGGCCAGTGGTCGCGGCGGAGGTCTTCGTGGCTGTCCCAGTTGCGGCGGGGGAAGCCGTTGTCGGCGCCGGACCAGATCTGGACGAAACGGACGCCGCGCTCGAGCAGGCGGCGGGCGACGAGGCAGTTGCGGCCGAAGTGGCGGGTTTCCTCGCCGGGGTTCATGGGGCCGTCGTACCTCACGTCGGGCGTGTTCAGGCCGTAGAGGTCGAGGACGTGCTGCGGCTCGTTCTTGATGTCGAGGACTTCGGGGGCGGAGAGTTGCATGGCGGCGGCCATCTCGTAGGAGCGGATGCGGGCGTCGAGGCGGGTGTCGCCCTGGCGTGTGGCCTCGTACTGGCGGTTAATCAGGTTCAGCGTGCGGAGCATCTCCCGTTCGTTTTCCGCTTTGACGTACGACCCCTTGGGGGGGAAGAGGTCGGCGATCGGGTCGGGCGCGCCGGCGCGGATCATGGTCCCCTGGTGTTCCGCCGGGAGGAAACCCGAACCCCAGTTCTTCGGGCCGCCCGGCGCGAAGCCGCGCGGGTCGGGCAGGACGACGAAGGTCGGCAGGTTGTCGCACAGCCGGCCCAGGCCGTAACTCACCCACGCGCCGGCGCTGGGGAAGCCGGGCATGACGAAACCGGTCGCCTGCATGAACGTGGCGGGGCCGTGCACGTTGGACTTGCTGACCATGTTGTGGACGAAGGCGATCTGGTCGACGACCGAGCCGAGCGGCGCGACGCAATCGTTGACGAGCTTGCCGCACGCGCCGTAGCGGCGCCAGGGCCAGGGGGAGCCGAGCGTGTTGCCGGGGGAGGATTGAAACAGCTCGACCTTTTCGCCGGGATCCCAGCGTTGCCCGTGCCGCTGGTGGAGGAGGGGTTTGTAGTCGAACGTGTCGCACTGGCTGGCGGCGCCGGACATGAAGAGCTGGACGACGCGGGTGGCGCGGGGACGGAAGTGGGGGAGCCGCCCGGCGATGGCCGGTGTGTCGGCGGCGGCGAGCAGGCGATCGCGCTGAAGCAGCCCCGCCAGCGCGACGGTTCCGAAGCCGCCGCCGAGTTGGGCGAGCAGTTCGCGGCGGGACGGGGAAGTTGGTCGGAGGTTGGGCGGCATGGCAATTAACGAATTAATCCACGAACACGAACTCGTTGGCGTTGACGATCAGGCGGCACGCGCTGGGCAGGCCGTACTTTTGGGCGATGGTGGACAACGTTTGTCGCTCGAGGGGCGTGGCGGGCCGGCCGTAGGCGAGGCGACAGGCGGCGTCGATGCGCAGGGCGTCATTGGCACCCATGGGCTGCACGCGCGCCGCGACGTGCTCGGCCATTCGCAGGACGAACTTGTCGTTGAGCAGCGCCAACGCCTGCAACGGCGTCAGCGTTTCGTTCCGCCGCGCGACGATCTGCGACGGGTCGGCGCAGTCGAAGGTTTCCATGAACGGGTCGGGGACGGAGCGAACGACCAGGCGGTAGACGCTGCGCCGGTGTGAGGACGGCTCGTCCGGGTCGTATTCGGCGTAGGCGTAGTGCGGGGAATGATCGTCCTTGAAACCGAACGCGCGAAAGCCGGGGCCGCCCATCGTCGGCTCTAACTTCCCGGCGAGGGAGAGGATCGAATCGCGGATGGCCTCGGCGTCGAGGCGGGCGCGGTTCATCCGCCAGAGGTATTGGTTGCCGGCGTCGATGCGGGCGTTGGCGGCATTGCCGGCGCTGGATTGACGGTAGGTGGCGCTGGTGACGATCAGGCGGTGCAGACTTTTGATCGAGCGGGCGCGCAGGGAATCGCCGCCGTCGCGGAATTCGGCGGCGAGCCAGTCGAGCAACTCCGGGTGCGTCGGCAGCGCGCCCATGTGACCGAAATCGTTGGGCGTCTCGACGATGCCGCGGCCGAAGTGTTCCTGCCAGACGCGATTGACGATGGAGCGCCAGGTCAGGGGGTTTTCGCGATCGACGATCCAGTTGGCGAGCGCCGCGCGACGGTCCGCTTCGCCTCCGCCGACGGGGACGCTGAAGCGCGATGGCAACTGCGGGACGTACTTGAACGACACGGCGCCGGGGCCGACTTCCTGCTTGGGTTGCTTCTCGCTGCCGCGGTTGAGCAGGAAGATCGGACGGGGCTTGGCGTGGGTGGGCGTGAAACTGCCCTGGGGTTCGAAGTCGCTGGCGGCGGCGAATACGAGGCCGGGCGCCGGAAGAGTCTTCAATTGATGCTCGGCTTCGGTGCGATCTCGCTCGATTCCGGCGAGGGTTGCACGGGTCGGCTCGTCGGTGGCATGGTCGAGGAGCGTTTGGCGTTGTTTGGTCAGGCGGGCGATCTCGCCGGCTTGGCCGTAAACAAAATGACCATCGACGAGGTTGGCCTTGCGCCAGCGCACGGGCGCTTCGATCGAATCGAGCGCGGTGACCGGCTTGCCCAGGGCGGCGTTTTCACCGGCGGGCGTAATCGCGCTCAGTTCGGCCATGGCGAAGATGAAGTCGTTCTGGCGGGGGGCGAGTTTGGTCGCGGTGACACGGACATAGCGGGCGGACCGGTTGGCGGTGGGCAGCGTGACGGGGGCGACGCCGGGGTTGGCCACGTCGGCCGACGTATGGTCGGTGACGGTCGTGACGCCTCGCGTGAACGAGGCGTCGTTCGACAGTTCGACCTTGTAGCGGACGGGGAAACCGAAGCCGGGGCCGATGTGGTTGAAGTCGTCGTCACAGGCGACGAGGACCAGGCGATCGATGGCGACGGGCGCGCCGAGGTCCACCTGCACCCACTTTGTCGCATCCTGGACCGACGAGATTTGGCTGTGGTAACCGTATTCCGGCCGCCTGTTGGCGTCACGGCCGGCGGCGGCGGTGGTGAGCGTAGCGAGCCGCGTGTCGATCGCGGCCAATTCCGGGCCGCGGGCGGCGATGACGATCCGTTTGTCAATGTCGCCGCGTCGCGCGGTGAGCTCGCTGAGGCGCTGGCGAAGCGATCTCCTTTGTCGCGCGACCTCGTCGCTCGGTTCGTACGGCCGGTCCGCGCGATCCACGGCCGCAAAGACCGCCTGCAGGCTGTAATAATCCTCCTGCTGGATCGGGTCGAACTTGTGGTTGTGACAGCGGGCGCACTGCGCGGTCAAACTCGTGAACGTGTTCATCGCGACGGTGACCATGTCGTCGCGATCCAGGTTGCGGGTGATCGTCTTGTCGAGCGTGCCCTCGCGCAGTTCGACTTGGCCGACGAAATCCCACGGGCCGGCGGCGATGAAACCCAGGGCGACAATGCCGTCGGTCGTGGCGGGATAAAAGGCGTCGCCGGCGAGTTGCTCCTTGACGAAGCGGTCGTATGGTTTGTCCCGGTTGAAGGCGCGGATGACGTAATCGCGGTACGGCCAGGCGTGCTCGCGGACCTTGTCCTTGTCGTAGCCGTGGGTGTCGCCGTAATGGGCGGCGTCGAGCCAGTGCCGGCCCCAGCGCTCGCCGTAACGGGGCGAGTCGAGCAGACGATCGACGAGCTTTTCGTAGGCGTGATCGTCCGGGTCGCGCGCGAAGGCGTCCACGTCTTCGGGCGAAGGCGGCAGGCCGATCAGATCAAAGTAGAGGCGGCGAATGAGCGTGCGGCGATCGGCTTCGGGGGCGGGGGTCAAATTGTGTTTGCCGAGTTCCGACAGGACGAAAGCGTCGATCGGGTCGCGCACGCGTCCGGCGTTTTCAGGCGCAACCGCCGGCACAGCCGGCCGCACGATCGGTTTGAAACTCCACCAGTCCGCCTTATCCGCCACTGCGATCTTGTCCGCTTCGGCCGGCCACCGAGCGCCCTGGTCGATCCAAGCGCGAAGGACGCCGACCTGCTCGGCCGTCAGCGGCTCGCCCTTGGGCGGCATCGCGATCTCGGGGTGAACGCCGGCGACGTACTGGATGAGCGGGCTGTGCGCGGAATCGCCGGGGATGACGGGACGGTTGCCGACGTCCCCGCCCTTCATCGCAGTCGCGCGGGCGTCGAGGCGGTAATTCGATTTCTGTTTTTCCGAGCCGTGGCAGGAGTAGCAGTGGCGTTCCAAGAGCGGGCGGACGTCGCGGGCGAAATCGACCGGCGCTGTCGCGGCGGGGGGGAGCTTGGCCAGGTCGATGTCCGCCGCCCGGACACCGCCGCCGACGCTCGCCAAGCCGAGAAGGGCGATCCTCACAGTGCGACGCATGATGTCCCTATCATACCCGCGCGGCCGGTCGAGCGCCGCCTTGCGGTTCCATTACATCGGCGTGTCGTTATTCTCTGGCCGCCCCTCGACGTAGAACCAGTTGTGGATCGGCCGCAGGATCTCCAGCACTTCCTTCAGCAATGGCCCGTCCATCGGTTCGGCCGCCCACGTCGCCCACTGGGCGATGCGCGTCGGACTGGCACTACCCGTCACGCACGTCGTCATTTCCTCGTTGGCGATCGAATACTGCAGCGCCAGCTTGGCGATGTCTGACCCCTTGCTCGCGCAGTGCGCCGCGGCCTTGGCGGCGATCTCGCGCACGTGCGGTGGGGCCTTGTGCCACTTCGGCAAGGGGGCGCTCGTGAGCAGCCGCGCGCTGAACGGCGCGGCGTTCATCACGCCGATGTCTTTCGATTTCAGGTACGGCACCAGGTCCGCCAGCATCGTGTTCTGAAGCGTGTAGTGGTTGTACGACAGAATCACGTCCAGCCGCGCGCGGTCGGCGACGTACTTGAACATTTTCATCGGGTAGCCGCTGACCCCGACGAACTTCACCTTCCCCTGCTGTTGCGCCTTGCGGACGGCGGGCAGCGTCTCGCTCACGATGTAGTCCAGGTCCACAAACTCCACGTCGTGGCACAGGATGACGTCGAGGTGATCGGTGCGCAATCGCTCGAGCGACACGTCGATCGATTCGGCCACGCGTTTGGGAGAAAAGTCGAAGTGGGCCGGCGCGTACCGCCCGAGCTTGGTGCAAAGCGTGTACGACTCGCGCGGCACCCCCTCCAGCGCGATCCCGAGCAGCACCTCCGACATGCCACGCCCGTAGTAAGGCGACGTGTCGATGAAGTTCATCCCGTGATCCAGCGCCACCCGCACCGATTGCAGCGCCTCGTTCACGTCCACCGCGCGAAACTCGGCCCCCAGGGAGGATGCGCCGAAGGAAAGGATTGGAAGCTCGAGTCCGGTCTGGCCGAGGGGACGGGTTCTCATGCCGAAAACATAAAACATAAAACATAAAGATTGTCGAGAGATGCGACCCTCTGGCCTCCTTATGTTTTATGTCTTTATGTTTTTACGAGTCCCTCAATCCATCCGCACGCCGATCGACAGCAGCAGGTTCGCGAACCGCTGCTGGTCGGCGGTCTGGATCGTCAGGATGTGATCCGGCGTCGCCACTTCCTTGTAGAACTGCCACTTCTCGATCGGCTCCAGCTCCAGCTTCAACCCGGCCGCCCTGATCGCCTGGCGGAACTGCGGCCAGACGGGGGGATCTTCGGCGAGGGCGTAGGGACCGGTGCGCTCGTAGTCCATCGTGTTGGCGCGGTCGATGGGGACCGTCGCGAGGATCGCCTGCAAGACCTGCGTCACCGTCGGCACGCCCGGCATCAGTTGCAGGCTGACCAGTTTTGCGTTCGGCCCCAGCGTCGAGCTGGCGGGGTAATTGCCGTCGGCGATGAGGATTTTGCCGTGGTGACCGGCCCGAGCGATGATCGCGAGGATGTCGGGGTGGACGAGTTGGGTCTTGAGCATGGGAAGTTTCAGATTTGAGATTTGAGATTTGAGATTTCAGAATTCAACAATGGAAGAGGCGACGATAGGTTTCGATCGACGCCGCCGCGGCCGCCTCGGAATCGGGTAGCGGGAAACACTCGGCCGACACGTACCCTTGATAGTTCACGTCCCGCAGCGCCCGGACGATCGGCGAAAAATCGATGTGCCCGTGCCCCGCCGCCAGGCGGTTCGAATCGACGAAGTGCACGTGACCGACCAGTTCCCCCACCGCCCGCAGCGACGCCGCCAGGTCCGCCTCTTCGATATTCATGTGAAACAGGTCGCACAGTAGTTTGACGTTGCCGATCCCCCGCGCTCTCACCCAGTTCGCCGCCTCGGCCTGGCGGTTGAACATGTTCGTCTCGTAGCGGTTCAGGGGCTCGTAGAGCAAGGGCACGCCGTACTGCTTCGCGTGGCCGCCCAACTCCGCCAGCGATTCCGCCAGCAATCCGACGCCGCGATCCCGCTCCCCCTCGGCGTGCCGGCCCTGCATCGAGCCGATGATCGCCGGCGCGGAGAATGCCCCGCCCAGGTCGATGATCCCTTTCACGAAATCGACGGCGCGCCGGCGCGCGGCAACGTCCACATCGATCAACGTCAGCCCGTGCGCCACGAACCCCGCCCCGCTCCCCACCGCCGCCACGCCGATCCCCGCGTCGGCGGTCATCCGCCGCACGTCCGCGGCGTCGATCGCCGCGGCGTCGGGCGGGAAGATTTCCACCGCGTCGAACCCCAGCCGCGCCGCCGTCACGATCGAGCCCGCCAAATCGCCGTGATAGACGAACGGCCCGCGCCGGGCCTGCGGCACCAAAGAGACCGTCACTGCCGTCCGAATCATCTTCTTATTCCCTTTCTCACACCGGTTATGGTGCCGCGGGCGGGTGCCGTGGCGCTGGCGGCGACAGCGGAATCATTCGGACTTTCGTCTCATCGACCACGCTGAAGTGTCCCGCCCAATCGTCGCGCAGATCGATGGCGTCCGCGACCTTCCTCGCCGTTTCGGCCGGGGACGACGTCACGACGCGGAAGAGGATGATACCCGCCGACGCCGGCCGCCCTTTCGAGAAAACCAGTTCCCCGAAATCCTTGTCGAACGTGATCAATAGGGGATCGTCCGCCCGCGCCCGGGCAAGCACGGCATCGTCGGTCGCGCCGGGCGAATCGGTCTTGATCCAACCGACGTCGTGCCCGCGCGAGCGGAGCAGTTCCACGGCGGCCGCGGGCACGTTCTCGTTGGCGAGCAGTTTCAACCCTTCGCCCCCATCCCCGCGGTCGCGGGGAGCGGGAAGACGCGCTCGCGCCCCAACGACTCCCGCGCGTAAGCCAAGCAGGCCAATAGGTCCTCGTGAGTGACGCCGGGATAATTCGTCACGACGTCCTCTTCGCTCCAATCGGCGGCTAGGAGCCCCACGATGAATTCGACCGCCAGGCGCGTCCCCTTGATGACCGGTTTACCCGTCAGCACCGCCGGGTCAATTATTATGTGATCCTCCCAGTTCATAGCGAGATAACCTCCGACGCCATTCTAACCGACGCTCACGCCGGCACCTCGACCATCGCCTTGATCACGCCCGTCTCCGGTTTCGTAAAGCTCGGGAAGTCGCCGATCAGACTGTCGAAATTCGTCCGGTGCGTGATCCAAGGCCGGGTGTCGATCTGCCCGGTTTCGATCAGCTTGATGATCCGCGTGAAATCGTCGGGCAGCGCGTTGCGGCTCGCGTAGAGGGTTTGTTCACGCGAGTGAAAGAGCGGGTCGGGGAAGGTGATGTCGGCGGTGACGATGCCGACGTACACCATCCGGCCGGTGTGGCCGATGTAGTTGAACGCGTGGCTCATCGACTTGGCGCTGCCGGTTGCGTCGATCACCAGCGTCGGCAGATGGCCGCCGCCGATTTCCTCGAGCTGCGCGCTTTCGCTGCCGTCGCCTTTGGGCTGGATCGTGTGATGCACGCCCATCGTCTCCTTGGCAAACTTCAGCCGCGACTC
>Ga0068857_100001984_pt1 | contig 16563 bp, 21 predicted proteins | sample KBSCornC72_FD_66591 | JGI IMG/M metagenome (GOLD analysis project Ga0068857, IMG submission 66591) | Corn rhizosphere microbial communities from Kellogg Biological Station, Michigan, USA - KBS Corn C7-2 | ecosystem: Host-associated > Plants > Roots > Rhizosphere > Soil ...
GCTCTTGCACCAGGCAAATAATTGTGTGGGAAACGGAAACGCTCACCATTGCACTCTAAGAAGATTGCGCCGATGTGACGTGTACGTGAACCACGAACATTTTCGTCAACTGGAGTCTTGTGCTTTACAAGGATGCGAACATTTTCAAGTGTTTGTTGTGAGACTCGTGCGGTGCCAAACATTTTACTTAGGCTTTCGGATATTTGTGTCATTGTCGATTCCCTGATAGCTTCTACCATCGTTTTTCCATACACAGGGTTATTTCCCATGTGGCTAATAATTTCAACCTTGTCGTCTTGTAGCAAAGCATTAAGAGCTGCCTGAACATCATTTAGGTCAGCGCCAGGAATGTTGTCTGCAAGTGCCTGCGCAGTCATACCCGCAGCATAATCAAGTTCATGATAAACCTTAGACAGCATTAAGCTATTGGTTTTATATCCTTCGTTCATAGTATCCTTTGCCTTTACTTGATAGGAAAAGTGGCGTGGTTCGATGGCTTTGCCGAATTCTTTGATGCTAAAGTTAAGAAGAAATTCGTTAGCAATATCGCGAACGTTTTTCTGTAGACCCGAAATATTAGGATCTGTCTTAGCCGATGCACCTTTACTGAATTCGACATTACCAGAATCTTCATCAATGGTTACCATTAGGTTAGGTTTCATAACGAAAAATCTACGACCCACGGATGGATCGACAGATTCTGCCCCTTCCGCGTCATATATCTTAATGCTTAAACCGTTACCCTTTAGCAATGAAAATAGCTTTTCTGCCAAGGCATCCATTTCGACCATATTAATTTTCCTCGTTCAGCTATTTATCAATTTCTGGTCAGATAAACACAGGCATTGGTTGGTCGTAACTCATGTCGTCCGGATCAAGAATATTACTATCCGTTGCAGCACGAGTTCCGTCGTCCCAGGTGCTGATATAATCTGTCATTCTGAGTGCGAGCAACATTGCCATAATCAAGTCGTCAGTTTGTCCAACACGCGCTTCAAAAGTGTTAGCTCTGGAAACAAAGACCTTTAGTTCTGACAAAAGAGCTTTAGAATTTATCTTAAGCTTGCCAGACTCGACAAGATACTTGAGCTTGGCACAAGCCTCTAATTTTGACTTATTTGTGGTAACAAAACCACCACGGCGTATACGTCCTTGCAGTTTGTTCTTTGGATCATGCAACATAACACCCGGGAAATTCTCTTCACCGGTGTCACGAATAACGACAAGTGCAGCTTCGCCCAAGGTATTACTTTCAACTGACCAGTAAATTTCCGGCTTGCCAGCGCTGTGGATTTCTTCTAAAATCTTTCGCATTGTACGGATTTGTTCTTCAACAGGTGCTTTATTATTGCTCCATTCACCTACTTGAACTAGCGTAGGCAATTCAATAACTTGAATAGCAGCATTGTCTCCACCTGTACCCATTGAAGGATCCAGAGACACAACATAAGTGAGTTGTGGACGAATAGGAGCATACCAGCGAACTTGACCGGTCTTACGAATAGGCTGAATGGAGTCAAGCTGCGATAGCTTAACTGGATTGATAAGAGTTTCTTCAAAGGTAATGAACTGGCACTTGTGTTCACGTAAGAAGCGATCTTCGCCAAGTGACGCTAATTGTTCATCTGCCCACTTTTCATCACGGTCTGGGTGCGCTTCCCATGTTGCCATATAAGGCTTAAAACCGTTTTTACCTACTTCTGTTTCGTTACCCTGGTCGTCAACTAATTTGTTAGCACTGAACCAGATATCTGCGAATTGATCTTCGTCAGTATTCGGAGTGGAAGTAATAATACATTTACCACCTGTTGACAAGGTAGGTGCTAGCGAGGTCCAGAATTCCTTAGCAATACTCGGGTCCACGAACGCAAATTCGTCCAAGTAGATAAGTGACAACGACATACCACGTCCTGTGTTACCGGTTGTTGTGGTTGCGATAATCTTTGAGCCATTGTCAAATGCAATGGAACGTTTGTTGTATGTGGTTACACCTGCGCGGATGTGGTCAGGGACGGATTCGTAAGCATAACGAACACGATCCATAATATCCTGGGCAGAATCATATTTGTAGGATGTCACAAGAATCTGTGCATCATCGTTAAACATAGCATACCAAAGCAAATATCCAGCAGCAACGGCAGTCTTACCCATCTGGCGACTAACCATGTTTACGGATTTCTTGAAATGGGTATAAGAATCGATTAGATCAAGCTGAAAATCATATGGGCGAAATTTCTGCTTACCCTTAACCGAGTGTTGAACATACATAAAATTGGAGACAAAGTACAATGGACCCGTATCAGGGTCCATGCATGCTTTTAGCTCATCAATCTGTTCTTTTGTATAGCTAACCTTTTTATAGGCACGCTTAACTAATTTGTCGTCTTGATAGATAGCCATCGATTAAACTTTCTTAGTTTGTGCAGATTCCTTTAGATACTTTCTGTAAGCATATACTAGCTCTTTATGAGTTTCTGCAACTTGCATTTTCTTCTGTTCTGGGTTATCGCCCTGACGTGCTCCGGAAGGTCCAGTTGCATTTACAACAGGGCCATCGGCGCCATTAGGGAAATAATCCGATCCACGTGCAATATGTCGATCATGATAACCATTGTTAAGGTCTTCTTCCATATTTGCATCGAAAGGTTCGGCTTCTGCTTGAGCTTGCATATCTTCGCCATGCTGCATAAGTGCGGCACGGAAGGCAGCAGCGGTGTCTGGATCCAAAGTAGCACAAATCTTATCATATGCAACTTCCGGCTCAACATAACTGTTCATTACAAGATTTTCAAATTGTGCCATCGCTGCATCAACTTCTGGATTACCCATGCTTTCCTCCATAGCGCATGCCTGATCAGCATTCATAGGATTTTTCTGATTGCAAGAATTAATAGCAGGAACACTTTCATTTGCCTTGCCGTGTTTCTTGTTGTAAATGGACCACGCAGTCGCATAAGCAGCAGACTTATCATCTGGATATTCTGCCTTGAGCTTGTGCATCATGTCTTCCATTCCCGGTGGTGTCTTTTCTTCCAAATTCTGACTTGCATCAAAATTTGCATAGGCAGAATCTCGTCCGACTGTTCCAGCCGCTTGCATGTTAGCCTCTGTATTTCCCAGCCCGGGAACGTCCATGACGCTCTCCATCAGCTTAATCATTTCACTCATAGTTTTCATAGTGTACCCACCTTGATTTGTTTTGGCAATTTAATGCGTCCAAAGAAGCCCACATCGTCCTTATGCAGATTCTTAGGATCATTAAATCCATCGTAACCCTTAGGAAGTGTCGAGTGGTCAATCTTCTGAGCTGGGCTTAGTGGATTGTCAACTGTAGTGACTTCTCTTTCTTTTTGCACTTTTGCAAGTTCTTGCAAGAATCCTGTGTTATAAGTTTCACCATATAAGCTCTTATCACCAGTTTCTTCTGGATCACTGCCTAAACGTGTCTTATACTTTTGTTTGTACTCTGGAGAACTTCTGTCGATGTATAAATCTGTTTCAATCTGTCTTGGATCGTTTTCGGAATATACTGCAACACAGGCCTCGGCAATGCCCATCTGGTTGCAAATATAATTACGAAGAAAATCTAGAGATGCAGGATAGCCCATAGTAACATCACAGATGTGAACTGGCATGTTCTTTACATTTGGGAAGTCCAGTGGACTCTCTTGAATTGGTGTTTTTCTGAATGACGATGCTTTCTTCAGGTCATACCTGCTAAGACTTGCCTCAAGCACATCAATCATGCTGTCAGTCATTTCGCTTACCGCAAACTTCAGAACATATTTAAATTCTGTTTTTGCTTCTGCTACATAACCAGCAAATGTTTTCTTTTCTGCCATATTTGTGACTCCAGTGTTATGACTATTTATCAGAATTTTCTGATTTTTTGGCGTCTACAATGTACTTGAGAAGGTCGTTTCTATCGAATTCGCCCCCTGAAGTAGTAGAATTTCCTTCTCCACCACCTGCACCGAGTTCTAATTTGGCTTTCTTAATTTGAAGATCAATCATCTTGAGCTTTCTTTCAGCTTTAGCATTCTTTGCATCAAGTGCAGTTTTCAGCAACTGCCCTGCAACTTCATAAATCTTACCAGCGTGCATATCCGGGACATTGCCGCCGAGGTTTACTAAATCTTCAAAAGTCTTCACAGCCTTCTTTGCAATGTCATCCATTTCGCTGTCATGTGTGTCCAAGCCAGCAACTGTAGGCAATGCATAATCAATCTTTTCAGCTGTCGTAAGAGCAGAAAAAATTTGGTTGGCTTCTACCATTAATTCATCTTTTGTTTTTGTAGGAACGATTTCTTCGTCCTCGTCATCCTCAGATGCAGGAGGCAGATTAAAGAAATCTTCCATTTTCTTAGTAGCCATTATTTCTTTCCCTTCCCAGGATTGTTAAATATGTGATGTTCATTCATTACCCTAAAAGTCATTCCGTGACTCTTAGCGAATGCATGCGCAGCGGCCCATTTATGAGCATTCAACGCTGCGGCAAGTTTGTGCCTTTGTGTTTTTGCTTGTTCCATAAAAGTTTCCTTTGCAGGTTTAACTTCTATGATTTCTGCTCTACGTTTGCCACTTGCTTCAATATAAACAACCACGAAATCCGGTACATATACTGTGTATTTATTGGTAAAAGGATTTGTGTAAGGAATTTTAAGGGATTCGCTTGCCCACTCAATCACATTAGGATGAGTGTCAAACATTTGCATGAGTTTGAATTCCCAGGACGAACGAAAAATAATGGGATATGAACCTACGTACTTGCTTGGGTTTACTGGTTTATATTGCCCCTGTACATACTGTGCCATTTATGCCCTTATTTGTCTTGCCTGTAAGCTGAATTTGTTGTTCACAGTCGTAACAACACCTACCTGATTTCCGGGATCTCTTAACACATTGAATGCACGATATGCATCAGCAGTCAAGGACATTTGTTGTCCACTTGCCGCAGTTCTTTCTAGGAAAGTTTGTGCAGAAACACCCAAAATTGCAGCCATATCTAGTGCTAATGCAGCCATTGTTTCTGCATAAACCACAGAAGCGCCCCTCGAGGTGAAGAAACATTTTACCGAATCATAGGAATTAGGTTCCCATGCACCAGAAACTCCGCCGCCCAAGAATGCCTGTTCATAGCTATCAGGAGAAGGAAATGTTGTAGGACCTGTCTGATATTTGAATGTATTCGAGAATTGGTCACCGCCAGTCCATTTAACTGTTCTCTGGGTTCCCAGATAGGTCAACATTTGCGAACTGAAACGACCAATGGAAGCTACATTTGAATTTGCCATGTTAGTCTCCGTTGCCGATTCTGTTTACATCCTGATATGCCGTAGAATTACTTACTGCCGTGTTAGTAAATGGACGAGAAGTCGGTGCTGGAGTTCCATTTGCGTGGTATGGTGTAGGAGAAATCTTTGCTAAACCATCTAATGCACTTGCACCAACTCTGCGTACTACTTTATCTGACAAGAAAGCCCCTGTAACCCCACCAATTGTAGTTTGCACATTCTTACCAATTCTTTGTAGAATAGGATTATCGGAATTCAAAAGAGGATTATTAGACTCAACGAAATCTAGCAATGTGGTGTTGAACGCAAGCGACGGTAATTCTAGATATTCGCCATGTGTAAACTGGCTCATAGTAGAAGGATTATTCGGCTCGTTAGCACCATTGCCCAACTTCAAATTCTGAATATTGTAGAAAGCATATTCGTATTCAAATACGAATGTCAATTCTAGTGTCTTCGAACTTTCAGCATAGTTCAATACATCGTGTGTAAATGCAGAAATTCTCGGATTTACCAATGTAACCATATTCATGCGACCACCATGAACTTGATACAATTCAATAGTCTGAATTAAGTTTCTAACATTGCCCACTTGCGGCAAGTTGAAACCAAAGTTGTGGTTATCAAATGTTTCAGAAACAATGTTCTGAATATCTTTCTTACTGCCGTTGGTATTAGATGGTAAACCATCATTCCTTTGTTGGCTACCCGGTGTAAACAAATTCTTAATAGATGATGGTAAGCTAGCAATGTTGGCATTCAGTTTCGGAGTTAAATTATGCAGGAGATCTTCCGTACTGATTGAGCCTTGTCTAGCACCAGGATTTATTTTTGGATCGTTAACACCCGGTTCTGTGCCGTCCGCGAAATAGTACCTATAATACATTTCCCAGAATTTCAGCGTCTTGCCATCTGCGACATCATGAAATACAACCTTAACGGGTTCAAAACCAATCTTTGTCTGGCTTAAACGTTTTCTGTTGTATTGGTTTAGTGGTGTAGTTTCAATCTTCATAGACGGCATTTCTGCTGTCTTAACTAAAGGCTGAACTTGCTGCCATTGAGGATTATTGAAGAACTTAGAAATATATTCCGAAGCCGAACCAACATTATTCAAATTAATGTTGATGTAATACTCAAAAGGAAACCGGGGCTGGTTCCTATATAGAGCCTGCCCCTCTTGGTTGAAGTTATACGTGGCGTGATGGGAGCTCTTTTCATAATAGAAACCAGCTCCTGTCAGTGACGTGAATAGGCTAGAAAAGCTAGGCACTAAATCACCTCCAAAAATTCGCGATTAAGCGAATGTAGTACCACCAGTTGGCGAAGCAATATCTGGGTAAGGATTGCCACCGACTGTTGTACCTTGGTTGGTGTTCGGACCTGCTACGTTTGTAGCGTTATCGAATCTAACTGTTAGAGTAACAATGTTTGGATCACCGCTTGCGTAGTCGCTATCTGGATACTGAACAGATTGCAAGAAGCAACCGTCTAGGTCCCATGACTCAAGTTGTTCGTTGTTAGTACCGTCAAGTGTATGAATTTCCATAGCGAACTTGTAATTGATACCTGCAACCGCGCTTGTTTGCTCGAAGTGGTTCATTTGCTTCTGAACTTGGGCACCCACAGCGGAAAGAACTGCATTTGTGATATCATCACGCAATGTGATTTCAATTGTTTCAAATGTGTGCTTACCTTGAATCCAGGCTACAGAGTTGTACGAATGCAATTCGACGTCATTGTAGGTAATCTTTGGTCGTGTGCAAGTTACGACGTTCTGAGTCATTTCGCGCAGGCTGTTGTTTTCGCCGAAATTCTTGAAAATAACTCTAAAACGATACTTTTGCTTAGGGTGTAGAATACCTAGCTTGTTTCCGTCAAGCGGAATACCGAATTTAGATAAATTTGAAGCCATCTTTTTCTCCTGCTAGTAATTAGCTATTTGTATTTATCACTTTCTGAAATTTTTCTGAAAGGGGCTAAATTCCAACCCCTGCAAAATTCTTTATGACCCAGGCCTCGCCAATGTCAATTGCACATCGGTAGGGAAATGCCCCGAATCCAGAATCACCCCATTTCGGCCCCAGAGAATTCGCAATGATAAATGAGCCACCATTCAAATCGTCTGAATATCCAACAATAACAACTGCATGGCTAGTCGATGGTAGATTATCTGTTGCATTTACGGGCTCATATCTCTGGTGTTCGAGTGGACCCGATAAATTCCAAAATTTAGTACCTGTAGAAATGCCTACGATAACCGGTATGTCTTTTGCAATCCATGCTTTTATTTTTTGAATATAAACATCATTTGAGGTATGCGGTATTATCTCGAATTTCTGTAATCTGCTTAGTGCTGCATGAAAGATTGCATCCGATGTCGGTTCTATATTCTCGTTCGATGTTTTATATGGCCAATATTCCTCAATCGGAACTCCATATTGTTCCATTGCCCTTAACACATATTGGAGTGGTACCCCATATTTGCCGATTCTGCCCTGATTCTTTCTTGCCATGTAATAGAGGAACATTGCAGACAGGTAAGTCTGTTTTTGTGCCTTAAATAGCAACATTTCCGCTGCTAAACAACAAGCCTGGGCAGAGCATGAACCCAGGGAATATTGACTTCGCACAAGCGGAATATATTTGCGCAAATCGTGATTCATGGAATATTTATCCATAAAAAATGCCGCTCGAAAGCGGCATTAAAATTAATCAGCTTGGATTAAGCTGTTAGGCTTGAACCAGTATTCTTGATTCTGATCGGAATGTAAATGAATTCGATCGCCTTAACTGGTTGGATAGCAATGTCAATCCACAGTTCGTTTCTATCGATACGAGCTGGTGTGTTGTTAGACAAATCGCAAACAACCAAGAAGTCGTACAACGCGCGGAGTGTGATAAGTTCCGATAGGAATCTATCAAACGCATCCTTGACTGCCTTACGAGTTGTTGTATCGTTAGGTTCAAACAAGAATGGCTGTGCCAAGTTGTTCAACTGGTAGCGCAAGTAGTTTTCTAGACGAACTACGTTGATACGGTCTGTTGCACTCGAGTATGGCTGGCGTGTCTTTTGACCGAACACAACAATACCACCCTGTGGCATAACTCTGATTGGGTTAACGCCGTTTTGGTAAAGAATGTCACGTTGACCTTCGTTCAACTTAACTGGAACGAATTGACCTGTTGTGTCAACAAAACCGACTGTCGCTGCATTGTTAACCACACCGCGCTGTAGACCAGCTGGAGCGAACCAAGGATAAGCGACTTGGTCGTTGTAACCAATTGTGCGCAATGCCATGTGGCTCGGTGGAACAACTACGTCAGTTCCATCGACATTCGATGTCAACGCGCTTGGGTAGTAAACACCAACATACTTGCTTGCGGAAATTAGACCATCTGGGCCATTACCTAATGCATTGTTATGATTGGTTGCCCAGTTCTGCAATGCAGTTCCATTGGCCTGAAGTGTAAACGGTGTATCACCGATAACAAATGCTGTATCCTTTCTGTCGTCGTTCAATGCAAGCATTTCGTCAATTGCTTCAACATAACCTGGTGCGCAGATTAGGTTAAAATACAAATCTTCTGCACGGATATCTTCGTTAGAGTTAATTACACCCTGGATAGCACGAACGATAACGATTTGCTGAGCGGCTGCTCCCATGTATGGACGACCTTCTGCGTCATTGCCAGAAAGTGTAACCCAACGACCTGTAGAGCCGTTATTTGTGTTATCTGCCGAAGCTGTTACGCCGTCGAATACATATGGGGCTTGCCATTCCTTAACGTTATTTGTGGAATAACGTGTGTTCCATAGCAAGAATCCCTTTGGATACAAATCCGAGTCAGGAGCATCTGGGTCTAGGTCTGGGTAGTTACCACCACCGTTGTTAGAACCAGTACCAACTGTACCACCTAGCTTGAAAAGTGGATTTGGACGGGCATCTTGGAAGATAATGCCATTTGGAGTTGTTTGGTCGGTGTTATCGACTGCAACCCAGGCAGTTCCGTTCCAGCGACGAATTGTTGGATATGGGCGAACATCTGTGTCGACCCAAATATCACCCTGTACCAATGTAGGAGCAGGAACGTTATCGCGTGGGTCAGCGGACTGTGCATATAGTGTAGGATTACCAACTGCACCTGGCAATGTGAAGCCAGGAAGGTTAATATTTTCCCAGTGACCTTGACCGTCAGCTACCAGAATGTCAACTGTCGAAAGACCATTGCCGTCTAGACCAAGTTCTGCATTAAACCACATCTGGCCGTTTGCTGGGCCATTTGTTGGAACAGAAGCTTGACCAATAACACCTGCAAGTGCCACCCATGAACCGGATGCACCAGTAGAATATCTAATTTCCATTACGTGTGTATCGGACGGAGCAGAAACATAAATCTGGCCAGTCGAACCAAGGGCTTCTGTTGCATAGAATGCATCAGCAGCCGCATCAGTTGCTGCAAAATTGGCACCTGTGAATACTGGATTTTCAACCAGCAAGAATGTGCCCAATGTAGCATCCATTCTACGAAGGATGAAATTAGCTCCAGAAGCTGCTGCGGAAGTCTTTACCCAGAAACTTTCTGTTGTCGAAACATTTGTTAGGTCAGGCCAGACATTGCTGAAAATTACACCAGAAGTTGTTGTGCCAGTTCCAAGAATTGTCCAAACACCGGATAGGTTTACCCAATACTCGATTTGACCAGAAGCAGTATAGAAATTAACTGCTGTATCGCCGTTTACACCACCAACCGGAGGTGTCGAGCCGCCAGTTGCGTAATTGTTAACGAAAGTTGGTGTAACGGAAGTCCAAACTTCATTTGGGAAAGTGCCGGAACGCTTAAATAGGCCCCACGAAGTCCCGACTGTTGTTTCATCCAACCAGTAAGTTCCAGCTGCTGCTGGGCTTGTTGGTTCAACAGAGGTTGCTTCAAGTTGAGCAGTATTGACGTCGCAACGAACAACTCTTGCGAGGTTAGCGATACCCAAATAGGAGTAAGCTGCGAGCAAACCATATTCGTTTAGTGGATAACCGTTAAGCGATGTGCCGCTTACACTGTAGAAAATCGGATCACCGAACGTAGAAACTAGATCACGTTGGGAAGTAATAGACCAAACCTTACCGGCATTCGCCTTAGTTGTGCCGGGCGCAATTGTGGCACCCGATGCGTCTGTAGGGTCTGCTTTATTTTCTTGCGTAGCAATGAAAATGAGTGGCACAGTTCCTGGACCTGCACCAACGTTGATGCTTTGGTCAATTACAGAAATACTTACGCCAGGGGATACTAGGACAGCCATTTATTTTAACTCCTTTGAAGAATTACTTCTTGTTATGAGTATTTATCTCCAAGAGTCATAAATGTATTGAAAATACGCTGCCCCTAAATTTCAATCATAGGATGGTTTTTATTACATTCTCGACCTGAGATTTCAAATCATCTAATGTGCCATCATTATTTAGCTCGAAATCGAATTTCGAACCTACCCACGCCCACTCACTATAGTGTGCCTGTGAATAAGTTTTTGTCATGATGTCCTTTGCAAGGGTGTTACCGCTGTTTGCCATTAGTGCAGTTTCATACCAGACTGGCGCAGGACCACGATTTACCTTCAGCAAAATGCCGCCCTGTTCCTTAATGAACTTAAATTCATTTGGAAAACGGACATCACTGATAACAACGTGCTGAGCAGGATTCTTACGCACTCTGTTTTCAAGTGTTAAGAACCAAATTCCTTCATTGAAATGATTACGCAATGAATCAGTACCAATTAATTGGAGGGCATATCTCGGGCTGAAATTTGGGATACCCAATTTCTGCGCCCACCAAACGTCTACTTCTTCTCTCCATTCGCGGGATTCTTTTGTATCACCCTCGAGCATGTGTCGGGGCCAATCGAACATAGCTGCGCATGCATCCTTTAGACTTGTCGCAAAACTATCTTTTCTAAAGTTGTGATTATCTGTAAGCCACGATGCAACCGTGCTTTTGCCACAACCAATAAAACCTGAAATACCAACAATCATAAAAATCCCCTGTAAGACTAACAGTAGTTATACCGCGAACCTTAGCAGGGGCAATTTTTTGGTTAACCTATCACAAAGGCGTATCCATCTGATCCTGTAACGATGTTTAGTAGTTCTTTTTCTAACTTATCTATTTCTACTTTCGCTTCGTTTTTCAGTTCAGTGCCATTGAGCATAACATTACCGGTTGGTCCAGGAAATCCCGAAGGAAACTTTCCACGTGCTTCACCTAGCATATATTTCGCCATAGCAGTTGCGTATGAACGAAGCCAAGGTCCGCAATATGGATCATTGATAATATCATCCTCTGACTTTTTTGCATAAACTCTTACAACAACTTCTTCATCCGCAGTTGGACGTCGAATAATTGTGAGCTTATGATTATTTACATCCCATGTGAAATTATATTGACTTGCAAAAACTCTTTCTACAGTTTCTAAATACTGATTGTAGAAATCCCACGTTGCTAAACCACCTGACTGATTTGGTTGCAGTAGATAGATATTAGCGAATGCAGCACTCGACGGGTCGAAGTTGATACCACCATTGGTGTATGCACCGACTCCACGACGATAGAGACGTCGAACCTCTTGCACTTCTTCAGGGAGAGTGTACTCTGTTATGTCACGTGTGATGTGTAGGAAAATATCTTTCTCAAGCATGGATCCATCGGATTGCTGACGCAACTTTTGGATACCAATTGTAATTGCAAGATTTAAGTGTTCAACGTCAAGCTCAACATCGACCATTTGCGCACCGAGCCCAAGCTCGATTTGCTTCATTAACACAGTTCTAGGGGTAATTTGTGCAGACATAACGTATCATCTCTCCAGTGATACGTTATTTATCTTCAGAATGTGAATATTACGGGAGTGCTTGCTTGCCAGAAGAAAGGACCCAACAAGCCAGATGAATATAACACTGTTTGTTCGCCAGAAAATGAACCAGTGTTACTTCCACTAAAAGTAAACTGGTTTATATAGCGGATTTGGCCGGAATCGCCATCAGGGCAAACAAGTACCGCATTAGGTATAATTTCATTTCCTGCACCTAGATCAATCTGCAACCAGGGTGAAAAATCAGTAGAATCAGAAATCCACCTTATCAGACTAGAAGAACCGGGCGTTGTTGCGAATGCCTGCCAAGGATCAAACCCCGAAAGTGAAGAACTAGCCGATGCCACCAACGGTGCTGGTGTGACATTGTTTACCATGTGCGTCGAGTCACTTGGATAATTTGTGCTTCCTACTCTCGGTCGCAATGCTTCGACCCTGGCATAATCACCAACCCACGATAGAATATTTAAACGGAAGTATCGAAATGATTCTCCAGAAGAACCGATCTTCACACCACCAGTCAGGACAACGCCATTAAGACTAGCTACCATAGAACCTCCTTAATCAGGTCATGGCATATTTATCAAACTTCCCAGACTTTTCCTTTACGGTAAGCGATGGCCATTGCCTTAGCGTCATCTAATGCATTATGGATATCAAGGTCATGTTCCATGACAATTTCCATTGCATCGTCATTCATGACCTGAAACTTGAAATAATCGTTACGATCAAGATTGCCTGGCCATAGCGAAGTCATCTGAATAAGCCTCTTCAGATGTGGATAGTCCCAAGAGATATTATCCAACCCAAGTTTACAAGGTTCACCCAAATCTTCAATCCATTGTGCAATTTTCAAAGCACATTGATATTCTGACATTTTATAAGGGTCACCCTTCAGGAATGGAAGCACATAGCTTTTAACAAAGGCAGAACAATCTTCCAGCTCATAAGTATCAGTTAATTCGGCATAGAAACTTCTATGCCCATCATCTGTAACCAATGCAATGCTAATAAGTTTGTTTTCCGGAATTAAATCCGTAAATTCAGTATCTAGGAATAATATCATTTTTCATCCAGCGGCCATATGCCCAATTCAGTTGCAAGTTCTTCAACCGTCCAGCCATATGGTTTCAAAAATTCTTCAGCTTCTTCGAGCGTGTCCAAATTTACAAATTCTTTCAATGCTTCTCTTTTAACTTGCTCTAATGGAAAGCGGCTTAGAATCCGAAATGTGTCATCTTCAGTCATTGGTTCTTCTCATATTCAGAGTAGGTGCCCGTTCCGCCATTCCAAGCTTTCCATTCTGTCTTAAATTCCTTCCAATTCCAACCATATTGAGAAAAGAATTTTTCCCATTCATCTTGCCGGTTATTTGGATATTTCGGCCCTTTGCCAGAACGATAGAGCTTCATCATATCGTAGAACGGAATTCGATTGGCTAAGATTCTGAATGTGTCGTCTTCAGTCATACGTTGTCAAAGTAATCAGTTGGATTCTTCGTAAACACCAATGTTACAAAGGTCATGTATTCTTTCCACTCTGCATCATTCATCAATCTGCTATCTGCAAATAAGGCGCTAGGAGTTATTCCTTTCATGCTCCTTGCAGACTGACCCATCATAATTTTCATTCCATTAGCAAAATCTACTTGTCGTATGGTATCCACTTTAAGTTCAGGCAGTAACCATTCTGGAATTTCGAGTATTTTATTTTTTAATTCTTGCTTGAAATCTTTGACATCTGCGAATGTCGGTAATGCCACCACGATAGTTTTATCTCGACCATACAGAACGAGAGTCATTATCCAATTTAATGTCTCGTTACGATTTTTCATTTATCAATCCTGAGGATGACATGATGCTCATTCAGCTTGCCTTGGCAGGGTACATCAACAGTGGAAAGTTCCTTCAAGAATGTGCGAAGTTTAACCTTACTTGCTTTTTTGAACTCAGCTAGCGTGTCTGCAGGCTTGCGCAACGTTTTTTCCACAGAATCGGGCGAGTAATTCAAAATACCTGTGCCCTTAACTGTCAGCCCATCTGCGTCTACAGCCTTGTAAACACCTAGCTTCCTGGTCTTAGTATTATAGACCCAAACTTCCTTGGAACCGACAATATGAATTGGATTCATACTCACGATGCCCAACTGCGGATCTTCTTTCTTGTACTTCAGCTTGGCGACGACCTTATCCAATGATACAGGTTTCTTCTTTCTTGGTGCTCTGACGACCTTTGCAACCTCTTGCATCATATCGCAGGCTAGGAATAGGTTGCGCATCATAACAACCATTTTCTTCATTTCTGTCTTAGTGAAGTTTGAATAACCTTCGACAAGTTGCTTATCCTCGCCTTTGATTACTTCTTCAAACTCTTTAGCCCGCTTGTGGAATGCCGAACGAATATGGACTATATGGACAGCCTTTAATTCACTACCCTTGAATAGTGCAACAAAATCTTCTACCGTCTTGATAGGAGTTTTCTTATCCATAATCCAATCGTCTAACCACCCCTCCACTTCGCCGGCCACTTCCCTCGCACGGTCTCTGATGCGATCTTGGATTGTAGGTACATAGACAGCCGGTTTATTAACGACTGCAGGAGTGCTTTTTTCGGTTTCGACACGCTGGCTATTCTTAGCTGCCTCGAGAATCTTGGCTTCTTCTTCAATTAAAGTTTTCTCCAATCGTTCTAGGATCACAGCTTTAATGTCAGTAGGAATGTCACCACCGTGGTTTAACACATAGAGGTACTTACCATAACTTGCAATTCTGTTTTCATCAACTGCGCGAACTCGTTCAAGTAAAGGATGCTTAGGATCGAGTGTCCTAAGATACTTGTTGATTTCTTTTACCAAGTCGGCTGGGCTCAACTCATAGTGAGCATACAGCATTGCAGCATGAAAATTTGTTTTGAAATGTTTGTTAGTCAGAACAGTCTTTGTGAAGTCGGGCTTCGGCCAACTTACAAATACACCTGACGATCTTTTCCCAGCCATTATAAAATCCTTTTGAATGCTTTTGCTATTTTAGCTGTGCTTAAAATAGAAGAGCAACTAATCTTGGTTAGTCGCTCAGCGGATATTTATAAAGTGGTGTTTGAAATAGGCTGCGTTATGCAGCAGAAATTAGTCCTCTTGGGACTTTTTGTGCTTTTCCTTGCGGGAAAACTTTTTGGAAGCGTGAGAACCTGCACCCGAAGTCTTGGCATTCTTGGCAACGAAATTTCGTGGCTTTGGCGCATCGAGCGTCATCTTCTTTTCCGTCTTAGCCTCAAATAATTCAACAAGTCTCATATCTTCTCCAAGCTTAAAAATAAGGGGCACGGTAGCGAATCGTGCCCCTTATCGACGCCTGTTGGCGTAACACCTATGGTCCTAAGGGTGTTACAATTATTTATCATCCATGCTGTCTTTTAAACCGTAAATAATTATCCAACAAAGATTGAATGTTCTTAGCGCCTTCGGGATTCATGCTATGGACGGTAAACTTGAAATTTTCAGGCATGGTGCCTGTATCCATGTCATATTCTACCAACCACTTAGCAAAATCGAGGCCGGTCCCTCCATCGGAAAAATTCCCCGCGTAATGTTCTTCGCCCAAATCATGGTCAAAGCTAATCACATCCGGAAAGCCGTTGTTCAGCACCCATGCCTTACCCTCGGCAACCGACCGAACAATCTCCCAATCTGCACCCCAGTGACCGACACCGCCGATCAACACCCAAACAACATCCTTGGGCATTCTGAGGTCATCAATAAACAGGTACTTCATATCCTTTCCTTCCTGTAACCACTTTAAAAAACGACTTACCCTTTTCCTCTTCATCTGTTAATCTGCGGCGTTCAATTACGTGCCACGCACCTTCCCTCGAAAGTCCAAAATACTTGTGAGCACCAGTTACTTGAATTTGGTCGGTATTTCCACACCTATGTTCAATTCCCAGCATGTCTCGAAGGAGCCAAATAGCCGGCCAGGGTTCGGGTTTGATAATTCTTTCACAGCCACAAATCTCATTGTGACCTAGAAATATGTAAGTCAGCCCAAGCTCGGCACATGCATCAAGTAACAGATCAAAATTAGCAGCCTGAATTTTGTCCAGTTCATCGCGACTTCCTTGTAAAAAGAAATCGGTGAGTTTATCTTCTTTCTTGAATTGCCTATCCCGCAGTATCTTGAAAATGTATTCAGGCTTTTCAATCTCAATCTTCATGAACTTTCCAATCGCAGTTTTGTATTAACTATACTAGCTTCTTTCAGAAGGGTCAAATGTTCATTCTTATCCAAAGCCAACATTGCCCTTACATCCTTTGGAAAGCAGGATCCACCGTATCCCAATTTACCATCCGGACCCGGTACCTGCATATGTGAGTCACCAAAACGACTATCCGAACCAAGAATATCTGTAAAGT
>Ga0068857_100001987_pt1 | contig 16559 bp, 18 predicted proteins | sample KBSCornC72_FD_66591 | JGI IMG/M metagenome (GOLD analysis project Ga0068857, IMG submission 66591) | Corn rhizosphere microbial communities from Kellogg Biological Station, Michigan, USA - KBS Corn C7-2 | ecosystem: Host-associated > Plants > Roots > Rhizosphere > Soil ...
TTGCGGCGCTTGCTATTTCCAAGCCGAGTAGACGGGTTTTCCGACTAAGTACTCGGGGTTCGCGGCGGGGCGCGGGCGGAACTTCTGCACGCGGCCGCTGTCGACTTCGGCCGCGTAGAAATTGCCTTCCTGGTCGGTAGCGATTCCGTGCACGCCCCAGAAGCCGCCGGGGAAATCGCCCCACGTGCCCCAGGAATATAAGAAGTTGCCGTTCAGATCATACTTCAGCATTTTCGAAGTGCCGCGATCGAAGGCCCACAGCGTGCGGTCGGCGCCGATGTGGATCAGGTGAATGTCGGAGGGCGGCGGGCCGAAGCTCCACTCGTTGAGAAATTTCCCGTTCTCGTCGAAGACTTGAACGCGGTGATTCTGGCGGTCATTGACGAACACGCGGCGGGTTTGCGGATCGACGGCGATGCCGTGCACGTTGTTGAAATAACCCGGGCGCTTCTCGGGAGGCGTGCCTTTCTGGCCCCATGCCATCAGGTATTTTCCGTTCTTGTCGAACTTGACGACGCGCGTGTTGGCGTAGCCGTCGCCGACGAAGAAGGTTCCGTCAGGCAGCCAACCGATGAAGGTAGGCCGGTAGAAATGTTTGTCGTCGGCGGCGTGCACGTTGGGCTCGCCGATGGTTTGCAGCAGGCGCTTGCCGTCGTTGGTGAAAATGAAAATGGCGTGGCGGTAATCGTCCACCACCCATACGCGCTTTTCGGGATCGTAGGGGCTGATATAAACGGCGTGGGGACGGCGCAGCATTTTGTCCCACTGGGTCCAGTCCTCGATGATGTTGCCGTTGGCGTCCACCACTACGATGCAGTGTTCCCAGCGGAAGTCCACACCGTTCTGGCCGACATCGGAATCGTCGCCCACTTTTCCATCTGGTGTTTCAAGGCGGCCCGGGGGGCTGCTGGAGGTGGCGTCGCGCCAGGGCAGGCGTCCGATGGGGAACTCGATGCTGGGGCCGAGCTGGGTCAGCTTGGTGGACTTGGGGCGCTCAATGTTGGGGAGCTCGCCGCGCTGCAGCACGAAGACGCGGTTGGGGCTCTCGGCGAAGACGCTTTGGCCGGCGCCCCAGGTCCATTTCTCATGGCCCGGCAATCCGGCGATAGGCTTCGGCCAGTTGGGAACGTAGTCATAGGCGCCGAATATGTCCTGGCCGCCTGGCGTGCCTTGAATCGCGGCGATGCTGGCTAGCTTCTTCTCTTGCGCTGTTACCGGCCGCAACAGCGTGACGCCAGCTACAACGGCGACGGCTGTTACAACCAACGCCCAACGTTTACTCATTGTGTTTTCTCTCCACGTGTCTGGTCAAGAGACCCTTAAGAGTCTATCGCAGCGATGCTGCGGCTGGAAGGCGGTTATGCAGAGGGAGGGTCGAAATATAGATCGAACCCGACTTCGAGGTTACGATGTGACAACATCCTCGAGGCGTTCGCGGTGAGTCCAAAACCTCGGTTGGACGATTCGAGAAACAAGCCGCAGAAGATATCGATGCGGTACTTGGTTGTCAGTGAGCGCCACAGCTTGGCGTCGCTTGGTAGTTTGCGGAGCAGGATCTTCAGCCCTTCTTCCAGTTCTATTTCTCCGTTCTCATGGTCCTTGGAATAAATCGATAGCGCCCACTGGCCCTTCTTCGGAATCGAGATGTTCCCACTGGGTGTAGTGATGGATCTGTCGCCCTTCATGTGCGAGCGCGTCGGCGGACACTTCAGGATTGAAGTGATTTGATCCGGATCGAGTTTGTCGCCTATGACGCGCAGCGTGATTTTGAACCGGTCGACAGGACCGCCAAAACATACCGTGCCTTCGGGCGCGCCTGCTGGCGGCTGACGTTGTAGAGCCTTTTTCGCCATCGCGATCTCTAGGCCCCTGAGCGTTTCCGCACGTCGATATTCAGGCGCTTGATTTTCTGGTTGAGCGTCGAGAGGGGGATGTGCAGGGCTTCCGCGGCGGCGGTTTGGCTCCAGTCGGAGGCTTCCAGTTGTTCGATGATTTTGCGGCGTTCGAAGTCGGCTACGATTTCGAACAGCGAGGCGTCGGAGGGGAGGCGGCCGCTTTCGTCGCGGCGGATGCGGAGGCCTTTGGATTCCAGTAAGTGTTCGGGGAGGACATCCACGGGCACGGGAGGCTGGGAGGCGAGGACTACCGCGCGTTCGACTACGTTTTCCAGTTCGCGGACGTTGCCGGGCCAGGCGTGGTCCATCAAGATCTGCATGGCGTCGGGCTCGAAGGTGAGGCGCGAGCGGCCGGCGTCGTCGAGCAGTTTGTCGTTTTCGCGGCAGTATTTGGTGAAGAAGTGGTCGACTAGCGCGGGGATATCTTCTTTGCGTTCGCGCAGCGGGGGGAGCGCCAGGTTGATTACGTTGAGGCGGTAGTACAGGTCTTCGCGGAAGCGGCCTTCTTCTACCAACTTCTTTAGGTCGGCGTTGGTGGCGGCTACGATGCGCACGTCGACGCGGATGGTTTCGGTGGAGCCTAGCGGCATGAACTCGCGCTCTTGAATCACGCGCAGGAGTTTGGTTTGGGTTTCTAGCGAGATGGTTCCGATTTCGTCAAAGAAAATCGTTCCGCGGTTGGCGGTTTCGAAGTACCCCTTGCGCGAGGCTACGGCGCCGGTGAAGGCACCTTTGACGTGGCCGAAGAGAGCGGATTCGAGGAGATCCGGGGGCACAGAGCCGGAGTGCACGGGGACGAACGGATGCTCGGCGCGGACTGAGTAGGCGTGGATGGCGTTGGCGATCAGTTCCTTGCCGGTGCCGGTTTCGCCGGTGATTAGGATGGTGGCGCGGGAGGCTGCGACTTGGCCGACAAGGTCGAGAATCTTGAGCATGCGCTCGCTCTTGCCGACGATGTTGGGAAAGCTGTAGCGCTGGCGCAGGGCGCGCTTGAGCTCGGTGTTTTCGCGCTCCAGGCGGCGCTTCGAGATCATGCGGTCGATCTCGATCAACAGTTTTTCGTTGTCCCAGGGTTTCGAAAAATAATCGTTGGCCCCGCGCTTGAGGGCGGTGACGGCTACTTCGACGGAGCCGTAGGCGGTGATCAGGAAGATGGGGGTCTCGCGGTCGCGCACGCGGATTTCTTCGAGCACTTCCATGCCGCTCTTGTCGGGCATCATCAGGTCCAGCAGGACCAGATCGAAGGTGGAAGACTCCAGGCGCTTGAGTCCTTCGGTGGCGTTGCCGGCGAGTTCCACGCGGTAGCCTTCCGAAGACAACAGGGCTTCCAGGCTTTCGCGGATATCGGGCTCGTCGTCGATCACCAGGATGTGGCCGTGCGTTGTTTCCGGTGTCGAGACATCGGGCGGAAGATCGGGAAGAATGCTGGCCATTTACTGGATGATGTTGTTTGATCGGGCGACCGCTTTGCTGGGCGATGAGACTGCGCTCACGGCGGACGTCGAAATCGCCTGCACGGGCGCGGGTTCCTGCCACGGCCTGGCGGCGCGCGGGGCGGGCTTGGTTTCTGGCGCGGGCTCGGGGAACGACAGTTCGAAGCGCGTTCCGGCGCCCCACTCGCTAGCGACTTCGATTTCGCCGCCGTGTTCCTTGACGATGCCGTAGCTGACGGAGAGTCCCAGGCCGGTGCCTTTTTTCGCGGCTTTGGTGGTGAAGAAGGGGTCAAAGATACGGGTCAGGTTTTCGGCGGAGATACCGGCGCCCGAATCGGCCACGGTCACGCGCACATGGCGGTCTTCGGAGCACGCGGTCTTGACGGCTAGCGTGCCACCGTTTTCCATGGCGTCGCGAGCGTTCAAGAACAGATTCAGGAACACCTGCTGCAATTTTCCGGGATTGCCTTTGATTCGCGGCAGTTTTTCGTCGAGCGCCAGTTTCACTTCGATGCGCGCCTTGCCTAGTTGGTGCTCAAGCAGGTTTACCGTTTCGTTGATGACCTTATTCAGGTCGACTGCGGCGAATTCGGTGGTGGACGTCCGCGAGAAGTTCAGCAAGGAATTGACGATTTCGCTGGCGCGGAAGGTTTGCTTGGCAATTTTTTCGAGCAGCGGGGCTTTTTCGGTGTCGCCGGAAATTTGTTTGGCGAGCATCTGGGCGTAGGTCGAGATTACGGCCAGCGGGGTGTTTACTTCGTGGGCCACGCCGGCGGCCAGCAGGCCGATGGAACTGAGCTTGTCGGCTTGGACCAGGCGGCGCTCGAGTTCGGCGCGGTCCGTGATGTCTTCGAAGATGATCAGGCGGCCGATGCGGGCTCCGTCGCGTGCGATCAGTGGGGCGGCGGCGATGTTGAGAGTGACGGCGTCCTGATCGGCGGCGCGCGTGCGCATGACGAACTTATAGATGTTATGAATGCTTCCGGTCGCGCGCGCGGGGTCTAACTCGTCGCACAATTCGGCGGGGAGCAGGTCACTGAGCTTCCGGCCGACGGCTTCGATGCGCGAAATACCAGTGAGTCTTTCGATCTGCGAGTTCCAGCTATCCACGCGGTCGTCGAGATCGGCGGCCAGCATGCCGACGTGAATTGATTCGACGATGTTCTCCGAGAATTCTTTCAGGCGTTCGAACTCTTCTACCTTGCCGGCGAGCGAGCGGTAGAGCATGGCGTTATCGACTGCGATCCCGACGTAGCTCGACAAGGTGACCAGCAATTCTACGTCGTCGCTCGACAGAAAATCGCCGCTCTCGGTACGGCTCACGCCGAGGTAGCCGATGGTGCGCCCGCGCGCGGAACATGGCAGGTAATAGGTGAGCTCCAATTCCTTAATGGAGCGCCGGACGCCCGCTGGCCAATCGTGCGAGACCACATCCAGCAGGTTGCGCGTGCGCTCGAAGAACAAATACGGCTTCGTGGGATGCGGGCTTAGGAAACTGAGATCGAGACCATAGGGGACGCTGTCGGTCTTGCGGCCGTCGCGGTTGCTGGCTAGTTCCAGGTGGAAGGCTTCCTCTGCCTCGTTCCACACGAAGAACGCCACATGGCGGATGCCTAGAGTGCGGATGAGACGGTCGGCTACGCTCTCCAGCATTTCGCCCATGTCGGCAGGCGAACCCAACTCGCGCGCGAACTCGATTAGAGTGCGGCGGTAATCGTAGCGGTCTTTATAGAAATAATACCGGTCTAGCTGTTCCTGTATCCATTTGCGAATGGGCTGGAACACGAACGCGGCGATCAGGATCAGGGCCACCATCGCGGTGCCGCTCAGGTCGCCGGTTTTGCTTACGGAGAAGATCACGCTGTAGAAGATGCCCAGGACGCACAACGTGGCCAGTGTATAAACGTAGCCTTCCTGGAAAATGATGTCGACGTCCATCAGGCGGTAGCGCAGAATCGCGTACGCCCAGGTGAGAGGAATCAGCGGCAGCGACAGCACCGCCAGGTTCATGGCATGCGTGGGTGCTACGCCCATCAGATACGGCACCACGTAGATCGCGGCGAAAGGCACGATCCCGGCGACGGCGCCGTTGCGTAGCCAAGTTAATTGACGGCGCACCACGGGGTCATCGGCGTGGCGCAACTGCGACGTCAACACTGCTGCTCCGGCTAGATACATCGCGCATAGGAAGCCCAACCACACGCGGTCCAGCAACCAGCGGACTTCGAGGATCGGCACTGCGGCTGTCACCCAGCCATATACGAAGCCCAGGTGAGCGGCGAGCAAGACGAGTCCAGGCAAGTACACCAGCAGAGCGACTCCGCGGCCGCGGATCCAGCGTTGCGGCTCGGGGAACACGCAGCAGAAATGCAGGAACAGGGTGGGCGCGAGGAATCCCGCCACCAGATTCCCGAGGTAAACGACCTTGTCGAAGTTGTTCAGCTTGCCGGAGTAGTGGAACGTGAACAGGATGAAGCTGGTCACGCACAGAATGAAAAAGTGCAGCGCGCGCGGGGCGCTTCCGCGGCGGAAATAGACGAACAGCCCGATGGCCAGATACACGGCGCCGACCGCATACTGATAGAAGATCGTCGAATCGCGCTCGGCCTCGCCGATGATGACGTTGCTCGGCACTTCGATGCCGTCGTGCAGAATCTTGTACTCGACTTTTTTCCAGGAGCCGAGGCGCGCCAGCACGGCGGTGACATCGAGCGAGCGCTGGATGGTGAGGTCGGCGATTGAGACTAGACGGTCGCCTTTGTGGACTCCGGCCTTCTCGCCGGGACTTCCCGGCGCCACATACACCGCGACCACCGCCGAATTCTGGCCAGCGCCCTGGCTCTGATCGAGCCACGTCACGCCGTCGTCAGGGAGATGGAATTTATTCTGTTGTTGAAGGTTGATCGCAGCAGCAACCACGGCTGCAACGGTGACGATCACCAGCAGCGCACTGACGAGCTGTTGCCGCAGTTCTTTCATGATGCAGCCCTAAGCATGACGCAGACCTAGCGCACTCCTCCGCGCAATTCTCTTGCATGCGGATCGCCGTTCAAACCGAGCACCCTTCTAATTGATATTATGGCACTTATCTTGGGCCGCGAGGCGATTCTACCGATTTCTGGATATTGTATCCCACCAAGCGTATCCCTTTGCCGCGACTTTACTTCGCGGAGTCCGGCAAGTTGCCGCGGTTCGACACGAATTGGCTGACTTGCCAGAGCTGCTGCTCGGTCAAGGACTGGCGGTAGCCGGGCATTCCAGTCAGGCGGATTCCGTTGGCGACGATCCAGTAATTCTGGCCGACGGGATCGTTGCCCATCACTTTGCGCTCGAAAAACTGCGGTGGGGGCGGGTACATGCCTTTGGAAATGACGGAGGGCGTCCCACCCGGCTGCCCGTGGCACTCGACGCACTGTTCGCGATAGATCTTGGCGCCGGCGACCAGGTTCTCTTCGCTGGCTGGGAACGCGGCCTTGGTGGGAGCTTCACGGGCGATCTTGGCCTGGATGGCCGAGCCAGCGAGGAGTTCTTCGAACGGAATTACAGGCCCGTTCACCGCCACCGGTACATAACCAAAACGCAGGTACAGGAACCCGATCACCGGCAGCACGATCCAGCCAATGACCATTCCGATAAAGAATGGCTTCATCACTTTCCGATTCTAACTGGGGCCTGCGGGCCGATTCTAGCTGGGGCGCGCGGGCGCAGTCAGTAGCGGATGAATCGCCGGCGGTTTCGCGCTGGTTTCTTCGGCCTCCACGGCGGCCACTCCTTGGAAGGTGATTTCGTAGCGGGCGTTGTCGCCGCGCGTGACCAGTTTGTTTTCGCGCAGGACCCAGAAGCTGAACTCCAGGTGTTCGCGCGGGCAACCCATCAGGTTCTCGAAATCGCGCAGGATGATCCATGGTTGATCGCCGTCGGTGAAACGTTTGTTATAAAGCAGGCGCAAAATGGCCTGGCGCTTGAGAACTTCCGACTGCACGCCGCGCGAGCTTTGCCAGTTCTCGAACAGATGCAGGCGGGCCCGATCATGCGACGCCAGTTGCACGTCGAAGGCGGCGCGGCGGGCGGGGTCGCTCAACACTTCATTTGCCTTGACCACTTGACGGAACAACTCATCGCTGCCGGTTTCGAGATTGTCGGGATGGTAGCGCTGGGCCATCAAATGATATACGCGGCGGATGGTATCGGCGTCGGCGCGGCGGCTCACTTGCAGGGTTTCGTAATGGTCGGCGCCGTTCCCCAGCATTTCCGTAGCGGCGTGGGGAATGTCCGAGGGTTTCTCGAAGGATAATCCGGCGTGATATAGGCCCTGCCCGATGTCGGAGCACCAGCGGACCTGACAGCTGCCGCCGACGGGCAGGCGCTGCGGAGAGCCTTCGATTTCGCCGCTGACCTGCACGGTGAAGCCGACAGTCAGGGGTTGCGGTAGTTCGACGCGCAGGCCGCCGCTGCTGAAATCCACCAGCTTCACCGCGGAGCCATTGATGAGAAGATCGGCCTGCGTTGCGCCCGCGCGCGATCTGGGGTGCCGCCGTTTTTCGGACTCTGAGCGCACACGTCCTCCAAAGAGCATCATCGGCGAGATGTCGAGAACTATGAGCGGGTTTCAGGATGTGAAGCGCAGGGCCGATTCGTTGATGCAATAGCGGAGACCCGTGGGCGGTGGACCGTCGTCGAACACGTGGCCCAAGTGTGCGTCGCATAGCCGGCACAGAACTTCGACGCGATGCATGAACATGCTGTTGTCGGGCTGCGTGTAAATGTTTTCGGCGGCGATGGGTGAGGTGTAGCTGGGCCAACCAGTGCCGGAGTCAAACTTGGTTTGCGAGCTGAAGAGCGCGTTGCGGCAGCAGACGCAGCGGTAGAGTCCTGTCGCTTCCGACTGATAGTAGGTGCCGGTAAAGGGGGTATCGGTGGTGCCGCGGCGCGCCGACCAATATTGCTGCGCGGTGAGTTGGCGGCGCCAGTCGCCATCGGAATGCGTCACTTTCTTGCGCACCACAGCGCCTATCTTGCCGCCTGTGTCGTCGAATTCTACGATGCTCACTTCGAGGTTCGCTTCGCTGTCCTGCGGGGAGAGGCGCGCTAGGAGGACTGCGAATCCGCCCAAGGCGAATGGTGCGATCACCAGCGCGCGCCGCCGCGAGATGGATTCTTTGAACACCAGCTCTATTTTAGACTGGCAGGTGATCGATCATGTCTTCGGCGAGGTCCACGCCTTTGAGAGAAATCGAGTGGGTGCCGTTGTCGGTGCGCTTCACGAACAGGCCTTCGGTGAGGTACCACAGGCTGAATTCCAGTTCCGCCTTCGACATCTTAAGCGTCTGCTCCATATCGCCCAGGGTGATGCCGGGCTGGCTGGGGTGCAAGCGCCGCTGCTGGTACAGGGCGGAAATGATGGCCTGGCGCTGCTGGCGCGCTTCGCGCATGCCCTGCGCGGCAGTCTCGGGAGCTTCCATACCTAACACATCGGCAGGAAACGGTAAAGGGGACAGACGCTAGCGCGTATGGCGGACGCTGGGGCCGCGAGCGAAACTCGACATGGGCGGGGCGGGCGTGGGTTCGGGCTCCGGTGCGGGCTTCTTGGGGCGGGCGTCGAGGCGCGTCAGGATCATCTGCTCCTTGACCTTTTGGAACTTGGGGCTTAGGGGAGCGACTCCCGTGGCGGCTACTACTTCGTTGGTGATTTCGAGAGACGCGGGGAGGTGTTTCTGGAAGTAATTCTTGATGCGGTCTTGCACAATGCGTTGTTGGGAGTGGAGGACGAGATACATCACGGCCTCGCCAGGGGCATTCACCAGCACTTGATACAACTGAGAGGCTTTCTGCAGCTTGGCGCTCTTCAAATCACGCTCCAGTTTTTTCGCGACGGCATCCAGCTTTTGCGCATTGATGACTTCGGCCTTGGTCAGGCTGGCGTTCTTAATGAGATCGGCGCGTTCTTTCGCGTTCAGTTTTTCGAACAGGACATTCAGAAACAGCGGTAGCGGATGGATCTTGAATTCGATCCCCACCGGGGCCATTTGGCGCGCCTTTTGCAGCTTCTGGAATGTCGGCAGATTGGTTTTCGCGCCGGAGAGTGCTGTTGAATACAGGTCCAGCAGCTTTTCCTGTTCCAGGCCTTCGATCAGGTCTCCGGCGTTGGGCTCCTCAGCCATTTTGCGCAGCTCGGCGCCTAAGGACTCAGTGGTGATCTTGGTCAGCATCTCGGCTTCGCGAGCGTTTTCGTAATGAGCGCGAGTGCGTTCGTCGATCGCGTAACCCAACCGAGCCTTAAAGCGGATCAGGCGCAGCATGCGCTCGGGGGCATCGTAGAAAGAATAATTATGAATGGTGCGGAGTTCTTTGCGCTCGATGTCTCCGATGCCGTTGGTGGGATCGATCAGCAATCCCAGCGAGGCTTTGTTAAGCGAGAGCGCGATGGCATTGACGGTGAAATCACGGCAGCGGAGATCTTCGTGAATGGTGGCGGGGGTGATCTGCGGGCGCGCGCCGGACTTGGCGAAAGTCTCTTTGTGCGCGGTGCCCAGCTCGGTAGTGACGCCGCCGGGGAACAACAGGTCGGCGGATTTCAAGTGGTCATCGGTCGAGATGATTTTCGCGCCGAACTTTTTCTCAGCCAGTTTGGCGAGTTTGAGAGCGCTGCCCTCCACGGTAAAATCCAGATCGCGAACCGGGAAGCCGCCCAGCGTGTCGCGCATGGCGCCGCCGGTCAGGAATACGCTGGCGCCGGCTTCGGCGGCGAGTTCCCGCATCTGCCCGACCACGCGGTACTGGCCAGCGCTCAGGTGGCTCTCCAGCATAAACATGTAATCGCCCATTGGCTCCTGCCCTCAATTCCCTGCCCGGCCCGTTACGCCCGGGGATGATGTTGCTCGATTACCTCACGCAGTCGCCGCTGCGCGACGTGCGTGTAAATTTGCGTGGTGGAAATGTCGGCGTGGCCCAGCATGATCTGCACGCTGCGCAAATCGGCGCCGCCTTCGACCAAGTGGGTAGCGAAACTGTGCCGGATCACGTGCGGCGTCAGGGTTCGCTTGATCCCCGCCTTCAATCCATAATCGCGCAGCAGTTTCCAAAAGGACTGCCGCGTCATGGCCCCTCCGCGCGCCGTTACGAACAAATACTTGCTGGCGCGGCCTTTCAATAGCCGCGAGCGCGCGTTCCCCAAATACTGATCGAGAGCCTGGCCCGCCGCTTCCCCAAACGGCACCATGCGCTGCTTGTTTCCCTTGCCGGTGACGCGCAGGACTCCCATTTCACGCTCGACCGCCGCTAGCGGCAGGCGGCATAGCTCGGACACGCGGAGTCCGGTGGCATAGAGCAACTCGAGCATGGCCCGGTCACGCAGTCCGGTGGACTTTTCCACAGGGGGAGCGGCGATCAGGCGGTCCAGCTCGTCCCGGTTGAGGTACTTGGGGAGCGTGGTCCACTGACGGGGCTGCTTTAGGAACTCAGTGGGATCCTCTGTGACCTGGCCTTCCTGGATCAGGAAGCGGTAGAAGTTGCGTAAAGTGGTGATATGACGGGCGATAGAACGCGCCGACAGGCCCTGGCCGTATAAAGATTCGACATAGCTCGCCAAGTCCGCCGCGTGGATTTCCGTCACGGGCTTGTCTGCTGATTCGCTAAGTCTTTTAAGATCAAGTTGATAAGAATGCAAAGAGTTCGCCGCCAGACCTTTTTCGACCCGGCAGAAATTAAGATAGGCCTGGATGCTGGGAGCCAGCGGCCTAAACGGGGGCACCGTCGCCTGCATTGTGCCAATGATACAATACTTGCAAAAATGTTTGGAAGGAAAAGCGCCAAAAAAGACTGTAAGTGGCTTTAACGACCAACAAAAAGGTGTTCGTGACCCGGTTTGAGCGGGAATCGGTGCAGGGATTCGTGCAGACTCCGGGGGGATTTACGGACGATTCTGTCGAATTGCTCACGCCGGCGGGGACGCTGCTGCGGTTTCCTTACTCCGAGGTCAAGGCTGTTTGTTTTGTTCGGGATTTCGATGGCGGGGACACTTGGCGGGAGCATCGGTCGTTTGCCAGCCGGCCGAAGGCGCCGGGGCTTTGGGTTCGTTTGGTTTTTCTGGATAACGATTCGACCGAGGGGATGCTGGCTAACAACTTGATGTTGTTGGAGCCTAACGGCTTCTTTATTACGCCGCCGGATCCTAGTTTTCAGAATCAGAGGATTTTTGTGCCGCGGGTGGCGCTTAAGGAAGTTCAGGTGGTGGGGGTGATCGGGAGCCGGGCGAGGGTTTCGAAGCCCCCTAAGGCTGCTGGGCAGTTGGAGATGTTTTAGGCGGCTACGACGACGGGCTCGTGTTCCACGGGGAAGCTCACGGAGCGGGCTATGAAGCAGAACTCGTGGGCGCGGTGGTGGAGGGACGTGGCGTCGGCTAGGCGGGTGGAGTCGGTAATTACGGCTCGGGGGCGGAGGACTACGTTGGTGAATTCGCCGGAGCCGTCGGGGTGTTCTTTCATGGTTCCGCTCGCGGCATCCTCGTATTCGGTTACTGCTATGCCGGCGTCGGCGCATAGGTGCAGGAACCAGAGCATATGGCAACTCGAGAGCGACGCTACTAACAATTCTTCGGGGGTGTAGCGGGACGGGTCGCCGCGAAAGGCATGGTCGGAGGAACCCTGGAGTGGGGCGCGCTTGCCTAGGATTTTGATTTCGTGATTGCGCGAATAGGCGCGGTAGTCGCTGGTGCCGGTGCCCAGGTTACCGGTCCAGGTGGTGGTGACGCGATATTGATGTTCGCGGGCCTTCATTCAATCATTCAATAGAGGACTGAGGGCAGGAACGAACCGGCGGGCTCCTGGTACATGCCCATGGACATGAGCGTCATGGGATGGACTACGCGGAGTCCGTTCTCCAGGCACCAGCGGAAGAGAGCGGCGTTGCGCGTGGGGACCAGGATGCCGGGGCCGGCGAAGGAGTCCGCGGCGGAGATCAAGGCTTGCAGGTCGCGCACGGTTTCGCCCATGGAGTGTCCGAAGAAGGCCATCGACGAAGTGTAGCCGGTGATGCGGCCGGTACGTTCGACCACCTTCGCGGTGCCCTGCTGAATGGCATCGGCCAGTTCGCCTCCGCGGTCGTGGCCATGGATTTTGTGCGACACACGGTTGCAGGCTTCGAGATCCGACGGGAGCGCGGGGCGCACGTGAAAGCCGTCCATGGATTTGCGGATGGGCGGGCCGGTCATGGTCGAGATCGGTTCGCGGGTGTCGAAGCCTAACTTGGTATAGAGCGAGAGCGAACGGTTGTGGAAGGCGGCCTGGAGCAGGCGCACTCCGGTGAACTTGCGCTCCTGGGAGCGCTGAATCACGGCGTCCATCAGCTTGCGGCCGGCGCCGGCATTCTGAGCGGCGGGATCGACAGTGATGGGGCCAACGCCGGCGATGGGCGAGCGTTCGTCCAAACAATTGCTACCGATGATGCGTCCGCCGGATTCGGCTACTACGCAATAGAAACCTGGGTGCGAAAACATCATGGTCAGCAATCCAACGCCGGCTTCGGGTGCGGGAAGGTCCGGCGGGAAATTGTGAGCGGTGTTGATGTCGTGGAAGGCTTGGTAGCAGATGATACCGGCGGCGGCGGCATCGGCGGGGGTCGCTTGGCGTATGGCGATTTCAGGCATGGCGGGTGACGGGGCTGCCCAGGTCCAGCATGGCCAAGTCAGTCCAGTAATTTTGCAGTGTATTCTGAACGAACGTCAGACGGTCCACGTGCACGGTGCGGGAATGTTTGAATTCGCTCCAGCGCCAGCGCGCAAATTGCGCGGCGTTGAGAACGTCTACCGGGGCGAGTTCTTGAACCACCGTTACATGCGGGTGATAGGTATGCGGTTCTTTGAATGCGAGACAGCCGGTATTCAGGGAGCGATGCATACTCGCCAATTCCGCAAAGCCCACCTGGATCGAAACATAGATCACGTACGTGCCGGGGAAGACTTCGATATCGCCCAACTCGACGTCGAAGGGCGGGAAATCCTGGAGGCGAGTCCGCAGCTGGTCGAGGGCCTCAGGGACGGCGGTGGGGCTGCCGAATAACGCCAGGGGGCGCGGAGGAAGAATCGTCAAATGGGCTTTGGCACGCGAGTCCGGGGCGAAATCGTGGCGGATCTCATCCAACAAAGCGGCCAGCGGTCCAGAGAGATACGATACAAGGGCGAACGAGTTAATACGCGTCTCCCGCCCATCACGTCCAGCCATCTATGCCACTAGTGTAACGCTCCCGTGCGCGCCGTGAAGCGGGAATAAGGCCCTACGACTCGGTGGAATTGACTAGTACTGGCTCGCTGGCGGCGTCCGGTTTCGCTTCGGGCAGTACCCACTGGGCTTCTTCGAAGCCGACGAACTTGTAAATGCGCAGCGCGCCGTTTTCGGCTTCCAGCAGGTCGCCGGGCAGCAACGGGCTTTCGGTGTCTTTCAAGGCGAAGTAGGCTGCGTAGGGCGTAGGGGCGTCGATCGACTCGCCGGGCTCGTAATCGCGCGGCTTGACGCTGGCCGTACCGCTGACGTGGGGCGCCAGACGGAAGGACTGATGCAGATGTTCTTTCAAGCGGTGGATGCGATAGCTGGGCATGACAGTGCTTATTATCGCGCAAAACAATTCAAGAAGGAATTGTTTGATGCTGGGGCTCTAGCAGTACTACTCTCGCGCCGGAGTCGAATCCCATCGCGCTGTAAACTGGGCGGCCCATGTCGGAAGCGTGGAGCGTCATGCGGGTCAGGGTCTTTCCGGCGAGGCTCAGGGCGCGCCGGCCTTGTTCGATGGCGTGGCGCACGACGGCCTCGGCGCAGCCTTTACCATGCGACTCAGGCAGCGTGGCCACGAAAGCCACGTAGATGGTACCGGCTACCGGAAACACGGCGGCGCAGGTAACGGCTTTGTCTGCGGAATAACCGACGTAGCCGAAGCTGTCCTGATGCCACAAGTGGAGGTTGCACAGGCATTCGAAAAGATCGAGCGACATTTTGTAAGCTTGGCCGTTGATCATGGCGAGGTCACGGGCGGTGGTTTGGTCCGACACGCGGCGGAACTCCAGTTTGGGCAAGGGACGCCTTGGCGGTAATAGCTGATCGGTTGCCATTCCGGTCATGTTCAAGGCCAAGGCGAAGCCTTCTTCCGCTGCGATGCGCTCCCACTCGGGCGGGGCCCAGGAGTCACAGAGGGCCACCAAAGAAGCATGCTCACAGGACTTTGCGCGTTTTTTGATCACGGTGAGTGCGGCGCGCAAGTCCTGGGGAGCGGGTAGCGGGCGGTCCGGCATGGATAGATTCAAGAACGGCAGCGGAAGGTTCGCGAAGGTGGTCGCGACTGCGTGGGCGTGCTCGATTTTTGCGCCGGGGAAACGGCCTACCATTAACTTCCAAGCTTCGATCAAGACTCGGACCGTTTCCTCAGTCGACATGATCTCCATTGCAGCACGAGTGGGGAGTATATTTGAAAGCTATGAAACGCAGCACGGAGCGCTTCTTGACCACCCATGTTGGCAGTATGGTGCGCCCCCAAAAGATCACGCAATATTTTCAGGCGCTAGCGGCGAAAGAGGCCGTCGACACGCCGGCGTTTGAGAGTGAACTGCAAAGCGCCGTGGCGGAAGTGGTGAAGCAACAAGCCGCCGCCGGCGTGGACATCGTCAGCGACGGGGAGTTCGGCAAACCGAGCTGGCTATATCTGACGCAACGGGTGAGCGGATTTGAAACTCGCATGTCGGAACGGCGCTCGCCCGGATTCCTGGGGGAAGAGCGCGAAGGGCGTTTTGCGGAGTTCTACGACGAAACCGGGCCGCTGGATAAGCGTGGACAGCCATTTCCGCGTGCGGTGTGCGTGGGTCCCGTGGCGCATACCGAAGTGGGGCGCGCGCAGATGCGGCGCGACATCGACAATTTCAAAGCGGCACTCAAAAACATTACGGTGGAAGAGGCGTTTCTGCCGGTGGTGGCTCCCTGCAGTATGTGGGTGGATTACGAAAACGAGTATTACAAAACGGAAGAAGAATTCTTGTTTGCCGTGGCCGATGCGCTGCATGAAGACTACCAGGCGATCGTCGACGCCGGCTTGATCGTGCAGGTGGACGACGCGATTCTCACCAACTTGTACGACCGGGTCCGGTCGCAGGGACGCGACTATCGCAAGTGGGTGGCGATGAATATCGAAGCTCTGAACCACGGGCTGCGCGGTATTCCGGAAGACCGCGTTCGTTATCACCTGTGCTGGGGAAGCTGGCCGGGTCCGCATACCAGCGACGTGCCATTGCGCGAGATCGTCGACTTACTGGTGAAGGTGAAGGCGCAAGCGTATTCGATTGAGGCGGCCAACCCCCGGCACGAACACGAGTGGCAGGTGTGGCAGGACGTGAAGCTGCCTGACGGGAAAATACTTCTGCCGGGAGTGGTCAGCCACGCCATCGCGCACGTGGAGCATCCTTACGTGATCGCGCAACGGATTACGCGCTTCGCCAATATTCTGGGGCGCGAGAATGTGATCGCCAGTACCGATTGTGGCTTCGCGCAGGCATCGGCGGTTGCGCGGCAGCATCCGTCGATTGTGTGGGGGAAGCTCGAAGCGATGGCGGAAGGGGCTCGGATCGCTTGGCGGGAAAAGGTCAGGGTATAGGACTATAGCAAACGTGGTAAACGGAATTTACTAATAGGGAGATCCCCATGGCACAGCCGACCTTTGACCTGCATGTCAATCCATCCGACGAGACCATCCGTGTGGGGCCGCTGATGGTGCGTTTCCTGCTCACTGGAGATAACTCGACGGGCAGCATCGCGGCTTTTGAACTGGTAGTCCCGGGCGCGCAGCGCCTGCCGGCGCCGGCGCACAGCCACGAGCATTACGAAGAGACCATCTACGGTATCGACGGAGTGTTGACCTGGACCGTCGACGGAAAATCAATCGACGTCGGGCCGGGGCAGGCACTGTGCATTCCGCGGGGAGCGATTCACCGCTTCGATAATAACGGCAGCCAGGATGTGAAGGCGCTGTGCGTGATCACGCCAGCGGCGATCGGTCCGCAGTATTTCCGCGAGACTGCGGAGGTGATCAACGCTGCGGCTGGCGGTCCGCCGGACCGGGCAAAGTTGGCGGAGATCATGCGCCGCCACGGGCTCACGCCGGCTCCTCCTCAGTCGTAGCGGGCGCTGGTTGAGGGCTACTTGCTGGACTTTCCATCTTCGGCGCGGGCGCCGGAGAGTAAGCCGACCATGCCGTAGTT
>Ga0068857_100001994_pt1 | contig 16547 bp, 32 predicted proteins | sample KBSCornC72_FD_66591 | JGI IMG/M metagenome (GOLD analysis project Ga0068857, IMG submission 66591) | Corn rhizosphere microbial communities from Kellogg Biological Station, Michigan, USA - KBS Corn C7-2 | ecosystem: Host-associated > Plants > Roots > Rhizosphere > Soil ...
TTGCTCATTGTGGATGACGGGAGGTAACGGGTCATTCGGATTGTACCCTACACCATTTTTAATGGTTGGCGGCCGTAGGGCCAAATCGCCCCGAGAGTTCAGCTGGGACTTGTCGTCAGGAGAGAGCTTGGCCCAAACGCTATCCATTAGCATTCGAACCTTCTCGGCCAATTCTTGATGGGTGTCGTCAAGCGCCAACGCTAACGGCTCGAGACTCTCATAGAGGTGGGGCATTTTTATAGGCATGCCGCATACCTTACACCAAACAGTCAGCGGTTGACCAAACGGGCTGCGATATGACCGCAGCACCTCCAAGCCCGCAGGGCTCCGGATGCGTCCGTGCGTTCTCCTTAAACTACCGTCGTCAACCTATCGCATAGTACGGCGGTGATTGTAAGGAATTAAGGCCCAAAGGGGTCTTCGTCCAAGAGAATTTGGTAGCGGGATCTTGGAGCACCATTTCGAGGAAACAAGTCGGAGAGTGACGATAATGGTTCGATGATCGCCATGATCAGCTTTCTTTGCACGTCATCCAACTGAGCATCCACACAGGCCTTTTCGAAGATTGCCTGTGTGGATGGCGGGGTATCATCGGCGTCAGCTTGGGGCACCTTTCTACCTACACCTGAGCCGCACGATTTCGCTTAACTTTCGGAGAAGGCAGCCGTACTATGGGGCATGGTCATCCAGCGGACCCTAAACGCTGGTCTCGGAAGGACCGGAGGCAGCAGGTTCGGGTCGGAAAGCACAGACCTTAAACGTGGGCTCGGGATCCCGGAGGCAGGGTGACGGCTGGAAATGCCTTAAACTTCTAGCAAGCGAGTTGGCGAAACAACAAGGTCGGGTCGGCCGGACGCAATGGCCGATAGTCCCGAAAGTAGGATGGACTCAAACTATCCGGCTCGTGTAGGCTCGGAGGCAAAGAGCCAAAAGCAGTAAAGCTTTTAAATCACAGCTGAACCCCGAAAGGTAGGGTATCCCCCAGCCTCTAGGGGTTCAGCTGTTTTTGTTGGTCCGTAGGGTCGGCTAGATGCTAGATTGGCGCATGCGATATCGAATGAAGCGTTCCCCCAGCATCACTATCGAGGCTCACCAATGGCACCGGAACGGAGATCATCCGGGAGATGGACCAGTGGGGTTCAAGGACGGCAAGCCATTTCGTAGCGAAGGCCATGTCGTGCGGTACTACCGCAATCCGACCGTGCTGGGTGCCTCCCCATGCATACATTGTGGCAAACAGATGCACGTCCACGGCTGGCTCGATCAGCGTGAACCGGGCCCGGGCGAAGGGAAGGTCGAGACGACCGTTTGCCCTGGAGCCTACGTGATCGAACTGCTGGATGGCAGGCGCTACGCTCTGCTGCAGGACATCTTCCAGCGTGAGTACGAGCCGATCCGCTGAAATGGGTCAGGAGTTGTCGGGCGGGATAGCCCATTCGCCCGGGTGTTGCTCCCGAAAAAGCTTTACCTTGGCCTGCCATTCAGCATAGCGTTCGTGGAATTGCCTGAGCCGACTGCTACCCGTGTCCCTAGCGGCTCGCCCTACCAACCAGCCTTCTTGTTCTAGGATGAACGCCGCTTGGTCGAGCAATTCCTGCTTAGTCGCCATGAACGCATCTATACCACGGTGTAGGGGAAGCGCATGTACCAAGAGATAGACGCCGATATGAACGCGAAACGGTTTCGGTCCATTTGGGAACTTGCGATGGAGCAGCTCTGCCAGCACACCGCTTCCCCAGAGACGGAAGGCGTCCTGCAACAAATCGTTCGGCTGTGCGATGAGGCCGGCACCATTCGGTACGCCATCCGGGCCACCTACACTGGAGGCGAGGTTCTGTGGCTGACCGATGATAACTCGAGCGACGAAGGTCGGGGCTTCTCTTCTTTCCACACTAAGCATCTGGTCACGTTCGTTACTCGTGAAGAGGCTCAGAGCAGGGTCGCCTGGATGTCAGGATGGACGCAATTGGACGTTATCCCGGTCGTTGAAGTGCGGACCCCAGCCTAGGAAGAACGAGCTTCACGGGACGAAGATGGCCGTTCAAGGATGGGAGCGACGCAACCGAAGCGTTGCATCAGCTTACCCTCAGTACGAGACCATCCCTCTCGAGAAGAAAGACGCCGCATCCCCGCCCCTTTGATCAGTAGGGCATACCGTTTATGGTAGATCCGGCCCAATTGGGTGTAGGCCGAAGGTTTGGGGTCGAGAAGGTCGAACCCCTGGATGAACTCCTCAACCTCCCACATCAAAAAGTGTCCCGCTAACCTATAGGACGCCGTGTAGGCCGAAGGTTCGAAAGTGCCGGTCAAATAGCCTAATGGGCAGTTGCAAGGCACCCCATTAGGCGACAACAACATCCCCACCTGAACCGCATCCGCCAGTTTGGCTGCAAATAGCCTAAAACGCCGAAATCGGGTCATATCGTCCATCACGGCCTTCCAAGATCTCATAGGCCATTCTACACCGAAGGGGGGCGGCGTAAAAGTCGCCCCCCTTCGTGCCCATTAGGGGGTTTGGGCTAACTGACGATCGTGAAACCGATCCGGATCAGGAATGACGTAACCCAAATTGCTGGCTCGCTCGAAATAAGCTGGCCCCGGCCGACCACTCTTATGCCGAACGACAAAACTGCACCGCAGAGGACGTTTGGCCGCATGATCCTCATCCATCGTATCACCCAACATCTCGAAAAATGTCGAGCTACGGGCCTGCAGGCCAATAAGCCCCGCCACCTTGCCGTAGGAGAGCGGTTGCCCCACCGCCTGCAAGGTGTCGAGAATGGTGTTGAGGGCGATGTACTGTGCCAAATAGGCGATACTATGCTTCATTTGATCTCCATGTTACGAGACAGGCGTCGGCGAAAAGAGCCTCAGCCGCCATAAGGGTTACGCCGAAATGGCGTTCAGGTCAAGCAGGGTCCATGCGGATCCCGCTGGACCATCAAGGTTCATCCTGCTCTTCAGCCGCAAAGGGATCCCGCAGCAGGACATCATAACGGGTCGTCCCAACGGACCTCGTGAGGACCCAGAATTCACTCGATTTAACGGTCGGCCCCTCCACTCTCAATCGAACCTCAAATCGATCGTCCGGCCCCAATTCGAACCCATACAGCTCTTGATGACGCAAAATCTGCTGGATCAAACTCTGCTGCAACCCCGACAATCGGTCCGATGGAGGTACGGAGCCACTGAACAATTGGACGTAAGACCCCTCGGACAACGCCACATTGTCGATCCAAATGTCCTCCCGAGCCCTATAGAGCCGCCCCACTTGCTCAAATGATTCCAGCTGCTCAATAATTGCCGAAAAAGGACCAACGCCAATCCGGTAAGGATGCTCCAACGAACCCAATTCGGTCATGAGGTTACTCAAAAGGATCCCGGCCCGCCAAAATGTCATAACGCGAACGAGCAGGAAGATCAGGAGGAGAGTCGATCCGTCTCACTTGTACCGTACAATACCCATTCTGCAATTGCACCACGATGGTTCGAGGGTAGGTCCCTTGATACAAATCAGGGAATTGCAGCACCTCTTGGATGATGGCCTCTTGTAAGGGCGATAGAGCCTCGTCCAACCGAGCCGAAAGCCCAAAAGTATCCTCAGTCGAGCGGTCCTGTAGGGGAATGGGACCACTCGACTCAGAATCGATCGGCCGATCAAAAATGTAGTCCTGTTGACCAGGAGGTAGGACTTCGGCCCAATGGCTGACCTCGCCCATATAGGGTTCTAACCGACCCTCAACCCAACTGCACCACCCCTCAGCCGTCCGTACCCCCACCAGCGGACCATCGGTAGTCCACATCAACACATCCTCACCCCCACTCCTCCTAAGATCCGTATGGGCAATCCAGTTGATCATTCGATCCGCTCCCATACAGTCGAACGAGCCTCAATCGGCCGCTCCAGTATCGAACTGGTCCACCCACTACTGCCATCCTCTGGATTCAACACAAGAAGCATCAAAAATAACAGCCGACCATCAAAACACACCTGCTTGATCTGCTGCCTAACGGTAGCGGCCGTCTGACCTTCAGAGGGCTCGGGATGGACCCTCAACGCCACCACATACCCCAACCGTTCCGGCTCACCCTCCCACAACCTATTGTCAGTAGCAGTCGGACCGACAGTCCAACCCTTCGAAATAAGCACATGGGCCAGCCGCTCACACTCCTGATGGGTCAAGAAGACAGCCCAAATCTTGTACTCAGCCATCCCTAGCCCTCATCCAAACGAGCATGCCGGTTCCGCTGGCCTAATGCCCTGATGGCCTGATCATCGTAGCCATGCTGCCGTAAAATGGCCTCAGCCGATGCCTCAACCATATCGGAAAGATTTCGCTGACCGTGGATCCGTTGCACCCTGTCCAAATGCTCCAAATCAAAGGCAGTTAGACAGTCCGCCCCAGGATCAATCTGCAACGCAGCATACGTAGCACCAGCCGGAGAATGCCGCAGGACAATGTAGGGCTCCCAAGAAGGGGTGACGGAAAGGAAAGAATAACCCGCTATCAAAGTCCCCGCTGATCCAAGCTGTTCCGCATCTGCCAGATAGAGTAGTTTGAGCAGCTTAGGAAGATGAAGAGGGGATGTCGAACGGAGGAAGTGTGCCGCCGCCTGTAGGGCCCGAACGGGATGATGCCGCAGATGAAGCTCAATAGGCCCTCCAGTAGTCTCCCTAGCAGCTTCCTGGGGCGCTTCCAGCAAACCCTCAAGCGGTCCCACCGATCGCTCATACAGCTGCGCCAGCGTCACCAAGGCATCCTCCAACTGCTCCCGTCCAAATGGAGCCTCTATAGGACAATCGCCCTGCAGCATCCGCCGCCTGACCGACTTCACCATCTCCACCACTGCCAATAGGTGCATGCTCTGCTATACCCCAAATGCCATCAGGTACTCACTAGATTACTCAAAAATCATGAGCAAAAAGCCGACGATTGGCCTGCGAAGCCTGCGGGTCGTCGGCTTGTCAACTCCCAAATAGCAAACCTAAAACAGCGGTTGACCTGTTGCCCCCGAAAAGCTCAATAATACCGCCTATTTAACTCAACTAGCGAAAATGAGATGGGAAAGGTGGGTACATTTTGACCCGCCCCACAATACCCCTAGACCTGCACGGGTCCTTCGGACGGATGTGCGGGTCAACGGGTGCTGTGTCGATTTCTTGATGGGGCTACGTGAAAAAATGACCTCTTGTTTTCTGGAATTGGCCGCTCCCCCTTTTGGTACATTCGAACGAGACGCATGATGGATCTCCAATCGAGTTTCATGGTCCCTAGGATGGTTTGGATGACCCGGCATTGAAGCGGGGTGGGGTGGTGACAGCGTTCCAAGCGGACGATGGGCTGACGATCGACATCGATGCTGAACCAGATGGCGGCCGTTTCCGAGGTGGGGCCGATGTACAGGTCCACCACGCCGCTATCGAGGTGTTGGACGAGGTGTACGTCCACGCTCTTGTCCTCCATGTGCAGGACGGGTTCATCCCCATGGGGGTTGAGGTGTAGGATTTTCCAGGTCATGATGATTTTCGGTAGTGGAGCGCCATGATGCCGCAGGGAAAACCCAAGCTGGCCAGGAAGCAGCTGACGATCGGGTGAGCTGGATAGAAGATGATGGTGGCACCCATATAGGCGATCGTCAGGATGACGAGCTGCCAGAAGAGCTGGTGAGCTGTCAGGGCTGGTCGTCGGTCCTTCATAGGAAGTGCAGGACCATACTGATGATGGCGCAGTCGAGCAGGGTGCCGAAGAAGAGGCCGTATACGAGGCCACGGGCTTCGGGGATGGGCTCATAGATGGGCTTGCGGGGCTTCATTGGGCGTTTTTGGCCAGGGCCATGATGGCATCATCGTAGGTTTTGAGGGCAATCCGAAGGGCCGCCATTTTGGGCCCCAGCTCTTCGGCCTGAGCGTTCAAGACGCCCGCTGCGGCTATGGCCAAACGGCCTGCTTCAATCTTGGGAAAGTGGTCTTTCGACATATCAGTAATACGGACAGGATCTCAGGCAGTTAAGGGATCGCTATCGTCCATCAAGAGATCGTAGCGGGACCGGGCCATGTTGGGCTCAGGAGGGGGAGCTGGGCTGGTCAATTCGGCGGTCGGATCGCCATCCATACGCACGGTGAACTGGATGATGGCTTGGGTTCCTGGTGCCAGAAGGATTCGTCCCCCATGGAGGACAACGGCTCGGATGATGGCTTGTTGGGTGGGGGTTAGGCTGGCCTGTTGACCCGCATGATGCATGATGCGAGCATGGTCTTCATCGAGAGCGGCTGTGTTGCGGACGGTTCGTTGGAACCCCGTCAGGGCTTGATTGGTGAATTCTTGGTGTGGCAGGGTCGCCCATGGGCGGACGATGGCCCAGAAGGTCTCGCCTGGAGCAACCTCATAGACTTCGTCTGCCGTTCCTCCTACCGCTAGGGTGAGCTGAGAGCGGTTGGTCCAGAGGTTCTCTTGGAGGTGGCTTAGGTAGGGGATGGCCGAGCGGAATAGGTCCTGGTCAATTACAATTGTACGGTACTGCCCATGAACGTGTTCAGGGCGTGGATTTTGGATGATGATGTGATCCCCTTGTCGAGGGAATTGGTCTGAGGACACGCTGACGATGGGCCCAGTTATCCGCCAGACGTTCTCATTGGAGGGCGTTATACGGACCCATTCGAGGGGACAATGGATCTGCCGGACGATGGCGGGATATAGGGGCGAGCCTGGACGAAACTGGGAAGAGGGGATGGTGGCGGGCGGCTGATACTGTTCTTCAAGGTAGTCTTCCGTAAAGACCACCTGGGCATTAGCAGGGCCTCTTCCCTCCAACTGGACGGGTTGGGTGGGGCCATCCGCCGATAGGGCGTAGAATTGTTGCTCTGGCTCGAAACAGATGTTGTCCGATAGGCTGTTGAGGTACAGGATCCGTCGGACCGTGAAGAGGGTCTGCCCCTCTTGCCACTCCTCTTCCACTGGGTATTGATCGGGCTCTACCGAGACAAGACCCATCTGGACGGCATTGTCCAATTGCGCTCTGGGTACAATGAAATTTCTGCTGATAGGGAAATCGGGCCTACAGACGATTTGGACGTGGCTCGACTGAGCTGGTGCGATCCGAAAGAGGTCGCCTGATTGCACGTAGGCCAAACGATATTCGCCCGCCGAGTCTGTACCGCCTAACATGAGGTTCCGACGGACTACGTAGAGATCTGTTTGGATACCCCAAGCAATATGCCCTTGTCGCATAAGTTCCTCCAGATGCCGCCTTCGGCAAATGAAGTCTTGTGCAATCGGATTCCTTGAGGGGTCCGAATTGGCATTAGTCAGGCGGACGTGGCTCGAAGGCACCCTTCCTTGTACACCACCCCGACAGGTGACGGCTAGGTATGGTGTATGCGGTCACATGCACATCAGAGTGGCCCAAATGGATGGGGATGGTTGTGCGGTAGCCGCCATCGCTACCATTGTGGGGAAGTCTTACGATGCCGTAGGGCGTCGGGCGTTTGGGCGTCGCTGGACGGCTAGTTTGAGCCCAGGGCTCTATACGAGCCAAATAATCCGAGTGTTACGGAGCTACGGCATGAGGGTTGGGAAGAGGGTGGGCTTTGATTTTCGTTCGGGCCACAGTGCCATCCTGTTCGCCGATTTGAGCTGTTATTGGAAGGGCCGGAAGATCTGGCATTGCCTCGTTTGGGATCCCGACCTGGGGGGTCGGCTGATCGACCCTTCTTGGAAGGGCTGTGACGACCACCAGTACTACCTCAAGGCTTGGCGCTATGGGGGTCGTGAGACGTTGGTCATTAGACCTCGTCTCACGAGCCAGCCGTGAGGCTCATTTTTCCCATCAATCGAGCCGAAAACCGTTTCAGAAGGGGAAGGGTTCGCTGATCGCCTGTTCGAGCAGCAGTTCCTCTTCGGGCGACAAGGGCTCATATGACTCGGCCGTCACCACTTCGAATGCGTCAATTTTGAGATCGACGATACGTCGGCTGCCGCCCTTGGCGTGTTTGTAGGATCGGCCTTTCCAGGCCCGTCGTTCGGGGTTGTGACGTTTGCGGCGGGCCATGAGAGGTCTCCTTGGGAGATAGTACGGATGGGCAGGCCAAAAATTAAGGCCCATTTTTCCCATCAATCGAGATCCGGGAATGTCTCTTCCCGGACGTAGCCATACATGTCACTCCAAATATCTTCAATTGGTGTAATGTATGGCTATGCCGATCTGCCCCGTCACTTCATTCATCGCAGATGTGTTCGCTGCGGTTGAAGCGAAGGGCTACGTATTGACTGAATTCCATGTCCATCCGGATGATGCGGCTTGGATCCAAAGCTCGGATCAATTCGAAAGCTCGGATCAATTCGAGGGAGGCTGCATCTGGTCCGCTGGAATCTTGGAAGATCCTGCCATACAGCGGGGCACGTTGAGAGCCATCGGAGACCTGTTGCAGGATGCTCCCTATGCCGCCACATTCGTTCTCCCCATTCAGCCAGAGACGATCCCAGTAGCCCCCCTGCGAACAGTGTGGGAGCGATTGTTGGATGACGATGAGCTGGCTCCTTAACCCCTCTTAATTTCCCGAGTCGGTCCCCGTACTATGCTCATGACCGACCGGACCCTCCTCAGCCTGGCTCTCGTCTTCCTTGCCATTGCTTGCTTCGCCCATGGAGCCGTAGCGTGAGCCGTTTCATTTGTTTGGAATGTGGTAAAACCGTCAAGCCCAAGAAGAATGGCGAGACAACGTGTAGCGGCTGCGGCAGCACGGATGTGGATTTGGCTCCCATCGAGAAATCCAAGAAGTGACCCTTAATTCCCAGGGGTTCTGTCCGTACTAACTATCAGACGCCGTTCGAAAGCCCTAAGGAGAGGGCCTCGTAGAGACCGGCACTGACCCACGAGGACGGGGAGATCCGTCCATTGGATCGGCGGACCCAAATAGCTCCCCGAAGCGTCCCTTCTCCGTCCGTTCATCCCGGGGGCCTATCCGCCCGGTTCCACGACCGCTTCACCCTGTAGTACGGACGGGTCGCTGAGAAATTAAGACCAAACAGCCAAGGCTAGGGATCAATCTAGAGGAAGCACACACCTTTGAGGCTTGTCGGTACTGGCTTGTACTTCGCCAGTATGGGTCCGACCCCTTCTACGGGCCACTCTTCCATTCCTCACGGAACCCCGTCCACAGCCCCTTTCGGGGTCCGCCTTCAGGTCTTCCTTGGCCATTCAGACACCACCGGCCTTAGGCAAGGGCTCAACTCCGGCACCTTTCGTCGAAACTACTCGGTCGGTCTCCTTGGGCTTGCTTCCTAAGCGACTGTGACATCCCATAGTACGGCAGGGCCGTCGAGAAGTTAAGCCGATTCAGCACTGAGGCGAATGATCAGCACCCAAGTCATGGGCCCGCTTCTTTGCCCTTGCCACACAAGCACTGCATTTGACGGCCGGGAACTGCTCACACTCAGTACACTTGGTCACGTCGCCCGTATGGTCCTGCACCATCAGCACACCCCCTGCTGCACACTTCTGGCAGACCGTTGCCATCCTAGGCCCCGTCCTGGCACAGAATAGGGCCCTGACGCCCTTTTGGAAAGCTTTGGCACACGCTGGACAGGTTCGTCTACTGGGCATTCTAGAGGCTCCTATGGGGGTTAGGCATGAGGATCCATACGACCCTATAGATGGGAAATTAAGCCCTTACCCTTAACTTCCCAGCCGTCCATCCGTACTATCAGCATGACGGATTTCAAGCAGCGCTTCATCGGATTCTGCCCCATCTGTGAGGGCGACTTCAAGCTGCAGGATAACCGTCTGGTGCATCACGGCTATCGCCGCCCCGGCCACGGCTACATCGTGGGCGATTGCCTTAGCGTCCACAAGGCGCCCTACGAGCTTTCGGATGAGGTGTGCCGTCTGTACAAGATGTACTGCACCAACGCTCTGGAGAGCAATCGGGAGCACCTGGCTCGCCTTCAATCGGGTCAGGTCAAGCAGTTCCAAGTTCCGGACTACAGCAAAGGGTACTTGCGGCATCCGGAGATGATGGAAATTACCGTCGTCCACCGGGCCTTCCATCAGGCTTGGGAATCTGAGATCCACCTGACGGAGAGCCACATCAAAGGTCTCCTGCTCGAGATCAACCGCATGGATCGCTACATTGCCGATTGGGCCCTCAAACCCATTCGAACGTTCGAGGAGGAGATGGAGGCCAAGCGGGCCGTCGTGCAGAAGAACAAGGCTGAACGAGAGGCCAAGCGCCAGATCAAGCGGGAGAAAGCGGCGGCCCTCAAGGCAAAGTACGCCGCCTGGGAAGAAGAGAAGGCGCAGCTGATGGCCAAATTCAAAGCACGGTTCCTCGAGCTGGCGGCGATCGAGCCGTTCGATCCCAATACGGTCGGCCTCGAGGCGCGTCAGGCCTATGGGGAAATGCAGAAAGCAGCTTCCAAGAAAGGCTACCTATACTTCTACGCCCGTGACCTCCAAATTGACCAGGCGTTCATTCGCCTGAGACTCGCTACCGTCCGAGATGATGGGTGGGTTCAATACGCTTATTGAGGCGGCCCTAAGGGCCAGAAGGATTTGATCGATGGCGAGCGAAGACGAGACGGGCCCGACAGCACAGGCGATCCTCCAACGAGTGGTCGACTACTTCCTGGACGCGGCCGCCGACAAGAACGGCTACAAGCTGTCCATGCTGGCGCTTACGCCGGAAGAGCTGGCGATCGACTTCTGCGACCAGTGCCAGCCGTTCGAGGATCAGTATGGTGACGTACTGGTGACCTGTTGCGGCGATTGGCTGAGTCGGCGCAAATTGGTCGAATTCCAGATCCTGCACCCTTAATTCCCAAGCGCCTCACCCGTACTATAGGCATGGCCCGCAAAGCTCAACCAAAAGTTCGCCCCCAGAAGAACGAGACCCGCTACGCCGATTTCGATGAAGAATCGGCCTGCTGGGGCGTATTCGGACAAGAGAGCGGCTTTTGCTACGAACTCTACAGCAGCGAAGAAGAAGCCCAAGAACATGTCTGATCCGGTACGCCTAACTTCGGTCGCCATCGCTATTGCGGCGTCCCAACATTTGAGCCCGCTCGACAAGGTCCAGTCGGCCTTGGGCAATCGAGGGGAGGAGGACAATGTAAAATGCCTTGCCCTCATCACCTGTTGCTCGTCCAAGACCCTGAATGCCGTATCGTTCGAGGTCTTTGAGGACCGTACGACCCGCATTACCTCGGGCATGGCCCTCAATATTGCCAGTCTCGAGGCTCAAAATCGGGCTCTCAATTTCATCCTAGCCCTCGGATTGAAAGATCGTACCCTCTGAACTCATACCAAGATCAAAGGAGACCCATGCGTTAACCCCCAAATTGACTCTTTAATACCCCGGCCCTCAAATCGTTCGAAGACTACTTCGGTGACGATTTGAGGGCCTCCTGCATTATACCCCTTAATGATCGGACTGCTCCCCCGTACTACAGGCATGGACCTCAGCGAACTCCAAGCGAAGCGGAACGAATGGTTTGCCCGTATCGACACGGCCCTCGAACAGGGCCAGATTACTCGTTACGAGGCTCGCCTGTCGGAAGCCTTGGTTGAAGAAGAATATCCCTACGTGGTTGGCGAAGAAGGCGAGAGCAGCTACGCCCTTCCCTCAGAACCCAAAGATCAGGTCGCCTGCCGCTTCCTCGAAGGTTAGACAGAAATTCGCTTAGTTGCCCGAACAGTCTTAATTTTAGGGTCGATAATCCGTACTAATCCTCATGGACACCCCCAAGAAATTCATCGGATACCACTCGGACGATGCCCTGCCGATCAAGCCGGGCCAATACATCACGATCAAAAAAGGCGTGATGGTCAAAACGATCGGCCGGCCTGCGAAGCCCGCCGGCCGCACCTACCGGGTCAAGGTCAACCATCTCCTCGGCGGGCAAATAGCCCACAAGGGCTACCATGGCCAGGACGTGCCCGAATCCAATCCCGTCGTCCGTTGGGCCGGCCCAGGTGGCTATTGGACCGAAGCCGACATCAACGACATCCCAGAGGCCCAGCAATAACATGTCCCGTCCCACACAAGATCAATTCGACGCCATTGTCAACGCCTTCGAAGACGCTGGCTATGAGACCCGCCACTATAGCGGCCGCAGTATGTACGGCCAGGAATGCTTGGGCATCGTTTGCCCGAACCCCCTCCAGGCTCTCATGACGGTCCTGTCGCACTTCGCCGATCGTGCCGAAGAGGCCGATGACGTGTGTCAGTTCATCGACCAACTGGGTGAGCCGCAGGCGGACTCAATGGGCCTGGACTCGATCCTGTACTTCCCCAGCTGCACCCTGCCTAAGGCTCAGTAACATGCCCCTCCCCAATCAGACCATCTTCGCCTCCTCGTACGAGCGTACCGACGGTATGGCGATGATTCGCCTCAACTCAGAGACGTGGATCGTCCGAGCGCCCGTCCACGGCCAGGCACAATTCTGGGACGGCCAGCGATGGGTGATGGCCAGCCTGATCGACATCCAGATGGGCCAGTGGCCCGGCCGGTTTCAATTCGACCCCATGCGGGCCATGCAGCTGCTGGAGACGCTCGAGGCGCCATGAACTTCACAATCGGGCAAAAGGTGTGGGTCAGCACGGCCCAAGGCGGGCGACGGGACCTATCGCTCAAGGAAGCCACCATTACCAAGGTGGGCCGGAAGTGGGTCGATTTGAACCCACATTATCTAGGCCGATTTGACTGCAGCACAATGCAGCTCGATGGGGGTCGCTACGGAAGCCCAGGGCAAGTCTACCTGTCCCCCGAAGCCTTCCACACAGAGGTCTTGACACAGCGCCTCTGGAGCGAGCTGGCCCGCCGCATCACAATCTATAGCCCCGAAGGCATGACGATCGACAAGATCCGGCAAGTCGCGGCCCTGCTCAATATCTCCCTCCCTGAGTAAATAATTTCTCCCAACCACCCCACCCCGGTGTATATGACCATTGCCGGACGTGCTCATCTATCCCCCCGTCGATGGGTTTCCCGGCAACTACTTGTGACCCTCAGGATGTCCCGCTAGCCCCTCCCCTCATAGCCCGGGCATCCTGAGGGTCAGTCTGTCTGCTCAACTCATGAGTCAACGGTGACCCAGTTGGACGCTGCTAATCAACTGCTCGTGAGTTGAGCAGGCAGACTGACGGCATTGGGTGTGGCCAGACCCATCCCTCCCGTGAGCGAAGCGAACCCTGGGTGCGCCGATACCCACCGCCGGTAAAATGTGGGTCCTCAGAACCGATCGATTATCTTTTCGGGTTGACTCCAACCCCTGAAAGGGCCCATTCAGTGTACGTATGGCATTCTGTGGCCAGGGGGTCATATTGCCTGTAAAGGGAGGGGTACCCCTATTTTTAGCCCGATTTCGCTTTCATTAGGCCGAAAGTGAAATTTGAAATTTGCTGTGGACCCAATTTTTTGGACCAAAATGGGCTAAATGGAGGGACCCGCCGGCTTCGCATGCGGGTCGTTCGGTGTATCCTCCCCCATGAGCTGGATCGTCCAACTACGTTCATCCTCTGCTGGAGAGAGGTATCTGACCCAACGTGGGAAAGGCGTAACGACAGACCGTCAAAAGGCCAAGGTGTTTGCCGATTGGGCTGAAGCCGATTCCTTCCGCCTACAGGCCAGCCGTCTCTGGCCTGACAGCCAGGTCATTCCACTCATCGACATGCCGATGGTGGAACCGTCTGAGCTAGAACGCCTGAAGCAAGCAGCCCAGAAAGTAGCGACGGTGTTATCAGCACAACTATCACTTCGTGGGGATCGTCTGCATCATGGACATCGATCACGGCCGGGGACTTGTGATGCTTGTGATGCCCTGAATGAGCTGGTGTCGTTGATCACGCCTCCGGCGGTGTAGAGAGGTTCATGCGTTCCCCCTTCTTTTTGATCGCTGCCTTGTTCAACCGTTATGGCTGAACCGAAATCCAAAGTGTACCAGTGAATGGAGCCACCCGGAGTCGGAGGGGTTCGAATGCATTACGCAGACGCTGCCCTAACTGTAAGAAGTTGCGAAAGTGTTGTGAGCCTCCTGGAGATGTAGGGGGTGAGGTGCACCCTCGCCGGCCCGACTGGGAGCGGAAGAACGGTACTTGGCTTTGCGGCTGGTGCGTCCGGCGTCGTGATCAAGTGGTGTAGAGGGCCTTATGTCCGACCCCTTAGAAGCCGTGAAGCGCATGCGCCAGGACCAAGAAGACAAGCGGCGCTTGCGAGGTGCCTATGCCCCTAAGCCAGGGATTTGCCGAGTGTGTGGGGGATCGGTGGTGGCGACCATTTCATTTCAGGATGATGGTCGGATAGGCGGACCGCCTATTCCCGCCTATATTTCAAGCTGGCATTGCGAGAGCTGCATGATCACCTATCACAAATGTCCCCCCGCGCCTTCGGCGTCCAATAGATGATCACACTGACACAAGCCCATGAGGGCGAATTTGGGAGTTGCTGGCAAACCGCTATCGCCTGCATTTTGGAAGTACCTGCCGAAATGCTGCCTAACCAGCATTTGATCGAGGAGGCGGCGACCCTCCGGAGGCGCGCTATAGACAATGGGGAGGAGGGTCAGCCCTACTATGCGGGCCATTTCTCGTACCTGAACGCCCTCAACGCTTACTTGGCGAAGCATCATCGTTTTGCTTATCTGCAGGAGCACGCCTGGCATTTCAGTACGCTGCGATTCGCCGATCCTGGCTATCACGTTGCGATCGGCCCCACTTCTCGAAATAACTTTTTGCATTGTGTGGTGGCTCGTCACGGTGAGCAGGTTTGGGACCCGAACCCCAGTCGAGCTGGGTTGTCTCGCATTGATTCATTTGGGTGGTTGGCCTCGTTACCCGAGGATTCCTCGAACACACCTTGGTACCACTTGCGGGACGATCGCAAAGCAGATGATCGCAAGGCGTGGGAGGGCCGTGCCCAAAAGACGCCCAGCATTGGATCGCTCTGCTGCTGTCCCGCTTGCTTCGTAGACGGCGACTACGTTTGAGCGGCCTGCTTCTGCGGTGTAGAGGAGATGATGCAGTACCGTCTCCAAGAGGCCGTTTGCCCGTGCGGCTCTCATCAGCTTCAGCAGGGCCATCAGGTACAGGATCAGGCAGGACGCTGGACCACTCTGGCCGAACGGCGTGCTGACCCTAGTATCCAAGCCGCTCCTACCCAGCAACTCATCTGGGTATCCGACAGCACTCATTTTGTCTGCTGTGCCTGTCAGCGGCCTATTGACCCCTATGTGGCGATGGCGCTTATCCACAAGGCGCTGGGCGGCAAGGCCATTTTCGAACTGCCTTGGAAAGAGGAGATTGGGGTTGGTGTAATCAACCCCAGGGGTCTGACCAGATTGAGGCTGGATAGCTGATGTTGTCCCGTAAGCGGCAAGCGCTTGCCGAACAGATCGGGGCAGCGGTGGCACACGACCTTTTCATCTCGATGCTTAATCCCAAGTTCAGAGGAGCAGGGTTCAAGTGGAGCCGCTTGGAGGATTTGAGCGTCCGTCTGGCTAAATCTCATGTTGAGCTGGCCGGTACATTCGGTCGAGATGCTAGGGCCATGCTGGAGCAGGCGGCCCTTTCTGCAAGGCATGTGGTCAAAAGGTGCTTGAAAGAGTCCGATATAGAGGCTTGGTTGCCAGACATTCAGCGACCGATCGTTGTCGGCTCGACGTGGAGGGGTCGGAACGACGGCCTAGAGCGAGAAGTGACGGCTATCGAGGATGGTGGCCTATCTTACGTTCGCCCGTGTGACGGCTCTCATCATTTCTGTGACCTAGCCAAGTGGTATACAGACTTCGAGTGGCAGTCAGATCCACCCGCCATCTTTCTAGCGTCGAATGGGGTCGTGTTGGGGCCAGGGACATATGAGGTGGTGGAGATCCCCTCTTGGGATCCTATGCCGAAGATTGGTGTGGGACATCGATTTGTAGTCGGAAAGGGCAAGCGGCTTGTGCCGTTTAATGCAGGATTTGGAATGCGGTGGGGTGTTGACGGGACGATCGTCACGGCCGTCCGTCGGATTGAAAATGACAAAGTCAGCAGAGATACGCCTATGATTCTGCATGCTGAGGGGGTGACGTTGAGTCGAGGCGATTACGTGGTCTTGGGGGTACTGGAAAGCGATCCAGCTTCAGAAGAACAGATTGGCGTCCATTTTACTCTCGACACTGAGTTGGAGCCGAAAGGGACGCGCTACCCTCATTGGTATGTTGTCGTCAACGGCAAGTGGACGATGGTGACGATCGTCCAGAGGGCTTAAGCACCATGCAGTTTTGGCTTCAAGAACCCGTTTGCCCTTGTGGATCTCACGAAGTGCAGCATGGTTATCGGGTTCAGGATCAGACGGGCCGCTGGACCACTCTGGCCGAGCGCCAGGCCAACAGCAACATCGTAGTGGCGCCGGGCCAACAGCCACTTTGGCTGGTCGATAGTACTCACTACATCTGCTGTGCTTGTCAGCAGACAGTCGATTCTAGGCTGGCCAGGTCCTACTTGGAGGTGTTGCCTGGGGCTTGGGAACCGCAGCCAATATGTGTCGTGCCGGTCGAATGGATCATGTTGA
>Ga0068857_100001996_pt1 | contig 16540 bp, 14 predicted proteins | sample KBSCornC72_FD_66591 | JGI IMG/M metagenome (GOLD analysis project Ga0068857, IMG submission 66591) | Corn rhizosphere microbial communities from Kellogg Biological Station, Michigan, USA - KBS Corn C7-2 | ecosystem: Host-associated > Plants > Roots > Rhizosphere > Soil ...
GTCCGGGTACGTCGCGCGGCCGAGGTCGCTCACGTGGAGACGGCCTGCCGCTCGACGCTCGGGGGCACCGCATCGGCCTCGACCGCCGACGAGGGTAGATCGAGGATGCAGAGATCGGCGCGGCCGGCACCGACCGCGGTGTTCACGTCGTCGAGCGTCGTCAGGTGCCCGCCGAGGAGCGTCGGGACGCGCGCTTCGGCGCGGACGCGGTCGCCCAGGCCCGTGAGGAAGCCGCGGCGATACTCGGGCCGGTCGTCGTGCACCGTCTGGCCGGCGACGGTGTGGACGAGGTCGCAGCCGTGCTCCGCCAGGGCCCGTGCGATCGCGACCCCGTCGTCGACGGCCAGCCCGCCGCGGGCCCAGTCCGTCACCGAGAGCCGTACGGCGAGCGGCCCGTCCCAGGCGGCGCGCACGGCGTCGAGGACCTCGAGCGGGTAGCGGAGCCGTTCGCGCCCGTACTCGTCGCGGCGCCGGTTCGTCAGCGGGGAAAGGAAGCTTCCGATGAGGTACCCGTGGGCGAAGTCGAGCTCGAGGATGTCGACGCCCAGCTCGCCCGCCCGCTGCGCGGCGGCGACGAACTCCTCCCGCACGGCGGCGAGGCCGGGCGCGTCGAGTTCAGTCGGGACCGCGCTGTACGGGCCGTACGGGAGGGGCGAGGCCGAGACGAGCTCCCAGCCGTCCGGGAGCGGGAGGTCGACCCCCACCGACCGCGGGAGACAGGCCCCGCGCCGGCCGGCGTGCCCGAGCTGCAGGAGCACGGGGCGCTGCGCGGGCGTCCAGTCGTCGATCGTCGGCGTTTCGGGCGAGATCCGCCCGCCCGCGGAGACGGCGACGAAGCCGCTGAGGACGAGCGCGGCCCCCGAAGCGGCCTCGTTCTCCGCGCGAGCCACGATCCGGTTTCGGAGCTCGAGGCCCCGGAGGCGGAAGGGGGCGAACACGGGCGGCGGCGCGACACCCGCGCGCGCGCCCGAGAACCAGGCGTCGAGCGAGCGCGTGAAGCCCGGATCCCGCACGGTCAAGCTCGCGTGGGTGATGCGGCCGCTGCGCGTCAGCAGGTTGAAGGCGAACTGAATCGGCTCGGCACCGGCGTAGGCGGCCACGCGCGTGAAGAAGCCGGCGCTCTCGCTCGCGGCCTCCTGCGTCCGCTCGACGACCGGCCGCCGCGCCAGCTCGTAGTGGACGAGCGCGGCGTCGACGTCCCACGAGCGGGCGACGAGCGCGTCCCGGAGGGCGATGGAGTCCTCCATGGCGAGCTTCGTCCCCGACCCGATCGAGAAATGCGCCGTGTGCGCGGCGTCGCCGAGCAGGACGACGCGGTCGCGATGCCACGTCGCGTTCGTCACCTTGGGGAAGCTTGTCCAGAGCGAGCGGTTGGAGAGGAGCTCGCGGCCCTCGAGGTCACGTGCGAAGAGGCGCTCGCAGAAGGCGAGGCTCTCGTCCTCGTCGCACTCGTCCAGTCCGGCTCGCCTCCAGGTGTCCTCGCGGCACTCGACGATGAAGGTGCTCGTCCGCTCGTCGAAGGGATACGCGTGCACCTGGAAGAGCCCGTGCTCGGTCTCGCGGAAGACGAAGGTGAACGCGTCGAAGACGAGCGGCGTCCCGAACCAGGCGTACTTGCAGCCCTCTGGCGCGATGCGCGTCCGGAAGTCGGGCTCGTACGCGCGGCGGACGAGGCTGTTCACCCCGTCCGCGCCCACGACGAGGTCGGCGTCCTCCGGCACGGAGCCCACCTCCTGGTGGAAGCGGAGGTCGGCGCCCAGCGCGAGGCAGCGCTCCTGCAGGATCTCGAGCAGGCGCTTCCGCGCGATCGCGGAGAAGGAGTGCCCTCGCGACGTGAGGACGCGCCCCCCGTAGCGGATGTCGACGCGGTCCCAGCGCGCGAACGTGTCCGTGATCGCGAGGTGCGTCTCGTGGTCGGCGTCGCGGAGCGCGCCGAGCGTCTCCTCACTGAAGACGACGCCCCAGCCGAAGGTGGCGTCGGGGGCGTTTCGCTCCAGCACGCTCACCTGGACCCCCGGGTCGGCCTTGCGCAGCAGGATGGCGAGGTAGAGCCCCGCCGGGCCTCCGCCGACGATCGTCACCTTCACCGGCCGACCGCCTCGGCGAGCCGGTCGAGCTCGGACAGGTCGGAGACGGTAGGGAAGAGGACGAGCTCGTCGCAGCCCGCCTCCGCGTAGCCGCGGACGAAGTCCTTCACGGCCCGCGCGCTCGTCAGGTTGGCGGCGACGACCCGCTCTGCGAACGGCCCCGTGAACGCGTAGTAGTCGCGCAGGTACGCGTTCCCCGCTTCGACGTCGCCGAGCGCGAAATAGCCCTGGCCCCACAGGCGGGGGCGGCCCGGCCGCCCGAGGTCGCGCCAGGCTGCCTCTGCACGCGCTGCCGCGCCGGCGAAGGCGCGCGGCGGCCCGCCGCCGTGCGCGTAGCCGTCCGCGTAGCGGGCCATGCGCGCGAAGGCCGGACCGCTTCCGCCGCCGACCAGGAGCTCGATGCCCTCCCGGGAGGGACCGACGCGCTCCTCCTCCACCCGGCCGCGCACGTACGCGAGCTGCTCCGCGAGCCGCCTTCCCCGGTCCCGGTGGTCGACCCCGGCCGCCTCGTAGTCCTCCACGCGCGCGCCGATGGCGAGGCCGAGCGTCAGCCGCCCGCCGGAGAGCGCATGCAGGGAAGCGGCCTGCTTGGCGAGGAGCGCGGTCGGGCGCAGCGGGCCGGCCGCCACCATCGTCGCCAGCCGCACCCGGGACGTGACGCCCGCCGCGGCCGCGAGCGCCGTGAACGGCTCGAAGCTCTCGTAGGCGAGGCGGTCGAGGACGGCCAGGCTCGTGAACGGGCCGGCTTCCGCGCGCTTCGCCCATTCGACGACGAGGGCGCCGTCGGCCCCGGGGGTCGTCGTCGGAAGGCCGACGCCGACGTTCACGTGATCGTCCGTGTTCGCGTGGGGGGAGCTTTACACTTGACCGCCGTGACGTGGCAACCGAGCGCGGCCCGGGGACGGCCATGAGCGGCGCGGGCGATCCGGTCGACCGGCTGCTCGAGACCTCACCCTTCGATCGCCACTACGGACTCGAGGTCCTGGAGGCGAGCGAGGAGGTCGTCCGCGGCCGCGTTCCCGTCCGCGAGCATGTCACCCAGCCGACCGGCCTCGTGCACGGGGGAGTGCACGCGTCGGTCGCAGAGGCCCTCGCGTCGCTCGGGACGAACCACGGCGTCGCGCGGGAGGGCAAGGTCGCCCTGGGGATGTCCAACAGCTGCTCCTTCCTCCGGCCGATCGCCTCGGGGTCGGTCAACGCGACGGCCCGCAGGCGGCACCGGGGACGCACGACGTGGGTCTGGGACGTCGAGCTGACCGACGACGACGGGCGCCTGTGTGCGCTCGGTCGCGTGACGGTCGCGGTTCGCACACGCGGCCGGGAGTGAGAGGATGCGCCGCGTGTCGGCGCCTCTCAGCAGCCTCGATCGCCTCGGGGTCTCGATCTTCGACCTCTGCCACTACCCGTACGACAACGACCCCGCCCGCTACGACCCGTCGCTCGCGGAGCGCGTCTATGCCGAGCACATGGAGGAGTGGGTGGCCGCGGAGCGGCTCGGCTTCGACTGCGTCTTCCTCTCCGAGCACCACTTCACCGCGTACAACCTGCTTCCGTCGCCGAACGTGATGCTCGGAGCCCTCGCGGCCCGCACCGAGCGGATCCGGCTCGGGGTGATGGTCAACGTCGTCCCCTTCCACGAGCCGCTGCGCCTCGCGGAGGAGGCGGCGATGCTGGACGTGCTCTCCGGGGGCCGGCTCGAGGTCGGCGTCGGGCGCGGCATCGACTTCCAGGAGGTGCAGAAACTCGGGATGGACTTCGACGAGCTGCGCCCGCGTTTCCAGGAGGGGATGGAGCTCATGGTCGAGGCGTGGACCGAGGTCGAGCTCGAGCACGACGGCGACTTCTACTCGCTGGGCCGCACCGCCGTCTACCCGCGACCGCTTCAACAGCCGCATCCGCCCGTCTGGGCGGCGGCCGAGAGCCCGGCCACGATCGAGTGGGTCGCCTCGCAGGGCTTCGGCATGTCGACGATCTTCCTGCCGACGAGCGTCGTCGGCGAGAAGCTCGACCACTACCTCGGCCTGGCGGCCGAGGGCGACGGCCGCATCGGGCGCCAGACGTTCATGCTCTTCCGCAACGTCTACGTCGCGCCGACCGACGAGGAGGCCGTCGCCGACTGCGACCCCGCGCTCTCGCACATGCTCTTCCTCTTCGCGGACGCGGCGCTGCCGCCGGACCCGGCGCTCCTGCCGGACAGCTACGCCTTCCACCGGGAGATCTTCGCGCGCTCGATGGAGGCGCCCGAGAGCTTCGAGGACATCCAGGAGGCCGGCATCGTCGTCTGCGGCTCGCCCGCGACGGTCCGCGAGCAGCTTCTCGCGCAGGTGAACGAGCTGGGCCTGCGGCAGCTCTGCCTCCTCTTCACCTTCGGAAACCTCCCGCACGAGAAGGTGATGCGCTCCCTGGAGCTCTTCGCGGCCGAGGTGCTACCGGCCCTCCGCTAGCCCGGCGCGGAGCGCCTCCGCCACCGCCCGCCCGAGCGCCTCGTGCCCGCTCGCGTCGAGGTGGAACCCGTCCGTCTCGCTGAACGACGTGACGGTGCCTGCGTCGAGGAACCCGAGCCCGGCGCCGTCCGCCACCGCCGAAAGCAGCTCGCCGAGCCTGCGAGACGACTCCGCTCCGGGGCCGTACGAGGCCTCCGACATGGCGTCCTTCAGCGTTCCGAGCGGCGGCGGAGCGACGAGGAGGACGTATGGCGCACCGTTCTCGGGGCCGCAGGCGCTCCGCAGGGCGATCTCCGCGAGGCCCGCGATGTCGCTCGCGATCCCGGCCGCGCTGCGCCGGTACGGCTCCTGCACGTCGTTCGTCCCCAGCATGATCGCGACGGCGTCGAGCGGCGCATGCGACTCCAGCGCGGGGCGAAGGTAGGGCAGTCCGGTGTAGTGCGGCCATGCGGAGTCGAAGACGGCGGCCGTCCGCCCGGGCAGTCCTTCCTCGACGATCGCGAAGTCGCTCCCGAGCTCGCCTGCCAGGACGCCTGGCCAGCGTAAGTCCCGGGGGAAGCGTTCGCCGGTTGAAGGATCGAAGCCCCAGGTGTTGGAGTCGCCGAAACAGAGGATCGTGCGGATCGTCCGATCCTAGTCCCATGCACGCCGCCGACGGTAGCGCTGTCGGGCGAGGTGGTTTGCGGCGGATCGGGATTGCTGTGGGAACCGAGCGCCCGGCACCATCCAGGCGCTCGGGTTCCCGCAGATGCACCCAGATGCACCGGAGAGCGCTGTGATCGGGGCCGCAAGACGCCATTGTCTGCAGCGGATATGGGGGAGTTGCTTGGCTTGACGCTCACGTGCGATTGCACCCGAGTTGATCGAGAGTCGTTCGAAGAAGTGACTCGCCACCAAGAGAGGAGTATTGTCGTCCGACGGCGCTTCTTCGGCACCCCCGGCCGATGCGCCTGAGAGTGCCGCTACGTCCGGCGACTCGGAGAGGAGACCACACGACGACGTCGGGAACCATCGCGGCGAATTCGTGCTCCTCTGCCCGGCCGCCACCCAGGCACGAAAATGCTCAAGGTCTCGTCTGGCTTCGGCGCATTCTCTGGCTGTTCGTCGCGGTGGCCGGGGCGGCCGCCGTGAGGCTCACACTCTCGAACGACGGCGTGGACGGCCTGGGCACGCCGAACGGGTTGAAGGTCATCGTCGGCTGGACGTTCGCCGGCAGCGGGCTCTACGCCTGGCGCCGTCGGCCCGGCAACCGGCTCGGCCCGCTCATGATCGCGGTCGGATGCACGTACCTAACCGCGCAGATCCTCACACAGACACATGCGTCGCCCCTCTTCACGTGGGGCGTGTGGCTCAGCGACGCTTGGGTGGTCCTCTTCGTCCTGTTCCTCCTCGCCTTTCCCGATGGACGGCTGCGAGGGAGGTTCGACTTCTTCGTCCTCGGGTTGTTCGCCCTGATGGCGTTTCCGCTCGAGCTCGCCTGGCTTTTGTTCTTCGAGACGGGTGGCAACCCGGAGAACGCGCTGCTCGTGTGGGCAAACGGGAGCGTGGCCGCCAATGTCGACTCCGCGCAAAGGGCGCTTGTTGCCACGGCCTCGATCGTTTTGGCCGCCGCATTGACGCGGCGCTGGCTGCTCGCCAGCCCGCCGCTCCGGCGCGCGCTCGTCCCCGTGCTGGTCGGCTCGGCCGGAATACTGCTGGGATCGGTTCTCGTCGGGCTCGACAAGTTCCAGGTCGAGTTCGAGACGGCCAGGTGGCTTGTGCTCGCCGTCTACGCCGCCATCCCTCTCGCCGTCCTCGGGGTGATCCTGCGCGCGCGCTTGGCGCGCTCGACGGTCGGCGACCTGCTGGTCGATCTCCCCACGGAGCCTTCGCCTGTTGAGCTTCGCGACGGTCTTGCGCGCGCTCTTGGAGATCCGTCCCTGGAGCTGGCGTACTGGCTGCCGCAATTCCAGAGTTGGGCGGACCTCGATGGTCGGTCGGTACGTCCGCCGACGGACGAGCGAGGTCGGGCGACGACGATGATCGACAGGAACGGGGAGCACGTCGCCGCTCTCATCCACGATCCCGCCCTCGTTGATGAACCCGAGCTACTCGGCGCCGTCAGCGCGGCCGCCGGCATCGCGATCGAGAACGAACGCCTCCACGTGGAGCTCCGGGCACGGCTGGAAGAACTGCGAGGGTCGCGTTCCCGGGTGATCGAGGCGGGCCAGAGGGAGCGGCAGCGGCTCGAGCGCAATCTGCACGACGGCGCACAACAGCGGCTGATCGCGCTCTCGCTCGAGTTGAGCCTGCTCGAAGAGGAGTTCAGTGCCGAAGCCGCTGCGCGTGCGCGACTCGCTCTGGCGAGGCAGGAGATCGCCACGTCGCTCGGCGAGCTACGCGAAGTTGCTCAGGGCATACATCCCGCGGTCGTGAGCGGCCACGGGCTTGCAGTCGCTCTCGAGCAGCTCACTGCGCGCGCCCCAGTGCCGGTCCGCCTCGCGGTCGAGATCGACGACCGTCTGCCCGAGGCGGTAGAGGTGGCGGCTTACTACCTCGTCTCGGAGAGCCTTGCGAACGTCGCGAAGCACGCGAATGCCTCGTCGGTCACGATCGTGATCGACCGCCGGGAGGGACGCGTCGTCGTCGAGATCGTCGACGATGGGATCGGCGGCGCTGACACCGAGCGCGGCTCGGGCTTGCGGGGTCTCGCCGATCGTGTCGAGGCGCTCGGTGGGCGCCTCCGCGTTTGGAGCCCAAGCGGTGGCGGAACGCGTGTGATGGCGGAAATCCCGTGCGCGTCGTCGTAGCGGAAGACAGCGTGCTCCTGCGGGAGGGGCTGACGCAGCTCTTGGACAGGAACGGCCTTGAGGTCGTCGGTAGTTGCGAATCGGCCGAAGATCTACTCCTCAAAGTACGGAGCTACGCCCCCGACGTCGCGATCATCGACATCCGCCTTCCTCCGACCCATAACGACGAGGGGTTGCGCGCGGCTCTTGAGATCCGAGCCCACCATCCGTCCGTCGGCGTGCTCGTGCTCTCGCAGTACGTCGAGCTTGGGCTCGCGATGAAGTTGCTCGCCGACTCGGCGGAAGGCGCCGGCTACCTCCTCAAAGATCGGATTAGCGACGTTAGAGACTTCATCGCGGCGGTGGAGCGCGTCGGAGCTGGGGGCTCCGCGGTTGACCCGATCATCGTCTCGACTCTGCTCTCGAAACGGCGGAGCGACGACCCGCTGCAGGAGCTGACGCCGCGCGAGCGCGAGGTGCTCGAGCTCATGGCCGAGGGCCGCTCGAACCAGGGAATCGCCGACGAGCTCGTGATCACGCTTCGCTCGGTCGAAAAATACGTCTCGAGCATCTTCACGAAGCTCGGCCTGCCCTCGAGCGGAACGGACTCGCGGCGCGTGCTCGCCGTGCTGCTTTACCTGCGCTCGTAAGCGGGCGGCAAGACCCCAGAAAACCGTCCCTCGGACGACAAGTTACCCGCCTTTTGGGCGGCGGTCCCGTCTGCGAGCGTCGCGGGTATGACCGTCGCCCTCCGCCGCCTCTTGCTGGTCGTGACTCCTCTGGTGCTTGCCGCCGTCCTGTGGTTCCACCCGCCCGGCGGCGAGCACGGTGTCTATGAAGGCGTCCGCCACGACGTCGGAGCGTGGCTTTTGGTGCACACCGCGTTCTTGTTCTTCGTCCCGTTGATGGGCTTCGCGGCCTTTCTCTTCCTGGGAGGGCTTCAGAGTCGCTCAGCGATGGTGAGCCGCGTCGCACTCGTCGTCTTTCTCGTCTTCTACACGGCGTACGAAGTGACGGTCGGACTCGGGACCGGCATCCTCGTCCAGTACGCCAACGACCTCCCGGCTGCGGAGCAGGCCGTGGTCGCGGGCGCCATCCAGCATTACAACGAGGACGCCATCCTCGGGGATCCAGCTTCGGTCGCGCTCATCGCCGGAGTCATGGGTTGGGTGGTGGCCATGGTTGCGGCCGCGGTCGCTTTGCGACGCGCCGGCGCCGGCTGGCCGCTGACCGTGCTCGTCGGACTCAGCGCGCTTTTCGCCGTTCACCCACCCCCAATCGGCCCTGCCGCGCTCGGGTGCTTCGCGGCGGCGGCTGTCTTGGTCGAGCGGCGGTGGGCACTCCTGGCTCGGCCAGAGCCGGCGGTCACTGGGGCGCCGAAGGTGGTCGCGACGTGATTCGCGCCGTCGGCACAGCCAAACACTCGAAGACTGCCTCCGGAGAGGAGCTGCAATGAAGACACCGATCATTCAGAACGAGCCCGACGAGACGCCGGCTTCCGAGCCGAGCGCCTCCGCGTCCGCCGCCCCGAGAAAATCGACCAATCTAACGGGACGGATCGGAGGCTGGAGCACGCGGCACCGCAAGACCGCAATCTTCGGCTGGCTCGCGTTCGTGATCGTCGCCTTTGCTCTCGGCCAGGCGGTCGGGCCCACCATGATCGACGAGAACACTTCGGGCGTAGGCGAGTCTGGCCGCGCCGACAGGATCGTGGACGCAGGCTTCGAGCGGCCCGCGGCCGAAAGCGTTCTCATTCGGAGCGCCACGCTCTCCCAGAGCGATCCTGCCTTCCGCGCGGCCGTGCAAGACGTCGTCGCGCGCGTCGCGAAGGTCGAGGCCGTGCAGAACCTGCGCTCGCCTCTCGACCACGCGAACGCCGACCAGATCGCCAGCGACGGGCGCGCCGCCCTGGTCGAATTCGAGATCCGCGGAAGCTCCGACGACGCCGTCGACAAGGTCGCCCCGGTCCTCGCGGCCGTCGCCTCCGCCCAGGCGGCTCATCCTGAGCTCTTCATCGGCGAGTTCGGCGATGCGAGCATCGACAAGGAGCTCGAGACCGCCTTCCTCGATGATCTCAAGAAAGCAGGATTGCTGTCTCTCCCGGTCACGCTCGCGATCCTCATCGCTGTCTTCGGTGCGCTTGTTGCTGCCGGTGTCCCCCTTCTGCTCGCCCTGACCGCGATCATCGCGGCCTTCGGCCTGGTTGCGCTCCCGACGAGCATCGTCCCGATCGACGAGACCGTCTACGAGGTGATCCTCCTCATCGGCCTCGCCGTCGGCGTCGACTACTCGATGTTCTATTTGAAACGCGAGCGGGAGGAACGAGCTGCCGGGCGAAGCGCTTCGGCGGCGGTGGCCGCCGCCGCGGCGACATCGGGTCGCTCGGTGCTCATCTCCGGCCTCACCGTGATCGTCGCCATGGCCGGCATGTTCCTCGCCGGTGTGCAGGGCATGTCCGCGTTCGCGATGGGCACGATCATCGTCGTCGCCGTTGCGATGGTGGGTTCGCTCACCGTCTTGCCCGCCATCCTCTGCACACTCGGCGAAAGAGTCGAGCGCGGGCGAGTCCCGCTCGTCCGCCGGCTACGCCGAGACGACGGTGAGGGGCGCATCTGGGGCGCCATCGTGGAGCGCGTCCTTCGGCGCCCAGTCCTTTCGGTCGTCTTGGCCGGCGGACTGCTCGTCGCGCTCGCGATTCCCGCGCTTCAGCTGCGGACGGTCGACGCGAGCCCGGAGACGTTCCCGAAGTCGCTCTCGGTCATCAAGACCTACGACCAGTTGCAGGAGTCGTTCCCCGGGGACGCGATCCCTGCCAACGTGGTCGTCAAGGCGGAGAACGTGCGCGCTCCGGCCGTGAAGGCGGCAATAGCCGAGCTCGAGCAGCGAGCTCTCTCCAGCGACCGGTTGCAAGGGCCGATCGATGTCGACGTGAACAATGCGGGGACCGTCGCGAACATCGCGATCCCGATCGACGGCAACGGTACGGACGGCGCCTCCAACGCCTCCCTGGCGGTGCTGCGCGACGACCTCGTCCCGGCCACGGTCGGCGCACTTCCGAATGCCGAGGTCGCCGTGACGGGCTTCACTGCGAATTCGAAGGACTTCAGCGACAAGATCAAGTCCGTCGCACCGCTCGTCTTCGGGTTCGTGCTTCTGCTCGCCTTCCTCCTCATGCTCTTCGCCTTCCGCTCCCTTGTGATCGCGGTGAAGGCGATCGTCCTCAACTTGCTCTCGATCGGCGCCGCCTACGGCGTGATGGTGCTCGTCTTCCAGCACGGCTGGGGGAAGGGCATCCTCGGGTTCGAGTCGACGGCCGGTGTGGATTCCTTCCTGCCCATCTTCATGTTCGTGATCCTGTTCGGGCTCTCGATGGACTACCACGTCTTCATCCTGAGCCGCATCCGCGAGGCCTACGACGGCGGGATGACCACCGAGCAGGCGGTCACACACGGCATCAAGACAACGGCCGGTGTGGTCACGAGTGCCGCATTCGTGATGGTCTGCGTCTTCGCGGTCTTTGCGACGCTGAAGATGCTGATCTTCAAGCAGTTCGGGGTCGGGCTTGCGGCCGCAATCCTGATCGATGCAACGATCGTCCGCGCGGTGCTCCTGCCGGCGACGATGAAGCTCCTGGGCGACTGGAACTGGTACCTGCCCCAGTGGCTCGAGTGGCTGCCGCACCTCGACCACGAAGGCGAGGAAAGCCTGGAGGCACCTCCGGTGCCCGCGTCATCTGCATGAGCGCGGCGTCCACCGAGCAAGTTGGCACGCGGGCTCGCACCGGGGTGTGGGCCCGCTTGGCCTCCGAAGCTCTCCTGGCAAGCGCGGCGCTGGCCGTCATCGGGCTCCACGTTCTGGACGACCGCTTTCTCCAGCCAGAGCCTGGCCGGGCGGCAAACGACCACCTGGTCAGTTGCCTCGTGCCGCTAGCCCTGATCTCCGCCGCGACGATCTCCTACCCGAAGCTGCGTCCCGGCCTTCGCGCCTCGGTCGCGCTCCTCTTCGGCTATTTCGGCGTGCTCGCGGGCACGGAGGCGGTGTACTACACGGCGAACGGTGGGGCCTCCGGCGACGACTTCACGGGATTCCTGTCGCTCGCCGCCGGGCTCCTGCTCCTGGGCCTCGGCTGCGTGGTCTTGTGGAGCTCGCGGCGGCAAGGCGGCAGCCGAGCTTGGCGATACGGGCGGCGTCTCCTGATCGCGGCTGGCGTGGTGGTTGCCGCGGGAGTCGTCTTCCTGCCGACATCGGTCGCCTACGTCGTCACGCACACCGCGCGGGCCGAGACTCCGCAGGCCAACCTCGGAGCGGCTTTCGAGGATGTCCAGTTCAGAACCACCGACGGTCTGCTCCTCCAAGGCTGGTACATCCCGTCGAAGAACGGTGCCGCCGTGATCGCCTTCCCCGGCCGGTCGGGCCCGCAGAAGCAGGCACGCATGCTCGCCCGCCACGGCTACGGAGTCCTCCTCTTCGACCGCCGCGGCGAGGGGGAGAGCGACGGCGACCCGAACGCCTTCGGGTGGGGAGGTGAACGAGACCTCTATGCCGCAGCGGCGTATCTCCGCTCGCGGCCGGACCTCGATCCGAACCGGATCGGCGCCATCGGCCTATCCGTCGGCGGCGAGATGCTGATCCACGCCGCAGCGCATTCCGACGCGTTTGCAGCAGTGGTCTCGGAGGGGGCGAGTGGTCAATCGCTCCGCGACGAGCTCGCGAACCCGGGGCTACGGGACCGGCTGCTCGATCTCCCGGCTCAGATCAGCCTGGTCGCGGCCATGACCGTCTTTACCGATCAGCTTCCTCCACCGAGCCTGAAGAGCGAGGTCGCGAAGATCGCGCCCGCAGCTGTCTTCTTCGTCTACGGCGAGCGCGGCCAAGGCGGTAGCGAAGAGAAGCCGAACCGAGGGTTCTACGAAGCTGCGCGTGAGCCCAAGCAGCTTTGGGGAGTCCCGAAGGGCCAGCACATCGCAGGCATCACGACTCAGCCAGAGGAGTACGAGCGGCGCGTGATCGGGTTCTTCGACGCCGCTCTACTGAACTCGACATGAACGCTTTCAGTGAAGGAGAGGAGAGGCCGTGATGAGTGAACTTCCTGATCGGACCGACGTGTTGGTGGTGGGTGCTGGGCCCGTGGGGTTGGCGGTTGCGGCCTCGCTGGCCGGGCATGGCCATGACGTCGCGGTGGTCGAGCGGCAGGCGGCAGGGGCGAATACCTCGCGCGCGGCCGTCGTGCACGCGCGGACCCTCGAGATGCTCGAGCACATCGGCGTCTCGGAGCGACTGGCGGGGCTCGGTATCCATGCTTCGCGGTTCAGCATCCGCGATGGGGATCGCGAGCTCGTGCCGGTCCGGTTTGATCAGCTCCCGACGGAGTATCCATACACCCTGATGGTCCCCCAGAACATCACCGAGCAGGTTCTGCTCGACCGCCTCGAAGAACTCGGCGGCAAGGTCCACCGCCCGTACGTCGCCACCGAGGTGAGTCAGACCGTCGGCGGTGCGGAGGTCACGCTGGAGACCGGCGACACGATCAAGGCACAGTACGTCGTTGCGGCCGACGGGATGAAGAGCACGATCCGCGACCTGGCCGGACTCGGGGACAACGGCAACGACGCGCTGTCGCTGTCTTTCACGTTGGCGGATGTCCGGGTGGAGGGCGGCCTGCCTCCGGACCAGGTCCTGCTGTATTTCTCCACACCCGGCATGTTGGTCGTGGCGCCACTCCCGGACGGGTCGTTTCGGCTCGTGGCCGAAGTCGACGATGCGCCAGAGCAACCGGACGTCGCCTATGCGCAGCGGCTGCTCGACACACGCGGGCCGCGTCGTACGACGGTGAAGGTGACTGACGTGATCTGGGGATCCCGGTTCCGCATCCACGAGCGGGTGGCGGACCGGTATCGGGCCGGGCGGGTGCTGCTCGCCGGCGACGCAGCACATACGCACAGCCCGGCAGGTGGGCAAGGCATGAACCTCGGCCTGCGGGATGCCGTGGCTCTCGGGGATGCGCTTTCGGTCGCGCTGCGGGAAGGTCGCGAGGACAAGCTCGATGAATATGCGGCCGGCAGTCGTGCCGAAGCCATCGAAGTGGTCGCTCTTGCCCACCGGCTCACTCGACTCGCTACCGCCCCTCCGGCGGTTCGCCCGCTGCGCAACGCGGCGCTACGCCTCCTCGCACAAGTGCCGACCTTCCGCCGGCGCCTCGCCGAGCAGCTCTCGGCTATCGGCCACCGTTGATGACTCGGTCGGGGCCGACTCGCTCACCGACTCATCTGCGAGCCGAGCGGCGGACCCGGGCGCGAGCACGCCTTCGGCGGCGCGAGCGGCTAGACGCGACGCGCGATGGAGCGGTCGAGAACGGCGAACGCGAACGTGAGTGAGACGCTTGATCGCGCGACCGGGATCAACCCGGAGGCACCGGTCATCGGCAAGAGCGAGCTCGAGATCCCGGCTCCGCCCGAGAGCGTGTGGGCCGTGTTGACGGACTTCGACCGATGGCCGATCTGGAACGCCGACGTGAAGTCGATGCAGTTCCGGGGGCCGGTCGCTCCCGGATCTGCGTTCCGCTGGAAGGCAGGGCCGGGGACGATCTGTTCCGTGATCGAACGGGTCGAGCCGCCGGGGCTCGTCGCGTGGACGGGAACGACCCTCGGCATCAGGGCGACTCACTGTTGGATTCTGGAACCCCAGGACGGCAGGACGCTTGTGCGGACCGAGGAGTCATATGACGGACTGATCGCCCGCGTCTTCCGCCGCTCGCTCCAAAAGGCGCTCGACGAAGCGCTAGACCGCGGGCTTCGGTACCTGAAGACCGAGGTCGAGCGGCAGACCGCCGCGAGCGCGCCTGGGTAGCCGGGCAGACAACTGACCGCAGACGCGGGTGAGATTGCGGCTCCGATCCTTGACGTGGAGGGCGCTGTCTCGGCGTAGTGCCCCGAACGTGAGGTCTTGTACTTGGCAAGACAGACCGCAAGGTGTTGGGGAGGTGTTGGGACCGGATCGTGGGTTGAAGAGCGGCTCCGCAGCCGTCTCAGTCATACAAAACTACACAACGGTGTAGTTGTGCTATTGTGCGGGCATGGCATTGCCGCACCCGCTCCCGGACGCGCTGGTCGAGGTGATCGCACGACGTTTCCGCGTCATCGGCGAGCCGATGCGCATCCGCATCCTCGACCAACTCCGCGAGGACGAGGCGTCGGTGCACGAACTGACGAAGGCGCTCGGCGCCTCGCAACAGAACGTCTCCAAGCACCTGCAGGTGCTGCTCGACGCGGGCATCGTCGGCCGACGCAAGGAGGGCAACAACGCGATCTACTCGATCACCGATCCGAGCGTCTTTGCCCTTTGCGACGAGGTCTGCGGGAGCGTGCGGCGGCAGCTCAGCGAGCTGAACGCTCTCGTCCAAGGAGTGGGCTCTTGACCCGATGGCCGCTCGAGCGTCTTCTCTTCGCGCTCGCCGGGACGGTGACGCTCACCGCCGCCTTGCTCGCGGCGTTCGTGAGCCCGTGGTTCCTTCTACTCGCCGCCTTCGTAGGTCTGAATCAGTGGTTCTTCGTCATCATGGGCGGTTGCCCGGCGTCGCTCGTGCTCGAGCGTGCGACCCGTCTCGAGCGAGGCTGTCGCCGGTGAGCGTCGCTCAGGCGATGCCCGTTCCGCGGCCCGAGGAATTGCGAGCGGCACAAGCGGTCGGACCACTGGGTCGGCTCGGGCGCTGGACCGCCGCACACGTGCGTGTTGTCGTCGTCGCCTGGATCGCGGTCGCGCTCGGGCTCGGCGCGGTTGCCCCGCGCGTCGAGCATGCACTCTCGGGTGCGGGGTGGGAGGCTTCCGGGTCGGAGTCGGTCGCCACCCGCGAGCTGGTGCAGGAGCACTTCGGCGGGCTCTCGAGCAACGCGTTCATGGTTGTCGTCAATTCTCCGTCGCAGACGGCGTCCGAGCCGGCGTTTCGCGCAACCCTGGCCAGGGTCGGGGCAACCCTGCGGGCGAGCGACGGGGTCACGAAGGTCGTCCCGCCCCAGGTTGGAGCGACCATCTCCGCCGACGGTCACACCGCAGTCGTGATGGCGGGAGCGGCGGGGACGCCGACGGATGCGGTCGCGACTGCGGATTCCCTCAAGGGCAAGCTGAGCGCGCTCGGCGGCGGCGACCTTTCCGTCTCCCTGACCGGCGCCTCGGGGATGTGGTCCGACTTCAACGCCGCGAACAGGCAGGCAATGTTCAAGTCCGAGCTGATCTCCTGGCCGGTGACGATGGCGATCCTCGTCGTCGCTTTCGGGTCGCTCGTCGCCGCAGGACTCCCACTCATGCTCACGATCGTCGGGCTCATCGCGAGCGCAGGCCTGCTCACCCTTCTCACGCACGGGTTCGACATCTCCATCTGGGCGATGAACTTCGCGCTCATGTTCGCGCTCGCGCTCGGAATCGACTACGCGCTCTTCATCGTCCACCGCTTCCGCGGCGCCTATTTCGGCTCGCGCCTGCCCATCCCGGACGCCGTCGCTGTCACGATGGAGACGGCCGGAAAGGCGGTCCTCTTCTCCGGCATGACCGTCCTCATCTCCCTTTCCGCAGTCATGCTGGTGCCCAGCCCCGCCTTCCGCTCGATGGCGCTCGGGATCATGCTGAGCGTCGTTTTCGTTCTCCTCGCAACGCTCACGCTGCTCCCGGCCGTCCTCGCCAAGCTCGGCCCGCGTGTCGACTCGCTTTCCTTGCGCTGGGTGCACTCGGGCGAGCACCGCTCGCCGCGCTTTGCGCGCTGGGGCGAGCTTCTCTGGCGCCGCCCGCACATCTTCGGGGCGGCCGCGACACTCATCCTGGTTCTGCTCGCACTGCCGGTCATCGGGCTCAAGACCGGCATGCCCTCGATCAAGGTCGTCCCCGCCTCAGACGGCTCGCGAGTCGGCTACGCGCAGGTACAGAGTGCTTTCGGGGCTGGCGCTCCCGGCACTCTCCAGCTTGTGGGTCCGCGCGATCGGATTGCCGGCGCGGCGTCGATCGCCTCCAACGATCCCGAACTCGCGCGCGTGCTCCCGCCGCAACAAGGGAGCGGTGGACTCGCGCTCGTGCAGGCGGTCCCGGCGGCCGACCCCTCGGACCCCTCCGTCGGCGCGACGATCGACCGTCTGCGAAGAGATTTGCCGGCCGGCGTCTTCGTCGGTGGCGCGGTCGCCGAGAACGACGATCTCGAGAGCGCACTCGCGGCGAAGACGCCGCTCGTCATCGGCGTCGTCCTCGCTCTCGGCTTCCT
>Ga0068857_100001997_pt1 | contig 16538 bp, 15 predicted proteins | sample KBSCornC72_FD_66591 | JGI IMG/M metagenome (GOLD analysis project Ga0068857, IMG submission 66591) | Corn rhizosphere microbial communities from Kellogg Biological Station, Michigan, USA - KBS Corn C7-2 | ecosystem: Host-associated > Plants > Roots > Rhizosphere > Soil ...
CAGCGGGGGCCGCGGGCCGACGAGCGACATCTCGCCGCGCAGCACGTTCCAGAGCTGCGGCAGCTCGTCCAGACTGCTGCGGCGGAGGAAGCGCCCGATCGGCGTGACGCGCGGATCGTCCGCCGCCTTGAACAGCCGCGGGTCGCCGTAGACGTTGGCGGCGAGCATCTCCGGCGCGCGGGCATCGGCGTCGCGCACCATCGTCCGCAGCTTGAGCATCTCGAACGTCTCGCCGCCCAACCCGACGCGGCGCTGGCGGAAGAGGATCGGGCCGCGCGACGTCAGCTTCACGGCGAGCGCGGAGAGCGCCAGCAGGGGGGAGAGCACCACCAGCCCCGCCACCGCACCAGCCACATCGAGCGTGCGCTTGGCGACGAGCTGCCACCCGAGCAGCGCGGGGCTCGAGAGCAGCGAGATCGGCCCCTCGCCGCGCCGGATGAGCGTCGGGTTGTTCATCTCGCGCAGCGGGCGACGCCGCAGCCCGAACACTCGGCAGCCCGCCGCCGAGCCGGCGATCAGCACGTTCTGGAGCGCTTCGTCGGTGAATGGTCCCACGAGGATGATCGCATCCGACTTCGACCGATGGACTTCCTCGTACAGCTTGTGCCACCCTTCCTGCTGATCGCCCGGCCACTCCGGCTCCAGCACGTACACCGCCGGCGGGTCGAGCTCCGGGTCGATGTGCTCGGCCAGGAAGGTGCGGATCTGCTGCGCGACGCCGACGAGGATCGTGCGCTCCTGATCGAGCCGGCGCGGATCGATGCTCTGCAGCGCGCCGGCCATGGCGCGCCGCTGCGCGACGAGGGCGAGGAGCAGCGCGACGACCACGCCGCCGAGGAGCAGCCCGCGCGCGACGATCGACGCCGTCCACAGCTCGGGCCAGCGCGGCAGGACGATGCCGAGGACGATCGCGATCCCGATGCGCCCCGTCTGGCTCCCCATGCTCGACGTGGAGTACGAGCGCGTGGCCGCGAGGCAGAAGACGAGCGACGTGACGCGGCGCAGCAGCGCCTGCGGCGTGCTCGGAAGGAGAAAGTGCACGAACTCCAGCTGCGCCGACGGCACCGGGATCGCCAGCTGCGCGAGGACGACGAACACCACCGCGACCGTGAGCGCATCCGCCGCGAGCATCGCCGCCGCGAACCCGAGCTCGCGCCAGAAGCGCCGGCGCTGGAGCGCGAGCACGTGCTGCCGCCCGCCGAGCCGCACGAGCATCCCCGGCGGGGTCGGCGTGCCCGGACCACCACCACGACCATGCGACGCTCCACCGGAGCGGATCGCTCCGCGCAGTGTGGTCGAGGTCCGAGCGTCGTCGCTCGTCGCCGGATGGGTCACAGTGGTCAGGCTTGGCCGGAAAGGAGGTCAGTCGATCCCTGGCCCTTGACCATCGGAGTGCGAGGAAGGCAACGCCGCCCCCGGTCATCCCGAGCGAGCGCGGCGAGTCGAGGGATCTCCCGCTAGCCTCGAGGGATCTGTACTTGCTGAGCGGCGAGCACTGAGCGGTCGAGCGGCGAGCGGTCAGCGGCGAGTACTCAGCGGTCAGCCACCTTACCACCTCACCAATCACTTGACCTCCCCCTGCACCAATCGTCCCTTTCCGTTGATGAGTAGCTCGCGCCTCGAAGGCACCGACCTCGACACCCTGCTCGACGACGGCATCCGCTACGATCGCAGCGGTGTCGGCGCGCGCGCGCGGGCGTGCTTCCTCGAGATCACGGAGCGGGCGCACGAGCGTCCCGATCTCGCCGCCGAAGCGTGGTGGCGGCTCGCCAACGTGCAGCGGCTGCAGTCCCAATGGGACGACGCGATCGCGAGCGCGCGCGCCGGCGCGGAGCTCGCGCGCACGCACGGCCTGCGCGACACCGAGGCGGATGCGCTCAACGTCGAAGCCGTGGTGTGGGCCACGCGCGGCGACGTTCAGCGCGCCTGGTCGCTCTTCGAGCGGATGCTCGAGCTGGCGACCAGGCCGCTCACGCGCGCGAACGCGCTGCAGAATCTCGGCGGGCTCGCGGCGGAGGAACGCCGCTTCGACGAAGCGGAGCGGCTGTTCGGCGCGTCGCGCGATGCGTACCGCGAAGCGGACGACCTGCGCGGCGAAGCGTGCAGCCTGCTCAACATCGGCCGGCTCCAGGCGGAGCGCGGCGATCCCGCGCTCGCGAAGCAGACCCTCGAAGCGGCCGTGCGCCACTCGCGTACGTCGGGCGACATGGAGATGCATGCCGCGGCGCTGCTCAACCTCGGCAGCGCACTCCGCGCACTCGGCGACCATGCGAGTGCCGAAGAGCGGATCACGACGGCGTACGGACAGTTCACGATCGCCGATAACGCTCGGCAGCGCGTCTGGTGCCTGCTGCAGCTCGCCGCCATCGCCTCCGAGCGCGGCGAGCCCGAGGCGGCGCGCGTCTGCCTCACGCACGGCCGCCAGATCGCCGAGCAGAACGAGCTGCCGCGCGAGCTCCGCCTCATCGACGAGCAGCTCGCGGCACTCCCCGGCTGACGACCTCGGCCGTGCGGCCGATGAGCGCGGTGGGACCCGGCACAGCTTTGGCAATGGGACCTTGTACGCAGAGCCCATGGGCAACGAAGGCCCTGGCTGCGCGCCATCCGCTTCTACCGAAGGTGCAGCATGCGCTCTCGCCTACTCTTTGCCGCATCCGCCGCCGCGCTGCTGTCGCTCGCCGCGTGCAGCGACACCACGACAGAGCCACGCCGGTTCGATCCTGGAACGCTTCGCACGGACGTCTCGCCCGGCCCCGACGGCACCTGCCGTGGTGGGTACCACCTCATCACGCGTTCCGACGGCACGCAGACGTGTGAGGCGGATTGAGGGAATGGGGGAATGAGGTAATGGGGAAGTGCGAACGGCCTCGGGAAGCTTCTGCTTCCCGAGGCCGTTCCTCATTCCCTCATCCCCTCAACCGCCATTCCCATCGCATGATACCCCTTGTCGACATACAGCGTCGTCCCCGTGATGCCGCTCGCGAGGGGTGAGCAGAGGAAGGCCGTCGCCGTTCCTACTTCGGCGGCGGTGAGGTGCTCCGTGAGTGGGGCGTTCTGCCCGACGTACTGCACCATGTGATCGATGATCCCGATCGCGCTCGCCGCGCGCGACGCGTAGGGACCGGCGGAGACGGTGTTCACGCGGATCCCCCACTTCCGTCCCGCCTCGAAGGCGAGCGTGCGCGTGTCGCTCTCCAGCGCGGCCTTCGCGCTCGACATCCCGCCGCCGTAGCCGGGAATCGCGCGCTCGCTCGCCATGTACGTGAGCGACGCCACCGCGCCCCCCTGGCGCATGAGCGGACCGAGTCGGGCGATCATGCTGACGAGCGAGTAGGCGCTCGCGCTCACCGCGGCCAGATAGCCGTTGCGCGACGTCTCGAGGAGGGACTTCTTCACCTCGGGCCCGTTCGCGAGCGAGTGCACCACGATGTCGAGCGGGCGTTCCCCGAAGTCCGCCACGAGGCGCTGCGCGAGCCCGTCGATCGAGCAATCCCCGACGTCCTTGTACCGCTTGCTCGTCCGCAGCTCTTCCGGCATCTCGGCGTACGTGTCGAACACCGCATCCAGCGGATAGATCTTCTCGAACGTGAGCAGGGATCCGTCGCTGAGCCGCCGCGACTCGTCCATCTTGCCCCGCTCCAGAAGATTGAGGAAAATGTTGAGCGCTGGCGGCCACGTTCCCACGCAGACGCTGGCTCCTGCCTCGCCGAGCGCCTTGGCGATCGCGAAGCCGAACCCTCCGTCGTCGGCCACACCGGCGACGAGCGCTCGGCGGCCCCTGAGGTCGATGTTGAGCATGCCCTAGTATGCCCGGGCGACGCAGCCCGGCCAATCCCTGGTGTGCCCGTCCACACCGGGAGCACGGTCCATGCAGCGGACCGCCCACCAGCCGGATCGTCGGAACCGCCGTGCAAGTCGGAAGGTTCGAGATGGCGTCGCTGCTCTATGTAGACGATGAGGAGACCATCGGCCGCGCCGTGAGCCGATGGTTCGAGCGTCGTGGCCACGAAGTGCATGTCGCGCGGTCGATCGAGGACGCGAAGCAGATCCTCGCCGAGCACGAGCCCGCCGCCATCTTCCTCGACGTCTGGCTCGGGAAGGAGAGCGGGTTCGAGCTGATGGGCTGGATCGAGGACGAACACCCGGAGCTCGCCGACCGGGTCACCTTCGTCACCGGGGAGCTGGCGGACTCGCACGACGAGCGTCCCTCCCTCTGGCGGACGCTCGGGCGCCCCGTGCTGCAGAAGCCGTTCGAGTTCGCGCAGCTCGAGTCGCGCGCCTTCGGCGTCGTGGATGCGCCAGGGAAGGCAGGCACGTAACGTGTACGCGTGCCGCGACGCGTGAACCGATCGAGCTCTCCGAGCACCCGCACCGAAACCCGCGACAGCGCCTCGCTCCCCGAGATGGACGCGCCGCTCGTCGAGCAGCGCCCCGACACGTTGTCGGAGGGGCCGGCGTTCGCGCGTGGGCTCTGGCGCATCGCGGCGGCCGACGTCTCCAGCGGCAACGCGGCGACCCTCCTCCACGACGGCCCGCACACGTACGACGTCATGCTCGAGACGATCGCCGCGGCGCGCGAGAGCGTCGTGCTCGAGACGTACATCTTCCGCTCGGACACCACCGGCCAGCGCTTCGCCAGCGCCATGATCGACGCCGTGGAGCGCGGCGTGAAGGTCCGCCTCCTCACCGACTGGGTCGGCATGCGCGGCATCCGCTACAGCTTCGTCGCCGGTCTGCGTCGCGTGGGGATCGAGCACCGCGTGTTCAACACCCCGGGGCTGCGCGCCTGGCTCGGCCTCGTCCCGCGCGATCACCGCAAGCTGCTCGTCGTCGACGGCCGGATCGGCATCACCGGCGGGGTCGGCATCGGCGACGAATGGATGGGCACCACGGCGCGCCACAAGGGTCACTGGCGCGACACCGCCGTGCGCATCGAAGGCCCCGCCGCGCGCGACATGCAGGCCGCCTTCGACACGATGTGGGAGCGCGCGCAGAAGCGCGAGCGCCGCGGCTCGCACCGGCTCACGCGCCGCGTCGCGCGCGGCGCGCACCTCGACCCCTCCACCGCCGATCCGGCGCTCGTCGGCATCGTCGAGGGGGAGCCGTTCCGGATGCGCATCGCCCGCGCCCTCCAGCTCCAGGCCATCTCGGCGGAACGCTCGATCTGGATCGCCAACGCCTACTTCGTCCCGAGCTGGTCGGAGATCGAGGCCCTCATGGGCGCCGCGCGCGACGGCGTCGACGTCCGCATCCTCGTCCCGCAGCGCAACGACCACCCCTGGGTCACCCTGCTCACGCGCCGCTACTACCGCCGCCTCCTCACCAACGGCGTCCGCATCTGGGAATACAAGGGCGCGATGATGCACGCGAAGACGAGCGTGGTGGACGGCCGCTGGGTGCGCGTCGGCTCGACCGACTTCAACCCGCTCGGCGTGGCGATCAACTACGAGCTCGATGCGGTGATCGAGGACCCCCACCTCGGCGCCCAGGCCGAGGCGATGTTCCTCGGCGATCTCGAACGGTCGAAAGAGATCACGATGCGGAGCCGCGTCGTCGGGCGCTGAGCCTTCGCCTGTCATCTCGGTCCGGCGCGGCATTGCCGCGCCAGGCGGTCGCGGGCATTCCTTCCGTCGTCGCTCCGCGCTTACACGCGGCGAGCCTCGCGCCAACGGCGCGCGAGTCTCTTGCTACGCGCGAGGCTCCTCCTCCAGGAACGCCCGCTCCCTGGATCCGCTCTGAGGCGCGCTGCGTGGTGCTCTGTTGCTGGCCAAGAACGCAATCGGCTCTCATCCACTTGCTTCAGTCAAACCACGTTGACCGATCCCGGCTCATGATCGGGACGACTCCGTAGCCGCGTCAACAGAAAACGCACTGCGCAACTGCAAAGGGGTCAGATTCCTTGAAAGACGATACGATGCCGTAGAGTCTTTCCAGAAATCCGGCCCCAACCGACTCTGACCCGTGCTCGCCCTACCGACCTACCCGCTCAAAGTCGAGTGAGTAGTCCCAGTCGTCGGGGTCGCCGAAGTTGTGCACGAGCCGATACGAACCGCGATATCGGAACACGAGCAGCTCGGCGACCTTGGTGCTCGTCGGTGAGTCGAACGTGACGGTGTTGTCGTCGACGCTCCAGTGTCCCGCTTGCGTCGTGCCGATGCACGGCGGCTCGTCGCCCTTCGAGCGCCGACACCGCCAGACGCCGCTGGCTGCCAGCTCGAGCTCCGTGCCGCCATCGCGCCAGACGCCCTCGATCTCGCTCGCGCCGTGAAGTCTCGGGTACATGTCGAGCCCGGACTGGATGTATTCGATCCTCTTGAGCTCCCCGACGATCACGAGCACGATGAGCGCACCGACACCGGCGCGAACTCGACGCCGGGGTCGACGCAGCACGCCGGAAAGGAACAACCCGACGCCGAACAGCAGCGCGAACATCGGGGCGAGAAGGTCCATCCGCGTCAGCGACGGTGGACGTCGGTGATGCCGCCCGTCACGCCGCTTCGCGGCGAGCCGCTCACCATGAGCCGCACCAACGCCTCCGGCCGCAGATGATCCTCGTCGAAGAAATCGGACATTCCCACGCCAGCCACGCGCGGATCGTAGCTGCCGATCAGCTGCGCTCCTGCGCGCGACGCCGTCACGCGTAGATCGCGCTCGACGTCCGCGATCGTCCGACCCTTCATTCGTAGCGCGGTGTCGTACACCTCGGGCGGGAAGGGGACGAGCAGCACCGTCACGTTCACCCCCTCCCCGTTCAGATAGCGCACGAACCGCTCGAGCGCGTCCGCGCGGCCCGGGGCGCGATGCGCGAGATCGTGGAACCGGTCGTCCAGCCCCTGCGTCGCGAAGGCGTGCGCCGCGGCGGCGCCCAGTGCGGGTGTCGTCTCCTTCCACACGATCGTCCCGTTGGGGAGGAGCGTCCGGTCGACGTTCTGCGCCTGGTCCGCCACGCGCCACACGACGCCACGCGCCCCATGATGCCGGAACGAGAACACGGCGAGGCGGAAATACTCCGGCGTCGCCAGCGTGCGCCACTTCGACGCCGTCAGCGCGAGTCGCTCACGCCACGGCGACACGGGGATCCCGGCGCGTCGCATCACCATCGCGCGTTCGTCGGCGACCGCGCCCCAGCCACCGATGCCGCCGTCGTAGCTCTCCGTCCACGGATCGACGTTCACCACGACGCGGTTCGGCCGGCGCCCGGGAGCGTCGTACAGACCGTAGATGCCGAGCAGGTCGTCCAGCAGCGCGCCCTGCACCGCGGCGTTGAAGAACCGCTTCCCCGGGAACGCCGACGCCGGCATCGGTGTCATCCGGCTCGAGCCGAGCATCAGCACCTCGGCGCGCTCGGCGTGCAATGGCGCGAGGAATTTCTCGATCGCGCGGTCGTCGTAGTTCGGGACGTCGGTGACCATCCCGCCCGACGCGAGCACGCGCGCGATCTCGCGCTCCGCACTCCTCGGCGCGACGAGCCGCGCCGGATCGACCCACACGCTGAACGCCACGGGAAGCGCGGCGACGACGAGCAGTAGCGACGCGCGCGCCACGAACGTCCATACGCCGCGCGCGGGGCGGGCGACGGACGCCGCCTCGTCCGGAATGATCACTGTGACGCGCGACGGCGTGGGCCGCAGCGCGTCAGAATTGGAAATAGATGAACCTGGCACTCTGGAAGACGCCGAGCGTCATGATGGTGAGGACGGCACACGCATAGGCGGCCCAGCGCAGCGGCGTTGCCGCGCTCGCGAGCCGCACCCGCACCGGGCCACTGCCCTGCAGCCGCTCCGCAGCGAGCAGCGCGAGCACCGCCGTCGTCGCGATCACGAGCTTCGACGGCTCGAAGCCGAGGAAGAGCAGATCGCGCGTCGCCGCCGGGTCGCGTGCCGCGACGGCGGCGAGCTGTCCGCCGAGCCCGGCGCCGAGATGCGTCAGTACGTACCACGCGTCGCCGAGCGACGTCGCGCGGAAGAACACCCAGCCGAGCGTGACGAGCGTGAAGACGACCCCCGTCTGCCACGCGGCGAGCACCGCCGGAAGTCGCGTCAGGCCAAGCGATTCGCGGCTCCGCGCCCGAATCCGTCCTGTGGCGAGCGAGACGATGAGGTACGCGCCATGCAAGGCACCCCAGACCACGAACGTCCAGCGCGCGCCGTGCCAGAGCCCGCTCACCAGGAAGGTGACGAGCAGGTTGGCATACAGGCGCGGGCGCGCGACGCGATTGCCGCCGAGCGGGATGTAGAGGTAGTCGCGGAACCAGGTCGAGAGGGAGATGTGCCAGCGACGCCAGAACTCCGTGATGCTTCGGGCTGTGTACGGTCGGTCGAAGTTCTTCATGAGCGTGAAGCCCATGACCTGCGCCGAGCCGATCGCGATGTCGGAGTAGCCCGAGAAGTCGCAGTAGATCTGGAACGCGAACGCCACCGTGCCCGTGATGAGCGGCAGTCCGGTGTAGCCGCGCGGCGCGTCGTACACGCGGTTCACCAGCTCGGCCAGCCGGTCGGCGACGACGACCTTCTTGAGCAGCCCCCACGCCATGAGCTGCAGACCGGCCACGACGCGGTCGTAGTCGAAGCGGTGTGGCTCGCGGAGCTGGTGCAGCAGGCGTTGCGGCCGCTCGATCGGGCCGGCGACGAGCTGCGGATAGAACATCACGTACAGCGCGTACACGCCGAAGTCCCGCTCGGCGGGCTGTCGCCCCTCGTACACCTCGATCACGTAGCTCAGGCTCTGGAACGTGTGGAAGGAGAGCCCGATCGGGAGGAGCAGCTGCAGCGCGGGGGCGGCGTACGACAGGCCGAGCGCGTGCGCGGCCAGCGCGATCGTGTCGTTGAAGAAGTCGAAGTACTTGAAGACGAACAGCACCGCGCAGGTGGAGACGATGCTGAGCACGAGCCAGAGGCGACGGCGCGGACCGGTCGCGTTCTCGATGCGAATGCCGGCGACGTAGTCGATGACGATCGTGATGGCGAGGATGCCGATGTACGCCGGCACGAACGCCATGTAGAACACGCAGCTCGCGAGCAGCAGCATCGTCCCGCGCCACCGGTGCGGCAGCGCGAAGTAGAGCAGCGTGACGATGGGGAAGAACAGCGCGAACTGGAGGGAGTTGAACAGCATGTCGTTGAACGACGAGTCCGGCGTGGGGGGAGCAACCACAACGCCCTTCGTGATCGGTTATCGGTGATCAGTGATCGGTCGACCTCGGGACGTAGAAGCTTCCCGAGGTCAGCCGATCACATTTCACCGATCACTCACAACCGGACGCCGAAAGCGCGCTGGCTCATTGCAGCCCTACTCGCCCTCTCACTCTCGACGGGCGTCGCCACCGTCGCCCACGCCCAGGCCGACACCATCGGCCCGCCGATCCCGCTGTTCACCTATCGCGACGCCGTGCTCGCCGGCAGCGTCGTCGTCGCCACGGTCATCGCCAAGCCGTTCGACGAGCGGATCGCGGCGCGGCTGCAGGATTCGTCGACCCAGGACAGCCGGCGGATCCAGCGGCTGGCGACCTTCGTGCGCACCGTCGCCACGCCGGGCTCGTACTACATCGGCGTGTCGATGTACGCCGCCGGCCGACTGACGGACCACGACCGGCTCGCCGACGTCGGGCTGCACGGCACCGAGGCGCTCATCATCGGCGAAGCGGTGGGCGGCGTGATCAAGGCGGTCGTCGGCCGGCAGCGGCCTTCGGTGCTGCCGCGCAACGCCAGCAGCTATCAGCTCGGGCGCGGCCTTCGGAGCGACATCTTCCGCTCCTTTCCCTCGGGGCACACGACGTCGGCGTTCGCCGCGGCGGCCGCGGTCTCCAGCGAGACGTCCCGCTTCTGGCCCGGCACGCGCTGGGTGATCGGACCGATCCTCTACACGGGGGCCGCGCTCACCGGTGTCTCGCGGATGTACAACAACCGTCACTGGATGAGCGACGTCCTCGTCGGTGCGGGGGTCGGTACCTTCGCGGGCCTCAAGGTCGTACGTTATCAGCACTCGCATCCGGGCAATCGGATCGACCGGTGGCTGCTGAAAGGCTCGCTCTCACCGGCGCCGGGCGGGGGACAGGCGTTGCAGTGGTCCATCGTGCCCGCGCCTGCCGCATTCACTTTCACCACCCCCCGCCGCTGAGCACCCGCACCCGCGTCGTGCGCCACGCGTGAGCCCTCGCGCCAGAAGCGGCATCTTCGTCTTCGCGCCGATCGGGGGCGAGGTGGGTGCGCGCATCGCCGCCGTCGCGCGCCAGTACGACCCGCGCCTCGCCGCGCTCGATCAGGCGCCGCACGTCACCGTCGCCGGCTCGTCGGGAATGGGACCCATCGCCCCCGACACCTCGCGCGAGGAGCTCGATGCCACGATCGCGCCCATCGCTGCTTCCACGGCGCCGATCACCCTCCGCTTCGGCCGGCCGACGCGGTTCATGCAGACGCAGATCGTCGTCCTCCCGCTCGATCCGCACGGGCCGCTGCGCACGCTGCACGAGCGCATCAAGACGAGCGGTCTCCGCGCCGCGCGGCCGCGCTTCTATTTCACGCCGCACGTCACGCTGAACCTGTACCGCGAGCTCCCGCCCGAGCTGCTGATCTCCCTCCTCGCCGAACGGTTCGACGAGCCGGTGACGATCGACACGCTCGAGGCCCACCTCACGCGCGACACGGGCGAGTCGCGCTCGCTGGCGAGCTGGAAGCTGGGCGGCTGACGTCCGTCGCCGCCGGTTGACCTTCGTCGCACCGGCGTGAATCGTTGACGAGGCTCCTCCCGTCGCTTCCCCGCGGGCCGTCATGCCCATTCGCTGTTTCGCCTTCGTCCTCGCTTTCCTGCTGCTCGCCACGCGTGCGCTCGCCGCGCAGCCACCCGCCGAGAGCGGCGTCGCGCGCGACGCGCGGAGCGGCGCGCCTCTGCGCTGTCTGCACGTCATGCTCGTCGACTCGACCGACCAGGCCGTCGCGCACACGGTCACCGATTCGGCGGGCACCTTCGTCATCGTCGCGCCCATCGCGGGCGTCTACCGCGTCGGCTTCGAGATCTTCGGGTGGGAGCGGCTCGTCGGGCCGGTGGACACGCTGCACGACGGCGAGCTGCGCGAGCGCGCGTACCCGCTCGCGTTCACCGTCGAGCTGCACGGGGACAGCCTCACGCCCGGCGGCGATCTCATCGCCGTGTTGCGCCATCGCGAGAGCGACGCCTGGCACAGCGCGAGCGTCGCGACCCCCGACGTGGCGATCCGCTACCCGAAGCGGATGGCCCTCATGCGCCTCAGCGGCGACGTCGTCGCGCAGTACGTCGTGAACGAGCAGGGCAGGGTGCCGGGCGACTCGTGGCGCCCGCTCACCTTCACGAACGAGGACTTCCTCACCGCGCTCCGCGCGCATCTCCCCACGATGCGTTATCAGCCCGCGCGCCTCGCCGGCCACCCAGTGTGCGAGCTGGTGCGCAATCGCGTCGCCTTCGATTGGCGATCACCGTTGCCGCTGGTGACGCTGTTCAATTAGCGGGGATGAGGGGATGAGGGAATGAGGAACGGCCTCGGAACGCTTTCGGCGTTCCGAGGCCGTTCTGTCATCCCGAGCGAAGTCGAGGGATCTGCACTTGCCGAGGCCTTTCAACGACGGAACGCGGATCTGGAAACGTCGATGCCGCGGGAAGGGCCGGATCCTGTCCCTGTCGTTGCGGCCGCTGACGCTGTGGGCTGACCGCCGAGGGCTCGCCGCTGACCGCTCGCCGCTAGACCGCTCAACCGCTCAGTGCTCGCCGCTCGCCGCTTGGCAAGTGCGGATCCCTCGACTCGCTCCGCTCGCTCGGGATGACAGCGGCTGTTCCGCATTCCCCCATCCTCTCATCCCCTCATCCCCGCATATCCGCCGTAAGTCGTATAGGTCCCCGTCGACGGATTCACGCACGTTGAGCGTGAATGATCGACGGAGAGCGGCGACCGGCCACGGCCCGGACTCGCAGCCTGCGTCGAGCAAGCAGTGCTGTGTGCGGCGAAAAAGCTTCGCGGCCCACGGCGCCGCAGCTCCACGGCTCCGCACATGCGCAAACGACTCGTCCTCGCCACGCTCACGCTCGCCATCGTGGCCGATGCGTGCATCTCCGACTCCTCGGTCGCCCCCAACAAGCCCGTCGACACGCTCGATGCGGCACTCTCCGAGGTCACGCTCCCCGCCCTCGACTACGCCTCGGCGACGTTCAGCGGCGCGGGGATCGTCACGCCGGCGATCGTGCCGTCGCGCTGCCAGTTCGACGGCGCGTCGGGCACCTTCGTCTGCGGCGCGCTCTCCGGCAACGGGCTCACGCTCAACCAGTACTTCACCCTCCTCGACGGCACGGGCGCCAAGCAGTCGGCGTACGACATGAGCACCACCGCCGGCCTGGTCGTCAACAGCGCCGTCTCCGGCACCGCCACCGGCTACATCGGCCGCAACGCCGTCACGCTCGCCGTCGACGGCCAGCAGGAGCTCACGTTGAGCGGGCTGGGGACCGCAGAGCATACGGTCAACGGCACCTCGCTCACCGTCACCACGCTCACCCGCTCCGACAACTCGGAGCCGCCGCTCACGAGCACGATCAAGACGAAGGTCGTCGACCTCGTCATCCCCGTCCCAGCTCCAAACGATCCGGCGCCGTGGCCCACGTCGGGGATGGTGGAGCTGCAGTCGACGACGGATCTCGGCTACGTCATCCCGCTCGCTGCCGCCAACACCACGACGAACGCCGCGATGGAGTTCAGCGGCAGCAGCGTCGTGAAGCTCACCATCACGACGCAGAACGGCACGCAGACGTGCCGCGTCGACATCAGCACGACGATGCTGGGGTGCTGACGGGAATGCCGTAGCGTCCACCGCGGACGGCGACGCGCGGGGCGAGGATCATGCACTGGCGTCGCCCGCGCGCCATTCACATAATGCGCTGCACTCCGCAATCGAGCTTCCATGTCGGCCTCGAGGTTGATCCGCGCTGCACGAGGGCTCCGCGCGTTCGTCGCTCCATTCGCGCTGCCCGTGCTCGCCAGCGCGTGTGTGCCGGCCGACGCCACGGCGCCGAAAGTCGAGCCCACGCTCGACGCGGCGCTCGCCGAAGTCGCGCACCCCGCCCTCGACTGGCCCTCGCGGTTCTTCAGTGGCGCGGGAGTCGTCGCGCCGGAGATCCTCCCCTCGCGCTGTCCCTTCGACGCGACGTCGCAGTTCTTCGTCTGCTCGCCGCTCGCCGGCAACGGGCTCACGCTCGAGCAGCGCTTCACCCTTCAGAACGCCAGCGGCGCGAGACAGTCCGCGTTCGATCCGGCGACGACCGTCGGCCTCCATCTGGAGAACGCCGTCAGGGGTACGCCCGCCGATGACCAGACGGTCACCATCGACGGGCAACAGGTGCTCGACCTCACCGGCCTCGGCGCGCTGCGCCACACGCTCAACGGTACGTCGCTCACGCTGACGACCCCGCAGAGCAGGAGCTCGCAGCCGCCAGAGGAGCGCAGGACCACCATCACCGATCTCGTCCTCCCCGTGGTGGTAGAGGGCGCACCGACGCCGTGGCCCCTCTCGGGCACCATCGACACCCGGTCGCGCGCCATCAGCGCGAGCGGCGACACCACCGTGTTCATCGCGCAGATGCGGTTCGACGGGAGCAGCATCGTCACGCTGACGATCACCGTGACCGGCGGGCTTCAGACGTGCCGCGTGAACATCGCCATGCTCGCGCCGGGAGTGATGGGCTGCGTCGGCCCGGACACGCCACCGCTGGGCGACGCCGTGCCGCGCGCGACGTCCACGCTTCGGTGAATCTCCGGGTGCGGCGCGGGTCGACGACGCGTCGCTGAGCGCCAGGCGAGCGCGTCCGCGTGACGCGCCGCACTTTCCTCCCCGCGGTCCCTCGCCATACTCCAGGCGTCCGCATCCGAGGAAGTCCATGCTCCGCCGTTTCCGTCCCTACACTGCTCTCGCCCTCGCGCTGGCCACGCTGGCCACCGCCTGTGGCTCCGATTCATCGACCGCGCCGTCCTCGCAAGCCGTCACGCTCGAGCAGGCGCTCGCTGAGCTCTCGAGCCCCGTCCTCTCGGATGCCACCGCAGCGTTTCTCCCCGGCACGCCGGCGCTGCCCGCGCTCGCGCTCTCGCGATGCACGTACCAGGCATCAACGCAGAGTTTTGCCTGCACGCCAGTCGTGTCCAGTGGATTGACCGTCACGCAGAGCTTCACCCTGCTCGACGGATCCGGCGCGCCGCAGTCGGCGTTCGACAAGGGAAGCACCAGCGCGGTGCGAGCCAACACTGTCGTCGCCGGCACGCTCCAGGACGGGCCGGACCAGGTCACCGTCGACGGACAGCAGGAACTGACGTTGAGCGGGCTGCGCACCGCGACGCACACGCTGGACGGCACATCCACCATGCACCTCGCGTCGGCCGACAGCGGCTTCACCTCCGAGATCACGGTCAACACCACGATCGCGGGACTCAAGCTCCCCCCGCTGACGGCGGATGGCGCTCGCGCCTGGCCAGCGGCCGGCACCATCACCACCGAGATCAGCGATTCCTCTGGAGGTGACACGCCCGACGTGCTCCAGATCAAGATCACCTTCAATGGCACCAGCAAGGTGACGGTGACGATCACCGTCCCGGGAAGCGGTGCCGCGACCTGCACGATCGACCTGGCCAGCAGCGCGCCGAGCTGTCAGTAACGCTGTCGGGTAACGGTTTCGGTTCTTGGTTCATGGTTTCGGCCGGCCTCGGGACGCTTCTGCGTCCCGAGGCCGGTCGTCCACCGTCACCGAGAAACCGCGCAGTTGCACTTGCCCGACGGTGACTCCTCCCCAAGACTGGATGGGTCTGCTAGCCGAGGGGATCCATGCTCCGCTGTCTCTGGGCCGCCGCCCTGCTCATCGTCCTCCCCGTCACCGTGTTCGGTCAGGCGCCGGCGATGAGTGGGCTCGTACGCCACCGAACAACCGGACAACCGATCGAGTGCCTGCACGTCGCGCTCGCCGACTCGCTCGATCGCACGGTGGCGCACTCCGTCACCGATTCGGCGGGGATGTTCGTCCTCGTCGCGCCGGACACTGGCAGCTATCGGGTGCAGTTCGACGTCCCGGGCGCCGAGCCGCTCACCGGGCCGCTCACGCGGCTCGCGGCCGGCGAGATGAACGAGCAAGAGTACCCGCTCTCCTTCGATCGAAGAATCTCGGGTGAGCTGGAGCTCCTGTCGTCGTCTCGTGGGTCCAAGATCGTCGATCTCGCGGACTGGCATCCGGTACAGCAGGACCTCGCGGACATGCCTGGAGGGTTCAAGAGGGCCTCGCCGGGTGAGATCGCTCAGGCCACCACCAACGCGGTGGACGTGAAGCGGCTCGTCGCGCAGTTCGTCATCGACGAGAACGGACGGCCGCGCGCGTCCTCGTGGCGCACGATCACCTCCAGCGACGGAACTGTCCTCACAAGGGCGCGGGCAGCCTTTCTCGCGCGCCACTACGTGCCCGCCCGGATTGGGGAACAGCGCGTCTGTCAGCTCGTGATGATGGAGTACCACTCCTTCAATCAGGGGCGCGAACGGCCACTGAAGTTCTGAGCGACTTGTGAACGCGACTGACGGTGCCGGGGACACGCGTGTCCCCGGCACCGTCGTTCTGCGGTAAGACGGCCGGCCCCGGGGCGCAGGAACTTCCGAGGCCGGCGGTCTACCGTTGACCGAGAAACCGAGAAACCCACTCGGTCGTGCGAGACAACCTGTCCCATCGCTCGCGCCCCCGTACCCTCCGGCGGACTCGATCGTTATAGGGGTGCCCCATTTGTAACGGTTCTTTACAAATGAGGCTCCTCCCTCAGGGACCCAGCGGGCGACGACTGCCGGCGCGGGTCCCTCACGTGCTCTCCGCCAGCCCCTCGCGGTCATGTCGGCTTACGGCACCATCAGCGTCCATGCGCGTGCCATCCGGCGCGTTGCCCGGGTCCTCGCGCTCGCCTGTGGTACGCTCGCCCTCCCCACTGCGGCGTCGGCCCAGCGGCTCCAGTTCTCCAAGATCACCGCTGACGACGGCCTCGCCGGCCCGTGGGTGGCGAGCATCTACCAGGACTCGCGCGGATTCATGTGGTTCGGCACGCGCCGAGGGCTCGACCGCTTCGACGGCTACACGATCCGGAACTTCCGGAAGGTCCGCGACGACAGCACGTCGATCGGCAACAACTACATCAACTTCGTCGGCGAGGACCGCGACAGCGTCCTCTGGATCGGCACCCGCACCGGCGTCAGTCGCTACGATCGCGCGCACGAGACCTTCCGCACCTACAAGATCGACGGGGAGCGGCAGATGCTCTCCATGCTGCACGCGAAGAACGGCACCCTCTGGTTCGGCGGCGACGGCGGCCTCTATCGGTTCGACCGGGCCAACGAGAAGGGGACGCGGTACACCGGCAGCTCCGCCGTCGCCGGCAAGACGATCCAGGGCATCACCGAAGACCGCCGCGGCCATCTCTGGCTCGCCACGAAGGAGGGCGGTGCGGTGGACCTCGACGTCGCGAGTGGCAGCGCGCGCCTCTATCCCGGCGCCCTCGGCGCGGCGAGCGG
>Ga0068857_100001998_pt1 | contig 16530 bp, 14 predicted proteins | sample KBSCornC72_FD_66591 | JGI IMG/M metagenome (GOLD analysis project Ga0068857, IMG submission 66591) | Corn rhizosphere microbial communities from Kellogg Biological Station, Michigan, USA - KBS Corn C7-2 | ecosystem: Host-associated > Plants > Roots > Rhizosphere > Soil ...
CCGTGAGCAAGCCTCCCGACATTACTCCGGTAGCCACTGCTTCGGCACGGCCTTCACCGGCTCCGACTCCTGCCAAAGCCAAGACCGTCGCTTCAGCTCCGGTTAGACAGGCTGCGGCACAGCCAGCCAAGCCGACAACGATGCCAGCGGCGGTCCGCAAACGGCTGAGTGACGAAGTGGCCCGTTTGGAGGACGCCTTATTTGACTATAACCAAACCACTATTCGTTCCGACGCCAGCGTCGCCCTACGTGACGATGTGAACGTGATACGTGATATTTTGGCCGATTATCCCAGTCAAAAGCTGATTATCGAAGGCCATGCAGACGAGCGCGGATCTGCCGAATATAATTTGGCGCTTGGCGATCGCCGAGCGCATGCTGTCCAGGACTTCTTGTCCTCTATGGGTATTCCCGGCATCCAATTGGCCGTAGTGAGCTACGGTAAGGAGAGGCCTGTCTGCACTGAGGAATCGGAGACCTGCTGGCAGAAGAATCGTCGCGCGCATCTGATTGCCGCGAACTAGTTCGAGACCCATTTTTATCGCACCCTGCCCGGGCGACGCCCCGCCGGAATCAGCAGTAACCGGCGGGGACTTTTTTGTCTAGAACAGATACGCGAGCTTCGCCACTCCGATTACAGCGGGCATCACAAATGGCATTCCGTCGATGTCGGGATATCCGGGAAGGAAGAAAGCGGGCACGTGATAACTGTTCAATCGCCCGCCGACGCGGATTGCCAGCCGTCCGCATGACCCCTAGATCATGGTCAGAAACCTCAGACTGAGGTCTTCGAGCGTCAGACCGAAGCTGGCGGTACTGGTGAACGGCTGCGAGGTTCTATACCCCAGCGTTGAACCGACTTGACGGTCCTGATTTTACATTCCCTTTCGTCAGGACTTCACTCAGGAGGTCTTACCATGGGTGGGATCTTGGAGCCTCGCATTCCGAAGCTAGGATTACTTCGCCGAAGCCGTGAAAGAACCGAAAGGTAGCCGGATGCGAATCACCCGTTCACGATCGCGTTCTTCGGAAAGGTTCCGCGTTCGGGCGCCCAGGAGATCTTGCAGCGAAACCATGCCGGCCAGTCCACCGTCCGAATCGAGAACTGGCATGCGGGTAAATCCGCTCGATGCCATGCGGTTCACAACCACGCGAAGTGGTTCGAGCGGCGAGGCTACAACGGGTTCGTTTCGAACGAAAGCCCCGATCTCACGGCTGGCGTGTTTTTCCTCGGCTAATCGCCGAAGATCCTTACGCGTTATTACGCCTAAGACCTTACCTTTTTCATCAAGTACCGGATAGAGATGCTGACCGAGTGGCGAATGATCCGGTCGTAGATGCGCGGCCGCTTCGGCAATCACAGTCGCCGAGGCGAACGCAACAACATTGGTTCGCATGACTTCACGAACGAACAGAATCTCCAGAGGATCAACGGAGTACTCGCGGCTCAAATGGAACCCCCGGCGGCTCACCTTCTCTGTCAAGATGGATCGTTTCAACACGAGAACACTGATCGTGTATGCGAGAACATTCGCCACTAGCAGCGGCATCAGGGCGTTGAAATCGTGAGTAAGCTCGATCGCAAATACGATTCCCGTAAATGGCGATCTCATGGTTCCGCCAAGAATCGCGCCCATGCTGATCAGCGGCCAAAATCCAACGCCCATTTGAGGAAGGAACATAGCTTCCAATCCGCCCAAGGCGCCTCCCATCATCAGCAACGGGGCAAGCACGCCGCCCGAAGTCCCTGACCCGAGCGCGATAGCCCAGATGAGCGATTTCACCAGCAGAATCCCGGCAATCGTCGCTCTGGGCACGTCCCCTTGAAGCAGGGAGCCTATGGTATCGTAGCCGACGCCAAGAGCTTGCGGAAAGATCAATCCGCCGATTCCGATTGCCAGGCCTCCGATCGCCGGCCACCACATCCAATGAATGGGCAGCTTCTGAAATGCGTCTTCGGCAGCATAAACGGCCGACGTCAAGAGTGCTGACAGCAACCCGGCCAACAGCCCTGCAAGCACGCATCCGGCCAGCCCCCCGGGGCCGATGAAGACCGAATGCGCAGGAACTGGGAACAAGGGACCCACCCCGAGGATATAACGGCGTGCCGCACCCGCCGTCGCGCTGGCTAGAGCCACAGGAATCAGGCTGCGGGGTTTCCATTCAAATAGCAACAGCTCCACCGCGAGCAATAGGGAGGCCAGAGGCGCCGCAAAGGTCGCCGACATTCCGGCTGCGGCGCCCGCCACCAACAACGTCTTACGTTCAGCGCTACTCAAATGGAACAACTGCGCAATCATCGACCCGAACGCGCCACCGGTCATAATGATCGGACCTTCGGCTCCGAAGGGACCACCCGATCCGATAGAGATCGCCGCCGACAGTGGCTTCAGCACAGCCAATCTGGGCTGAACGCGGCTTCCATGGATCAGGATAGACTCCAAAGCCTCCGGGATCCCGTGGCCGCGTATCCGCTCGGAGCCGTATCGGGCGATCATTCCGATGATCAGCGCTCCAGCCACGGGAACCAGCACGGCGTAACCGCCCAATGTATTGTGGGCTGGCGACGCAAGTGCAGTGCTCCACCGATGGAAGTAGAACATATTCGTAAATAGATTGATCAGCTTTAGGAGAGCGACGGCGACCAGGGTGCTCAGGAGTCCAATCGCAATCGCCAGGACCGATAAGATGAGGACTCGAGGCGTGACCGTGAAGTCGCCCAGCTGCTCGCTGGCCGGACTTGTGTTTGTTTGAAGGGCGTTGTAATCGCTCATGCTGCGTGAAATTCTTGGCTGCCACGCAGAATGCCTCGCAGGGCCTTGGCGAGAGCTGGACCTTTAACCTGGAGTTCGTCGCGATGCGCCAGCGATAGCGCGCGCAACTTGGCTGTTGCTTGGGGAGTTAGCCGGAGCAGGATCTGGCGGCCGTCTACTCGGTCTTGCTGGCGCTTAACGAAGCCCGCCAGTTCGAGGCGATTAATCAACTCGACGGTGGTGTGATGGCGCAAAGCAAGACGGTTCGCCAACTCACCGATCGTCGGACGGGTGCCTGCGGGCAGTCCTTTGAGCGCCAGAAGGGCTTGATGCTGCTGTGGCTCGATCCCATGATCTCTTGCCCGCCTCTCGCTGAACTGGAGAAAATGACGAAGCTGGTAACGAAACTCAGCCAGAGCTCGATAGTCGTATTCTGTAAGATCCACACTCTATCGTAACACGATATATCGCCAGGCGCTCCCTATCTGACAAGCCGAAAAGCAAGTGAGCCACCTCGGAATTTTCAAACTGGTCGAAACAGAGATCAGCCAGCGCCAGCCTTCCTCCTACTCCCGTCTCGTCCATTTAGCCAAGTTTGTCATCTGCCTGAGGTCAGCGAGGCGTTAATGGAGAGCGCCTATTTCGTAGTCTATGAGCGTCCGCTGCGCTTGGTAATCGTACTTGGCAGAGGTGTTGGCGATCTGGGCTGAAGTCAGGTTCAGTTGAGCCTGACTGAGTTCGATGATCGAACTAAGCCCCAGATCGTAGCGGCCTCGGGCAAGATCTAGCGCAAGCGAGGCTTGCTGAAGTAACTGAGCGGTTAAGCCCACGCGTTCGAATGCAGTCCTGGCATTCAAGTATGCGACTCGCACGTCTCGGGTGATGCTGTTGGTAAGATCGTTCACCCGTTCCGCAGCTGCTTTGGCGCGCATTTCTGCTTCGGTCTGCCGGGCACGAAATAGTCCGCCGTTGAACACAGGGATGTTCACGTTCAAACCAATGGCGCCATAGCGGCCTGGGACTGCGGCTTCTCCCACGGGTACGAACCCGGCAGTTCCCGCAACGCTAACAGTTGGATACTTGAGCGCATGCTCTGCCTTGGCGAAGCGTTCAGCGGCGCTTTGTTCAAGCCTCAGATCCTTCAGTTCAGGGCGATCCTGAAGTGCCTGCTGAACAAAAGGATCGACCTGATCCGGCAACGCGGGGGGCATGGATTCCTCTGAAAGGGAAAATGAGGTTTGCCCAGGCAGACCGATTGCGGCGGCCAATGCGGCTTCGGCAGATTTCAAGTCATTCTCCGCTTGCGAAAACAGCAACTTAGCATCCGCGAGATTGACATTCGCAAAGCTCACGTCCAGCTGCGACTTGAGCTGGCTATTGAATAGTGCCGTGATCTGGTCGGATACGAGTTGGCGCGCCGACACGGTCTGTTGTGCCACCTTGAGGACCGCATTGGCCCGGAGGACAGCAAAGTACGAGCGCGCTGTGACCACCAGAATATCGGCGCGCGCGGTCTCAGCTACCTGTTCCTGCGCCTGGGCGCGCAGGTTAGCAGAAGCAACGAGGCTGCCGGTTCGGCCAAAATCAGTAACGAGCTGGCTAACCAGCAAACCCGAGGCCACGCGGTTATAGACGACAGGATTATTGAGCCCGCCCGCCGCCAGGCGGCTTCCTGAGTCGGCTCCGACCCCGGTAACGGCGCCCGATACAGTTGGCAAGAGTCCTGCGCGGAACTCCAGCGGGACTTGGTACGACGCTGCGGCGTTCAGCCGTGCTGCGGCGAATTTGGGATTATTTTGGATCGCTAACTTCTCGGCGTCTGACAGGCTCAGGGCCATCGGCTGCTGTGCCCACAACGATCCCGTAAAAAGACAAGCAGCGAGAAGTCGCATGACTAGCTGGCTGTCTTCCTTCCATAAACGAGAAGGTAGCCAGCCGGAACCAGGAATACGGTCAGGATGACGGAAACTGTTAGTCCGCCCAGGAGTGCGCGTGCCAAAGGTGCATAGCTCTCGCTACCCTCACCAAGCTTCAAGGCCATCGGCAGAAGCCCAATAATGGTTGCCAGCGAAGTCATAAGTACGGGCCGCAAGCGGACGCGGCACGCCATAGCCACCGCTTCCCGCACTTGCATTCCTTGCTCACGTAGTTGGCGTGTGAATTCGACGATGAGAATGCTATTCGAAACGGCGATTCCAGTTAACATCACGACACCCATGAGCGACATTACGTTCAGCGTGGTGCCTGTCAACCAAAGCGTGAGGAGTACGCCGGTGAGACCGGGTGGAACGGCCAATAGAATCAGAAGTGGATCGACGAAGCTCCTGAATTGGGCCACCAAAATGAGATAGAGCAATACTACGGAAAGCGTCAGCCCGATCGCAAAACTACGGAATGAAGCGCGCATTCCTTGTACCATCCCGCGCATGGTCACGTTGAGCCCTTCTGGAATCTTTGTCCGCCCGATAATCTGATCTATGCGGTCCGCGATGGCTCCGAGCTCCTCGCCCAGCGGGCGCACATAGATATCGGTGACACGGCGGATCTGGTAGTGATCCACTTCCGTCGGCGCCTGGACGCGCTTCACCGAACTGATCGTATCCAAGCGAGTCGGCAGCAAGCTGCCGGAAGCTCGCAAGGAAATAGCTCTAAGGTCGGCCAGCGACTTTACCTGTCCCTCTGTGTACTGCACGGTAAGCATGTAATCCTGGCCCGATTTTGGATCAACCCAATAGCTAGGCGCGATCATCTGGTTGCTTGTGAGGGCCGTAATTACATTCCCGACGACTTCTTGCTGATCAAGGCCGAGCTCGCTCGCGCGCGTCCGATCCACGTCCAGCTTTAGAGCGGGATAGTCGATATCCTGCGGTACGAAGACATCCGCGACACCGGGAATCTGCTGGATTTCCGAGGCTAGTTTCAGTGCCGTGTCGTGAGAGCGCGTCAGATTGGAGCCGGACACCTGAACGTCGATGGGCGCCGGCAGACCCAGGTTGAGCACGGCATCCACCATGCCTCCGGACTGGAAATAGGTGCTTAGCTCCGGAAGCTCCTCCGCGATTCTCTGTTTCACCCGAGCCATGTACTCGTAGCTGCCCACCTTGTGATCATCTTTGAGGCCCACCTGGACAAAGGCGGTGTGCTGTGCCGAATTGCTCGTATAGATCGAGGAAAAGCCGGGCGTGACACCGATATTCGAAAGAATCACGCTCAGATCGCTTTCTGGGATTATCTGCCGGATCAACGCCTCCACTTTGGCAACTTCGGCTTCAGTAACAGAGAGGCGCGAACCGGAGGGCGCCTTCACATTGATCGCGAATATGCCCGCATCCGTGCGTGGGAAGAAAGACAAACCAAGGCGGGGGAACAGGGCCAGGCTCGCGACGAAGGACGCTCCGCACAGACCAACGGTGAGCCAGGGGCGCCGCAGAGCGCCACCCACCATCCAGTCATAAACCCGCAGGAACGACTCGAAACGATCATTAAACCAAACGTTGAAACGTTCCCCCAACCGCCAACGGTTATGGCTGCTCTTTAACTGGACTTCGACCGGCTCCTCGGAGGAGGGTGTCCCGTGATGCGAGGCGGCTTTGATGAATCGCGCGCAGAACAGAGGCACTACAGTCATCGCGACAGCATACGAGGCGAACAGCGCCAGCACCACTGCGAGCGCCAACGCCGAGAACAGGAATTGGCTGACGCCGTACAAAAAAGTCACCGGAAAGAACACAACTGCAGTCGTGAGCGTAGCAGCGAGCACCGGCAAGGCCACTTCGCTGCCGCCTTTCTCCGCAGCGACGGCGGGTTCTTCGCCAAGTTCCAAGTGCCGGTAGATGTTTTCAAGCACGACCACCGAGTTGTCGATCAAGCGGGACAAAGCCAGCGCCAGCCCGCCGAGGACCATGCTATTGACAGTTCCCCCGCCTAGCGAAAGTGCCATGAACGTCGCCAGCGCGGAAAGCGGTATGGAGAAGAAAACAGCGACGGTCGCGCGCATGCTTCCCAGGAACACCAGAATCATCACCGAGGTTAGAAACAGCCCGATAGCGCCTTCGTCGAGTAATGTCCGAATGGCAGTCTTCACGAAGCGAGACTGATCGAAGAGCACATTGGTGACGAGTTCCTTGGGAACGTCCACCAGGTGGCTGACAACGTTTCGAACGCCATCCACAACTGCGATCGTGTTTGTATCACCGCCTTGTTTAAGAACCGGCGTATAGACGGCGCGGTTACCGTCCACTCGGACGATGCTTGTCAGGATCTGCCGAGAATCCTTCGCGAATCCCACGTCGCCGACGCGGACGATCGATCCACCAACCACCTTGAGCGGCAACTGGTCAATTTCTGGAATGGTCGGGAGCTGGCTGTTCGTATAAATGCTGTAGTCGAGCGAGCCGATTGGGACGTCTCCGGCAGGCAGAATCAAATTCGAGCGGTTTACGGTGCGGACCACATCCATCAGGCTGAGCTGGTGGGCCTCCAACTTATAAGGGTCCGCGTACACCATGATCTGACGATAGCCGCCGCCAAAAGGTTGTGGAACGCTTGCACCCTGGACGCTGGCCATTTGATTCCGGACCGTGAACTGCGCCAGATCGCGCAACTGCGTTTCATTGAATCCTTCCCCGCCCACAGTGACAAGACAAACAGGCAGGCTCGAAGCGTCGAACTTCAGCACAACCGGAGGCAGCGTGCCTGGAGGCAGGCGTCGCAACTGCGCCATGGCCAGGTTGGAGATGGTGGCGACGGCCGAGTCCGGATTGGTACCGGGCTGAAAATATACTCGAATGACACTTGCACCCGGAAGAGACCGCGATTCAATGTGCTCAATTCCACTTGCCAGCGTGAACTGCCGTTCGAAGCGGCTGGTAATGTCGGTTTCGATCTGCTCCGGCGGCATTCCGTTATAGAACGTCGCCACGACGACCATCGGGATGTTGATGTTCGGGAACATGTCCACCGGCATCCGCATCAAAGCGGTTCCGCCGATCACTGCGATGATCAGGGCGACCACCACGATGAAGTACGGGGTTCGGATGGCAAAACGAGACATAGACTAAGGGGTGGTTTTAGACGCTACATCGACTGGCTTCGGCCGAACCTGCTGACCGGCGCGCAAACTCGAACGGTTGCCTGTGACCACCAGATCCCCGTCCCGTAAACCAGCGAGGATTTCGACGTCGGTGGCTGTCTGGATTCCGAGCTTCACTTTCCGGATTTCAATAACGTTTTCCGGCGTCACGACGAGGACCTGCCCCGATGACTCATCGGCGCCACTCAAATCTACAGCGGGAATGGGAACGGTGAGCGCTGCACTGCGGTGATCAAGGGTAAGGTTTACCTCAGCGAACATTCCCGGTATCAGAAGTGAACTTGGATTCGGAACATCCACTTCGGTGTCCATTGTGCGGGTGGCAGTGGCGACCTTATCGGCGAATCGGGCGACTTGACCGGGGAAAGACCGGCCCAGCGTTGGTACTCGCACTTCCACGTGCTGCCCGATGTGGACGGTCGGAACTGCGGATTCGGGGACCGGCAGTACCAGTCTCAAGAGACTGTTCTGCGATAGTTTTACGAGCGGCATCACCTGTGTGCTCGACGATGTTCCTGCCTGGATCATTGACCCGGTATCGGCGTACCGCTTGGTAACCACTCCGGTGAATGGCGCTGTGACGCGCGTGTAGTCCAGTAACGTTTTAACCTTCTGCAATTCCGCGGTGCTTACCTGAACCTGCTGTTCCGACGCGGACAGGCTAGACTTTGCCGCACTCACCTGAGCTTCTGCCACGAGGTCTTTGCTCTGAGCGTCGTCGATCTCCTGTTGTGCAATTAGTCCCGCCTTCTGCTTGGCAACGTCCGCCAAGCGGGAGTAAGACAAATGAGCAATACTCTGCGATTGCTCCGCGCGTTGCAATTCGTCTCGGGCGCGCGAGACCTCCGCCTGGCTTCGATTCAAGACCGATTGCGCGCGGGCCTGATCGTCCGCCATCTCGGGGATTTCGAGCACCGCTAGAAGATCTCCTTGCTTCACCCGGGATCCCACATCCACGTTGATGTTCTTCACGTACCCCGCAACCTTGGCCATGACATCTATCTCTTGGAATGGTTTGAATTCAGCCGTGAGAACCAGACCGCGAGACATATCTTCCGTACTTGCCTTGACCACCGCGACTGTTGGAGCGGTGGATGCTTTCGAGTCCTGGACTGCGGCGTGCGAGCCCTGGGAGCAGGACTCGTTAAGAAAGAAAAACGCCCCGACAAGAAGGACGCCGGATGGGAAGAGAAGGCCGGATGTTTGAGGCACTCGCCGTCCAAGTGTGCCATTCGAGGCGCAAGGCCTCCATCGCAGACAGTTGGTAGATTTCGACACAGTTATCTGGTAGGTACCCTCGTTCTCTCAGCGCACTCCGAGGAAGGTATCGACCGTCGGAATCCGGCTGATACTCCAGCCGTTATCGGCCGAGTGTTCAACCAGCCGCGCGGCAACGGCACAGGCGCCAGTGGACGTCACCTCCAGGCTTTTCCGGAAAAGAAACGTCCTGTTACGAACCATCGCGCAGACAGTCCTTTTTCCGCTCGTGTCCGTAGATCACCGCTTTCGCCGCAGCGTCGTACTTGAGGCCAGGGATTTGTGCCATTGTCGGCTCCAGTCCGGCTCCCCCGTCCAATCCAAACGCCGACTGGTCCGGATATGTGTAGTCGATCACAATTCGGGCACGGCCGGTCGCTGGTTCGACTTCGAACGAGTGCCTTTGGATGGAAACTGGTTCGGGCATCTCCGGTTCGGCAGTTGGACGGTACTCCGGGGCTACGCTAGCGATTTTCATACCAGTCTCCGCCCATGCGGGGACCGCAATCGCGGCGGCCATTCCCACTGGCAATAGGAATTGCGAATTGACGCGTAAACATAGGCCTTTTCTCCTGCCCCAAGATTAGGGCCAGCCGCACGCAAACGGGATCGCAGGAAGTTAGTAGGCCGAGGACAATCGCCCGGTAGAATGTTCCTCTTTTCGCTCTCTGGGGTTAGGCTAGTAATTGGTGAACCACGCCCAGGAGGGTAGCCCGAAGCTGTTGAAGAGCCGGTTGGTATTGTTGGCCGGTTTTGGCGGTCTTCTCGCAATCATCGCGTTGTCGGGAGTCGATGCTCTCCGCGTCCTGAGTCAGTTCCGCAAAGAAGACGACCAGATCCGCAGCCAGTTTCTATTTAGGAATCGAGTGTTGAATAATATTCGCGCTGAGGTATATCTGTCCGGCACCTATGTTCGCGACTATTTGCTCGAACCCGACCCTCCGCGAGCCGCGGGATTCGGAGCAAACTTGGAAGACGTACGCCGCCAGATGGAAGCCGAACTTTCCTCTTATGCCGGACAAATAGAGCCCGTAGAATCGGAACACTATAGCGTCTTGCGAATGGAACTGGCTCAGTACTGGGAGGCGCTCGAGCCCACGCTCAAGTGGGACGCCCAAAAGCGCCAGAAGCAGGGCTACGAGTTCCTTCGAGACGAAGTGTTTCCGCGCCGCACAGCAATGCTTGATGTCGCCAGCAGGATCGCCGATATCAATGAACAGCAACTGAACGCCGGAAATGAACGAGATTCAAGACTTCTTGGACAATTCAAGACCCGGCTCTCAACAACGTTGTTCGCGGCCCTTGCGCTCGGCCTAGGAATGGCGGCATTCAGCATCCGCAAGATCCTGCAATTGGAAGCTGACGCACTCGCGCGATACCGGGAGGTCGCCGAAGCACGCCAGCAGCTGACGCAGCTCTCCGCTAGGCTGGTGGAGGCCCAGGAAGCCGAGAGACGATCGCTTTCGCGAGAGCTACATGATGAGGTAGGACAGTCTCTGTCAGCGGTGCTCGTGGAATTACGCAACCTGCTCGCTGGATTGGGGGTCCGCGCCGAGGAACAAACGCGAAGCCAGGCGGAAGTAATCAAAGGGCTGGTGGAAGGCAGCATCCGGTCTATACGCAACATGGCGCTTTTGCTGAGGCCGTCGATGTTGGACGACCTCGGACTGATACCGGCGCTGAAGTGGCAGGCGCGCGAAGTATCCAAGCGGACCTCGATGGAGGTGAGCGTGGCGACAGAGCTGGCGTCTGAGGATCTTCCCGACGAGCACAAAACATGCATCTACCGCATCGTCCAGGAAGCTCTGCACAACTGTTCCCGTCATTCGAATGCCACAACGGTCCGAGTCCGAGTCCAACAGAAGGCTGGTGCGCTTCTGCTCTCGATTCAGGATGACGGAAAGGGATTCGACGTGCACCAATCCAAGGGACTCGGATTACTTGGGATCGAGGAACGAGTGGCGCAGCTTGGCGGCTTCTGTGACGTCCATTCCGGCCCACAAATCGGCACGATTCTGACAGTCAAGCTTCCCTTTAGTAGTCCGCCAAGCCAACCCACTAAGGATCAAAGTGAAACAGATTCGCGTCCTGTTAGCGGATGACCACAACGTTATACGCCGGGGGCTTCGGCTGCTGCTGGAAAGTCATCCCGAATTTACTGTAGTGGCGGAAGCTGCGGATGGACGACAAGCCATCGAGCAGGCCGCCGCGACGAGGCCGGATGTGGCTGTCCTGGATATCACCATGCCGCACCTGAGTGGGACCGAGGCGGCGGAACGAATTACGGAGACGCTTCCCGCTACGGCGGTCGTGATTCTCAGCGTTCACTCGGACGAAGGGTATGTACTGCGGGCGCTCAAGGCGGGCGCCAAAGGTTATCTGCTCAAAGACTCTGCCGAGGGCGACCTGATCGAGGCGATCAAGGCCGTGAGCATCGGGAAAGCGTTTTTCAGTCCGGAGGTAAGCAGGATGCTCGTGGAAGATTACATGCGCGAAATCAAGGCGCGAGGCGTCCAAGACAGCTATGAGCTTTTGACCGTGCGCGAACGCGAGATCCTGCACTTGTTGGCCGAGGGACAATCCAACAAGGACATTGCCAGCATGCTTGCGTTGAGTCTCTACACTGTGGAAACTCACCGCAGGAATCTTCAGGAAAAACTAAACATCCATAGCCTGGCGGAACTGATTCTATACGCTGTGCGAAAGGGCCTCATTTCGTGAGGCGCTGTTCCAATACAACCAGGCCAACCGGATCGCCCGCAAAACATCCTCTTCGCGCAATGGCGCAGCCAGAACATCGTGGCCGCCCCACATCGTAACTTCGTTCCAAAGGTAGTTGTCCATCGCTTTGGAGATTAGAATGGCGCATACCAAATGCGGTGCCGAAACCATGTTCCGAATCACGTCGCGCCAGTCCATACCCACTCCGGGGCGTTCGCAGAGAACAATCTGGGCCTTGGTCGAATTTACAAGCTCCCACGTTTCTTCACGTGTTCGTCCGAAATGGATCGTCCATCCATGCTCCGCCGCCAAGTTAGATAGCAATGCCCGGTCTAACTCGTCCAAAACTAGGGCGACGAGTGTAAGGTTCGCGTTGACCGAGCGCACGTTCTCTCGTTGTGAGCGGCCCAAGATACCGCTAAGAAACCTGAACATTGCCAATCCGCTCCTTGAGAGTACTCCGGCATGGGATTTCGAGGAATACCTAGTTGCCGGTAGGGGGACGCAAAAGAGCCGGTAGTCGCGAGGTTTCGACAAATGCTTGGCTGGCACACCCGCCGGGAGGAATCTACCTGAGACGGCCGAGAGGCGGTCGCAAGGGCGCCGCCGATTCCACCCGTGCGATAGCCAATCGGTCTCAAATCCTTCGCGGATGTGCAACGCCTTCTTCGTCGCACTCTCACGAAGAACGGCCAAATACGTTGAGTAGCCTTAGCTCCTCGAAATAGATTCGAACCACGGTTTACGGCCCGATGTGACAATTCAGGAGTTGGTCGAGCACTTGGGGTGTACTTAGGCCTTTCTCGCGCGGCTCGTCCAAGCCCGTAGTTGAAACAGCCATGTTAGATATTGGCCCCCTACTTGCTCGTGTAGTCGGCAGGAATGAATTATGGCAAAAATTACAGCCGCAACCAAGAACGCCGAGCCCAACCAGGAATTCGGCCTTCAAAAGAAGCGCAAATACCCGATGCCCGATGCCAGTCACGCCAAGAACGCGAAGGCTCGTGCGTCGCAGATGGAACACGAAGGAAAATTGAGCGCAGCCGACAAGAAGAAAATCGACACCAAGGCGGACCGCATCTTAAAGAAGTAGACCGCTAAACGGCGCAATAGCCTGAAGCTTTGCAGGCGTCGCTGACGTTTGCCCATGGCGACGTTTGCGCGATCAGGCATGCAAGGATTATCCCGACCTCGTAAGCGGTATTTCTGGCACTCCAGGACCGGTTTCCGCGACACTCGCACGCGAGATCGCGTCGTCGCTGTTCGCTGAACGTAGCTCTGCAGCTCGAGCCTTCGTTGCAGCCGCCGGGATTGGGAAAACAGTGGTGCTGGCCTCTTGAACGGACGCAAGTCGGAGAAGTCGTTCGGGAAGAAGCTCCACTTAAGGGGGGGTGCTCAGTGGTTAGGCAGAAGGTCCAAGATTAGCGAGGCCGGCCATGTTGGTGACACCTCTCTTTCGAGACCGTATTCAAGCGGGCCAGGTCTTGGCCCGTCGAGTTAAGGCCGTTGTAAAGGATTCCGATGCTCTCGTACTTGCGCTTCCACGCGGGGGCGTTCCTGTGGGATTTCAAATTGCCCAAGTGTTGCGGCTGGATCTTGACATCTTTGTTGTTCGGAAGCTCGGAGTACCCGGCCAGCCGGAGCTTGCGATGGGAGCCATCGCGAGCGGCGGAGTCAGGGTATTAAGTGAGTCGACTATTCAAGACCTGGGAATCTCCCCGATCCTCGTTGAGCGCGTAACAGCGCACGAGCGACACGAGATCGAGCGTCGTGAGCGGACTTATCGCGAGGGACGGCCGGCGCTACCTATCGCCCGCCGCACGGTGATTTTGGTGGACGATGGATTGGCGACAGGTGCATCGATGCTTGCCGCCGCGCGCGCCGTACGGATACAAAAACCTAAATGGGTCATTGTGGCCGTGCCTGTTGCATCGCGGGACGCCTGCGAAGACTTTCGGCAGCACGTGGACGTTGTAGTTTGTGCTGAGACACCACAGCCCTTTTATGCGGTCGGCACCTGGTACCAGGACTTCTCGCAAACTTCTGACGCGGAAGTTCGGGAATTTCTCCAACGCGCCGCGCGGGAACACATTTCCTAAGGAAATCCCCGATGCTACCTGATCTTGATCTCTTAGAGGCTTCGGCGCACCCGCACGGCCACGGTAAGCGCACCCCATTCGTCCTCGAACGTCCCGAATGCCGAGGAGGAGCAGGCCGGAAGTTCCCGAACCTATTGGGCGATCTGATGATACCCGCTCGATCAAGCGAAGGTAGCGGTTCTGAACCGCCTGAGCTCTTGTGAAGGCCCGGCTTGAACACCATCACATCTGGCGAGGAGGATTACCATGCCAGCCAACGCCCGAGCAGCCACTTGCGCGCCAGACTCAACCGCGGCATGTTATAGGAATCAGCGGCCATCTTGATTGCGGCCGCTTGTGTTGGATAGGGATAAATAACTTTCGCAAGACGGCGAAGGCCGATATGGGAGCATATCGCAAGCGAGATATTGTTGATGAGTTCGCCAGCGTGGCGGGCGACCACTGTTGCGCCGACTATCTTATCGGTGCCTTCTTTAACGTGAATTTTAACAAAGCCTTCTTCTTCACCATCCGCGACGGCGCGATCGACGTCATGCATCGGAATTGTAAAGGTCTTCACCGGAATGCCGCGGCGGGTCGCCTCCCGAACATACATGCCGACATGCGCAATTTCAGGGTCGGTATAAGTACACCACGGAATTGTCAAACCGCTTACTCGTTCGCGCCCCCAAAATAACGCATTGCGAACGACGATACGGGCAGAAGCATCCTCAATATGCATAAAGTTATGCTCCATGCAAACATCGCCGGCGGCGTAGATGTTGGAATTCGTGGTTTGCAAGAAATCGTTAATCCTGACACCGGCATAGGTGTCGAAATGAACACCAGCAGTCTCCAAGCCGATGCTCTCAACATTGGGAGACCGGCCAATACCAACTAGAATGTGATCGACCGCCACAGTACTGCTGTAATCGTCACTAATAAGATCGACGAGCTTTTCGTTACCTTGTTTGCGAACCTTGAGGACTTCAGTATTGAGACGAACATCGATCCCGTCTCGCGCAAGAGCATCCGAAAGAATTTGCGCTGCGTCCCGTTCTTCCTGACGCAGGAACATGGGTTCTTTCTGCACAATCGTGACCCGCGATCCGAGTCTGCAGAAGGCTTGCGCCAATTCGCATCCTAGCGGACCGCCACCGATAACCAGCAGGCGTTGAGGGCATTCCGTCAGTTCAAAAACACTCTCGTGAGTCAAATACCCGGCTTCAACCAAGCCGGGAACGGAGGGAATCAAAGGTCGCGCCCCCGTCGCTATGAGGGCTTTTTTGAAACGCAATGTCTCACCTGCTACGACCACGGTGTTCCGTCCCGCGAAACGCGCCTCGCCAAAATACACATCGATTCCGGCAGCACTGAGAGTGTCTGCGGAAACGCCTCGGCTCAGACGTGTGCGAACGTCTCGCATCCGTTTCATCGCGGCTGCAAAATCGACAGTGATCGTCCTAGGGACACGCGCCCCAAGAGACTCTGCGTTGCGCATATCCGCGTAGAACCGGGATGTCCGAATAATGGTTTTCGAAGGGATACAACCGGTATTCAAACAGGTGCCGCCCAGAAGATTCCGCTCGATGAGCGCTACTTTCGCGCCCCAGACGGCCGCGGCGCGGGCGGTTAGAACTCCCGCCGGCCCCCCGCCAAGAATCACCAGGTTGTATTTGCGCGCGGGTCGTGGATTCCGCCAGCCGGCTGACGGCGCCGGATCCGCTTTCCGGTCGCTCGCATGGATTCCCAGCGATGTTGGCGGCGATACAGTTTCGGATTGCATGTCGGGCTAGAGCCACCCACCCCGGAATCCCGCACACCGCAGCCCCCGCCCGATGTAGGGGCAATCGCGCATAAGATTCCAGATCAGTTCGGATCGGTAGTTTTCGATCATCAAAACGATTATGCCTTGGTCGAGCCCGAAATGACCTTCGGAAACCCAGCCTTGAGGTCCGGCGTCAGTCAATGTCGGGTTGAAAGCACTTGGCGCCATGTAGTCTTCCAGCATGCCGGGATAATGCTCACAGTAGTGGCGAAGCGCGGATAGAGCAATCTCGGGCGCGAAGGGCAGCGACGCGAGTGCCGCCCACGGCGCGATCGTTCCGTCGTCCGGGCCAAAGGGAACGCCTCGGGCAGCGTATCCCATAAGGCGGTGGTTTGGGCGCTCCGCTCCTGGCTTTTCGATGCCTGGTCCATCGCTGGCCGTCAGTCCCCAACAATCTTCACCGTAGCCCCGGAATCCGCGCGGATTACGCCGCGAGTATTCACGCTGTATGTATGTTGCCCGCCGGCTGTTTTCAAAATAGTCACAGCGCTTCTCTTGCATGAACCGGTCCCGGATGCTTCTGAAATCGATCCAGGCATGCGAAAACTGATGAATGAAGAGTGGGCCCGCGTACAGGAAATCGTAACCGTAAAGATTCTCCCATTGATATGTCGAGGTCCAGGCTGCGTAGGCCGTTGACGGTAGAGGATGCGTGGGCGATCCCAAACCTAACACATAGAGCAGAATCGCCTCGTTGTATCCTTCCCAGCCATAGTGCAGGAATCCACTTTCCGGTTTCCATCCTTGCGACAAACCGGTCTTGTCATTTTGCGCCCAGGTCCACTCGACGCGTCGATATAA
>Ga0068857_100002002_pt1 | contig 16518 bp, 12 predicted proteins | sample KBSCornC72_FD_66591 | JGI IMG/M metagenome (GOLD analysis project Ga0068857, IMG submission 66591) | Corn rhizosphere microbial communities from Kellogg Biological Station, Michigan, USA - KBS Corn C7-2 | ecosystem: Host-associated > Plants > Roots > Rhizosphere > Soil ...
ATCTGGGATTCGTCCGGGGCAACCTGGAAGTTGTGGAAGCAAAACTCCGTGCTCGCGGCGCCGATCCCGCCGCACTCCTCGGCAATTTTCGCCAACTCGATCAGAAACGCCGCGAAGCCATCACCGCCTCCGAGCAGCTCAAAGCTCGCCGCAACGAGCTTTCACAACAGGTCGGCCTGCTCAAACGAGAAGGCAAAGACGCCACCGAGCTGATGGACGAAACGCGTGCTCTCAAAGATAAGCTCGACGACCTCGACAAGACCGCAAGCGCGCTCGACGAGCAGATGCGTCTCTCCCTCGCTGGTATCCCAAACCTCACCCGCGACGAAGTGCCCACCGGTAAATCAGAAGAGGATAATGTCACCGTCAAGACTTGGGGTGACAAACCGAACTTCGACTTCACTCCCAAGCCGCACTGGGAAATTGGCGAGCACCTCGGCATTCTCGATCTAGAGCGCGCTGCCAAGTTGAGCGGCGCTCGCTTCGCCGTCTACATGGGTGCGGGAGCCCGCCTTGAACGCGCGCTCATCAGCTTCATGCTCGACATGCACACCCAGAAGCACGGCTACACCGAAGTGCTGCCGCCCTTCATGGTCAACTCCAAGAGTCTCTTCGGCACCGGCCAGCTTCCCAAGTTCGCCGACGACCTCTTCCGCTGCTCCGACACCGATCTTGAATCCGTCTCCATTGGTACCTTCCGCGACAACGACCACTGGCTCATCCCCACAGCCGAGGTTCCCGTCACCAATCTTTATCGTGACGAAATCCTCGACGAATCCCGGCTGCCAATTAGCCTTACTGCCTACACACCCTGCTTCCGCGCCGAAGCTGGAGCCGCAGGCAAAGATACTCGCGGCATCATCCGCCAGCACCAGTTCCAGAAGGTTGAGCTCGTGAAATTCACGCGGCCCGAGGAATCCGACGCGCACCACGAACAGCTCACCCGCAACGCCGAAGAGATCCTGGAAGCCCTTAAGCTTCCCTATCGCCGTGTCCTGCTCTGCACTGCCGACACCGGCTTCTCCTCCGCCAAGACATTCGACCTGGAAGTCTGGCTGCCCGGCCAGCAGCTCTATCGCGAGATCTCCTCCTGCTCCAACTTCGAGAGTTTCCAGGCGCGCCGCGCCAACATCCGTTTCAAGCCGACGGGCGGCAAAGCCAAATCCGAATTCGTCCACACCCTCAACGGAAGCGGACTTGCGGTCGGCCGCACCTGGCTCGCCATCCTCGAGAACTACCAGCAAGCCGACGGCTCAGTCCTGATTCCCGAAGCGCTGCGCCCCTACATGGGCGGCGTCGAACGTATCAGCCGTCAGGAGCAGCCATGAACAAGCTCCTCAAAAGCTACTTCTACTGGACCTACCCGCGCGGGAACATTCACTACGACGTGATGGTCACGCTCATTCTCCTCTTCATCTTCGTGACGCCGCAGTTCTGGGATTTCGGCGACAAGCCCTCGCGCGCACCCGGCCCATCGCACCCCATCCAGGTAGCCAGCGACGGCACCCGTTCCCTGCTCGTCACCATCTCCGACATCGACGTGAAGGCCCCGCCGAGTGCATCCGATAACGAGATGCGCCGCGTTCTGCGCAAAGCCATCGAGCCGGTCACCGGAGACGCCGTCACCGTTCTCCGCTGGGAGACCGCCACAGATATTCAGGGCAACAAGGTTTGGAAGGTCTGGGCCCGCCGCTAAGCGGACTGAACATTGCAAGAGCGCCGGTCACCGAACGATGCCGAACCTGCAAGCTCTGCAAGGGCTTGATGAAGGGAGCAAGGCCTTTAGGCCCCGAAAAGGACACCACTCAGATCCTGCCTTTAGGCTCGGAGGTGATCCATGTATCAGGGCACGACTTTAGCCGTGCTATCCGGATTGATACTCTAGCGGGCTTTTAGCCCCAGAGGTGATGTGAGGCAGTTGGAAATACCCGATCCGAAACGCATTCTGAACGCATCTATCCGTCCAACAGGTGAACGAATTCTATGAGAACAAGAACAACAAAATACCCTAGATTGAAAGCATTACTCCTCGCCTCCGCGGCCCTCCTCTTCGCGATGCCATCGCCCCATCTCGCCGGCCAGGACCTGAAGACGGTCCTCTCCAAACTCGATACCGCCGCCGCGAACTTCCACACCGTCTCCGCCGACTTCCAGTTCGACTCGATCGTCACTGATCCCGTCCCCGACAAGACCATCCAAAAAGGAAGCGTCTATTACTCTCGCAGCGGCTCTGTTTTCCAGATTGGAGCACATATCAACGAGGAGAACGGCAAGCCGGTGCCGAAGGTTTACACATACGCGAAAGGTGTTTTTCGCCTGTACGAGAAGCTCGTTGATCAAGTCACAACTTACAAAAACGACAAGCTCAGCGAGTATCTTTTGCTCGGCTTCGGCGCCAGCGGCAAAGAGCTTCAGAAGGTGTGGAACATCACCTATGCTGGTCAGGAAAAGATCAACGGAGTGAATACCGACAAGCTCGAACTCATCCCGAAAGACCCAGCCGCTCGCAAGAACCTGCCCAAGGTCACTGTGTGGATGGACACGCCACACGCCGTAAGCCTCAAGCAGTTATTCGATCAGGGTGAAGGCCAATCGCGTGTGAGCGTCTATTCAAACTTCAAATTCAATCAGCCCCTGCCCTCTGACGCGTTCACCTTCAAGACTGACAGCAAAACCCAGTACGTGAACCGATAGAGCGCCACGCCACCCAGCACAAACAGCATCGGAAAGCACTCGAGTGTATAGCGCGCCTCGGGTGCTTCCACCGTCATCAGCAGCATGCTTCGCAGCACCATGTACGCCAGCATCCATTGCCACATTCGCGGCCGGACGCACACCCCGGCAATCCCCAGCAGCAGGTACACGCCATTCAATCCCGAATAGAACCAACTGAATCGCGTCTCCGCATTGTGATGCGAGTAAACCCACCAATCCAGATCAATCGGCAGATTCTCTACCCGGGGCCGCAGCCACATATCCAGCATTCGCCCAACCGGAAGCAAGACGTGCCGTTCGAAAGGATGCGCAGCATAGCGCTCGTGCGCCAGCTTCCCAAACCGCGCATCAATCTCCGCAGTCAAAGCATTCCCGCCATTGTTGTAATCTCTCGCAATGGCCGTCGTCTCCGCATATTGCTGCGGAGTGTCAAAAGCCCTGGCTGGCAGCTTCGAAATGTCAAGCGTGTCTCCCGGAACGCTCCAGTACACCTGGTATGTCGAAACGAAATCCAGGCACCACGTCTTCACCCAGCTCACCCAGCCCGTCTGCGCGGGCTCTCCGGGATCCGTCGCATAGCGGGGAGCCAGTGGTTCAAAAACGTGAAACGTCTGCCAGTTCCTCCACGTCCATGCTGCAAACGGCATCACCGCCAGCAACACGCAAACTGGCACAATCCGCACCGCCCTTTCCCGTATCCACTCCTGCTGCCGCTCCTGCACGAGAGCCATGATCATTACCGGCGCAAACGCCAGAGCCACCAGCGCTCCGTCGGGCCTCAGCAGCGCTGCAAAGGTCACCGCAAAAGTGAATCCCAACGCCGCTCCCCATCCTGGCCTTTCTTCGAACCTCACAGCGCACCATATCGCCAGAGCAATCGTGAAAATTGTCGGCCCTTCAGTCAGCGGATTGGCAACATACACCGCCGTAAACGGACACAGAGCAGCAAGCCACAAGGTGCAATGGGCAGCCCCTCGCTTCAGCCGCTCCGGCGCAACCCGCCTTGCCAAATCGGCAAGCAGCAAACAGGCCACCAGATCCAGCACAATCTGCACCCATGCCGCCGATGCGTAGTTCTCCATCCCAAAGATCTTGAAGCACCCCGCCAGGAACAGTGGGTATCCCGGCAAACGAATCAGGGTCGGGTACGTCTCACCTGTGCCCACCGTCAGCGCGTATCTCCCGCTCAACAGCAGGTTCTTCGCGATGCCGCCATAGACCAGCGCGTCTCCGGTGACCTCGAAGAAGTGCTTGAGCATCCAAAGACGAAGCAGTGCTCCTGCCAGCAGAGCCGGCAAGATGGACACAGCTGTTCGCACTCGCCGCTCCGTAACCGTCTCCATCGATTGACTCAAGGGGTCGGCTTCCATACGATTCGTACTGTATAGCGTAGACGCTAATGCCTGATAGACAGATATTCTTTGACCCCCAGCGAACCAGATGGAAGCGCCTCCGCCGCATTCTAGACGTAACCGCTGTCATCTCGACGCTGGTCCTCGCAGGATTCATCTTCAACGTCCTGCGCGGTCAACATCTGCCGGAATTACTTCTCCCCACGCAGAAGCACAACTATCGCGCATTGCAGAACCGCGGCCAACTCAACCATAACGGCCGCACTCAGCATCCCCCTCGCCGCAAATCAAGCCGGAAGCCCTCTGAAATTCCCTTTAACTCCGACGAAGGCCTGCGCGCCGCCTACTACGTCCCTGACGACGCCGCCAGCTACTCATCCTTAAAAGAACACGTCCAGCAAATCGACCTGCTCTTCCCCCAGTGGCTCCACGTCGATGCGCCATCGATTGAACTTCAGGGGACCACCGAAAATGGCTTCGAGTTCCCCATCTTCCAGAACGGAGCCGCGCACGACCCGGACGAAAACAACAAGGTCAAACGAGTCATTCAGCAGTCCAAGGAAGACACAGAAATCTTTCCGCATTTCAACAACGTGAATGCCCACAATGGCGAGTTCGATCCCGCCATGGGCGATGTCCTCAAGGACCCGGCGAAGCGGCAGTTTCTGCGTGACGAACTCCAGCGGTTCTTCAGCGCTTTCCCCAGCTACCACGGTCTCTCGCTCGACATCGAGAATCTGAACGACGACGCGCTGCCCTTCTATCTCACCTTCGTCCAGGAGGTTTATTCCGACCTCCACCCTCGTAATCTACGCCTCTACGTGAACGTCCCCTCTTCAGCTTCCACTGAAGAACTGAAGAGCATCTCGGGGAATTCCGACGCGATCGTGCTTATGAACTATGACCAGCACGAGACATCCAGCGATCCTGGACCCATCGCCAGCCAGGACTGGTTCGTAGCCAATCTTAATCGCGTTCTCAAATCTGTTCCGCTCAACAAAATCATCTGCGCCGTGGGCAACTATGGCTACGACTGGGAGATGTCCATCCCTGATCCGAGGGCGCGCGATCCCAAACTCCGCACGCCGCACGTCATCAACACCGAAGAGCATTCACACGTTTCCGATGTCTGGCAGCTCGCAAGCGATGTCGACGCCGACCTTGACCTCGACTACAACACCCTGAATCCGCACTTCGAATACATCGACGAAGACGCGCACACTCGCCACATCGTCTGGTTCCTTGACGGCGTCACTCTCCTCAATGAACTTCGCGCCGCTCGCCAGCTCGGCATCCGCACTTTCGTCCTTTGGAAACTGGGAAGCGAAGATCGTGCCATGTGGAAGGTCTGGGACAAGCCCAGCAATCCTGCTTCCCTCGATGCCCTTGGCGATCTCAAGCCTGGACACGATGTAGATCAGGAAGGCTACGGCGACATTCTGCGCGTCACCGGCCTTCCTCAGCCCGGCAAGCGTACAGTTCAGATCGACACTGACGAGCCTGACCCGCGCAAAAAGCTCATCATTGACGAGCATATGGACGTGTACCCGCACACCTACACCGTCCAGTACTACGGCTATCACCCCAGCGAAGTCGCGCTCTCCTTCGACGATGGCCCCGATCCCAAGTGGACGCCGAAGATCCTTGACATCTTGAAGGAGTACGACGTAAAAGGCACGTTCATGATGATCGGCGCCGAGGCTCAGGAGAACATCGGGCTCATGCAGCGAGTTAAGCGCGAGGGTCACGAGATCGGCAATCACACTTACTTCCACCCCGACATCAGCGAGATTTCGACCAATCAGCTTGATCTGGAGGTCAAGCTCACCGAGCGGCTCTTTGCCAGTAAGCTCGGCGTGCAGCCACTCTACTTCCGGCCGCCATACGACATCGACGAAGAGCCCGACACTGACGATCAGGCCGCTCCTGTCGTGCGCATCCAGCAGCTCGGCCTCACCATCGTCGGAAACAAAATCGACACCCACGACTGGGAGCCGGTGAGAAAAAGCCCCGCCGAGATGACGAAATTAGTTCTGGATCAGCTCGAAACGATGAAAGTCAAGCCGCAGTTTCGAGGTTCCATCATTCTTCTCCACGATGGAGGTGGCGATCGCGCCGCTACTATTGCGGCTTTACCCATGCTCATCGAGGCTCTTCGCAGCCACGGCTACAAGATAGTCCCCACGTCAGCTCTAATGGGCATGACAACCGCCCAGGTAATGCCGCCTCTGACCACGCGCCAATATATCCGTGCTATCCCCGATTCCATCGCATTCTCCGCGCTTTCAGTCATCGGCCGCTTTATCGTCCTCGTCTTCTTCCTTGGCGATGTTCTTATGAGCGCTCGCCTCATGCTCGTCGGCATCTTCGCCATCATCGACCGGCTTCGCAAGCCGCACCGCGCCGCTTCGCCCGGATTCAATCCTCGCGTAGCCGTATTCGTCCCTGCTTATAACGAAGAGAAAGTCATTGTGCGCACCGTCAGATCGGTACTCAACTCCGACTACGCCAACTTGCGTGTGATCGTCGTCGACGATGGCTCAAGTGATCGCACCTTCGAAGTTGCACGCGAGGCCTACGCCAAAGACATCGCTGAAGGCCGCGTGCAAGTTCTCACGAAAGCCAACGGCGGCAAAGCAGCGGCTCTCAACTACGCTCTCGAACACATTCAAGAAGAGTTCTACGTGGGCATTGACGCCGACACCGTCATCGCCATGGATGCGATCTCGAAGCTCATCCCGCACTTCGAAGACCCGAGGGTAGGCGCCGTCGCGGGCAACGCCAAAGTCGGCAACCGCGTCAATCTCTGGACCCGCTGGCAGGCGCTCGAATACATAACCAGCCAGAACTTCGAGCGTCGCGCTCTCGATCTCTTCAACGTCGTCACGGTAGTTCCGGGCGCCATCGGTGCCTGGCGCACCGCCGCAGCCAAGGCCGCCGGCGGCTATCCCATCAACACCGTCGCCGAAGACGCCGACCTCACCATGAACATACTCGAGCAGCAGTACAAAGTCGTCTACGAGGATCGCGCGCTCGCCTTCACCGAGGCTCCCATCGATGCCAGCGGCCTCATGCGTCAGCGTTTTCGCTGGTCATTCGGAATTCTTCAAGCCGTCTTCAAACACAAAATGGCTTTCGTTCGCAACAAGGCCATGGGCCTCTTTGCCCTGCCGAACATCCTCATCTTTCAGATGTTCCTTCCGCTCGTCTCGCCCTTCATCGACCTCATGTTCGTCGCAGGCCTGGTCCACTACTTCATCGATCGCCACTACCACCCTGAAGCCGCCTCCGCAGCCAGTCTAGAGAAACTCCTCGCATACTTCGGAGCCTTCCTGCTCATCGACTTCGTCACCTCCGTCATCGCCTTCAGCCTCGAACGCCGCCACCCCGCCAACAAGGGCGATGGCTGGCTGCTCTTCCACATCTGGCTGCAGCGCTTCGCCTATCGCCAGGTCTTCTCCATCGTCCTCGCCAAGACTCTGAAGCGCGCCATCGACGGCAAGCCCTTCAACTGGGACAAACTTGAACGCACCGCCAGAATGAGCAAAGAAACCGAAGCGCTGACTATGTAACTTCGCTCCTTCGAGTGATCTCTTCAATTGCAAAGCTAAAAGCCAGGAGCTAGAAGCTAGAGGCTGCTTTTCTCATGAGCTACTACACCGGCCCCATCTCCGACCACTTCGACGGCAAGCAGTTCTATCACGCCGAGCTTCCGCCCACAGACAAGAGCTTCTTTGATCTTCTTCGCTGGCAGATTCTCGGCAGGCACGCAAAATGGCCGGACTCGATCCCCGCGCGCAGTGGTATCAAACCTGAAGCTCACGTCCACGGCCTCTCCATCACCTGCATCGGCCACGCCTCGCTCCTCATCCAGACCGCCGGCATCAATATCCTCATCGACCCCGTCTGGTCCGATCGCGTGAGCCCTTTCAAAGACCTCGGCCCACGCCGCCGCAACGCGCCATCCGTCGCCCTCGCCGATCTACCGCCGATCCAAGCCGTCCTCATCACCCACAACCATTACGATCACATGGACACCGCAACCATCGCCGCGCTCCACGCAAAACACCAGCCCGTCATCATCTCGGCGCTTGGCAACGACACCGTGATCCACAAGGACGCGCCACACGTCCCCGTACATACCGGAGACTGGTGGCAATCCTTCCCGCTCTCACCAGACATCCGCGCCACCATCGTCCCCGCGTATCACTGGTCCGCCCGCAAGTTCGCCGACCGCCGAGAGGCCCTTTGGTGCGGCTTCATTCTCGACACACCTTCAGGTCGCGTCTACTGCGCCGGAGACACCGCCTACCAGGACGGCAAAACCTTTTCAGATATTCGCAGTCGTTGCGGCACCCCGCTCGTCGCCATTCTCCCAATCGGAGCCTACGCACCCCGCTGGTTCATGAGCACCCAGCACACTGATCCGGCCGAAGCCCTCCAGATCGCAACCGACGTCGGCGCCCAGCATCTCCTCGGCATTCACTGGGGAACCTTCCCCCTCACCGACGAGCCCTGGGACGAACCACCACGCCTACTCGATGACTCTCTCCGCGATCATCAGGGCACACCAATCCGCGCCCAAGCCATGCGGCCCGGCAATATTTGGCATATTTAATATTTTTGAATGCAAGCTCGGGCTGTGCCCCGTTCATCGCAGCTTTATCGCGATGAGCGAGTGGTCGCCCTGCCCGCAATCAGCACAGGAATCCCATTCACAATCGGATAACTCCGTCCGCATCCCGCGCACACCACCGACGCTTCAGGAAACCGAAGCTCGCCGAAACACACCGGGCACACCAGGTCGTCGACCCACTTACCCAGTTCGGTGCCTTTTCCTCTATCAGCCATTTCGTAGATCTCAATCCGTTGCGCTACTGGTTCTAGTGGATCGTCGCGTCCGCCCCCGCATCGTCCCCGTGTCCGTTCCGCTTCACCGGCCGTTTCAGGAACTCCTGCTCGATCCGCTCGTTCGTCCCCGCATGGGCGAACTCATACGCCACGCGAATTCCGTTGAAGATCGCTCGATCGTTCGACGACCCGTGCCCGATGACGCAAACACCGCGCACCCCCAGCAACTGGGCACCGCCGTACTCGCGATAATCCAGTCGCCGCCGAAAATCATTGAACGCCTGTCTCGACAGCAGCGCACCGACCTTGGCCGTCACCGTGCGCGTCAGCGACTCGCGCAGCGCATCACGCACAAACCGCCCCACGCCCTCGCTCGTCTTCAGCGCCACATTGCCCACGAACCCGTCGCAGACAATCACGTCCGCCAGCCCGCTGAAGATATCGCGACCTTCCACGTTTCCAATGAATTTGATCGGCAGCGCCTTCAACAACGGAAAAGCTTCGCGCGTGAGATCGTTTCCCTTCGTCTCTTCCTCGCCAATCGACAACAGCCCAACTCGCGGATGTTGGATCTTGAGCACGCTGCGCGCATACATCTCTCCCATCACCGCGAACTGCTCAAGGTTGTGCGCCTTGCAATCCACATTCGCGCCCACATCCAGCAGCACGCACGCATTGCCACTCGCACTCGGCATCGGCGTCGCCAGAGCGGGGCGATCTACTCCCGGGAGCGCGCCCAGGACCATCTTCGCCGTCGCCATCGCCGCGCCCGTATTGCCTGCGGTCACAAACCCCTTCGCCTTGCCATCGCGTACCAGCTTCAGCCCCACGCGCATCGAGCTGTCCTTCTTCGTGCGAACCGCGTGCGCAGCCTTCTCGTCCATGCCGATCCTCTCGGACGCATGGTGAACCACGATCGGCAACTCTTCGTCTTCGAGGTGTTCGTCCAGCAGATCGCGAAGCTCAGACGACGGCCCCACCAGGTGCACACGCACCGGGAACTCTCGCGCTGCCATGATTGCGCCCTTGATCTCGGGCTCAGGGGCTTTATCGGAACCAACTGCATCAAGGACGATGTCACAAAGCATGCTGCGTCACCGTGGCGGCCATGTTATGAATCGGGAACTGCCGGAAATACAGACGGGGCCGTTCACGACGACCCCGTCTTCGACCACTTTGCATAATGGCATATTCGAGCGCGCTGTGCGGACTTGTCTGATTTACTTTGCGGATTCCTTCGTATCCAGCACCGCACGGCCCTTGTATTCGCCACACTTCGGGCAGGCGCGATGGGGGAGCTTCTTCTCATGGCAATTCGGGCACTCCGAAACACCGGTCTGGGTCAGAAAGTCGTGGGCACGGCGATTGGCGCTGCGGCGCGAAGAATGGCGCCTTTTCGGATTCGGCATGATGCTTTTCCTTTCAAACTCTCGGCTATCAACTCGTCGAGCCGCAGAAGCCGGCTGCTTCTCACGGCTGAGAGCGGATGGCTGACAGCTTTTCTCAATGTTTTGTAGACTTTATCCTGCTGCGCAACCCTGAAAGCGCCTCCCATCGAGGATCCGTCTGACCCTCCTCGCAGGAGCAATCCTGGTTGTTGCGGTTCTGGCCGCAGCGCGGACAAAGTCCTTTGCAGTCATCCTTGCACAGCGTCCTGACCGGCAGAGACAAAAGCACCTGCTCGCGCAGCACATCCTCCAGCAAAAGACTGTCCCTTTGATAATAACCGATTTCCGTCTCCGGCGCCGTTATCGACCGCTCCGAAGCCCCCGCGTCCACCCCAATCGGCCTGAAGATCAGATCGAACTCCCCATTCAGCGGAACATCAACAGGCTCAACGCATCGCGCACACGGCACCTGAAATCTTCCAGCGAACTTTCCCCGCAGCCGGATGTCGGCAATGATGTCCCGAGGCCCCCGATGCTCGTGAATGACCTCAGCCAGCCCAGAGGTCTCCAGATTCCCTTCCTGCTCCGCTTCCTCGCCGAAATTGATGTGTCCCGACGGCATCGCGAGATCGAACTCGATCGGCTCCTTCTCGAGTTCACTTACTTTGAATTCCATATCGTTCAGCCTACGGCTGCTCGCACCCTGCGTCAATTCAGTACGTCACGATAGGCTTTAGCCTTCGCCGAGCATCTTGATCTGACCTTCTATACTCCAACGGTATAAGGACGAAATGTACCCGGGGACAAATTGCTGGGCGTGAAAGAATATGACCGAATCAACCGAATTGGCTGCGCAGGCGGCCGGCAAGGCCAGGGAGATGCTCGCCGCAGGAGTTCCTAAACCAGAGATCCTCGGCATTCTTGTAAACGCAGCCGAGACTATAGCCGGACAAGCCAGCGTTTGCTCGATCCTCGTTCTCGACAATGATGGGCTGCTGAGGAATGCCGCCTCCCCCAATCTGCCCGCCGACTACCTCGCCGCGATCGATAAATTGAAACCCAACCCGCGCGTCGGAACTTGTTCGGCTGCTGCGGCCACCGGATCCGTGGTCGTGACCTGCGACTTCAGAGCGGACGATAAGTGGGCCGAGCTTCGTCACCTCCCCATGGCTCTCGGGTTCGTGGGAGCATGGAGCATGCCCATCAAAAATTCCGATGGGCAAGTCCTCGGTACGCTGGGCACATACTTTCGCGACAATCGCACTCCCACGCAGGAAGAAGTGCAGTGCATCGAGACCCTGGCATCCGCAGCAAGTCTCGTTCTCGCGCGAGACGAAGAACGCTGATAGTAAGCGACGCGATCCGCCACTGCTCGAGACTTTCCCCTTATGCCCGCAAGTCGGGTCAAAAATCAGCCGTTTCGATCCGGCAGTCGACTCAGTTTGCGGGCCCAGATGCATCCTCTCGAAACGGACCGTTCTTTGGGTTCGCGATGGAGAAGGCACCGGGATAAACGACTCAATCCGGTTGACTTATACGCCAAAGTTTGATATAATACTAAAGTGCCTTCGGCTCCGGTCCGCGCCGTAGATCGACCTCGCGGTGTGACGGTGTGGTCCAAGCTGAACAGCACTTGATGCGCATAGCTTAAGGAGATTACCGTGCTCAAATCTGAAACTCCCGTATCATGCTTCTTCGCCCTCTACGCCCGCGAAACCGGCGACGACAATATGCCCGCAGTGGTCTCTCACTTTGCCGATACGTTTCTCTTCGCAGGCCCTTCCGGAGCGCAATCCGTTCGTGCCTGCGACTTCGCCAATGCCCTCCCCAAACGCAAAGCCCTTTTCGACGGGCTCGGTTCGCAACCTACGGAGCTCACCGCCATCCACGAAATACCTCTCGATTCCCGCTACGTCCTCGTCAAGACAACCTGGCGCTTCTCCTTCTTGCGCGATAACTCTCCCGCCGAGCGATTCGATACCGACTCCACGTTCCTCATCGACACCGGACTCCCCGGCACCAACGAATCCGACTTCAAGATTCTTCTCTACCTTCCCCACCAGGACATCATGCAGATTCTCCGCGACCGCGGAATCCTGCAAGCCTGAATCCCAGCGGATCTAATGTCATTCAACGAAATGGGTGCCCCAGGTCTCGCTTCTGAGACCTGGGATTCAGCTAATCTGGTTGGAACACGGCAGACAAGTCATGACTACGACTTCGCCCAATCTCAACATTCGCCTCGCTACAGCCGCCGACCGCCCGCGCCTCATCCCCATCATCAACGCAGCATTCGCCATCGAAACCTTTCTCGAAGGCACCCGAACCGACGACGAACGTCTCTCCGCCATGATGCAGAAAGGCGAAATCCTTCTCGCCGAAGACTCTTCCGGCCAGATACTCGCCTGCATTTATGCGGAAACCCACGGTTCTCGGGGCTATCTTGGGCAGCTCGCAGTCGACCCCGCCGATCAGGGCTCCGGCGTTGGGAGACAAATGCTCGCAGCCTCCGAGGACCACTTCCGCGCACGCGGCTGCAAGGCCATCGACATCACTGTCCTCAGCCTTCGCCCCGAGTTGCTTCCCATCTATAAGCGCTTAGGCTTTGTCGAAACGGGTACCGAAGAGTTTCACATGTCCCGTACGATCAAAGACAATCAGGAGTGCCACTGCATCAAAATGTCGAAACCTCTTTGAAATAAGATCCGGGGTTCCCATCCTAAACGCGTCTTTTGCGTTTAGGGTGGGAACAGGCGGACTGACTCGCTCTATTCCGTCGTCACATGTAAATACCTGCTCGCGAACTCCAGAAAGTGCGGCCAGTTCGGTTCCGCGAGGTGCCCGCCATCATGCTGCCGGAATCCCAAGGCTCCGGAACTCACCGCAGTTCCGGTCGCCGGAAACTCAGTAGTTCCCAGGTCCTTCGCTCCCATCAATCGGTACACCGGACCTGCCGCTACCTCCGCCAGAAACATCCCATGTGTATCCGCCCACGCGTCGCCCCTGGGATTCGCATATCCATCGCCAGCATCCGAGCCACCCGTAATGAACAGCGGCCGTGGCGTGCTCAGCGCGATTAGCTCATGATTGTCCACAGGCAAATCACCAGCATTAAGCGGACCTGCATAACGCAGGAACTCTCCATCGAACCAGTGATACAGCGAGGGCCCTGCAAGGTTCGGAATCGTCTCACCGTAAATGTGCCGGTACAACTTCGCCCCACCCTCGCCTGAGGAACTCGAATATCCGATCGCAAACTCCGGATAGTACGCCATCGTCACCAGCACCGCCTTGCCGAACCGAGAATGCCCCGCCAGCCCGACCTGCTTCGCATCCACAGCTTTGTCCGTTTCGAAATACCGCAATGCCTCGTGAGCGCCCCACGCCCATGCCTTTAGCGCGCCCCAGTCTTCCGCACCACGCGGCTTCGCACGATTCACAAGCCCGATAATCCCGCTCGTCAGACCCGACCCGTCATCCTTCTGGAAGCTCGCCGGATTTAGAATCGCGAATCCCCAACCGCGCCGCACCACCGGCTTCCCGTCGACTCCCCACGGTAGCGGAACATAGCTGTCCAGAGGCACGCTGGTTGCTTTCTTGAAATCGTTGTCGAACGCGAGCTCCATCATCACCGGCACCGGCCCCTTCGCATTCGCCGGAGTAGTAAGTAGCAGTTCAATGTGGATCTGCGAGCCCGAGCCCTGCCATGGTCCCACCTCTCCAGACAGCAGCTTCGTCACGACATCGACTCCGCCGTACGTCTCCTTCCTCTCCACCAGCACATGCCACTTCACCGGCGGCAGCGACTCCGGCGTTCGCCCCAGAATCTCCTTATCAAAATCTGCGCGAATCTCGTTGGACCGCTCAGCCCAATCTGCGGCACTCTTCACCCGCCGACCATCTTTAAACACCAGGGGATCCGGCAGCTTCGGAAATTGATTTGCTTTCGCGAGATCGTAGTTTGTCGAGTGCGGCGACCGCGCATCGCCCTCTGGCCTTGGACGCATGTTCGCTTCCTTCAGCCCCACCAGCCGCAGCAGCCGCGCCCGGTCTTCCTCCGCGGTCACTCGATCCAGATTCGCAGCCCGATTCTCTGCACCTTGCGAATCTTCATGAAAGTACTTCGCTGCAAACGCCAAAAAGTATGGCCAGTTCGGCCCCGGTGTATGCCCCGCCATGTGCTGCCTGAACCCGATATCGCCCGCAAGCAGAGACGTCTCCACTGCAGGAAACTCCGTGCTCGTCAGCCCCTGCTTTCCGAGCAGCTTGTACACCGGACTCGCACCCACCGCCGCCAGAAAACTTCCCTTCGGATCCACCCACCCATCGCCATCGATCGCTCCAGCACCGATAAACACCGGCTTCGGCGCAACCAGCGCGATCAGCTCATTCGCATCCACCGGCAGATCGGCTGTAATCAGCGGACCCGCATACTTCAGAAAGTTCTCGCCCATCCAGTGGTAGGCATCGCGACCCGCAGTGTTCTCAACCTCCTCGCCAAACACATGCCGGTACAGCTTTGCCCCTGCCGATCCCGAAGAGCTGATAAACCCAATCGCAAATCTCGGATCCCACGCCATCGCCACCAGCGATGCCTTCCCATACCGCGAGTGCCCCGCGATCCCCACTTGTTTTGCATCCACCGCCTTGTCGCTCTCGAAGTAATCCAGGCATCGGCTCGCACCCCACGCCCACGCCTTCAGCACACCCCAGTCCTCAAGCTTGCGTGGCCGACCCTTGTTTACCAGCCCGATGATCCCGTCTGTCAGCCCCGCGCCGTTATCCGGCTGCGCGCTTACCGGTACATACTCCGCATAACCCCATCCCCTCGCCAACGCCTGCTGCTGCCAAGTCGGACCTTGGTTCTGCTGTGCAAACTGAGGGAACCGCTTCATCAACTGCGCAAGAAATTCCTTGCTGAATCCCAGCTCCATAATCACCGGCACTGGCCCCTTAGCATCCGCAGGCGTGCTCAGCGTCAGTTCCAGCTTCACATTGATCTTTGGATAAGCCGAGTTGTCCACGTGCCCGGCAAGCGTCTTCGTAGTCACCTCCACGTCGCCCTTTTTCTCGTGCTCGACCTTCAGCACCTCCCACTTCACCTTTGGCAACTGCGCCGGCGTGCGTCCGTAAACCTCTCGATCGAACAGCTCCGCAATTTCCGGACGCCGCTGCTTCCACCACATCTCCGGTGTGGTCACGCGTTCACCGTTGGCCATCACTAGCGCATCCGGCACGTTGGAGTACACGTTCGCTTTCGATTCGTCGTAGTTCACCGGGTGCGAACTGTGAATGTCGTTGTCGACAGGCGGCCGAAGCTCTTTAATCCCCAGTTCCTCCATCACCCGCTGGTGATCCTTCTCCGACGCAGCCTGAATCGCAAGCTGTTCCGGAGTCGGCGCAAATCGTGGCGGGTTCGCCGGAGCTTGCTTACCTGTATTCGCTCCAGAGCCCGCACCGGCTCTTACTTGCGCGCCGATGCAATTGCTTCCAGCCAGAACTGCAAGGGCGACAACCCCCATGAAAACTCGATGATTTCGATTCATCTTCAAACTCCGACTCAAACGCGGCCCAAGAATATCGATTTAGCGTTTCTTCGGCAACAAACTGTTCGCCATAGCAATCAACCTCACCAATCTTTGATTTGGCTCGCACTCGAAAACTCCCAGTCCAACCTCCGCAATCGTTGATGAAACACATGACTGATTGAGACAATCTCATTCGAGCTGCACCTCATCTGCGCTCAAAGGCAACAAGCCGTACGGAGTGGTTCTCTAAGAGACTTGATTTGCATATCAAATTCACGACCTCCTCAAATACAGATTCCCGGCTGCCTGATATAAGTTCCCCACAAACCGCTCCTTCTACCATGGGCCGGTTGATATACTTCGGCCCTGCACCACCTTTCGCAGGGCCGCCCCTGGAGATCCGTACATGAGTGCCGCCAAATTCGACCTCGTCGTCATCGGTTCCGGGCCTTCCGGGCAACGTGCCGCTGTCGCCGCCTCCAAGATGAAAAAGCGCGTTGCCGTGGTCGAATCCCGCGCTGTCGTCGGCGGAGTCTGCGTCAACACTGGCACCATTCCCTCCAAGACCATGCGCGAAGCTGTCCTTCACCTCTCCGGCTACAACTACCGCTCGGTCTACGGCATCAACTACCGCGTTAAAGAACGCATCACCATGGCCGACCTCGCCTTCCGCGTTCAGGCCGT